>OGCL01001047.1_pt1 | contig 25639 bp, 21 predicted proteins | sample 1570041 | NCBI WGS metagenome assembly OGCL01 (sample SAMN06266162, study PRJEB24511) | hot springs metagenome | isolation source: Hot spring water | place: South Africa: Limpopo | collected 2015-06-22 | reverse complement strand
TCGGGGTGTGCTGTCCGGTTTCGATGACCGACGCGCTGGCGCGGGTGCTGCGCCGCTATGGCGATCCGGCGCTTGCGGCGCGCTACCTGCCGGGGCTCACGGCACTGGACATGGATACCCTCGTGCAGGGAGCGATGTACATCACCGAACGGGACGCCGGCTCCGACGTCGGCGCAATCCGTACGCGCGCGATCCCGGACGGCGAAGCCTGGCGGCTGTGGGGCGAGAAGTGGTTCTGTTCGAACCCGGACGCGGGGTTGGCGCTCGTCCTCGCCCGGCCCGAAGGGGCGGCTGCGGGCACCCGGGGTCTAGGCCTTTTTCTCCTGCCGCGGCGGCTGCCGGATGGAACGCCGAACGCCTATCGCATCGTGCGCCTGAAGGAAAAACTCGGCACGCGCGCCTTGCCGACGGGCGAGATCGTGCTCGAGGGTGCGCGCGCCTGGCTGGTCGGGGCGCCCGGCGAAGGCTTCCGGCAGATGGCCGACATGATCAACATGTCGCGCCTGTCGAACGGGATGCGCGCCGCCGGCCTGATGCGCCGCGCGCTCACCGAGGCGCTCCACGTCGCGCGCCAGCGCGTGGCCTTCGGCCGGCGGCTCGTCGAACTGCCGCTCATGCGCCGTCAGCTTCTCAAGATGATGGTCGCCACCGAGGCTGCGCGCTCGGTGCTTTTCCACACCGCGGCGCAACTCGCGCGGGCCGACGCGGGCGATGAGACGGCGCGGCGCTGCGTGCGTCTGCTCACGCCGCTCATCAAGTTCCGCGCCTGCCGCGATGCCCGTCGCGTCGCGGGCGACGCGATGGAGGTGCGCGGCGGCTGCGGTTACGTCGAAGAGTGGCCCGAGGCGCGCCTCGTGCGCGAAGCGCACCTCGGTTCGATCTGGGAAGGCACCTCGAACATCGTCGCGCTCGATGCGATGCGCGCCATCCGGCGCGAAGACGCCCTCGCTTCCCTCCTCACCGAGCTGTTTGCCGCCGGCCCTCCTTGGCTCGTCCGCGCAGGCACCGAGGCCGCGTCTTTCGCCGCCGACACGGCGCGTCGCGGCGACGAGGCCGAGGCGCGCAGCGCAGCGAGCGCGCTGTACTACGCGGTCGCCGCTGCGGTTCTTTGGCGCGAAGGCGAGGCGCTCTCCGAATCCGACGGCGACGCGCGGCGGCTGCTTCTTGCCATGCTCGTGCACGAGGCGAAGCTTCGTGGCCGCCACCCCCTGCGACCCGCACGCATGCCGCTCGAAGGCGAGTTCGCCGAGCGGCTCCTCGCCGAGGCGCCGGTGACACTGGCCGAGGCCGCGCGGCTGCTCGCCATGCACCGTCCCCTGCGATGAGCCGCGGCGCCCGGGTGCTGCTTTCCGACCCCATCGACGAGGCCGGCGTCGCACACCTGCGCGCGCATGGCGTCGAAGCGGTCGAGGCGCCCGACAGCTCGCCCGCGACGCTGCGGCGCCTTGCGCGCGACGCCGACGCGGCGATCCTGCGAAGTGCACTGCCGGACGACGTCTTCGAGGTCGCGCCGCGGCTGCGCGCGATCCTCGTTCACGGCACTGGCGCCGATCTCGTGCCGCTTGCCGCGGCGACGCGCCACGGCGTCGCGGTGGGGAATCTGCCGGGCGCGAATGCGCAGTCGGTCGCCGAGTACTGTGCCATGGCGATCCTCGTGCTCGCACGCGGCTTGGTGCCCATCGTACAGACGCTGCGCAAGGCAACGTGGGATGCGGCGCGCGCCCTCGCCGCCGGCGCGCACGAGATCGCCGGGCGCACCGCTGGCATTGTCGGAGCCGGCGAGATCGGCCGCCGGGTCGCCGCAATCCTGCGCGGCGGCTTCGGCATGCGCGTGCTCGGCCACCGCCGCCATCCCGAGCGCATGCCCGAGGGGCTAGAGCCGGCCGGACTCGAGGAACTGCTCGCCGACTCCGATTTCGTCGTGCTCGCCTGCCCGCTCACCCCGGAGACGCACCACCTGATCGACGCCCGGCGCCTTGCGCGCATGAAACCCTCGGCCTGGCTCGTCAACGTCGGCCGCGGCGCGGTGGTCGACGAAGCCGCGCTCGTCGCCGTGCTGCGCGAGCGGCGCATTGCCGGTGCGATGCTCGACGTCTTCGAGCACTATCGGCTTGAGCGCAATCATGCGCTGCTTGCGCTCGACAACGTCGTCGCGACGCCTCACCTCGCCGGCTCCACCGTCGAGTCGCGGGCGCGCATGGGACGGCTCGCGGCCGAGGAGGTGCTGCGCATGCTCGCGGGAGAAGCACCGCGCCATTTCCTCAACCCGGAGGTCTGGAGCCGATTCCGTGAACGCCGCCCGCAGGACCGCTAAACGGAGTCGTCGCGACGCGGACGCGACGCCGGCGCTGCGCACCGCCGTACGCCCCGAGGGAGTCGACGATGGCCGGTGACGAAGACCACCGCGAGCTGCGCGAAGCGGTGCGGGCGCTTTGCCGCCGCTTCGATTCGGCCTACTGGCAAAGAATCGACGAAGAGCGGCGCTATGCCGAGGAATTTGTCGATGCGCTGACGCGCGCCGGCTGGATGGCGGCGCTCATTCCCGAGGCCTACGGGGGAGCGGGCCTCGACCTCGCCCAGGCGAGCGTGATCATGGAGGAAGTCACGCGTAGCGGCGCCAACGCCGGCTGCTGCCACGGCCAGATGTACAACATGAACACCCTCCTGCGGCACGGCTCCGAGGAACAGAAGCGGACATACCTACCGCGCATCGCGCGTGGCGAGCTGCGCCTGCAGGCGATGGGCGTGACCGAACCGACCGCCGGCACCGACACCGGCGCCATCCGCACCTTCGCCGAGCGGCGGGGCGACCGCTACGTCGTCAACGGGCAGAAGGTGTGGACCTCGCGGCTGCAGCACTCCGACTTGATGATCCTGCTCGCGCGCACGACCCCTCTTGCCGAAGTCAAGAAGAAGACCGACGGGATGTCGCTCTTTCTCGTCGACGTGCGCGAGGCGCTCGGCCGCGGCATGAGCGTGCGGCCGATCCGCAATATGGTGAATCACGAAACGAACGAGGTCTTTTTCGACAACCTCGAGATCCCGGTCGAGAACCGCATCGGCGAAGAGGGGCGCGGCTTCCGCTACTTGCTCGACGGCCTGAACGCCGAGCGCATCCTCATCGCCGCCGAATGCATCGGCGACGGCCGCTGGTTCATCGAGCGTGCGACCCGCTACGCGCGCGAGCGCATCGTCTTCGGCCGTCCCATCGGACAGAACCAGGGCGTGCAGTTCCCTATCGCCGAGGCGTACATGGAGGTGGAAGCGGCGGATTTGATGCGCTGGAAAGCCGCCGCTCTGTACGACGCCGGCCGCGCCTGCGGCGCCGAGGCGAATATGGCAAAGCACCTGGCGGCCAAGGCTTCCTGGGAGGCGGCGAACGTCTGCCTGCAGACGCACGGCGGCTTCGGTTTCGCCGCCGAGTACGACGTCGAACGCAAGTTTCGCGAAACGCGGCTCTACCTGGTCGCCCCGATCTCGACGAACCTCATCCTGTCCTACCTCGCCGAGCATGTGCTTGGCCTGCCGCGGTCGTTTTGACGCTGGCGACAGCGCGGGCGCACCCGCGCGCGTTCCTTTGTCCGGCTTTCCGGCTTCGCCGCGATCCCGCTCGCCGCGCCCTCTTCGGCCGCGACGCGGCGTCTTGGCAAGCGGAGCCCGATCTTCTCGCGCAACGCCTTGACCTCCACTGGCCGCGGAACGCGGACGTTCATGCCCGCGCCGCGCTTGGCTTTGCGGTGCCGACTCCCCCGCCGCAGGCCCCGCTCGATGCTCGCAAATGCCTTGCGCATTTGCGAAACCCTCGCCCGGTATGAGAAGCGACCTCGGCCTGCCGAACCCGGGTCGGTCCGCACTGCATGCAGAAGCGCGCGCCGCCCTTGCCGCAGGCGAGCACGGAAGCCGGCTCGCCGTGTTCGGCGATCACCCGCGGCACGGCCACGCGCCGAGATACTCCGGCCGGTCCGGTCCCGTCGCGAGCGCCGCCTTCGTATGCCGCTCGAGACCCGCGAACAGTTTCAGCGGCGGGTGCGTCTTCTTCGTGAAGTCGCTCAGCCAGTCTTTTGATCTTTCCCGGCACTGCCCTCGGTCGCTTCCTTGATCTGCTGCCGGAGCCACGCCCGTAGCGTCCGCCGGTCGGGCGAGCTCCGGTACTGCCTGCGCGCGTCCCTGAAGATGTTCTCCAGCATGTAGTCCGGCGTGCCCCAGACCTCCTCCCAACTGAAACGGTGCCCGGCGCACATCAGCGCGGCGATGCCGGGGGAGGGGAAGCGCGTCTCAAACTGGGTCATTCTGCCCTGCCAGCCTCTTCCCCGAACCTCGTGCACGCCAGTAGGCAGCCGGCCGTGCTCGCGCAGGTAAGTGCGCACCCAGTCGCGGACGATGGAGAAGCGGATCGCACAGCCCATCGCGCCGCCGATCCCGGCCGTGTCGAACCGCCCGAGCTGGGCGTAAGCGTGCGCGAGGTCTTCCTGCTGCTCCCTTGCCGCCATCGAGCTGGGGCTCAGGCGAAAATCTCTTCCTCGGCGGGGACGGTGCCGGGCCGCGGCGCCGTGCCGATCGGCCTGAGCTGGTAGTGATCGACGAGCACCTGCTGGCTGCAGGGCGTCGGTAACGGGCTCAACATACTAAGGCAGTGCTGGAAACGCTCGCCGTCCACGCGTTCCACCAGGTAGGCGAATTCGAGATCCCAATCCTCGTCCCGCCCTACCACCTCGACGACGGTAACGAGGTGCCCGTTGTTGACAGGCGCCCGCAAGTTCTGCGTGATCGCGAGATCCCCAGGCTTGAAGAGATGCATGTTGTCCTCCTTTCAGGTCATTTACGCTCAACCGTCATGAAAACTTCGTCTTCCGGAGCGGCGCGCTCTTGAGCACGTCCCACTCGACCTCGAAGAACGCCCACGGGGTCCTGCGGCACGGCTGGAAGAAAAAGCTCCACGCCGCCTCGACAGGTCAAGCCTTGCGCGCTCTCAGGCGCGATGCGCGAGCCGCGCGGTGCGATATCCCTCCTCATGCGACCTCCGTGAACTCGTCCGCGACAATTCCGGCGCCCCGACTCGGGATGGAAGGGGCAGCACAGACCCTGCCGCCTCGCGGGCAAAGCTGCGCCCGCAAGGCGCCGCCACTGGGCGCTCTAAGCCGACTTCACGAAGGCGGACTTGCCGCCGTTTCCTGCGTTTCTCAACTGCGTGCCCTCCGGGCTGGTTGCCGATCGGCCCCCGGGATCCCGGAGAACCGACGCTTTAGCGGTACTTGGTGAATCGCCCCGCAAGTTGTCGCTTAAATCGGCGATATCATTATTATGACCGAAAACTGCGTTTTTTGCAAGCCTAAACTGCGAGCGCGCAATCCATGCGCTCGGAACCACAACGCTGCGGCCATCCAGGAAACTATGGGCCAGTCGGCTGCCGTCACGAGCGGCCGCCCCGCCGTTGCCGCCACCCCACCATGATCACCAGCCCCTCGTGCGCAAGGACCGGGCAGAGCCGCGCGGCGCCGGCCGAGACGGCGTCTTAGGAGCTCGGCGTCGCCTTCCAGGCGGGTGGTCGTTTCTCGATGAACGCCGCCATCCCTTCGCGTCCCTCCGGATGCGCGAAGCTGCAGGCGATGGTTTCGCCAGCGAGCGCATAGGCGCGCGCGAGGCCGAGTTCGAGCTGTTCGTAAAAAGCCCGCTTGCCCTCGGCCACTGTCGCGGGCGGCTTGTCGGCGAGCTTCGCGGCGAGCGCCATAACCGCCGCGTCCAGCTCGGCGGCTGCGACGACGCGATTGACCAGTCCCCAGGCGCACGCGGTCGCAGCGTCAATCGCATCTCCGGTAAGCAGCATCTCCATGGCGCGCTTGCGCGGGAGGTTGCGCGCGAGCACCACTGCCGGAGTCGAGCAGAAAAAGCCCCAGCTCACCCCCGGCGTGGTGAACTTCGCCGCGTCGGAAGCGACGGCCAGGTCGCACTGCGCGACGAGCTGGCAACCGGCGGCGGCGGCGGCCCCCTGCACGCGCGCGATCACCGGCTGCGGCAGACGCGGGATCTTCTGCATCATCCGGCTGCAGCGAGCAAACAGCGCTTCGATCGCCGCCTGCTCGCCCAAAGCGCGGATCTCTTTCAGATCGTGGCCGGCGCAGAAGCCCTTGCCCGCTCCGGCGAGGACGACGACGCGGATCGCCCGGTCCTCGGCGAGGGCGTCGAAGGCCGCCTCGAGCGCGGCGATCATGTCGCTCGTCAGCAGGTTCAGCTGCTCGGGGCGGTTCATCGTCAGCCACGCGACCGCACCCCGATCCTCGCGCAGCAGGGGGGGCTGTTCGCTCTTGGGCACTGCGCTCATGGCCTTCCTCCGTGCTAGGTGTCGATCGCGCTCGCGGATTTCGCCCGCTCGCGCAGCAGGTACTTCTGGATCTTGCCGGTCGAGGTCTTCGGCAGCTCGCCGAAGACCACCGCCCGCGGCGCCTTGAAGCGCGCCAGGTTCGCCCGACAGAACTCGATCAGCTCTTCAGCCGTGACGCGCGCCCCCGGCTTGAGCTCGACGAACGCGCACGGCGTCTCGCCCCACTTCGCGTCGGGCTTAGCGACCACCGCCGCGGCGAAGACCGCCGGGTGACGGTGCAGCACATCCTCCACCTCGATCGAGCTGATGTTCTCGCCGCCCGAAATGATGATGTCCTTGGCGCGATCCTTGATCTTGATGTAGCCATCCGGATGCTTGACCGCGAGGTCGCCGGAGTGGAACCAGCCGCCGGCAAAGGCTTTCTGCGTGGCCGCGGGGTTCTTGAGGTAACCCTTCATCGTGATGTTGCCTCGGAACATGACCTCACCGAAAGTCTCGCCGTCTGCCGGGACGGGCGTCATGGTTTCCGGGTCCATCACCTCGAGTCCCTCTTCGACCAGGTAGCGCACCCCCTGCCGGCCGTTCAGGCGCGTGCGCTCGGCAACGTCGAGCATGGCCCACTGCGGTTTCTTTGCGCACACGGTGGCCGGCCCGTACGTCTCGGTGAGGCCGTAGACGTGTGTCAGGTCGAAGCCGAGCCGCTCCATACCTTCGATCATCGCCGCCGGCGGCGCCGCCGCGGCGACCATCGCCTGCACGCGATGCGAGATGCCCTCCCTCCACTCTTGCGGCGCGTTGATGAGCGTGTTGTGCACGATGGGCGCCCCGCAGTAGTGCGTGACGCGGTGCTCGCGGATCAGTTCGAAAATGCGCTTTGCCTCCACGCGGCGCAGGCAGACGTTGGTACCGGCGTTTGCGGCCATCGTCCACGGGAAGCACCAGCCGTTGCAGTGGAACATGGGCAACGTCCACAGGTACACCGAGTGCGGCGGCATGGCCCAGGTGAGGATGTTGCCCACGCCGTTCAGGTATGCCCCCCGGTGGTGATAGACGACGCCCTTCGGATCCCCCGTGGTCCCCGAGGTGTAGTTGAGCGAAATCGCCTCCCACTCGTCCTGCGGCCAGCGCCAGCGGTGCTCGGGATCGCCGCCGGCGATGAACGCTTCGTAGTCGGTCTCGCCCAGCCGTTGCCCCGGCCCTGCATACTCGGGATCGAGCACGTCCACCACGAACGGTCGCGTCGGCAGCTGCGCAAGCGCCGCGGCCACGGTCGCCGAAAACTCGCGGTCGGTGATCAGCACTTTTGCCTCGCCGTGGCGCAGCATGAACGCGATCGCAGCGGCGTCGAGCCGCGTATTTAGCGTGTTCAGCACCGCGCCGGTCATCGGCACGCCGAAGTGGCACTCGTACATCTCGGGCGTGTTCGCGAGCATCACCGTCACCGTGTCGCCCGGACCGATGCCCAGGCGCACGAGCGCCGAGGCCAGGCGCCGGCAGCGCGCATAGGTCTCGCGCCAGCTATGACGGCACGCCCCGTGCACGACGGCCGGATGCTCGGGGTAGACCGCAGCCGCGCGCTCGATGAAGCCGAGCGGCGTCAGGGGGACGTAGTTCGCCGCGTTGCGCTCCAGCCCTTCTTCGTACGGATTGCGGCGCTCGGTCATCGCGTGCCTCGCAAGCGAAGTATAAGCCGAGGCGCAGCGGCCGGCGCCCCGGCTCAGGCGGCAGTGGGCTCGAGCGTAAAGAAAAAGGTAGCGCCGCGGCCGGGCTCGGCCTCCGCCCAGACCCGCCCCCCGTGGCGCTCGACGATGCGGCGCACGGTGGCGAGGCCGATGCCGAGGCCGGGGAATTCGGCAGGGGCGTGCAGGCGCTCGAAGATGCCGAAGAGCTTCTCCGCGTAGCGCATGTCGAAACCGACGCCGTTGTCGCGCACGATATAGACGACCCGGCCGGGCTCGCCTTGCGACTCGATCCAGATCCTCGGCTCGGGCTTCGGTGCGCTGTACTTCGCCGCGTTGGCGATCAGGTTGGCCAAGACCTGGCGCACGAGCGCGCGGTCGCCCTGTGCGGGCGGAAGCACCTCGATCTGCACGCGCGCGGCGCCGAGTGCCCCCGCAGCGCGCAACTCCTCGACCACGTCGCGCGCAACTGCATGCATGTCGAGCGGCACGCGCTCGAGCGGTTGGCGGCCAAAACGGGCGAGCGCGAGCAACGCGTCGATCATCTCGGCCATGCGCACCGCGTTCGACTCGATGCGCGCGAAGAGGCGTGCGGCCTCGCCGCTCAGCGCCGCCCCCAGTTCCTCGCGCACGAGCGCCGCAAAGCCCGCGATCGCGCGCAGCGGCGCGCGCAGGTCGTGCGAAACGGAGGTGGAGAAGGCTTCCATTTCGGCGAGCGCCGCGCGCAGCTCCGCGGTCCGCTCCTCGACCCGCCGCTCGAGCTCGGCGTTCAGACGCGCGAGCGCTTCGCGCGCCTCGACGAGCTCGCTCACGTCGACGCCGAGGGTGTAGATTTTCTCGACCGGCTCGCTCGCCGGCTGCGGGACGAGCGTCACCTGCAGCCGGCGCAGTTCGCCCGTCGGAGCGCGGCGCGCCGCCTCGTAGCGCACCGTTTCCCCCTTGCGCGCACGTTCGAAGTGCGGCCGCACCTCCGACCAGATGGCAGGGCCAAAGATTTCGGCCGCGGTGCGTCCGACCACCTCCGCGCCGCGGCCAAAGAAGTCGCGGTAGCGCTGGTTGGCGAACTCGACGCGGAAGTCGCGGTCGTAGCGCGTCACGAATCCGGGCACGAGGTCGATGAGGAGCTGCAGCTCGGCACGCTGCGCAAGCAGCTTCTCGTTCGCCTCTTTGGCCGCGGTGATGTCGCGCGCGACGCCGTGATAGCCGCGAAAGCGCCCTCGCGCATCGTAGACCGGCCGGCCCGAGACGCTCACCCAGCGTAGCTTCCCGTCGCGCCCGCGGCGCCGATAGACGAAGTCGCGAAACTCCCGGTGCGCTTCCAGGTCGCGCCGGTGAGCCTCCCACGCTTCGGGCGCGAGGCTCTCCCGGTGCAGCTCCCAGCGCGTGCGGCCGACGTAGCCGCCCACCCTTTCGGGTCGAAGGCCCGAGGGTTGATCCTCCGTGTCGAGGAACCGGAACTGCTCGTCTTGCTCCCAATACCAGTCGGTGGACAGTTCCAGCAGGTCGCGCAGCTTCGCTTCGCTCTGCCGGAGTCTGCGCAGCGTGCGCAACTGCTCGAGCTCGGCTCCGGCGCGCGCGGCAAAAATGCGGATCACCGTCTCGTCGGTCGGCGGCACCGCGGGCCGGTCGTACCAGGCGGCAAGAAGCCCCACCGCTCGGCCCTCAGAGTCATCCAGGCGCAGGCCGAAGTAGGCCTGCGCGCGCCGCAGCGCAAGGGGGTCGTCCCCCTCGGCGGCGGCGAGTTCGGCTGCGGCGAGCGCGCAGCCTCCCCGCTCGAGCGTGCTGCGCCACGGGCCGCTTAGCGGCAGGGGCTTCGCGGCGATCGCCCCCTTGCCGCTTTGCCAAGCGGCGAGCACGCGCAGCTCGCGCGCTCGAGCGGACTCGAGCTCGGCGACGAGCGAGCCGCGCGCCCCGAGCGTCTCGCCCAGCCTCGCGACGAGCGCGTGCAGGAAGTCGGCCCCCTTCGCCTTGGCCGTGCCCTCGAGGATCGCCCGCAGCAGCATGTCGGTGCGTCGCCGCTCGCGCAGGTCGCGCAGGCCCGTGACGACGTAGTGCTCGCCGCCGATGCGGAGCGGGCCGAGGCTCACTTCGACCGGGATCTCGCCTCCGCTTCGGTGCGCGACGACGAGCTCCCGGCCGGTCCCCATCGGTCGCGGCGCCGGCGCCCGCATGTACGCGATCCGTTCCTTGCGGTGCCGCCCGCGCAACCGCTCCGGAAGCAGGGTCTCGACCGGCCAGCCCCCCAGCTCCTCGCGCCGGTAGCCAAGCAGCTCCTCGGCAAGGGCGTTTGCGTACACGATGCAGCCCTCGCCATCGACGATGAGGGTGGGGTCCGGCGAGGATTCGGCTGCGATGCGCAGCTCCTGCATCGCCTGCTTGCGCGCTTCGGCGAGTCGACGCGTCATGTACGCGACGATGAGGTCGGCATTTTTCCTCGAGATGACGATCGCCGCGCCGGCACGAACGAGCTGCTCCAGCTCGTCCGCGTCCTCGTCCTCGGCGAGCGCGATCACGGGCACCCCCGGGGCGAGCTCGTCAGCGTGCGGCAGCAGCGCGCGCCAGGGCACCCCCTCGCGGCTCGAGCACAGTAAGAAGTCCCAGTCGCCCTCGACGAGCGCCGTCCTCAGGTGCTCGAGCGTCGGCCTGTGCGAGATGTGGAGGTCGTAGTGCTCGGCGGCGCGCTGCAGCGCGCTGCGGCCCGCCTCGGCCTCCTCGCCAAAAGCAAGGAGCACGCGCACGAGGCGGCGCGTCGCGCGGGCGGCGATCATGAAGCGGGCGGAGGCGGACGCAGGGCGGTGGCGATACGACCATAGCGCAGCACCGTCCCTCACGAAGCCATTGCCGTGTCAAAAGTTGTCAGCGCCCTGCCCCGAGGCGCCGCCAGAGGCTTCCGCCCTCGGACTCGCGCTCGAGGGCGTCGAGGTACGCCTCGTGCGCCCTGACTTCCTCGGGCGTAGCGCGCAGCACGACCAGCCTTGCGGCGTGCTCGGCGAGCACCCCGGCCTGCGCCGCGACCGCAGGCCCAATGTCCATGGCGAGCGAGTCCTGCCCGCGCGTCATGGCGAGATAGACCTCGGCGAGCAATCGCGCGTCGAGCAGCGCGCCGTGCAGCGCGCGCTTCGAGTGGTCGACGCCGTAGTGCTCGCACAGTGCATCGAGCGACTTGCGCTTACCGGGAAGCAGCTCGCGCGCAAGCGCTAGCGTGTCGACCACCCCCGTCGCGTAGTCGAGCGTGCGCCCCAGCCCGGCGGCCGCGAATTCGCGGTCGAGGAATTCCAGGTCGAACTCGGCGTTGTGGATGACCAGCTCGGCGCCGCGGATGTACTCGGCAAACTCGGCTGCGACGTCCGCAAAGCGGGGCTTGTCGGCGAGAAATTCTCGGGTCAGGCCGTGGACGCGCAAGGCGCCTTCCTCGACCTCCCGTTCCGGGTTGAGGTAGCGGTGGAAGTACCGGTCGGTGATGCGGCGTCCGACGATCTCGACACAGCCGATCTCGACGATGCGGTCGCCGAGCGCGGCGTTGAGCCCGGTGGTTTCGGTGTCGAGGACGATGCTACGCGCTGTCACGCTCGACGCCCAGGTTCGCGAGCCGATCTGCCCGCTCGTTCTCGGCATGCCCGGCGTGCCCGCGCACCCAGTGCCATTCCACGCGGTGCGGCTGCGCGGCCGCCTCGAGCCGCTGCCACAGGTCGGCGTTCCTGACCGGCCGTCGCCCCGCCGTGCGCCAGCCGCGCCGCTTCCACTGAGGCAGCCATTCGGTCACCCCCTTTTGCACGTACTGGGAGTCGGTGTGCACGCGCACGCGGCAGGGTCGGCGTAGCGCTTCGAGTCCACGGATCACCGCGGTCAGCTCCATGCGGTTGTTGGTCGTGCGCGGTTCGCCTCCGTAGAGCTCACGCTCGTGCGCGCCCGAGCGAAGCAGCACCCCCCAGCCGCCCGGGCCAGGGTTGCCGCGGCAGGCGCCGTCGGCCCAAAGATCGACGACCGGCTCGCTCATGGAGCGGGCGCGGAGCCGTTGCACTGCGGAAGCGGTGCGAGGGCACGCCGCCGCGCCCGTTCGCGCCGCCACGCCGGCGCGATGACGCGCAGCCCGGGGACGCGCTTGACCGCGCGCACCACATACACCGCGCCGAGGATCGGCCACCATCGGTCGCCCGCGCGATCGAGGAAGGCGAAGCGACGCATCCATTCCGCGCGCGCGAAGGGGGGCGCGTAGCAGCCGAAGCGTCCGCCGTCGAGCTCGAGGCCGAGCACCTGCAGCCAGTCCTTGAGCCGCAGCAGCCCGAGAAAGCGCAGGTCCCAGGGCGCGCCAGCCCTGCGGCGCGCAGCCTCGCGCATGAACGCCTGGCGCAAGCGCCAGAGCGACAAGGAATTGAAACCGGAGACGACGAGCCGCCCCTCGGGGCGCAAGACGCGCGCGGCTTCGCGCAGCAGCTCGTGCGGCGCGGCGTGCGTCTCGAGCGTGTGCGGCAGTGCGAGCAGGTCGAGGCTGTCCGAGGCGATCGGCAGCTGCAGCGGATCGGCGGCCAGATCCGCACCCGGCTCGAGCGCGATCGTGAAACGGTGGGGGATGCGGTTTGCCTGCAAGAAGTCGAACCCGGGCAGACCCGCCTGCGCGGCGCGGTAGCCGAACACGTCTTCGGTCGCGCGTTCGTACTGAGCGCGCTCCCAGGCAAGGACATAGCGGCCCGTCTCGGTGCCGAACCATTCGGCGAGCGACAGGCCTCGCCCGTTATACTTGAGGCCGTTCTCCGCGACGAAGGACGTGCGAGTCATGATCCGGGTCGCGCCGATCGCGGCCTTCGAGGACAACTACATCTGGCTGCTGCACGACGGCGCGCGCGCCGCGGTCGTCGATCCGGGCGACGAGCGGCCCGTCACCGAGGCGCTTGCGCGCGAGCGGTTGCACCTCGCCGCGATCCTCGTCACGCACCATCATCCCGACCACGTCGGTGGCGTCGAGGCGCTCGCGGCGGCGTACCGCGCGCCGGTCTTCGGTCCGGCGAGCGAACCGGTGCCGGCGCGTACGCGCGCCGTGCGCGACGGCGACCGCGTCGCACTGCCCGAGTTGGGGTTCGCATGCGAGGTGCTCGAAGTACCGGGGCACACGCGCGGCCACGTCGCCTATTATGGCGCAGGGCTGCTGTTTTGCGGCGACACGCTGTTTGCCTGTGGCTGCGGTCGCCTGTTCGAAGGAACCGCGGCGCAGATGAGCGCGTCGCTCGCTCGGCTCGCCGCCTTGCCGCAGGAGACGCGCGTCTACTGCGCGCACGAATACACGCTCGCCAATATTCGCTTTGCGCGCACCGTCGAACCGGAAAATACGGCCCTCGCCGCGCGCGAAAGCGAAGCGAGCCGGTTGCGCGCGACCGGCCAGCCGACGCTGCCGAGCACGATCGGCTTGGAGCGCGCGACGAATCCCTTCTTGCGCTGCGACGCTGCGGCGGTGCACGCCGCGGCCGCGCGGCGCCTCGGTCGCGAGCCGCGCGACGCGGTCGAGGTGTTCGCCGCCATCCGCGCATGGAAAGACGTCTTCCGCTGAGCCGCGCCGCCGCCGCGCTCTGCGCCCTGCTTGCTGCGGGTTGCGCGAGCATCGCGCCGCCCGCACCTCCCGCAGCGCCGCGGGAACGCACCGCCGAGAGCCCGCCGAGCGCACCCGCCGCCGCGAGCGTACCGGCCGTTTTGCCACCCGCAGCCACAGCGCCCGCGCAGCCGCCGACGGGTCCGACGCCGGAGGCGCGCGGCCTGCAACCTTTCGAGGGCGAGCGTGTCGTCGTGCAAGAAGTGCTGCCGCGCGTCGCGACCCTCGACCGGACCGCACCGGTGGACGACCTCTGGCAGCGCATACGCCGGGGCTTTGCCATGCCCAACCTGTACGGGCCCCTGGTCGTGGAGAAGACTGCCTGGTACGCGGCGCGGCCTGAGTATTTACGCCGCATGTTCGAGCGCAGCCGGCGCTACCTCTACCACATCGTCGAGGAGCTGGAACAGCGCGGCCTGCCGACCGAGCTCGCGTTGCTGCCGATGGTCGAAAGCTCGTACAACCCGATGGCGTATTCGCGTGCCCACGCCGCCGGCCTCTGGCAATTCATCCCGCAGACCGGTCGGCGCTACGACCTCAAGCAGAACTGGTGGTACGACGCGCGGCGCGACATCATTGCCTCCACCGCCGCCGCGCTCGACTACCTGCAGGATCTCTACAAGATGCACGGCGACTGGCAGCTTGCCCTCGCCTCGTACAACTGGGGCGAGAACGCGGTCGCGCGCGCGCTCGAAAAAAACCGCGAAGGAGGGCTGCCGCTCGAGTACGCGCACCTTGCCATGCCGCTCGAGACGCGGCACTACGTGCCCAAGCTGCAAGCGCTCAAGAACATCATCGCGAACCCCGAGCCGTTCGGCATCGAGCTCGACCCGATTCCGAACCGTCCCTACTTCACCGCGGTCGCGAAGCGGCGCGACATCGACGTGCGGCTGGCCGCAAAGCTCGCGGAGATGCCGATCGAGGAATTCGTCGCGCTCAATCCGGGATTCAACCGACCGGTGATCCGCACCGACATGACGCCGCGTATCGTCCTGCCGGCCGACCGCGTCGCGGTGTTCCACGCCAATCTGAGCCGCTACGACGAACAGGCGCTCGTATCCTGGCGCACCTACGAGCCGAAAAAGGGCGAGACGCTGGAAGCGATCGCGCGCCGCCATCGCATCTCGCTTGCGCAGCTCAAAGAGGTGAACGGCATCGGCCCCCGCGTGCGCCAACCGCCCGCCGTGCTGATCGTCCCTGCGCCCGGAGCCGCAATCGACCTGCGCCGCCTGCCGCTCATGTACGCGCCGCCCATCCCGGTGCGCGAGCCTCGCCTCGTGCATCACCGCGTGGTCAAGGGCGAGACGCTCGCCACGATCGCCGCAAAGTACTCGGTGAGCATCGAAGATCTGCGCCGCTGGAACAGGATCGGAAGGCTCGCCGTGGGACAGAAGCTGACCATCCAGGCGAGGGCTGCGGCGCCAAAGCCAAAGCCGCTCGTCACGAAGCAAGCGAAGAGCAGGGCGCGTCCAGACAATGCGCTGAGAAAACAAGCTATTAGATGATATTCATGAGGCTTTTTCTAGCATCTTTCCGAGCGCGCTAGCCCGTCCGAAGTGCGCGCACTAGAATCCTTGCGTGCTAGGGCCAAAGGCGGTTGCGGCGCTCGCGCTTGCGTGCCCGCTTTTAGCGACGCCGGCGCGCGCCGCCGACCCTGTACTCATGTTCGTGCTCGGCGCGGCGCGCGAATTGATCGCGGCGACGCTGCGGGCACGTACGGCTCCCGCTTTGCCGCCTGCGCAGCCGGCAGTCGGCGCATACCCGGGCACCGCCGTCACGCCGACCGAACTGCGCCGCATCCTGGATGAGGGGTTCGCGTACCTCTCCCCCGGGCAGCGCGACGAGATTTTCGACCAGCTGCACGGTGCGCTGCTCGACCCGCAGAGCGCGGGCATGCGCGCCGCGTTGATCGGCTATTTTGCCGAGCGCGCCGTCGCAATGCGTGCCGCGCGCGAGCAGTTCGAACGGCTCACACCGGCCGAACGGCGCGTGCTCATCGCGCAATTCCGTCGCGCAGTGGCCGAGTGGCCGGCCGAGGAGGTCGCCCAGCTCGCCGAGCTGCTGCGCCGAGGTCTGCTGCCCGTCCCGCCGGCTCTCACCGAGTCCCTGCTCGCGGCCCTGGCGGGAAGCTGAGGAGCCACGCGAGCGCGGCGGGCCAAAGCGCGTACGCGTTCGCGCGGCGGAAAAAGCCGAGATGCCCGACGCGCGTAAGCCCCGCCTCGCGGGGCGCCAACGTGCACCGCTCGACCCTGAGCGCCGGAAGGTAGCCGAGCAGTCGCTCGCGCCCCGCCGCGGTCGCAAAGGCATCGTCGGAGAAAGTGAACGCGAGGACCTCGAGGGATAGCGCGCGCATGCGCGCGAGGCCTCGGCGCGCGCGTTCGTTCGTGAGCGCGAACTCGGGCACCGTCCGGCGCGCCCACTGCAGCGCAAATCCCGCCGGCAGGTCGGATCCGAGCCCGAGCGCTCGTCCCGGGAAGTAGCCCAGCGTGCGTGCCAGAGCGGGCATCAGCCCGTGCCAGAACAGCCGCATCGGCAGGCGCCAGCGCGCGGCGTAGTCGCCGACGTAGCCCGTGTGCGGGCCAACAAAGAGGACGCGCTCGAGCTCGGAGGCATTCGGCGCCCCGACGAGCACGAGGCAGCCGACGCTGTGCGCGACGGCACGGCGCGGCAGCACCGGGAAGCGCTCACCGAGCCAGGCGAGCGCCGCGGCGCAATCCAGTTCCGCCCAGTCCTCGAGCGTGGCGGCGAATCCGCGCAACCGGCGCGGACGCGAGGCGCCAATGCCCCGGTAGTCGAAACAGAGCACCGCGGCGCCGCGAGCCGCGAGCGCGTCGGCAAAGGCGCCGTAGAAACCGGCCGGGATCCCGCCGCCGGCACAGACGAGCACCGCATGGGTGGGCGCGCCTCGCGCCGCCGGTCGGTGCAGCACCGCAGCGAGCTCGTAGCCGTCGGCGGCGACGATGCGCAGGGGCGTGCGTACGGCCTGCGTCACGCAGGTAGCGGCACCGCCGGCACCGCGGCGAGCAGCTCTCGCGTGTAAGGGTGGCGCGGCGCAGCGAGCACCGCCTCGGTCGGTCCCTGTTCGACGATGCGACCCTCCTTCATCACCGCGATCTCGTGCGCGATCGCTTCTACCACCGCCAGATTGTGCGTGATGAAGATATAGGCGAGGCCATGCCGTTCCTGCAGGGCGCGCAGCAGGTTGAGGATCTGGGCCTGGACCGAGACATCGAGCGCGGAGGTCGGCTCGTCGCACACGAGCAGCCGCGGCTCCACGCACAACGCGCGTGCGATCGCAATGCGCTGCCGCTGTCCGCCGGAAAACTCGTGCGCATAACGCGCAAGCGCCGTCTCGGGGAGGCCGACTTCTGCGAGTGCGCGCGCCGCACGCTCGCGCCATTCGGCTTCGCCCGTGCCCACACCGAGCGCGCGCATGCCCTCGGTCAGGATGTCCACGACGCGCAAGCGCGGGTTGAGCGAGCCGTAGGGGTCCTGGAAGACGATTTGCATCGAACGCCGTAGCGGCCTCAGCGCGGCGCGCCGCAGCCCGACGAGCTCTTGCCCCTCGAAGCGCACGGAGCCCGAAGTCGGTGGCACGAGCTGCAGGATCGCCTTGCCGACGGTGGTCTTGCCGCTACCCGATTCACCCACGAGTGCAAGCGTGCGGCCCGCGCGCAAGTCGAAGGAGACGCCCTCGGCTGCGCGCACCCACCCCAGCGTGCGCCGAAGCACGCCGCCACGCACCGGATAGCGAACCGTCAGGTCCCGCACCGACAGGATCACGGGCGGCTCGACGCTCCGGACGACGACCTCGGGCACCGCTTTGCGCACGCGCGCCGGCGCGCGTGCGCCTTCGCGCCGGTGGCAGCGCACGGCGTGACCGCCGCCGAGCTCGAGGAGCCGCGGCGCCTCGTCGCGGCAGCGGGCCAACGCCTCTGCGCAGCGTTCGGCGAAGCGGCAGCCACGGAAATGCTGGACGAGCGAAGGCACCTGGCCCGGCAGGCTCGCGAGCGGCACGCCCGCGCGGGCTGCCGCGCTGGGCAGAGCGTCGAACAGTGCCCGCGTATACGGATGCTGGGGTGCGGCGAAAAACGCCGCGCGCGGTGCGCTCTCCACGATTTCCCCCGCATACATGACCGCGACGCGGTCGGCCATGCGCGCGACCACGCCGAGGTCGTGCGTGATGAGAAGGAGCGCCATCCCTCGCTCGCGGCGCAGGCGGTCGAGCAGATCGAGAATCTGCGCCTGAATCGTCACATCGAGGGCGGTCGTCGGCTCGTCGGCGACGAGCACCTCCGGATCCGCAGCCAAGGCCGCGGCGATCATCGCGCGCTGGCGCAGCCCGCCGGAAAGCTGAAAAGGGTACTGCCCGTAGCGCATCCCGGCCTCTGCGATGCCGGCGGCGCGCAGCAACGCCTCCGCCCGCGCCCGCGCCGCCACGCCGCGCAAAGAGCTGTGGCGCTCGACCGCCTCGCGCACCTGACGTCCGATCGTCAGGACCGGGTTGAGCGCGGTCGAGGGCTCCTGGAAAACCATCGCGATACGCCGGCCGCGCACCGCGCGCATCGCCCCTTCCGGCAGCGCAAACAGGTCGGTTGGACCGAGCCGCGCCCGGCCCGCCGCGATGCGGCCCGTCTCGGGCAGGAGCCGCAGCAGTGAAAGGGCGGTCAGCGTCTTGCCGCAACCCGACTCGCCCACGAATGCGAAACACTCGCCCGGCGCCAGCGCAAAAGCGACGCCATCGACCGCGCGCACCGTCCCCTCGCGCGACTCAATCTCGGTGCGCAGCCCTTCGACCGCGAGCAGACTCACGCCGCCCCCACCCGCACGCGCGGGTCGAAGCCGTCGCGCACGGCGTCCGCGAACAGGTTCGCCGCCAGCACGAGCACGAACATGAAGACGAAGGCCGCGGCGAGCGCCCACCACACCACCGGTTCGCGCGAAAGCTCCAGGCGTGCCGCGTTGATCATGGTGCCGAAACTCATGGTCGCCGGGTCCACGCCAACGCCCACGTACGAGAGCACGGCCTCCGCGAGCACGAGCGCGGAAAAATCCATCACCACCGCGATCACCACGATGTGCGAGACGTTGGGCAGGATGTGGCGCCCAAGGATGCGCGCGTGCGACACGCCGAGCGCGTGCGCCGCTTGGATGTACTCGAGTTCGGTCAGCTTGAGCGTCTCACCGCGCAGCAGCCGCGCCAATCCTGTCCAGCTGGTGAGACCGAGAATCGCGCACAAGAAAAGGAGCCGCAGGTCGGCGCGCTCGGCTGCGGTCGGGTACAGTTCCGCGCGGCTTTCCAGGTAGACCTGCATGAGCAGCACCGCGGCCGCGATGAGCAGGACCGCCGGGATCGAGTTGAGCGTCGTGTACCCGTACTGGATGAGGTCGTCGACCCAGCCGCGGAAATAGCCCGCCGCGACGCCGAGCGCGACGCCGAGCGGAAGCATGACGAGAGTGGTGAGCGTACCGATGAGAAGGCTCGTCCGCACCGATTTCAGCGCCGCGTAGAACACGTCCTGGCCCACCTTGTCGGTGCCGAGCACGTGGTAGCCGGTCGAGAGCGCGAAGGCCGGTCCCGCGAGCGCCGCCAACGCCGCGAGCGTCGCGAGCGCCGCCCCCCACGGCACCTGCGGCGTGCGCCGCCGCAGCGGGGCGAGCCCGAGCCACAACGCCGCAACCCCCGCGGCGCCGGCGACGAGCCCGGCGGCTGCGCGCCGCGCCACGTCGCCCGCCCAGTCGGCCTCGTCGGCCAGGTGCGCGCCGCCGAAACGCAGCCGCGGACGCTCGCGCACGGCGCTGCCATCAGCCCGCTCGCTGCGCTCAAGCACGTGCGATCGGGTCGCAAGCGGCGCCGAGTAGGTGCGCTCCGTCCGTCCGCGCAGGTGCGCAAGGGGAAGATCGAGCAGCGAGTGCACTTGCGGCGCGTACGCGACACCGACCTGTCCCGGCGTGGGCGGAAGCGCCGGGCGGTAATGCAGGGAATCGGCCAGCCCGACGACCAGGTACGCCGCGAGCACGACCGTCGCCACCACTGCGGCGCGGCTGCGGAAGACGCGACCCCAGGACTCCGCGAGGTGCGGACGGCGACGGCAGTGCCGCGCATAGAGCACGAGGGCGACGACGAGCAGCCAGACGAGCGCGTCGGTCCAGAGCACCACGGGCTTCATTCGAAGCGCACCCGCGGATCGACCCAGGTGTAGGCGAGGTCGGTGAGCAGCAGCCCTGCGATGTAGAGCACTGATCCGAGGAACACCATCGCCCGCACCACAGCGAAATCCTGGGCCTGGATCGCCTCGATCGTGTAGCTGCCAAGCCCCGGTATGCCGAAGAAAGACTCGGCGACCAGGCTGCCCATGAAGAGCAGCGGGATCACGACCACGGCGCCGGTCAGGATGGGCACCAGGCCGTTGCGCAGCACGTGGCCGAAGAGCACCGTCGTCTCCGCGAGCCCCTTGGCGCGCGCGGTGCGCACGTAGTCGCGCGTCATCTCCTCCAGGAATATCGTGCGGTACCAGCGCGTGCCGGCGCCGATGCCGCTCACGACACCGACCACCACCGGAAGAATCAGAAAGCGCAGCGCGTCGAACCCTTGCGCATAGCCCGAAATGGGCACCAGGTTCCAGAGTTTGGACACGAGGTACTGCCCGCCGATGATGTAGAAAAGCGTCGAGATGGACATCATCGCGACGCACAGCACGACGCCTGCAAAATCGAGATAGGTGGCGCGGAAAAACGCCAACCCGAGCGCAAACGTGATGTTGACCGCGAGCCCGACCGCGAACACCGGCACCGCGAGAGCGAGGCTCGGGCCCATGCGCGTGCGGATCTCGCGGGCGATGTCGCGGCCGTCCTCCGCGCGGCCGAAGTCGAAGACGAACAGCCGCACCGATTTCGCGTAGAAGATCGTGTCGGTGAGCTTCTGCAGGCCAGGAGCCGCGTCGTTCCAAAGGAGCGGCTTGTCATATCCCCGCTCGGTTTTCCATTTCTCGATCGCCTCGGCGGTGACGCGCTTCGCGCCGAGGTGCATGCGGGCCATGTCGTCCGGTGTGTTGACGACGAAAAAAAGGACGAAGGTGACGAGGTTCACGCCGATCAGGATCGGCACCGCGTAGAGAAGCCGGCGGACGAGATAGGCGGTCATGCGCCGGCGGCCCGGGCCGTTCTGCGCTCGCGCCGGCGCCAGGCGGCGACCGCGGGGGCGACCAGGGCGGCCAGTCCGAGCGCGACGGCCGCAAGCGGCCAGAGCACGGGCCGGTTCCACGACCGCCGCGCCGCTTCCCTGCGCGCGACGTCCAGGCGCAGGTATTTCAGGCTATTGCGCGCCATGTTGTTCGGTTTCACGTTGCTCAGCCAGCCGTGGTAGAGGCTGTAGTCCTTGGGATGGAAGCCGAAGACCCACGGTGCCTCATGGCGCGCGATCTCGACCATGCGGTCGATCAGCCGCAGCCGCTCTTCCGAGTTCGGCATGTTCTTCATCCTCTCGAACAGCGCGTCGTATTCGTCGTTCCGCCAGTTCGCCGCGTTCTCGCCCTGCGTTTTCGCGCGCGCCTGCGCGCCGTGCAACAGGAACAGGAAATTCTCCGGATCCGGATAATCGGCATTCCAGCCGAGTAGGAAAAGCTGCTGCGTGCCCTTGCGAATCTTTTCCTGGAAGCGGTTCCAGTCGGTCTCGCGTATTTCGAGCTGGATCGACAGCTTCGCGAACTGCCGCCGCCACCAGTCGAAACGCGGCTTGTCGCCCGGCCCACCGCCGCGCACGTCGAGATACAGGACGAGCGGCTGGCCGCTGCGCGCATCCCGCCCTTCCGGGTAGCCGGCTTCGGCGAGCAGGCGCTTCGCGTCGTCGAGCGGGCGGCGCACCGCGCGCCCGTCGCGCCAGACGTGGGTGATCGGGTTGATCCCCTCGGCTCCGTCGCGCCAGCCGTAGATGCCCGGCGCCAGCGGCCCGTGCGCGACCGTACCCCGGCCATTGGCAAAGATGGCGAGGTATTCCTCGAAGTCCACGGCGATCGAGATCGCCTGCCGCAGCTTGCGCGCGCGCACGGCGGCTTCGCCTCCCGCGGCACCTCCGACCACCGGATCGAGCCCATTGAAGCCGAGGTAGACGATCGTCGTCGCAACCGAAGTGCGCAGGCGGATGCCGCGCGCTTCCATTTCCTGCGTCAGGGTCGCATCGCCCTCGACCGAGACGCGCACGGCCTGATCGAAATTGTCCGATGCGATGCCTGAGGTGTCGTAATAGCCTTGCAGGAACTTGTTCCAGTACGGGATCGCCTCGCGTTCGCGCGTGTAGACGGCCCGGTCGATGAACGGCATGGTGCGGCCCGCGTTGGCGAGCAGCCCGGCCTCGGCGTCGCCCGGCTCGCCTTCGGCCGGGTACGGTTCGCCGCGGAAATTGGGGTTGCGCGCGAGGACGATGCGCGCGTTCGGGTTGTTCTCGACCAGCATGTACGGGCCCGTGCCCACGGGCCAGGTATCGAGCGAGAAATTCTTCCCGGCCATTCCCGGCTGCGCGTAGAAGCGATCCGCCTCCCACGGCACCGGCGCGAAAAAAGGCATCGCCAGCCAGTAGACGAACTGCGGATAACTGCCGAGCAGGCGCACGCGGAAGGTGTAGCGGTCGACGCGCTCGACACCCGCCAGCGGGAAAGCGCGCAGATCGAGCCACGCGCCGGCTCGTTCGGCCGCCTTGAGTTCCGCGGCAAGGTCCCTCAGGCCCACGATGTAGCCCGCCATCAGGCCGTAAATCGGCGAGTGCAGGCGCGGATGCGCAAGGCGCTTGATCTGATAGATGTAGTCGTCGGCGACCAGTTCGCGCGTTCCGAGCGGCAGTTCGTAGGGTGTATGCAGACGGGCGATGCGCCCGGGCGCAAGGGCGAGGTTCTCCGGCACGAAGGCCGGGTGCGGCTGGTAGCGGATGCCGGGCCGGATGCGGATTTCCCACTCGGTGTGGCGGCCGCCGTCGCGGGCGACCGGCCGCGGCACCTCGACGGCGGTGAGCGGGACGAGCTCGTAGGGGCGGCGCAGGTAGTGGTACTGCAGCGGCGGCTCGTAGATCTGCTGGATGAAGCGCGCCTCGTCCTCGGTGTAGGACTGCACCGGGTCGAGGTGCTTCGGTCGCTCGACGAACGCGCCGTAGAGGATATTCGCGCCGCGCTCGGCCGCCGGATACGGATCGTTCCAGAGACCGCCGCAGCCGGCGAGCGCGAGGGCCGCAGTCAGGGGCACGACAAAACGGGACATGTCGAGCAGAGTATAAAATCGCGCCACTTCCATTTTGCGCACCCCCCATGCCACTGCTCGAAGGCCGCAATGTGTTCGTGACCGGCGTACTGTCGAACCGCTCGATCGCCTACGGCATCGCGCGCGCGGCGCGGCGCGAAGGCGCTACGCTCGCCTTCAGCTACGCCCGTGAGCGGTTCCGCGACCGGGTCGTCGCGCTCGCGCGCGAGTGCGACTGCGAACTCGTGCTCGCATGCGATGTGAGCGACGACAGACAGATCGCCGACCTTGCCGAGACGCTCTCGGCGCGTTGGGGCCGGCTCGACGGCCTGGTGCACTCCATCGCTTTCGCGCCGCGCGAAGCGATCACCGGCGGCCTGCTCGAGGGCCTCTCACGCGAAGCCTTTCGCATCGCCCACGACGTCTCCGCCTACAGCTTTCCGGCGCTCGCCAAGGCGCTTCGGCCGCTGCTTTCGGCGCGCGCCTCGCTCCTGACCTTGAGCTACCTCGGCGGCGAACGCGTCGTGCCGAACTACAACACGATGGGCCTGGCCAAGGCAAGCCTCGAGGCTGCCGTGCGCTACCTCGCTGCGGACCTCGGTCCTGCGGGCGTGCGCGTCAACGCGATCTCCGCGGGACCGATCCCTACGCTCGCGGCCAGCGGGATCGCCGGCTTCGGTCGCATCCTGAAACATGTCGAGACGCACGCGCCGCTACGGCGCAACGTGACACTGGAGGACATTGCCGGCGCCGCGGTCTTTCTGCTTTCGGACCTCGCTTCGGGCGTGACCGGCGAGGTGCTGCACGTGGACGCTGGCTTCCACGCGCTCGGGGTCACCCTCGAGGCGGCGCGCGCTACTTCCGCTCCAGAACCGAGCGGTTGATTTCCACGCGCGCGCGCACGCGCAGCGCGGCGAGCCAGCCTGCGAACTGCGCCTCGCCGGCCCGCCGCTGCGCCCGCAGCCGCTCGCTTTCGTGCCGCGCTTCGTCGGGCTGCTCGCTTGCGACGACGCGCAGCACCCGGTAGATCGCATAGCCTTCGTCACCCTTGTCGGCGCCGACGTAGGCAGGAAGCTTTGCGGAAGCGAGCGCAAAGATGGCGCGGCGCGCCTGCTCCGGGAGCGTCGCGTCGCCGCGCACCGACACGGTGCGCACCGGCCCCCAGCGCAACCCCACGTCCTCGCCCCGCGCAAGCACGGCCAGCTTCGCTTCGCCCTCGGCACGGGCGAGCGCGCGCGCTTTTTCACGCACGAGCGCAGCTTCAATCTCGCCTCGCACTTCCTCGAACGGGCGCTCGCGCGCCGGCTCGTGCGCCGCCACGCGCGCCGCGACGAGCACCCCCGGGGCCACCTCGACCGCGTCCGTGTTGCGCTTCCCCTGTAGCGCGTCGTGGCCGAAGAGCATCGCGAGCAGCTTCGGGTGACCGAGCGCTGCGGGCGCACCCGCGCCGCCGCGCTCGATCCAGCCGCTCTGCTCGATCTTGAGCCCGAAGCGCTCGGCCGCCGGCACCAGGCTCTCGGACTGTTCGTAGGCGAGGTTCTGGAACGCCTCGGCCGCCTCCCCGAAGCGGCGCATCCCCTTCTGGCGCGCCACCTCCTCGACCAGTTCCGCGCGCACTTCCTCGAGCAAGCGCGTGCGCGCCGGCCGCACCGCCTCCAACCGCACGACGTGGAAACCGAATTCGCTTTCGACCGGCCCGCGGATCTCCCCGGGCGTCATGTCGAACACCGCCTCCTCGAAGCCCTGCGCGACCATGCCGCGCGTGAAAAAGCCGAGGTCGCCGCCCTGCGCCGCCGAGCCCGTGTCCTGCGAGTGTGCGCGCGCAAGGGCCGCAAAGCGCGCCGGCGCCCGACGCGCCTCGGCGGCGATGCGCGCCGCTTCCTCGCGCGTACGCACGAGGATGTGGCTCGCGCGGCGGTGCTCCGGCACCACCCACTGCGCCTTGCGAGCCTCGTACGCCTGCCGTACCTCCTCTTCGCTTGGCGGCTCGCGTCGACCGAGCTCCGCCGCCGACAGCACCACGTAGTGCGCGCGCACGCGCTCGGGCATGCGGTAACGCTCCCGGTTCGCCTCGTAGTGCGCGCGCGCCTCGGCCTCCTCGACCTTCAGTCCGGCGCTGAAGCGCGCCGCGGGGACGAGCGCCTCGGCGATCTCGCGCCGCTGGCCCTCGAGCGCCCGCGCGCGTTCGGCGAGGGCGCGGGACACGATCGCCGTCTCGGCGATGCCGCGCACGAGCTGACCCACGCTAAGGTCGTGGCGCAGGCGTGCCTCGAACTGCGCCTCGCTCATGCCCTGCGCTTGCACCAGGCGCCGGTACAGCTCCGGGTCGAAACGCCCGTCGCGCTGGAATCCGGGTATCGCCACCAGCGCCTCTCTCAGCGCGTCGTTGCCCACGACCAGGCGGGCGCGCACCGCTTCGCTCGCGAGCAGCCGCTGCGCGACGAGATTCTCGAGCACCGCCTCGCGCATCTCCGCCCCCTCGAACAACGCAGCGTCCAATGCCCCGCCCAACGCCGTCCGCAGCCGTTCCTGCTGGCGGCGCAGTTCCTCAGCCAGCTCGCGCTGGGTGATCGCGCTGCCTGCGACGGTCGCCACCTCGTCGCCGCCGGTGATCGAACGCGTGTAGAACTCCAGTCCGAAGAACGCAAAGGGCGGCACGATCAGAACGACGATCACGATCTGAATCACGCGCTTGTACCGAGTGACGACTTGGAACATGGTGAATCGGGGCGGTTGCCGGCGCCTTGCAGAGGAAGGGTTGGCGGAGCGGACGGGACTCGAACCCGCGACCCCCGGCGTGACAGGCCGGTATTCTAACCGACTGAACTACCGCTC
>OGCL01001046.1_pt1 | contig 25643 bp, 26 predicted proteins | sample 1570041 | NCBI WGS metagenome assembly OGCL01 (sample SAMN06266162, study PRJEB24511) | hot springs metagenome | isolation source: Hot spring water | place: South Africa: Limpopo | collected 2015-06-22 | reverse complement strand
GGTCACCAACAGACAGGAAATAACCCCCAAAGACAGATGAAAAGCATCAAAAAGTCCCGACCATATGACCCAGTTAACAAAAAGAATGATAAAAACAACTATATACTTCATAGCCTTCCTCCATCCATGCTGGATTTTACATGAACAGAATTATATATAATCTGAAAGTTTTTTTCCAGAAATATATTATCTCCCCAAAATAGCACTTTTTAGTTCCATCGCTGTTTTTCCCTCTTTTCTGCCATATCCTTTATTAATGTTTAACTGATGCGATTTTTTCTTTCTCCACAAGTTTTTGCCCTTCTTCGCTCTGTATAAAGTCAATAAAGGTCTTAACAGAACCCTGCGGTTTGCCATTTGTAATAAGGTAAAAAGGTATGTTTATAGGATAAGCGCCGGCTTTCAGATTATCAATGGTAGGGGCTACCCCATCTAGCTCAAGGGCTTTTACCTTTTTGTCGAGAGCGCTTATGAGTATATATCCCATAGCAGCCTTATCGAAGGCGACTTCCGCTTTCACATCCCCCATGCTGCTAATTTCTCTTGCCTTGCCAACTCCAATTTTATCCTTGCCCATAACCAGCTTATCAAAAGCAGCCCTCTGATTCGAAGCCTTCTCTCTTATTATCATGCTGACTACGCCTTTATTACCCCCAAGCTGAGACCAATCGGTGATTTTACCTTTAAGAATATCTTTTAGCTGAGCGGAAGTTATCGCATTAACAGGGTTGCTTGGATGAACTATTAAAGCCACTCCGTCTTGGGCAAAGATAAAAGTCTGAATATCGGGATATTTGCTTTTTTCCTCATCATTAAGAGGGCGGTTAATCATTCCAAATGTCGAGCCCGGTTTTCCCTTAGCTACGAATTCAATAGCAGAAGAAACCTTGTCTTCTTTGGTTTTAATGGCGACATTCGGGTTCTTTTTTACAAATGACCTCCCGATCTTGTCCACAACATCCTGGACAGCTTTAACGCCAATCCCGTTGATCGTCTCCTTGGAGAAGGCAAAGGTTGCATTGCTAAAAATAAATAATATCAGCATTGCACAAATGAAAATCTTTTTAATCATAAATGGATTCCCCCTTTCCGTCACTTTTGTATTGTCAAAACAGGTATCACACCCAAATCCAGCGTAACCGTCATTATCCATTATGCCCCTGTCATTCCGAACACCCAAAGGGTGTGAGGAATCTTTGTCGTAAAGCATTAAGATTTCTCGCTTTGCTCGAAACGACATCTTCTTATCGCCGGGTTTGGGTCACACTGCCTTATACCCTTCTTATTATGTCACCCTGAGCCTGCCGAAGGGCGACATCAGATTAACTCAAGCCATAAAATGGCAACATATACAAACGCTTATGTTATAGCTTTCTTTAGCATTTCCTTTTAAAAAAATTTATTGCCTAAGAACTCCCTGTGGTCTTGCCACAGGACAACCTAATAGTTCCCTCCCTCTTGAGGGGTAAGGGTGAGGGTGATTGATGAAAATTATATTCAACACCTTCACCTTACTCCCCTCAAGGGAGGTGATGATATTTTTGACTTTTACGCCCTCCGCTTTTGGCGCAGTGTTTTTAACGGTAATACTTTTAAAGAAACTATCACCTTTGCCGCTATTTCGGAGGCAACAACTCATACCCTAAAGAAGTCAGTTTTGCGACTGTCTGCATCATATCAATATTGCCGGGCATTCCAACCAGAGGCCACCATATAGCCTGCACAAGTCCTGCTAAAGTCAGGCAGATAATAGTCCTGACAAAAAACACCTTGAATGCCTCGATCTGAGTGAAGTAGCCAAGACCGTAAGCGATAAGGGTTGGAGGGCAGCCGATAACCAAAAGAACAAATGTCGTCGCAAGCGGAACAGTCATCGCTATCGGGAATGTAGGAACCCCAGCCATATCTGCCATCGGAACGAATACCGGCACCAGAAGAGCCGTAGCGGCGGCATTTGCCATGAAGCTTGTTATTATAGCGCTGATCCAGCCTACACCGAATGAGACAATAGGCCACGGCGATCCTTCAAAAATCGGGAATATCTGTTCTGCTATCCACTTGCCTGCTCCAGTATCGAGCATTGCAATGCCGAGCGCAAACCCGGCGCCAAACACCATCATCGGGTTCCACGGGAATTCAGCAAGACACTTCTTCCAGCTGACCAGACCAAAAAGCATAACCATTACTATGAAACCGGCGCCCACAACCGATACATGCACCTTTGTTAAATCACTAAGTATCCAAAGTCCGAGAGCCAATAATATAATGACGCTTAGTCCCTTTTCATTCTTTGTCAGGGGTGGCAGCTTTTCGGCTATTATGCTTGAAGGAAGTTCTTTGAGCTTCGGCGGGAATACGATCATTAGCGCCATCCATGTCCCTAATCCATATACCATTGAAGGAACAAGCTGATAGATGGCATATTCGGTAAACCCGATCTGATATCCCGTAGCTGCAAAAAACATCTCGGCAGCGGCAGGAGATCTTCCGCTTCCTATAAATGTACCACCGCCTCCGCATGCTGCGCCCAACGGTACAACAAGCAAAAAGTGCTTTGTAAGATTATTGCTTTTTGCTGGGGTTAATCCCATTTTTAAAAACATCGGCAGCATTGAGAATAAAAGGATAATTGTAATGGCTGCGTCATGTGTCCATGCAGAAAGTATAGTTGCCGCCATGCATAATGTGAAGCTAAGTCTTGTAGTATTCCTCCCGCCTATTTTTAAAACCCAGCCAAGAATCCTCTGAGGCAGGGTAGTCTGACTGATAACAACCCCCAACATAATAATTGTGAATACGAACACTACAGCCGGATGTGCGTAAGACTGCCACGCCTTAGCCAAGGGCTGTATTCCGAAAAGGATAAGCCCAGCCCCTACCGCTATTGCAGTGATGCCTATTGATATCGCCTCCGATGTCCAAAGTATTACAATAGTGACGAGTAATGCCAGATACTTATGCCCCCTGTCCGATAAACCATCCGGTGTAGGCAGCATATAGACAGCTATACCTGCAACTATTGCAATAATAACCCATGTAATAACAAACTTAGCTGATTTGGGAGCTGCTTCCCCCTCTTCTAATTCTGCAACGCTTATTTCCGAAGGAGGGGGCGGCAGACCATCAGGATGCTTTGCCTCCTTTTTTTTATCACTCATAAAAACCTCCCTTCAATATCATCTTAAAATATATCCGCGGCTACTCTGTAACGACGCTCGAGACCCAGTTAAAAACTGCTGACATGCTAACCATACCTACGAGCTTTTGCTTATTTTCCAGAACTGGTATTAATGGCAGATTATGACGAGCCATTAAATATGCAGCCTTAGCAGGGGAGTCTTCCGGGGCCACGGATACCTTCGAGACCGTCATGATTTCACTTACCTGTTTTTCAGATGCCGTTTTGGCTTCTTCCCCGAAAATCGTCTCTGCTATACTTGCAAGATAAGACTCGCTTACATGTTGAGCATCACGGCTGACTTCCGTCATAGGACCTTTCCACTCTGTCTGCCTTAATATCTTTGGTTCTAATCCTACGATTATATCTCTTTGCCTTACTATTCCCATATAGTTATATTTCTCATCAAACACCAAAATAGCGTCGCCCAATACTGCCTTTTCCTTGCCCGTCGATACCCTTCTTAGAATCTCGATTGCCTGCCTGATAGTAAACCAGTATGGGATATGAGGAAAATCAAAGATATCAATCATTATATCTCGTATTTTTTTATTTCTGTTCATATAACACCTCCTTTCACAAAATATTCTTTTAATTAAACCTTTGTCTAATCAGGATGCGGCTAAAACTATTTAAGCCCTATCACCCCCCTTTTTGTCATAATATTTTTTTGCTGAAATCCACTGTAAAGCCCGATTTCCCAGGCCTCTTGACTGTGCGGCTAAACATGATATTCCCCCCCCCTGTTGAGAACAACTGTGCCAGTCTCAAGGTAGGCGTCTTTACGGGATATTCAAAGAGCCTTGCTTCTTCAGGGTTTAAATATGTAATCTCAAAGCTGTTTTTAACATTTGTGATATGCAAGGCCGCCCTTTTCTCAAAAAACTCAAACAGTGATATATTTTCAAGGTCTTCCTTGAGCAGATGGGGACATAAATGCAAGGGAATAAATGACTCTTGAATTAATATCGCAATATTTGCTAAGAACCTCAACCTCTTTACATATATAATATGCTTTTCAGAAGCGATGTCCAGCTTTTCGGCTAAATCATCTATGGGCATCATAATAGTCTGGGCAAGGACTGTTGTATTTACATCCGTTGAAGGGTCAAGCATCAGTTCATCAAAACTAACCGTCATTGTAAGTTTATCAATCTCAGCTTTTTTTATGACAAATGTGCCTTTGCCCTGTTGTTTCATAAGAAAACCCTCTCGTGTAAGCTCTGATATAGCGCTCCTAACAGTTGCCCTGCTAACATCATATGCCCTGCAAAGCTCCTCTTCGGTTGGTATCCGCGAGCCTACCCTCCATTCTTCACTTTCTATCCGCCTCTTAAGTATCTCGGCAAGCTGAAGATACAGCTTTAAAGGATTTTCCCTGTCAACTAATCTGCCCAAATACCATGTCCTCTATATTATTATTTATAATGAAATAATCTTATTATATTAATATCCTAACATTATAATGAATTTTATAGTTTTAATAACTATATCATCAAAAAATAAACTTGTCAAGGGATTTTCGTAGGTGTTATCATTAAAAATGTTTATTGATATTTTTAAAAAATTAAAGACTGCCTTTATCAAACCCTCCACAAGAACTTCTGAAATGCAAGAAGCCCTGAAAAAAAGGTTTCAACTCTTCCAAAAATTGCTTTCCTCGAATAATTATGTCTTAGAGCAAATGGCGGACTTTAGCGAAAAACTATCTGGAGAATATTTATTTGACAGGGCTTATATAAATGAAAATGTGCGCAGGATATCTGAAGGCGTGAAAGACATAATTGCAAACATAAATAGATTAACACCTAACAGATATAGCGTCCTGACAAAGAGATATGAACATATCGCAGCCGCTTTGAATGATTTGCTGGCGAAGCGCAGGGTGGGGCAGGAGGATTTCTATGTCAAGCGATTTGAAGAAATAACAAAAGAAATGGTAGAGAGCCTGGGCGGCAAAAATGCCAATCTTGGAGAGATACGAAACATGATATCCCTCCCGACCCCAGATGGTTTTGGCATAAGTTCCAAAGCCTTTATCAGGTTTATGGAACATAATGGCTTCTTAACCAAACTTCGGGAGTGGCTGAAAAAACTTCCAATCGAAAATTACGAAGAACTTTATAAAGCGAGTAGGCAGATACAGGATATGGTTACAGGAGGCGAAGTTCCTAATGATTTAAAGGAAGCTATTTTGAAAGAACTTGAGAACCTGAAACTTAAAACAGGCATTTCTGATTTAAGGGTATCCGTCCGAAGCAGCGCCCTGCACGAGGATACAGAATACAGTTTTGCAGGTCAATATGCAACATTTCTTAATGTGCCGGCGGCGGATGTTATTCAGAGATATAAAGAGGTAGTTGCGAGCCTATTTACCCCGCGGGCAATTTTTTATTTCAAGACTAAAGGGATTGAAGAATACGAAATGCTGATGTCTGTTGGTGTCCTGAACATGATTGACGCAATAGCAGGAGGGGTTATATACACATCAGACCCAAACAGACCAAAAAACGATGATATTATAATCAGCGCTGTTCACGGACTTGGCAAATGTGTGGTTGATGGGACAATAACGCCTGAAACATATCTTGTAACCAGACATCCTTCCCTTGCTATTTCAGAAAGAAGTATTCCGTTTCAAAAAAAGATGCTGTTTTGCAGTTTAGACGGAGAGGTAGGAGAGATACCTCTTCCTAAAGGTGTTTATGGCAAACCGAGTATCAATGATGAACAGATTAAACTGCTCTCTGATTATGCCATTACCATAGAGAGGCATTACGGCTGCCCTCAGGATATTGAATGGGCAATAGATAAGGATGGTAGGCTATTTATACTCCAGACCCGTCCGTTGAGGGTAGTAGAAAAAGAGGCAATTTTACTAATCCCCACTAATGTAAGTGGTTATAAGGTTCTTATAGATAAAGGTGTTATTGCATGTAAAGGTATAGGTTATGGAAATGTTCATATTGTAAGGGATGATGAAGACTTAAAGAAATTTCCAGATAAGGCTGTTTTGGTTGTCAGGCACACCTCTCCCAAGTATGTAACTGTAATGAATAAAGCCTCTGCTATAGTTACCGACTTTGGAGGTGCAACAGGTCATATGGCATCGCTTGCAAGGGAATTTCAGATTCCTACAATCCTTGATACTGAAATGGCAACAGAGGTCTTAAAAAGCGGGCAGGAGATTACAGTTGATGCCTTTAATGGCAATATTTATGACGGAAGGGTTAATGAACTGATTGAATTTGCTCAGAAAAGGACAAATCCCTTCAAAGAAACCCAGATTTATAAATTGCTTCAAAGGGTTACGAAATTAATAGTTCCGCTTAATTTGTCAGACCCGGATGCACCTGAATTTTTACCCGAATTCTGCGCCACTTTTCATGATATTACCCGTTTCTGCCACGAGATGGCGATACGCGAACTTTTTGATATTGCCGGAATGTCCGCAGATCAGTTAGGAAATGTCGAATTTGAATCAGGTGTACCAACCGATATCTGCCTCCTTGATCTTGGCGGGGGCTTGGTTGATCAGCGAAGAATTGCCAAGCCCGAAGACCTGCGGTCAGTCCCTTTTATAGCCTTCTTTAAGGGTCTTTCGTCTATGAGATGGCCTCAGGGACGGGAAGTTGACGCCAAAGGTTTCGTTGAGGCAATGTTTCGCACAGTAACCTTATCCGAAGAGGAGCTAAAGAAAGCAGGAGAAAAGAGCTTTGCTATAATCTCAAAAGACTATATGAATTTTGCAATAAGACTTGGTTACCACCTCTCAACCATAGAAGCATTTGCAGGTGAGAATACAAACGACAATTATATAAAATTTTTTTTCAAGGGCGGCGGCGCTATTGTTGATAGAAGATTTCGAAGGATAAGGCTTATAAAGGAAATATTAAAGGCGCTTGACTTTAACGTCAAAGTAACTGAAGATGTATTGAACGCATACCTTTTGAAATACAGAAAAGACCAGATAGAAAAAATACTGGAAGTCATGGGGAGACTAACAGTCTATACCAAGCAGCTCGATATGGTTATGTTTAATGATGCCATAACAGATTTCTATATTGAAGATTTTTGCAAGGCTTATATTAAAAAATAGTTAATTCTTTTCCATTTGCTCCCTTAAAAACCTGTTTTCCCTTACAGTTCTTAACCATTTGAGAGCCTTCTCAATGGTAAATAAAATCTGTTCCTTTTTAAAAGGCTTTGTTATAAAATCAAAGGCGTCTTTGGACATTGCCTCTGTTGCAGATTCAATAGTTCCATATGCTGTAATAATAATAACAGGTACGTCAGAATCATAATCCCTGATGGCCTTCAGGATTTGCATGCCGTCAACGCCTGGCATTTTGAGGTCTGTTATAACAAGGTCATAACCTCCCTTTTTCACCCATTCAAGCGCTTCAAAGGGGTTGCTTGTAGTGATAACCTCGTATGGAGTTCTGCTTTTAATTATCATGCTCAAAAGGACGAGCATATCAGGCTCATCGTCAACTATTAAAATTTTTTCAGGCATTTTTTACCTCCTCCTTTATTTTAGTCGATGGTGTCGGGAAGTCCATCAATTTTTATTTCTTTATACTTACTAATAAGGTTATAATTAGGAAGACATTGATTAAAAAATCCTTCCTAACCTCCCTTAGGCAAAGGGAGGAATATACCCCTCTTTGGTAAAGAGAGGTTAGGGGAGATTTTACAAATCATAAATAATTCCATATTTTTTCTACTACTCCCCTCATATTTTCAAATATCTCTCTATCAGAAAACCTTAGAACTCGTAACCCTATACTTTCCATATACTCATTCCTGCTACTGTCTTTTTTTATTCCTTCTTCAGAATAATGCTGACCACCATCAAGCTCTATGACTAAGTTACCTTTGGGGCAGTAAAAATCAACTATGAAATTCCCTATAGGCTTTTGCCTATAAAATTGATAGCCCTTTAGTTGTCCGCCTCTTATTTTTGACCATAGTGCTTTTTCCGCATTAGTCATATTTTTTCTAAGTAATCTGGAGTATTGCTTTAAATGGTTGTCGTACTGCAACAATCTTTAAATCCCCCTTAATCCCCCTTTTTCAAAGGGGGAAATATATCCACTATCCACTATCCACTATCTCGCCACTGGCAGGGTTATTATAAAAGTCGTCCCTGTTGTGCTTGATTCCTCTTTTGTCTTTGTCTCAAAGGTTATCTTGCCCCCATGCTGGCTAATAATCCCATAACATACAGAGAGTCCTAAACCTGTTCCCTCGCCGACCTTTTTTGTGGTAAAAAGAGGGTCAAAGATCTTATTCCTGTGTTCTGGGGCAATGCCATCCCCTGTATCACTGAATCTTATTTCTATATTGTTACTATCCAATAATTTTGTTTTAATGCTCAAAGTGCCTCCTTCTTTCATAGCATGAATTGAATTGTTAATCAGATTGAGAAAGACCTGTTGAAACTTGCCTGGGTCTCCTTTAATGGTTGGCAGCTCGCTTTGCAGTTCTTTTACTATTTTGATGTTATTTAGTGTTAAGGCATTTTTTACCACGTTCAGAACGAGCTCAATATCCTTATTGAGATCGCAAACTTCTTCTTTCTGATCGGTATAACGGGCAAAACTGAGCAGTCCCTGAACCACTTTTTTGGCATTGAGGGCGTGCTTCTCAATAGTTTTTAGCATGCCATACTCGTCGCTTTCAGGGGGATATCGTTCAAGAAGAAGATCCGAAAAGCCCAATATTATTGCAAGCGGGTTGTTGATTTCATGTGCTACACCTGCGGCAAGCGTCCCCATTGAGGCGAGTTTTTCGGTGTGATACATCTGCTCTTCTATCTCTTTTTTCTTTGTGACAGTGATGTCTCTTGATATACCGAGAACTGCGTATGTATTGCCTGCCTCATCGTACAGTCTTCTCATTATTGTATTAAGCCAGTATTCGTTTTCGCCGATTTTAATAAAATGGGTAAACTTAACGCTCTCTTTATTGGTAAAAACATCAATTACCATTGTTGAGACAACTTCATGAAAAGGGTTGGGAACAATATTTTCGATGCTCTGCCCGATTATCTCATTGAGAGTTTTATTAAAGAATTTGCATCCGTATTTATTCATGGAGAGATATTTGCCTGAATGGTCAACTGTAAAAATAATATCATCAGCATTTTCAACGAGGGATTTGTATCTCTCTTCAGACAACTTGAAATCATGCGTTTTTTTGGAAACCTCATCCTGCAAAGCTGTTGACCAGTTAAGCAGAATAAATATATAGAAAAGCCCCAATATCATAGTTCCAAATATAACCGACAACTGGATTAAAAATTGCCTAAACTGAATATCCTGAATCGCTCCCTCAACCTCTGTCACAGGCGCTACAACTGCAACAGACCAGAGTTGATGACTTTTATCATTGAGATATACAGGGGTATAAGCAATAAGCTTTTTCAAATGCCCGACCTCTCCCCTGTGCCATCCTGATATATACCAGTCAGTCCCTTCTTCCCCCTTCAGCATATGATTGTTCTGGATATTGTCAATTTTTTCAAAAGGTATTCCTGGTCCCTTTTCTTTCCTCACTGCAATTGAATCTCTGCCTATGAAATTTTTCTCATGGTGGTATAGAAAATGATTTTTCTGGTCTATTACAAATGCATGTCCTGTATTGCCTGAAATTATGTCTTTTGTAGTTTTTGATGTCAATAAATAGGCGTCAATAGTAAAAATCAGCATGCCTTTAATTTTGGAGTTGTCGGAAGTGTTATATCGTAATTTTTTAACCATATTGAAAAGAGGTCTGTCTGAACCATTATAATTTTTAATAAAAATTTCTGAAATATATATCTCATCATTTAGGTCTGGCATCTCGACCAATTTTGCAAAATCAGCAAAGCGGGCTTTAGCTTTAGTGAACCCTCTTTTATCAAAGCAATAGAGAAGTAAATTATTCCTGTCAATATATTTCACTTCAAGTCCGCCTTTATCCTTTATGTAGATATAAATCATTTTCATCATATCAGACAAATAGCTAATACTTTGCTCCCTCTCAATAACATCTGACATTGCTGAAAGGTAACCCTTGAGGGAATCTAAATCATTTTTTATCTGGATAGAGGCACTGCGAGCTAAAACCAGCTGCTGCTGATTAAAGGTATCTGTAACAACCTCACTTATCTTTTGAGAAGAAACCCAGCCGAGAAATAGAATTATAGCTATAAATAAAACTATCCCAACGCCAACTATCTTTTGAGATCTTTTAATATTCATAGTACCTTTTTGAATTTACAAATTTAGTTTTTAGACTTCCTCATGCGCATCTAAAAAATTTCTCATATATTATGATGCCTGAATATTATCATGGGTAGCAGTGGGATTTCCCTAATCTTTATTATACATTCTACCATTCAATAATTCTCAAGTTTTAGAATCATCAAGAGTATGTCCGTGTAAGTTTTAGGAAGGGGAAGCAGCTCACAATTAGAATTGACTGCCGAACTAAAACAAAAAGAGATCGCTTTTTATGAAAAAAGGATATCGTAAAATCACAGAAAAGTAAATGGAAAGATAAGGTAGATTGATGGAAGCAGGATACTGTTAAAGCTACCCTTATAACAAAGCAAATGTAGTTTCTCGGAGTAATCTTTTCTCCATAGTTTTCTTAAGTCGTTAACTGATGTAGTATTTTACGAAAGCAAAATCCATTGAGGACAAAAAGTAACCCCCTCCAATTTAAGAGGGGGCAAATTCATCATTTTAATATTCACAGGGGCAAGGCCTGAAAAACCACTCTGTTATCGATTTAGAGATTTTATTTTTTTTCTCTTAGTTTTTTTAGATAATTGCCCGCTGCTATTCCGCAGACAAGCGCCATCAAGGCAGCTAAGGTAAGTATCAAATATTCCATCTCATATCCTCTTGAGACATTCCTCATTGACTACAACGACAGCGCATGGAAGATCGCTGGCAGACTGATTTACAAGGGCGCGTGTTTGACTGCCTGCAAATATCCTTGAAGCCCTGCCTTTGCCGCTTGCGCCTACAATAATCATCACAACATCATTGTCTTTTCGGGCTATATCAGCCAACACCTCATCAGGGATACCCGAGAAAATCTGTGTAGTCAAGGGCATCCCTTCACTGACAAACTTGGTTTTTGCCGTAGTCAAAAATACCTCCATTTCAGCCTTTATCTTAGCAGAAATATCGGCATAGTATTCTTTGTAAGGAGGTTCGTTAATGACACTAACCCCAATAATTTCAGCGCCTATGAATTTAGCCATTTTAGCCGCATAAGCGAGGGCGTTCATAGAGGCATCCGAACCGTCTAACCCTACGAGTATCTTTTTCATATTAACCCCTCCTATTTACCCGCTTTCAGTTTCTTTTCCAGCTTTATGCCCTGCAGCATTCTAACTATTATCAGCAGGCTTAAGCCGCATGCAGCGCCGAGCATCAGATATCCCGAGTACTCGTTCCATGCGATTTCCGATGCCCTTGCGGCCTGAATTGCTTCAGGTTGCTGGGCGAACCAACTTTTAACGGCATCCTTATTAAACAATATCCAGTCTCTCACCTGAACCTTTGGAGAAAGTTTAGCTCCTTCCGTCTGAGCCCATTCGATAAAGTTAGGATTGGACTTTACCCAACTGCTAAGCGAGCCGTAGTAAAAATCCTTATGACCGCCGGCAATGTGCTTAAAAATAACCGATACACCCGCAAGCATCATCGTTACAGCAAAATATAGCCTGATCTTAAGCCCTTTTACATACTGAGTTGCGAGGGTCCCAAACTGAGCGCCCACAGATGCGCCAAGGAGCATGATAACCGCCGCGATAAGCTCAACCCTGCCTTTAATCGCGTAACTGAACGCCCCATATGCCCCTGATATCATAACCTCAAAAAGGTCTGTGCCTACCGCCACCCTTGTCGGACAGCCTATAACATACATCAAGGCAGGCATTCTTAAAAAGCCGCCGCCTACACCAAGAAATCCAGCTACAAAACCGGTAATCGCTGCTACGATAAGTATAATCCATATAGAGATTGAAAAGCCTGACACCTTAAGATATACCATTGGCGGGATTTTTATTGCATGCATCTTGAGTGCAAGACCGGATGTGCCTGCATCAGAAACGGAATGAGCCTTTTCTTTGACCACCCCTTTTGTGAGCTTTATATATTCATACAGCATATAAGAGCTTAAGCCGAAAAGCAGAGCCATATATGTGTATCTCACAACATCATCAACCTTGCCGACCTTCTCAAGCCACATGATAGTGTTTGCTCCAAGTTCGATACCTATCGCCGTTCCAATTATCATAATGATTCCGAGCAACATGTCGACATTCCCGAATTTTCTGTGTTTCGCCGTTGCAACGATAGACTTTCCTGCTATATGAGCCATGTCCGTCCCGATTGCATAAGCCATCGGGAAACCGAAAACATTAAGAGCAGGAGTAACCATAAAGGCGCCTCCTATCCCGAAGAAGCCCCCTATGACCCCGACGGTGAAGCCCAATAGAATCAGCTTCCATGCCATTATTTCTACGCCTGCAATAGGCAGATACATTTCCATTGCAATCAACCTCCTATGCCAAATATTTTTCTAATGAAATAGTTCGTTATCCTTCCAACCGCCATCATAAGCGCAAAAGCTCCGATAAGAAAAACAGCTATATAGATGATCGAAAACATCCTGTCAATAAAAAATTCCATTTCTCCCTCCAAGCTTTTAGTGATGAATCTCTATTCTTTCGCCTTTTACGCCGAAAATCTTAAAAATAAGCTCTGTGATAAATGCTATCGCTACGCCAACTCCTGCCATAGTAACGACAGTAACTATCCCAAACCAGAAAGGACTGGTTTTGTTTAAATCTACAAGCCATGCATTCAATGCGTCCATTTTTTTCACCTCCTTTTTTTAGTATATATAGTGAATAGTGAATAGAAAAAAACTTCATTATGACCATCAACCATCAACTGCCTTTATCTTATCTTTTCAAATTCAGTGTGAATCTTATACTTTTTACCGCTTCCTATGAGCTTGATATAAGCTATTGTTGTCCCGTCAGATGCAATAAGAATACTATGAACACAAAGTGCGTGGCAGCCAGTCTGCATTTTAAGCTCGCGAGCGATATCCTGATTTATCTCAATGACCTCGATGGACTGAATCATTCTAGAGATCTTTTTGATAGCCTTGTTCTGGATTAGTTCATACAGGGATAATTGGCAAAAGTCTGCGTCGTCATTATAAATCTCGTGCTTCAACCACAGGGGCAGGTAAAATTCTTCCAGATAAACAGGCTCATTTTCTGAGAAACCCTTGCATCTGACAAAAAAAGCTCATTTTGCTGCCTGAAATAAGTCTTGTTCTCATCAGTCAATTTTCTAATTTCTTTTACTAATATTTTTTTGCTGACTGCTATGTCTTTTGAAAGCATGTCCTCTGTGACCCTTGTTTTCATCGTTATCCCAAAATGAGAGCCTGAATAAGTAACGAAAGTTCCCTTGCCCTGCTGTCTCCTAAGATAGCCTGCCCTCACGAGCTCATATATTGCCAGCCTTACTGTAGCCTTGCTTACATCAAAAATCTTGCAGAGCTCATCTTCAGAAGGGATAAGTGCCCCAGAAGTCCATTCACCTTTTTCAATTTTCCCCTTGATTATTTGATGTATCTGAATGTATAATTTTTTATCGCTCTCCCTGTTAATAGCTTCTTCCATCGAAGCTCCTTCCAATTAGTAGGTCATTATAATATTATAAAAATATAATATGAGCAATATATATGCCAAATAGCTTTAAGCTTGAAAATCAATTAAATAGAATGTCGGACTATCGCGTAATCCTTGCTAAAATCTAAGGAATCGCAATTAATTGATGCGTTTTAGAGAGGTTGTTAAAATAACTATCTTGGAAAAAGGTTATTTTACTGCAATATAATGTTGCTTTATTAATTTAAGTTGCTATCTTGAGATATTTGATTTTCCTTTGAAGCTGCTGACGGTGCAACCCCAAGGCTGCTGCGGCTTTTGTTATATTTCCCCTTGATTCCTGCAGAGCAAGCCAGATAAGCTCCTTTTCTGTTTTATCAAGGGCTTCCTTGAGCTTTGAAGCCTTCTTTTGATAAGTAGTCTTGTGTAAAAAGGGAGGCAAATCGGAAAAAAAGATTTCAGGGTGTCCAGCAAATGCTATGGAGCGTTCTATAATATTTTCAAGCTCTCTCACATTGCCGGGATATGAATAATTCATCAGTATCTTCATTGCATCATCTGTGATGCCCTTAATGAGCAAGTCCTTTCTTTTATTGGCATATTTTTTAATAAAATGGTCAACCAAAAGGGGAATATCGCTCTGCCTCTCCCTTAAAGGAGGCATGTGGATGTGAATAACGTTAAGCCTGTAAAAAAGGTCTTCCCTGAAAGCCCCCTTTCTGAGAGCCTCAGTAAGGTTCTTGTTTGTAGATGCAATTATTCTCAAATCAACCCTTATATTATGAGCGCCCCCAATTCTCATTATCTCGCCGTCCTGCAGCACCCTGAGCACCTTAACCTGAAATAACTGGGATACATCGCCTATCTCATCTAATAAAACCGTGCCTCCGTGAGCTAATTCAAAAATCCCCTTTTTAGTGTAATTTGCCCCTGTAAATGCCCCTTTCTCAAAACCGAAGAGTTCAGATTCAAGCAGGGTATCTGGTATAGCATTACAATTGATAGTCATAAATGGCTTTGTTTTGCGTGGGCTCCATCTGTGTATCGCACGGGCTACAGGTTCTTTACCCGTTCCGCTCTCGCCTGTTATCAGGACGTTGCTGTCGCTCATCGCTGCCTTCCTGGCAAGTTCAATGACATCTAAAATAGAGCTGCTTTTGCCTACAATATCTTCAATGTTTAAATCAGGGATTGCAGAAGATGAATTATATTTCTTCATTACTCTTTTAATCTTTTCCACCGTCAATGGTTTGGGCAGAAAATCTGCGGCGCCCAATCTTATAGATTCAACAGCAAGGCTTATATCTGCTGATGCAAAGGCATAAACCGGCATTTTCTGCCTGAGCACAGAAAGAGTTTCTTTCCAATTGCCAGAGTCAAGGTCAACAAAAGCGATGTCATATTGATTAATTGGCAATTTATCAATGACTGATAGTCTAGTTTTGCCTTCCGAAGTCTTTACAGAGATGGAGAATTCAGAAGACCTTAAATTGTCGAATCGTTTCCCGGAATTATCAGATATGAGCAGGATGTTTAGCATGATACTATTTTAAACAAAGACAATAATTAATGCATAGAAGAAAATAGTTTCGAGGATAAATTAAAATCAGAGACATATTAGACTATAATAAGTCTATGAGATATGCTGTAATCTCCGATGTCCATTCAAATCTTGAGGCGCTGAGGGCTGTTTTAGCAGATATTAAAGCAAATAGCGTCAAGGAAATTTTATTTACTGGCGACGCTGTTGGATATGGTCCAGACCCTAATGAGTGTTTGAAGATAATTGAGGCTGGATGCAGTGTCCTGATTGCAGGAAACCATGATTGGGCAGCCATCAGCTTGACTGATATAACATTCTTCAACAGAGCGGCTCAAAGCGCTATGATGTGGACAATGAAGACACTGACTAAAGAAAATCTACAGACATTGAGCAAATTTAAGATGACCGAAGTCGTTCTGGAAAAGAATCTCTTTCTTGTCCACTCGACACCCAGAGAGCCTCAAAGATGGTTTTATTTACAACCATACAGAGATGCTGCAGCTAATTTTGAGTATTTTGACGAGAAAATCTGTTTCTTAGGGCATAGCCATATCCCCTTTATTGTTGAAAGGAATCTAAAGGGAGAGGTTGCTGTTTATAATGATGAAATTAAAATTACAAAAGGAGCAAGATACATTGTTAACGTAGGGAGCGTTGGACAGCCGCGTGACGGAGATCCGAGGGCATGCTACTGCATATTTGATGAAGGTTTGATTTCTTTCAGACGTGTCGCATACGAAATATCAAAAACCCAAGAAAAAATGAGAAGATGTGGCTTGCCAATTCATCTCATAGAAAGGCTTGCCTATGGTGTATAGAGAGGGAATTATATATTTCTGATAACTATCGCCTCGACAGGGCAGTTTTCAGCAGCAGCCTCGCAGCAGCCGGCATAATCGCAGGCTTCGGGGTCAATAATTTCTGACTTGCCATTTTCCTCATTCAGATGAAAAACAGCAGGGCAGACCTGAGTACAATTTCCACAGCCAATGCATCTTTCCTCATAAATTTCGATATCCATAGTTAAGGTATTTCCTCCGTTAACATTGCGGCAAGAAGCGGGAACATGATTTCATGATGTCCAGTGAGAGCAAAATTTTTGCCTCTGATAATAGTAGGTCTTTTCAGGACGTTTTCACGCGCCCTGTAATGCTGAATAAAATCCATATTGACGGTCGTAATCTCTTCGACTTTATGCCCAAGATTTCTCGCTATAGTAAGGGCTTTTAGAAACACCTCAGGCAGGATGACCGCAGAACCTAGATTAATAAAGACGCCTCCTTCAAGCTCTGAGACGACTGACGCAAAAAGCCTGAAGTCTCTCATACTTCCTTCTCCAATAAGCGCTCCGTCAGCCTCAGGATGCATATGGATAATGTCTGTCCCTATTGCGACATGAACTGTCATAGGGATGCCGAGTTTATAACCCTCCCTGAATATGCTTTTATCCTTGAATCGGAAATCCGATAAATCAAGAAACTCCCCAACAGAAGCCCCAATCCCCTTGCCTTTTCTAACCCCTTCATTAATGGCATTATTGATATAAGAGCCTGTCTCCTTTGCCATCCCGAAAGTGCCTGTATTTAGTTCTTTAAGAACATCCTCTGAGGTTTGACCTAAAAAAGCGAGTTCGAAATCGTGGATGATGCAGGCGCCATTTGTTGCGACGGCTGTAATAATCCCTTTTTGCATAAGGTCAATAATCAATGGTGAAAGCCCTACTTTTATGGGATGAGCCCCCATTCCGAGGATCACAGGCTTTTTGCCGGCATACGCCTTTGCAATGGCTGCTGCCACCTCTCGCAGGTCACTTGCGGCAAGAAAATGAGGAAGCGAAGATACAAAATCGCCGAAAGAACCGCCTTTGGAATAGACCTTGCCTAAACCGTCTATTGCAACCTTGCTTTTTCTTTGGGAGATGGGGCAGGTTTTAATTTCGTTGATATTTATCGGTTTATATTTCATATCACTGTTGCCCAAGACACCGTCATTATCCCCAACCCCTCTTTAACAAAGAGGAGTTGGAGGAGATTTATGAAATTCTCTATACTTAAAATCTCCCTTCATCCCCCTTTTACAAAGGGGGAAAATATTGTCATGCTCCTTTGTGAGCTAAAGAATCATGTTGATTCCCACGAAAAGGGGAATCCATGGTTCGGCAGACTCACAATGACAGACTTATTCTGACAATCATGTCACACTGAGCTCTTCGACAAGCCCAAGAGAGACACGTCGAAAAATGGATTCCTGCCTCCGTAGGAATGGAAAGCATTTAACGCTACTATTTCTTTAATTATTTCTCCATATACTGTCCAAGAAAAATCTATTTTGTAGAGATGTGATTTCATCATTTATAATTTAATGATACTAATTTTAAAGCATTCAATCAATAATCAATACCTTAGCGCCTCTTATCTTCCTGTTTTTTAGTTCCCATAATGCCTGATTGGCTTCCTCCAGCTTGTATCTCTGGGTCTCGATCTTCAGGTTAATTTTCCCGGCAAGCTCGAGAAACCCCGAAATATCTTTTCTTGTTACATTTGCAACGGTTTTAATTTCTTTTTCGAGCCAGAGATGGGAGGGATAATCAAGTCCCAAAAGAACGTTCTTATCAGTTTCTTCCTTTCTTATGGCATTTATTACAAGCCTGCCTCCTTTTTCGAGATTCTTAAGCGCATATAAGATCGGTTTCCACACGGGGGTCGTATCTATCATGGCATAAACATTCTGAGGAGGCTTCTCGCTAATATCTCCAGCCCAGTAAGCCCCTAATTCTTTTGCAAAATTCCTTTCTTCCAAAGACCTCGCAAATACAAAGAGTTTAGATTCTGGATAAAGATGCCTTGCAATCTGAATGGCAATATGTGCAGATGCCCCAAAACCCACAAATCCAATATTAAGCCCATTTTTAATTTCGCATAGTCTGATAGAGCGATAACCTATAGAACCGGCGCATAAAAGAGGCGCTGCCTGAATGTCTTCATACAAATCCGGGATACTGAAGGCAAAATCCTCTGATACAACTGTATATTCAGCATACCCCCCGTTTACATCCCTTCCAGTAGCCTTAAAATCATCACATAGATTCTCATCTCCTCTGCGGCAGAAATCGCATTTCCCACAGGATGAATTAATCCATCCAACACCGACCCTGTCGCCAAGTCTGAATTTACTGACAGCTTTACCCTTTTGTTCCACCCTTCCCACAATTTGATGACCAGGGACCACAGGCAAATAAGACGGTGGCGTCCTGCCTTCTATCTCATCGAGTTCAGTATGGCAAACCCCGCAGGCAGATATCTTAAGAAGAACTTCATTTTCTTGGAGAATAGGTACTGGAAGGTAAGCCATTTTGAGGGGTATAGGATTATCGGCAATCATACTGATTTTTTCTAAAACCATTGCTTTCATCATAATTTGCATTAAATCTTTATCTAATACCCACCCAAAATAAATTCTTATATACTTTGCAATCCGAGGGATATGATGCGATTTCTTTAGCCAAAGCCATGGCTAACCTCAAGGAGGCTGAAGGCAAAGCGGAAGCCTCAACTGCCAATACTTTAAAACTAAGTATGAAGTCTCACAAAGGTTTGCACATGTACTAAGATAGCTCTTTGGCAAAGGAATCGTGTCATATCCCTACTTAAATATCACCTATTACTTAAGTTTGATATTAAAATCCCCAAAATGCGATTGGAATCGCTGTTTCAGAATTTTTATAATCTACAAATTTTATTTGAATTTTGTTTATCCCTATAAATGCAATGTTTTTTTGCCAAAATTCCATGAAAATTCTTTTATAAGGCGTCTCACCAGCTCTTCCAATATATTATGTTTTCTCTTTTAAGCTTGCGTTTCTATCGTCGATTTTGGATAAGGTTTCTTTCCTTGAGTTAAATTATAAAAGTATTCTAAGCTAAAATATAAATTTTACAATATCTTAGAGCTTATGAAAACCAAAAAAGCCGTCCTATATTGCGATGGCGCATCAAAAGGCAACCCCGGACACGCCGGCATAGGTGCTGTGCTTATAATAGATAATAACAAAATCACACTCTCAGAATATATCGGGATTGCGACCAATAATATCGCCGAATACAAGGCTCTCCTTCAAGGGCTTTGCGAAGCCAGAAGGCAGGGCGTAACAAACATTGAGATATTTACTGATTCCGAACTGCTGGCGAAACAGATTAAAGGGGTTTATAAAGTCAAAAGCCCCAATCTCCAGAGCCTTCACAGAGAGGTTGGGCTATTGCTAAAAAAATTCAAAAGATACATCATCAACCATATCCCAAGAGAGCAGAATACCGAAGCCGATCGCCTTGCTAATTTAGGTGTAAATAAACTTTCCAACCCTTAATGCTTTTTTGACTTTTAACTTTTCAATTTTGAATTTAATCCATTTTTCTCTATAAGTTCTCTGAGTTAACCCTAAGATAGCGATAGTAAGTGCTGTTTCGGGATTTTTATAATCGACGAATTTTATTTAAGTTTTGCTTTATTCTTTATAATGTTTTATCTTTTCTAAAGTCTCTCAAGATTTCATTATATAAGGTGTCGTATAAAAATCCTTCACCTGCCCTTCCTATATATTTTGTTGCTTCTCTTAAGTTTTAGATTTCTATCGCCGATTTTGGAAGTTAAGAGCAACAATTATTGTTCTGTCAAATTAATCCCGTATTTTTTAATCTTATATCCGATCTGCCTTGATGTTATACCTATCAAGCGCGCTGCCTTTGCCTGAACCCATCCCGTTTTTTGAAGGGCATCTAAAATCTTTGTCTTTTCGACCTTCTCCAAAGTTGATATTAACGGAACTCCTGATGAGAGGGCTTGTCTTGAATTGATAGACTGTTCTCTCATAGCAAGAGGCAGGTCGGAAGATGTTATTATCTTATCAGATGACATGACAACCAGCCTTTCAATAGTGTTTTCAAGTTCCCTGACATTGCCAGGCCAGTGATAATTAAGGAAAATGTGGAGTGCTTCGGCGTTTATATCTACTGCTTTAGCATTTTCTTTATTAAATTTTTCAAGGAAATGTTCCGTGAGCACAGGAATATCCTCTTTTCTTTCACGTAAAGGGGGCAGGAAAATAGGAACTACATTAAGGCGGTAATAAAGATCCTCACGGAATCGCCCCTTTGATACGAGTTCTTCAAGGTCTCTGCTTGTGGCTGCAATAAGCCTGACATCAACCTTTAAGGTTTTTTCCCCGCCGACCCTCTCAAATTCTTTTTCCTGTATTACCCTTAATATTTTAGGCTGAAGGGGCAGAGGTAGGTCTCCTATTTCATCAAGAAATATCGTACCCTTATCAGCGAGTTCAAATCTCCCCTTTCTCGCGGACATTGCCCCTGTAAAGGCGCCCTTTTCATGTCCAAATAGTTCTGACTCAAGCAGCCCTTCCGGGATAGAGGCGCAATTAAACTTGATAAAAGAATTTTTTGCCCTTGCGCCCATAAAGTGAATTGCCTTTGCTATAAGCTCCTTGCCTGTCCCGCTCTCGCCTCTCAATAGGACGTTAGCTTTAGAAGGGGCAACCCTGTGAACTGCCTCAAAAACCTCCTGCATCCTGTCAGAGTTGCCGATAATATTGGCAATATTATATCTGTTTTTAAGCTGATGTTTGAGCTGCTCTTTCTCCTGTATTAAAGCCTGTTTTTCCTGTTCAACCTTTTGATGGAGTTTTACGGATTGAGAAATCAGTGAAGAGATGATTTTAAGAAGTTTCAAATCTTCCTCAAATGAGACCCCTTTGACAAAAAGTCTATCAACGCTTAAGACGCCCAAAATCTCGTTTTTGAATTTCACAGGGACGCATAGAAAGGCTATATTTCCCTTGTTGATAGCTTTCCTCGACCCGGTTTTATTTAAAAAAAGAGGTTCATCCCCTATATTGGGGATAACGATAGGAGACCCGTGTTTTGCAACCTGCCCGATTATACCTTCTCCGAGTTTATACCTGCCACGTTTTACCTCTTCATCAGTCATCCCGTGGGCAATTACTATTGTTACCTCGTTGCCATCCCTGAGAGCCACTGTCCCTCTGTTCATGTCCAGATATTCAGAGAGCACCCTCATCACCCCTTTTAGATTTTGTCTGAGGTTCAAGGATGAGCCCAAAATCTTGCTTATTTCATAAAGCGCTGTGATTTCAGCTTTCCTGTGGTTTACTTTTTCCATCTGGTTGATTCAAAGAATGATATTACCCCCGCTCTTTGAGAAGGCGGGGAATTGGTAAATCAGGAGGCGACCTTTACGATTAAATTCCCGAGCATATTGGTGAAACTGCCAAGTTCGTTATCATACCAACCGTGTATAACAGCCTGACTAAAGGGAACGGTGATTTTACCGCTGGGCTTGATTTCAGCATTTAGCGTATAGGTATCGTTGCCTTCAATAATGGCAGCTGGTCCTACAACTCCTATAATATCAGTAGAGACATTTTGTTTATCTGTGTAGCAGAGATAACCATTTTTGTCTTTAGATGCAGCTTTGCGGTAAATATCGTTAATCATTTCTTTGGTTAAAGGCTTATCATTATGGAGGGATACAACGAGCACTATCAAAGAGCCTGTATTGACAGGAATACGGATGGACTCCGCTATGAAGCCGATGTTTTTCATCTCGGGCAGCACTAGAGCAAGCGTTTTTAAAACCCCTGTGGTAGTAAGAATTATGTTATTCATTACACTTCTGTTTTTTCTCAAATCAGTAGCCCCTTCTTTTGGTAGTCTGTCAAGTATTTCTTGAGAGCTTGTAACGGCGTGAATTGTTGACATTGTAACGCCTAATATTTTATCTGCGCCAAAATGAGCAAGCAAGGGCTTGAGCATATGAGAGAGACAGGTTGTTGTGCACGAAGCTGACGAGATGAATTTGTGTTTGGACGGCTGATAGTCAGCTTCGTTTATTCCCATAACTACTGTGACGGCATCATCGGGCCATGGAGCGCTTTTGTCTTTTACCTTATATGGCGCTGAGACAATAACCTTTTGCACGCCGTCTCTTAAATGCCCTCTCAGGGAACCGGACTTGGCATCTGCGGGGATGGAAGGGTCAAGGAATTTCCCTGTAGCATCTACAACTATACTGACACCGTGGTCGCCCCAATTTATATTAGCTGGATTTCGAGTTTCCTTGAGGATAGTTACAGGGATGCCGTCTATATTAATGATTCCCCTTTTTTCATCAATCCCGTTGATGAGTCTTTGTGATTTATGTCCATACAGGTAATTATGCAATGAGCCATATGTAGAGTCCTTTTCGATATAATCAGCAACATCCTCAAGCCTAGTTCCAACTCCCCTGCCTATGTTGACTACTATACCGGAGAAAAACTTTCTGCCAATCTGATTCCATAGGGTAAGTTTTCCTATCCTTCCGAGTCCGTTAATACCAAGAATGGTTTTTCTGCCTGAAAAACTGCCCACTCCCTTTGCTTTGGGCGCCATTTTCTTTCCCTCCTATGGTTTGCCTGATATTATTATATTGTTCAAAATAAACAATTTGCTTCTCTTTCTATAGTGTCAGGACTTAAAAAACATTATATAACATTCATATGGGTATTGTATATCCTATCGCTATTTACCCAAATCCAGCGATAACCGTCATTAGCCATTGCTGCTCCTATCATTCCGAATACCCAAAGGGTATGAGGAATCTTTGTCCTAATGCATTAAGATTTCTCGCTTTGCTCGAAATGTTATCGCTGAATTTTGAATCTCTCGTTCATTTGACAATAACCTTAAATTTGGGTTAAGTTATAAATCATTAGCGGGGTGGAGCAGTCTGGCAGCTCGTCGGGCTCATAACCCGAAGGTCGGTGGTTCAAATCCACCCCCCGCCACCAAGATTATCAACGGTTTGCAGAGATAGCAGTTTTCAAAATAAGGTGGTTTTCTAACGGATTGCTAACGGATTTTTCCTAAACCTCTTTCTTGCTTTTTGAAATTTCTCCTTAATTAACTGGTTTATGTTTCCATCGCCTAATTTGACCGAAAAATGGCGATAGGGACAATATAGAAAATGCTGATATGACAATGGGAATGGCTTTGAGCGGCTTTCTCCATCACAAAAGACCCACCACGACGGTGAGGCGTGATGGTGGCCTCGGAGGAAGGCAAAGACGCCTTCCAAGAATGAGCGAAAAGCTATTTCCATTGTCGTAAAAATCCTATCGCTGATTTTCCTTTTGAGAAAAAACTTGCCTTTTTTATTATTTTAGTGTATTTTTATTTAAGCAGATGTCTTATTAATTTTTATTAAAGGGAGGTGAAAAGGGATGAAAAAGACTGTATTGCTTTTATCAGTAGTTTTACTGATATTCACCTATGGTTGCGCAACAAAGGATTATGTTAAACAGCAGATTGACCCACTCGTTGACAGAATTAGCAAACTCGAGGCTCGTGTTGCTGCCGTTGAGGCGAAAGTTAAAGATCTTGAGGCGTGCTGCGAAGCTACGAAAAAGGCTGTTAATGAAGCAAAGGCACTTGCAATGGAGGCTAAGAAGTGCTGCGATTTAAGCAAATTAGAAGCTGCCATTAAGAGAGCTGAGGATGCGGCAAAGAGGGCTGAAGATGCAGCAGCTAAAGCAGCCAAAGCATTTGAATTGCAACAAAAAAAATAGGACTAATTATTTTTATCAAAATAAACAAGCCCGGGGCATTTTCCGGGCTTGTTTATTTTGATATTCAAGGCAAGATGACAATCCTATAGGGACTACCTCTTGATTCTGGTAATCTAAAAAGTCTTCAACGCCATGGCTGCAATTTCCCTAATTACAGGGTCGCTGTCGCTCTCAGCTAATTTGGTTAGGGGCGAGACAGCCCTATTATCCCCGATATTAGCCAAAGCCTTGATACTACTATGCCTTACTGTAAAAATCTTATCATTAAGTAACGGTATCAGAATATCTACTGCCTCCCGCCTTCCAAGCCTTCCAAGAGATTCTATAACGGCTTCCCTCGTGAGCAGTTCGGGATCATCAATTCCAGCTATAAGGGCTTTGAAAGCCGGATCGCTGTTTTTAAAATAGCCAAGCGCTGTTGCGGCATATGATTTTATAGAAGGGCACTCGCTATTCAAAAAGGGGTCGTTGTAAATATCAAGGATTACATGAAGGGCTGATGGATCTGCCATCTCTCCAAGAAATTGAATAGCTTTTATCTTGACTGGCCAATATTCTGCTCTCGTGCCAGCAACATGAATCAATAAATTAAGAGCTTTTCTGTCTTTCATTTTTCCCAATTTTTCGACTGCTGCAAGGCGCACATTCCAATCTTTGCTATCTAACTGAGCTTCTAAGTCTTTGATGCTCTGTCCTAATGCTGCATTAGAAGAAAGCAAAAAAATAGAAAAAATAAGGACAACAATAGTCAAACTGCCTCTTAAAAAAATCATTTTACCCCCCTCACATAATGAAAGTATGCCGAAAAAATTTATCCTTTCCCTTTTTGAAAGGAGCACATAATATTTCAAAGAATCTTTTTATATGGTGATTTTCACTGTATCAAAACTGCATTAAATTTGATGAGTCCCCGAACACTCATCCTTGCAGTCACATATCACCTTAGAGACCGCCTCAGCCTTTGCCTTTGCAGAAGGCGATGAAATCATTGCGAGAATAGCTTCTTGAACCATCTGTTCTGTGATGATATCAGTATTAGTGCCTTGATAGTTATATGCTATGCATTTGACTTCTTTGCCGACTAAAGCCGAACAGTCAGAGCATTCAGTTAAGACTGAATTGCTGTTATCCAGAATAGCCCCGATGTCAGTGCCGTTAATTTTAAGGGCATTTGACATATGTATTTCAGATTCAGGCAGGGGTATTTCTTTAAGGTCGATGTCTATCTTGATATTTTTTAGAGGAGTAGTCATCTTTCTAACTATATTCCTTATATTTTCTATGCTGCTCTTGCATCTTGAGCAAGTAGTTCCTTCTTTGTCATAGTAAAACCACTCAAGGTTTATTGTGTTCATTTATGAGTTCTCCTTTATTTTGAATTTCATCATAAATTATAAAAAATATGTTCTTAATATGTAAACAAATCCAGTTTGCCCCTAAAATAGCGATAGGTGTAGTAGAACATAAACCTATTGATTACAGGTCATCTATGAAAAAGATATTACAAGTAAAAAATGCACTCTCCTTTGTTTTTCCCTAATTTTGCCTTGCGGAAGCGGAGAGACCCTACTTCTCTCTCGGAGCTTCTGCAAGG
>OGCL01001045.1_pt1 | contig 25655 bp, 17 predicted proteins | sample 1570041 | NCBI WGS metagenome assembly OGCL01 (sample SAMN06266162, study PRJEB24511) | hot springs metagenome | isolation source: Hot spring water | place: South Africa: Limpopo | collected 2015-06-22 | reverse complement strand
AGGCCGACCAGGATGCCCCAAAGCTCGCGCCGTCCGAACGACACCCGCACACGCCGCCCGATATCCGCCGTGCCCAGGGGACAGGCTGCCGGGATGAGGTAATCGAAGGTCCGGGGCAGTGGGGTGTCGAGCGCGACCTGGGCGATGGACATAGACGCGCTAACGGACATGGCGACGGCCACCCCAGAGCATGAATGTCGCCGTGTCCGTTCACTCTCCTTAAGCCCCTCCCCCCGAGGGGGAGGGGAGCGTCGTGAGTAGGCGCACGACTTTCACGTTATTGATCCGAAGCGCAAGTTCTTGAAACCCCTCCCCCTCTGGGGGATGGGCAGGGGAGAGGGAGGTCCCGTCGGAGCGCGAAGCCGCTTCGCACTCTCCCGGCTTCGCCACCCTACCCAGGAACCTGCCTCCGGTTCCGGGCAAAAAGACAGCTACGGCACGCTGCGGTGGTCTCTCCCCGAAACAGACAGTCTGGCTGTATCGTTTCGGATCAATAAGTTGCAAACAGAATGATGCATTACACTCGCGTGGCGCTGCGCGGCTGGCGCACACGAGAGGGCACTCCTGCGGGGATCGGGCAGGCGTCCGACAAAAAAGCCCGCGCGGCGCTCATGCGCCGCACGGGTCGGTCGAGATCAGGCCGACACGCGGGTGCCGCGCCGATCAGCGGGGGGACGCCACACGGTTCACGCTGACCTGCAGATCGCTTTGCGGCAACTGGCTCGCGGTGGCGGTGAACGGGTGCAGACAGACGTCGACAACTTCGACGATATCCTCCGTGTAGTGAAAGCCGGAACCCGGGCCGGTGTTTACCCAATCCCCGTCGGTATACCGCAGCGTCAGGTCGATGTAACAGCCCTGGGCGTTGGCCGCGGCTTTGCCGGCCGAGCGCTGCGCCTGCGCGATGGCCTTGACCAGGGCCTGTCTGTAAGCGCTGCCACTGCGCTCGCTCGCCTTCGCGCTCTGCGCGGGGCAGGGGATCTGCTGGGTGTGCCTCCAGTCGGAGTAACAGCGGCGGTTGCTGGCGGTTATCGACTTGAAAAGGATTTCCATCATGTTGCCTGCGATGGTGTTGGCGCCGGTCACCGCCACGCGCAGGTCACGCAAGATGTCCGGATCGCTGACGGTCGTGCTGTCATCATCATCCTGCCCGAGCATTGTGCCGTCCGGCGCGACTGAGAAGAGACCCCACGCGCGCTCGCGGCCTTGCGCACCCGGCCGCAGTGGCGGCATTTCATCTCCAAGATACGTCAGCAACGCATAGCTCTTGCTGGAGTCGACGCCATCGTGGCGATTGAAGTAGCCGATGGAACCGCCGCCAAGTTGCGACTGGTCACAGCTCAGGGTTGGGTTACTCCCGGTCCACATGTCTCGACACAGGTTGTCGCCCTTGGCCAGGGCCTGATACCACGACATCCCTAGCCAATGAACACCATCGCTTGCGCGTTGGGGGGCGTATTGGTACCCCCCCTGCATCAGCGAGAAGCTGCGCAGCACGGTGTCGTCGCTGGCGAGGGTCTTGTTGAAGCGGATCGGGGTCTGCAGGGTCCAGGCCGCGCGGATCATGGTGACCGTCATGCTGTTCTGGCCCTCGGCCAGCTTGGCCGACACGTTCACCGTTTCCAGCGGCGTGCGGTTGTTCGCCCCGCCGGTGAGCTGCGTCACCTGCACCCAAGCTTCGCCGGGCGCCAGCGCCTTCAGCTCGGCGCTGACGGTGCCGCCGTTGGCGGGGCGTTCCAGCACCACGGATCTCGTCGGCCAGCAGGGCGTGGTGGAGTGTGCATCGCATTGCGCGGTGGCATCCCAGATGTCGACTTTGATCGCGGTGGTGTTCTCGTCGATGCGCGCGGCGCCGGCGCCCGGCGGTGGGAAGTCGACACTGACGCTTACGCTGCTGGCCTTGGCCACCGCAGCCGACCCGCTGGCGGCGCTCGGCCCGCCGCTGTTGCAGCCGCCGAGCATGGCCAGGGGCGCGGCGAGACCGACCAGCGCGAGGGCGGCGGTGAGGTGACGGTATTGCCATTGTTTAAGTTTCATGATGTCCTCCTAAGATCGTCTTGGGGATGGGTCAAGGTTGACCGGACTGCACGCGCACGTTCAAGTCGGAAGGCGTGCCGACCTGGACCTTGAATTCGCGGCGGCTGGACAAGGTGCCGTCGCTGACGGTCCAGGTCACCGTGATCTGAGTGTCGGCATTGGGCGCGGTGGCGGAGCAGGTGTGCGTGTTGTTGACCAGGTTGGCGTCCACGCAACCCTCGCCGAGCGTGCCGGCACTGAGGCTCCAGGTGCCGGTGAGAGTATGGCCGTCCGGATCGTAGGCGCGACCGGTCAAGCTGAGCCTTCCTCCCTTTTCCACCACGGCCAGGTTGGCGCCGGCGTGGTAGATGACCGGGGCGTGGTTGTCGCCGGCAGCCACCACGTTCACCGTGCCGAGGATGGCGCAACCCTTCTTGCCGGCGCTGTCCCTCACCTCCAGGCCGAGGATGTGCTCACCCTGGGTCAGGCTGACACCCAGCGTGCGGCTGTAATTGCTGGCGGTGAAGTGATTCGCGCTGGTGCTCTGCGCCAGTTGCTCGCCACCGGTCAGGCTGCCGCTGGCGGTGCAGGTGGCGCCACGGCGCAGCTGCCAGGTCAGCGGCCAGTCGCCATCATAGTCGTAACCGTTGAGCGTCACCCGCGTCTCCACGCTGGTTTGCGTGCCGCGCAGGCGTAGTCTGGTGCTGGCCGGATTGCCCCAGGCCTCGGGCGCGCGGTTGGCAAGTCGGAAGTCCTTGAGCACGACCTCGGTATGGGTATCGCTCGCTTCGATACCGTCCAGTTTTCTGTTGGCGTTGAATGTGCCGCCGCTGTCACCGGAATTGCCGAAATACACGGTATAGAGGGTGTCCTGACGCACCTCGGCGCTGAATCGGCCGTCGCTGCCGGTGGTGGCGGAGAAATACCGTCCTTCGCCTCTGCCCCACACCCACTGGTTGGGTTTGGGCGCGCCCGTTTCACTCACCACGCGCCCGCGGACCGTGGCCAGCACCGGTGCGTTCAACTTGATGTTGGTGGTTATGCAGGAGGGGGCCTCACCCACATTGGCGCTCATGTCTTCATAGGATCCGTCGAAGCTGTTGTAGTAGTACAAGTGACCGGTCCGGTCGGTATTGGCGTCGCTGGCCTCCTGCATCAGCGCGACGTTGATGCGGTAATAGCCGTTGGCATCGGTGACGCCGGAGCCGTAGGCGAAGGTCTGCTCGCGGTCTTGGTCCTGGAACGACAGCCATTGGCCGGCCACGCCGGCGCCGGTGTCGCTGCGGGTCATGAGACCCTGCACGCAGAACTGCCGGGGCTGCGCGAACAGCAGGGGATAGTCCAGGTTCCAGAACTGGCGCTGGAAATTCTCGTTGCTGACGTAGATGCGCACATAGACATCGTTGTCGCGCGCGTAGGCGCGGAAGGCCGCCACCCCGGATTGGCCTGTGGCGGCCTGCACGTTGGCATAAGTCAGCAGCCTGCCGTCGGCGGTCACCAGCGAGCCGAGGCCGAACAGATCCCAGGCGCCGGTATTCGGGTCGTAGGTGTAGATGGGCACCTGCAAGCCTCTCCGCGCTTCGTCGCCGAGGGTTTGCCCGGCCGTATCCGCGGCTCGCAGCGCGTCGCAATTAGCGGTGGGATCCGGCACGGCGATATCCGGCTTGACCGGGTCATTGCAGGCATCCTGCAGCAGATTGTCCACCGAACCGCGGGGCAGCCAGCGCGTGATGATGGTCGGGTTGGCCCAGTCGATCGCCGCCTTGCGCGCGCCGCTCGGCGGGCGCACCACTTCGCCGAGGTTGCGGCCGCTGTCGGCATCGCTGATGTTGATGTAGTCGAACCCCAGGGAAACGATGCGAATGTTGTTGCCGCGCGCGTCGCGCTGGTTGCTGACGTAATCGCCGGGGAAGTTGCGCGCGTCGTTGGCATCGGACGCATCGAAGGTTTGCAGTTGCGCGCGCAGGGTTTGCAGGCCTCCGACACTGTCGGCGGGGATGTTGATTTCCAGTTGCGGCGCGCCGCCGCTGGCCTTTGCGGCCAGATAGGCGCGACCCGCCATGGCCTTGCGTGTACCGTCAGGCAGGGTCAGTATGCCGAAGGTGAACATGCCGTCGTGCGCGCGCGTGGCAACCGCGGCGGTCAGGGGCCGTCCGGCACCGGGTGAGGCGACGGCGGTCACCACCGGCGTCAATTCGGCGGTGGGCACCGTGAGCCGTTGCGGCAGGCTGGCGAACTCGAAGCGCCTGGAATAATCCGAGAAACCGTCCTTGCGCACGGTGACCACCAGATAGCCGCCATTGGCAAGCTTGCCCTGCGGGTCTTTGACCGTAAGTTCATAGCCGCCCGCGGCATTGGTGCGCAGGCTCTGCCGGTCGACGAGCACGTTGTCCTTGGTGCTGATCAATACCTCGACATCGGCGTCGTTCAAGGCCGCAGCCTTGCCGGCCGATGCCGCGCCCGCGCCAGAAGCGGCTGGGGCGGCACCGACCATACCCGACACGACGGCCGCCCCCCCTGCGGGGCCGGGTGCTGGGGGCGGCGCACCGCCACCACCGCCACCACCGCCACCACCGCCACCACCGACATCGAGACAGCCGCCCAGACTGACCAAGCCGGCCAATGCCAGCAGGCGCACGCTTTCCTTGAGACGCAAACGCTCCAATGCAATGGATTTCATAAGGTTCTCCAACAAACAAGTGAAGCAGACAGGATCCACGCCTGTACGGCGTCAGGACGTAGACGGGAAGCCGGGGCGCAGGGCGGGGCAGGTAAAGAGCGCGGGCGCGGTGGAGCGAGGCCACATAGCGGCGCGCGCACGGCGATGCGCATCGCCGCCACGCCACGAGGCGTTCTGGGGAAACGCTGAATGAATTGCTGCGCGCGTGATTCGCTGCGTTGCACGGTGTTCGCTTTCTCGCCTAACTCATTATCGTGAAAGTCGCGAGGCGACTCACTCAGCTCCCCTCCCCCTCGGGGGGAGGGGCGGGGGGAGAGGGAACGGACACGGCGACATTCATGCTCTGGGGTGGCCGTCGCCCTGTCCGTTAGCTCCGGCATAACCTGAAGGTTAGCCTTCGCTGAAACTCGCTTCGCTCGTTTTCTCGGTCGCTGCGCACCGTGCGTCTTGCGCTTCATCCCGCTCGCTGCTTTCTTCAGCGTTTCCCCAGTCCTTGTCTTGCCCCCGCTGTCCAACATGTGGCGTCCCCTTACAAGGCCCCCATCACGATCCGCGGCACGCACCGAATCGCCTTCATGCCGGCGCATCCCCTCTCCGGCGCGCCCGCGTGGCGCGCATCCACCCTCCTGCTGGTACGCATCGCCCAGACTGCTCGTACGTCAATACTAATATAGACGATGAAAGCCCTTCTGCTTAAAAAAATTCCCGGCGCGCCACCCCCGTGGCCAGCGGCTATCCCGCCGCGACTTGCCGGCGCGGGATGCACGCGGCCCGGCGCGATCCCGCGGTGCTGTCATGGACTGCGCAGTTCCAGCACATACACCCCGCCCGCGCCCGGACGGGACAGCAGGTTGAGCGCCGGCGCGTAGTGTTGCAGCCGCTCCGCGGGCGGTTGCAAGGTGGCGCGCAAGGCCAGCTTGTCGGGCGCGCGCCAGCTGCCCTCGCCCTGGGCGCGCAGGGGGCCGCGCAGCGTCTCCAGACGCAGCGCGCTGGCACCACCCGGCGCGGGCGACAGCAGCAGCCGATAGTCGCCCAGCGGCTCGTCGACCAGGTCGCTGCGCGCATCGCGCCACACCAGCGTTGCTGCGCCGGTCTGACCGTGCCGTCCGAGGCGCAGCGCACGCGCTTCGAGTTCGAAGTCGCCACGCGGGTGCAGCAGTCCCAGCGTCGGCAGCAGCCGGCCGGCGACTTCGGCGCGCAGGCTGGCGTCGAGCCGTTCCAGCTCAATGCCACCGGCACCGACTGCAATGCTGCCGCGCAGGTGCAGGGCGGCAGCATCGATGGCGACATGGTGGCCGAGACGGGCGCGCGTCAATTCCAGCGGCCGCCAGGACCAGCTTGCGCGTCCGAGCTCCACCCCCTGGCCGGCGTCCATCCAGGCCAGGCGCGCGGCGCTACCGCGCCAAAGCGTGCCGTCGACCCCCTCCAGCAGCAGCGCGCCGCCGCTGATGCGTTGCAAGCCCCAGGCCAGCAGGCCGGCCGGCGCCTGCGCCAGCAGGAACAGGCCATACAGCAGCACGCCGACCAATGTCAGCGCGACAACGCGCGCAGGCGGACGACGGGTCGGAGGGGCATCGGTCGTGGCCATGGTCAACGCGCGAGCGTCACCTGCACGCGCACTTCGCCCGGCTGCGCGGCGAGTTCGATGTCGCAGGCGACCACGCCGTGGCCGGTGGCGCCCAGTTCACCCAGCCAGGCCAGCCACGGCGTGAACGGCACAGCGGGAAATTCAACCATCAGGCGGTCGTCGCCCGACGCGGTCACCGCGCCGAGACGATCGGCTATGCCCTGGCGGGCGGCCGCGGCGCGCGCCAGGGCCTCCACGCTCGCGCCGGGGCTGCCTTGCGGCTGCTGGCGCAGCCGGGCGATTTCCGCGGCATCGGCGCGTAGGCTGGCGAGATCGCCGCGCAGGCGCTGGACTTCGTCATGCAGCCGTTCACGCTGGGCATTCAGCGGTTGCCAGAGGTGGAGATACAGCGCCACCGGCAGCAATACGCCCAGTCCGGCGAGGATCAGACCGCGTTCGCGCCGGCCCAGGTCGCGCCAGCGTTGCAGGAGTTGCTGGCTGACGGTCATGGCCGGGCCAGTTGCACGACGAGGTCGGGGCGCTCGCCGCCGCCTTGCACGTCGATGCGGTAGCCGCGCTGCGCCACACGCGCGCGCAGCGCCGGCAGGTCGTCGACGCGGGCCTGACGCAGCACCAGCCGGCCGTCGCCATAGCTCAGGCCGGTGGCGTTGCGCGCGCCGCCTGCCAGCGCGTCGAGCGCGTGCAACAGGTCGCCGGGGCGTACATAGCCGCGCTCGGCGCGCAGGGCCATGAGCTGGCGCCGCATCTGCAACGCGGGGTCGACGATGGCTTGGGCGTCGGGGAAGCTGGCCAGGAACACCTGCCGCGCTTCGGCGCGCAGCATGCGTTCCTGCCAGGCCAGACGCGCCCAGTCGAGGATGCTGCCCAGCACATGAACGCCGAGGGCGACAAGGGCCAGCGCGACGGCGAACCGATAGCGTCCGAGTTCTTGACGCAACGCGCGGCGCGGTGCGAACTCGCCTTGCAGCAGGTTGAGGGCCGGCGCACGGGGGTCGACGCACAGCGTGGTCGGCTGGACCTCGCATTGCAGTGCCTCTCCCCAGGCCGGGGTGTCGACCGTCGCGCCGGCGACCGTTTCCAGCAGCAGACGCGCCGGCGCGCGACCCCGCCGTCGCGCCTCGTCGCAGGCCAGACGCAAGGCCAGCGGCGGCGTCAGCCGGTCGCCACCATCGAGCGCGAAGCCGGCGGTGTCGCCGGTGCGGGCGAAACCGGCCTGGCCGTCCCAACGTGCCAGCCAGGCGGTGTCCAGGTCGCCGCCGGCATCGTCGGGGGCGCGCCACACCAAGGGCTCTGGCGCGGCACCAGCCAGACGCAGGCCGTGTTGTTGGCACAGTGTCAATACACGTGTCAGCCAGTCCCGTTCGACGCTGGCGGCGGCATGCGCGCCGTCCGGCGCGGGTCTCGCCAAGGCCACGTGGGCGTCCTCCGGGTCCAGCATCAGACGGTCTTCCAGCGCGTAGGCCAGGGCGCCGCGCACCTGTCGCAACGCGCCTGGTGACAACGCCAGGTCGGTCAGCGGCACGCGCGCGGCGGGCAGCGCCAGCCAGAGTTCCCGCGCCCGCGGCAGTTCGGCGGGTGGGCAGTCGCCGCGCGCATCCGGTTGCGCCGCGGCAAACCAGGCCACACGCTCCAGGCTGTCCGGCAGGGGGTCGGGTAGCGTCAGCCACAGACGTTTCACTGCATCATCCCGCGCGCACTATAGTTGTTTGAAACGATCCAACGGGCCCTGTGAAATATCCGGGCCAGACCCTCTCCCTCGGGGAGAGGGTGGCGAAGCCGGGAGAGGGCGAAGCGGCTTCCCGCTGCGACAAGACTTCCCTCTCCCCTGCCCCTCCCCCCAAGGGGGAGGGGTTTCATGTGCCCGTGTTTCGGGTGAATAACGCGGCGTTTTTTCAGGTTCATTCGTTTCGGATCAATAACCGTTCATGGCCCAATGGCCACGCCTGACTATGAAAGACGTCGTTGGCGGCCATGAACGGTCCCCCGCCCCGAGGGGGAGGGGAGCGTCGTGAGTCGCCGCGCGACTTTCACGATAACGGCTCCCTCACTTACGAAAGATATCCACCTTGGTTTCCAGACATTTGCGCAGATGCAGGTCATTCGCGCCGACCTCGAACCAGCTGTTGGGCTTCTGATAAAGATCCAGGCCCCGTCCGATCTTCACCACCCAGCCGTTGTCGATGACGATCTCCCGGTCGTGCATCTTGGGGTTGAGCTTCACCTCGAGCTCCACGTCCATTTCCAGCAGGCTTTGCTTGAGCTCTTCCAGTTTCTCCTGCATGTCCAGCATCTTGCCATTGTCGTCATGGCTGGTGACGAGCGTAATGTGTCTGATGCTGGGTCGCTTGACGACGGTCTCGCAGAAGCGGACGAAGTTCTGGATCTGATGCGGCATGCGGATGTAGGGGTCCTCCACCAGCACGGCTTTGGCGCCTTCCAGGTAGGGCCCTAGGATCGCCTCATAGCTGTAACCCGTGTCGCCGTATCGGATGCTGAAGTGTCTTTCAGTCAGGGGGGCAGTGAGGCTTTCTGACGGTTGGGTGGGGGGTGCTGCGGGGGCTCCAGCCACGGCCTCGGGCTGGTTGACCGAGGCCGTCTGAATCGCGGCAGCGGTCTGTTCAACCGGTTCTACTCCACACCGGCGGGCAGGCGATTGGGTGGCCAGGGCGTACCTGGACTCAGGGCAATAGACCACCACCTCCTGGCCGTCAGCACGCACGAAAGAGAGATCGATCTGCGCGAATTCATCATCCGGCTTGCGCTTGTTCATCTGCTCCTTCACCCGGCGGCGGCACTCCACCGCATAGGCCACGTATTCCTCGAACTCCGCATCCGAGGGGCTGACTTCCGGGTGCAATATCTTGAGAAAGGCGCATAGGGTCTTCTTGATGCCCTTCTCATCGCGCCCCTCCACCGCCTTGCCCAGGCGGACCCGTTTGTTCACCTCCTCATAGCGGTTGGTGTGCTTGAACAGATGATGGAAAGCCTCGGCCAGGTAGTCGGTGATGAAGCCATAGTTCGCGGTCAGGTAAGCGCTGCTGTTTTTTGGCATCTCCCAGCCCGGCAGGTAGCAGGCGAAGCGATCCATCACCGCCAGGTCGAACTCCGTGGGCAATGGCTGGAACAGGTCGTATTCGGTGGAATTGACCACCTGCTCAATGGACAGATCGATGTTGCCAACGAAGGCCAGGCTGGCGTCCGCGATCACTTCTACGCCCCGCGAGAAGCGCCCGTTGGCCATGAAGTCCTTCATGATCTGAATGGTGTCGGGGTCCTTGACCTTGATGCCGCCCACCTCATCGAAGGCCACTGTGTCCCAGAACCCCACCAGCCCGACCTTGCGGCGCGCGTTGTTGTAGAACAGGGTGGCCTTGGTGGCCTGCCCGCCGGAGACCAGGGTAGCATAGGGCGTGAACTCGCTGAAGAAATAGGACTTGCCCGTGCCCCTGGGGCCAAGCTCGATGAAGTTGAAGTTGGGCTCCACCAGCGGCGCCAACCGGGCGATGAAATGCAGCTTCATCCTGGGGGTGAGCTTCGCGGGCTCCAACCCCACCGAGCGCAGGATCACGTCTATCCATTCATCGCGGGTGAACGCCTTCCTTCCCGCCACGTAACTCTGGAAGTCGAAGCGGGAGAGCTGGATGGGGCGTAGATCCTCCACATAGAAGGCGTAGTCGTCTTCCTCGATATCGTTGTGGGCGATGGTCACCTCGGCCCAGATGCCGCCCTCCAGCATCCTCTCGTTGTCACGGTAGAACTTGTCGCCGATGGCGATACGCTGAGAATTGAAATTCTCCAGAGCGGCCCAGTGGCGCTTCTCCTTCTCCACGTATCGCACATGCACCTTGTCGATGAAGCGATGCTTGCCCTTGGTGGCCACACGGGACTGGGCGGCGTTCGATTCATCCGGGCGCACGTAGTTGTCCTGCAAGGTGGCCAACACCGCATCCATCCCGGCATCGATCTCGGCCTGCTGATCGCTGGCGCAATAACGGGCCAGCAGGAACTCCAGCACGAAGGTGGGCACGTTGGTGCCCTTCTTGATCCGATGCAGCAGATCCTTGCGAACGACCTTGCCGTCGAAGACCTTCGTCAGCTTTTCGTCCAGGGCGTCCTTGTTCATACCGTGTAATCCGTCTCGAGGCTGAGGCTGGCGTGGGTCACCAGGGTATTGGGGTCGAAGGCCTTCACGGTGAACTCGCCCTCGAATTCGTCGGCCATGCGCAGTGCCACCTGGATACGTCCGTCCGGCGGCACGGACACGGTCCGGGTCGCGGGATCGACCGCCCCCCCCGGACGCGGCTCGCCCACCACACGGCCCTTGCCGTCCTGGGCTTCCAGCAGGATTTCCACACCCCGCCCGGCCGAGAACAGGTCCTGGCTGGTCACGGCGATGTCGATGACCGGCACCCGCGTGGTGATGCGTTTCGCGCCACCCCGATAAGACAGTTCCAGGGTAAAGCGCCGCGCCTCCGGCTGGGCGGCATCCAGGGCCACGCTCAGCACCGGCACGACGGCCTCCTGCAGCGAGGCGCCGCCGTGGAAATACAGCAGGCCCCGGCAATAGGGCGCCATGCTGCGCGGCAGGGCGGCCTGGGGCAGGTTGCAGCGGATACCCAAGCGGCTCGCATCCATGACCAGATTGGCGGCATCGCCAGTCCCTTGACCCAGCAACATCCGGGAATGCATGTCCACAGGCCAATGCCCGTTCGGCTTGCCGCACAGGTCGCCGGCCTCCGCCGCCGCGTTCAAATAGAAGCCGTGGTCGGTGGCGATCACCACCTGGTGAAAGCCCCGGTCCCGCAGCTTGTGCACCGCCGCGCGGATACGGCTCAAGGTATCCGGCAGCAGACGCAGGGTCATGTCCGGGTTGCTCTCCAGCAGGCTGTCGATCTCCATGCTGCGCAGGACCAGGAGTTCGGTGGTGGCCCTCACCTCGGCCTTGGCCTTCAGGAAATCCGCCAACCCCATTTCCTGGAAGCGGGCCCCATAACGCGCCCGAAGCACGGCCATCCGGGCTTGCACATTGGCCACTGTGGCCTGCCCCAGCTTGGGTACCAGCTCGCTCCCCTCTTGGACCAGATGGAGGGACTGCCCCGCGTCCGGCAGCAGGCTGGCCATGCCCACGGGGGTCACCGTGGGCAAATTGGCATAAGCGGCGGTCAGGCTGACGTGGCCCTCCTCGGCCAGCAGTTTTTCCAGGGCCACTCCCAGCTCATAGCGCAGCGCATCGATCAGCAGATAAGCCACCCGCCGTCCGCTCTGTTGCAGTCCCGGGGCCACCAGCCGGGCGAAGACATCCGCGTTCGCCAATCGGCCGGAAGGTGGCCAGCCGCTGGACTCCAGATGGCGCATGAAGATGGCCTGCACCTGCTCCATCAAGCGCCGATAGCGCCCCCGCACCCGTTGCGCCACGACCTCAAGAAGAGGATCCACCTCCAGGGCGTCGCCCTGGGCCTGCTCGAATTCCCGGTGCAAGCGGTCCGCCTCCCGCAGACTGGCCAGGTAGAAGCCAATCAACGACTCCTGGCTATGGGCATGCTCCGGCAACTGGCGCTCCAGATCCCCACAACTCTCCGTCAGGCGCAAGGCCGCCTCCACCACGCCCCAGCGACTCTGGGCCTCGCCCTGGCCCATCCAGACCGAGCGGGCGCGGCGGCTGACGATGCCGCGCGCGGTGTCCAGGTCATCCACCTGCAACGCGGCAATGGCGCGGGCAAGAAAGGTCCGTTCCTCGAAGGGGAAGGTGTCCCGAACCCCCAGGTCCTCGATGCCCGCGCAGGCGGTCGGCAGTTGCAGCTCCTTCTCGACCGCCTCGGCCCGCTCCAGGTAGAGCATCCGCGCCGTGCGATGGTCGCGCAACCGGTCGCATAGATCCTCCACCAGGGGGCGCGCCTGCGGCACGGCATGGGGAATGCTCGTAAGCTCAGCCGGCAGGGCCGCTGGCAGGTCGAACGCGAACTCGCTGAACAGCAGGAAGCGCCACAATTCCTCGGAGATGGTGGACCAGGCCTTGACCTTGCTTTTGAGGGCGAAGCCCAGGGTGCGCTTGAGCAGATCCCGCGCCTCCGGGACCCAGGTGTCATTGCCCTTCAGGGCCTGTTGCTGGTTGTGCGTGGGCGCCAGCAGGGCGAACAGGATGTCCCGGGCCGACTCGGCGTGCAAAAGGTCCCGCAGGATGGGCCAGCCTTGCCCGCCACCCACCGCGTCGATGACCGAGAAGGGCGGTGAAGGTTGGGCGGCGAAGATGCGGCGGATCTCGGTCGCCTGGTCTGGCCGGGCTCTCAGGCACAGGTTCAGATATTCATCCCCGTCGTCCTCGGGGAACATCGCCCCGGCCACCGCATAGGAGGCAAAGGGGTCGCGCTGGCATTCCTCGTCGCTGCGCGGGCGTTGTCTCGGCACGTGGATCAGCAGGCCCTCCAGCCCACCCTGACGCCCCAGCTCACGCAAGGCCTGAGAGGCCTCGCTGCGGCTTCTCAGGCCACTGGCGCCGGCATCCACCACACGGATGTGGTCCGACGCGAACTCCAGACACAGTTCCCGGTAGCGGCCCTCGGGGTCGTAGACCACCAGGGCGCCCCGTTCCCTCAGGCGGGGCGCCAGGATCTGGTCGCGAATGAAATCAGCCATGCGCATGGAGTGCATCCCTAACCGTTCATGGCCGCTTGGCCACCCCTGACTATGAAAGACGTCGTTGACGGCCATGAACGGTCCCTCTCCTTAAGCCCCTCCCCCCGAGGGGAGCGTCGTGAGTCGCGCTCGCCGCTTTCACGGTATCGCTTGTCGCGCACGCATTCAACACGATCGCAATTGTGGATCATTTTTCACGTCTTTGTGATCCGCAAAGTGGATTGTCGTACATGGATGAGCCTCAAAAGGCGTCGTGGCCCTCGGCCATGTTGAGCAGTTCCCTGAACGCCAGCACCGCGGCCCGCCGGCCGCGACCTTCGGCCACGGTGTGCAACACCCCCTCCTCCCGCAACACGGCGATCAGTCGCTTGGCCGTGGGTTCGGGGATGCCCGCGCCGGCTACGAAATCCGAGGTCTTGAAGATCGGCCGCTCGAAGATCCAGTCCAGGGCATGGATGGCGTACTGGGAGCGGGTCATCTGCGCCATCCTGGGCTTCATGGACTCGTACAGTCCCAGGATGGCGCTGGCCTTGGCCTGGTTGGCCTCGGCCTGGGCCTTCACCGCCTCCAGGAAGAAGCGGCACCAGCCGGTCCAGTCGTCGTCCCGAAAGACGGCCAGCAGCCGGTCGTAATAGACATCCCGCCGGGCCTCGAAGAAGGCGCTGATGTAGAACATGGGGCTTCTGATCAGACCCGCCTGCCACATGTAGAGGGGCACCAGCATACGGCCCAGGCGGCCGTTGCCGTCCAGGAAGGGGTGCAGGGCCTCGAACTCGGCATGGGCGACGGCCAGCTGGACCAGGCGGTCGGCCTCCTGCCGGTGGAGGTAGCGCTCCCATTCCCCCATGGCCGCCGGCAGCTTGTCGGCGGAAATGGGCACGAAGCGGGCCTCCTCGATGCCGCAGCCCGGCGGGCCGATCCAGTTGGGGATACGCCGGTACTCCCCCGGCGCCTTGCCATGCCCGCGCACCCCCTGCATCAATACCCGGTGCGCCTCGCAGATCACCCGCTGGCACAGGGGCAGGTCCTTCATCATGCGCTCCGAGTGGCGCATCGCCTTGCGGTAGTTGAGCACCTCGTTGATGTCGGCCTTGCGTTCCGCCGACAGCTCCCGACTGTCCCCTTCCGCCTCGAATTCCAGCACCTCACCCATGGTGGCCTGAGTCCCCTCGATGCGGGACGACAGCACCGCTTCCTGGGTGGTCAGGGGCGAGAGCAGCACGGCGGCGTTGGGGATGGCGGCAAGGGTGCCGTCGTAGCGGGCCACGGCGGCGGAGGCCGGGCCTATCAACGGGATCAGGGTCGTCCAGTCGATGCACGCGGGCGGAAATTTCCCCAGGTGGTAGTGCACGACCGCGTTCATGCCTCCCCCTTGGTCTTGCGTCGGCCCGGCGTCTTACCCGGCGCTGCGGTCGGGGCTTCGTATAGCGCCTCCAGCCCGTGGGCGATGGCCAGCGACTTGTCGGTCTGGCACTTCGCCCGCACGCGCTCGGGCCAGAGACTCAGGGCCAGGTGGGCCCAGTCGTAGTCGCCCTTTTCCAGCCGGGTCCAGGTGTCCTTGAGCAGCTTTTGCCACTTGCCGTGGCGAAACAGCCGCCAGAGGGGACTGGCGGTGACGACCGCGCCATCGTCCAGGTTCGGTTTCCAGATCCGCGCCAGGCCCAGCAGGTCGTCGCGCAGGGCGCGCAGCTCGCCTTCCAGGTGCTGAAGCCGTTCCAGCTCCGTCTCCTCGTCGCGGCCGCGGCCAGTGCCCTTGGCGCGCAGCCGGACGGCGGCCTCGGCGACGCGGGCGAGCCTGGGCTCCACGAAATCATTGACGCAGGTGTAGAGGGTCTGGTCGGTCAACCGGGGGGCATAGAGCCACAGGGTGAGCTCGCCGCCGGCGGTGGACAGCGGCCAATACAGGGGCGCCTGACGGCGGCTCCTGGAATGGCGGGCCAGGTGGCCGGCGAAGAAGCCCCCCGGCCGGGCGAACCCGTCCTCCAGGCGGCGCAGACCCAGGGCCTGGGTGAGTTGCGCCTCCCAGTCGTGGGCGGCGGCGCCGAAGACCCGGCCCAGGGCCGCGCGCACTCGTTCGCTCAGCCGGTCCGGGTCCTCGCCGTCCTCGGCCAGGATGCCGTGGGCCGGAAAGCTCAGGGGGTAGTCGGCCGGCGGGGCGACGACCGGCAGGCCGGAGGCATCGGTGAGCATGCCGGGGCTCGCCACGGGCAGGGGGTCGAAGGGTTCCGGCGGGGGGGGCATCACCCGCTCACCCGTGGCCAGGCGCACATCGAAGCGGCCAAAGGCCACGCCCGTGAGCCAGTCCAGCAGGGCGGCGGCCAGCACCGGGGCAGCGGCGGCCGGGGCGACCTGGTCCTCTTCGTCCGCCTCGTCGGTCGTTGCCTCCGCATCCGTCTCGCCACCCCATCCGCCCAAGGCGGCGGCCCGGTCCGCCGGGGAAAAGCCGTAGAGGTCGAAGCAGCGTCGGTCGATCTCGGCCTGAATGGCGGCAAGCCGCGCTTCGGTGTCCTCGATGCGGGCCTGCCAGGCGGCGGCGCGCTCGGCCAGGGTCGCGCCCTCGACTTGCAGCAGGGCCGGCAGGGTGAAGGCGTGGGAGGTGAGCTCGGCCGTGTCCAGGGCGCGCTTCAGGGACCAGGCGCGGCGGGCCAGGTCGGCCAGGCTTCGGCGGTCGGCCTCGGTCAGGTCCGGGACGGGGGTGCGCTGGAGGACGCCTACCTCGTAGGAGCCGAAGGCCATCTGGAGGTCCACCAGGGTGCGGAAGGCCCGGCTGTTGGTGACGGCCAGCAGGGCCAGCAGCGCCTCGGGGTCGTCGTCGGTCACGAAGGCCGCCGGGCCCTTATGGCCAAAAATACAGCCCGCGGGTAGGACCCGCAGGGCCAGGCCGCTTTGCGTGCGCAGCGGCCAGGTCAGGCCGGGGCGGAAGTAGTAGTCGATGCCTTGGGGGCGTGAATATGTCCTAGCTGTTTTTGGATCGGCAAAGGTCTTGATCTCGGCACCTTCTTCTTCCCAGTTCACCAGTAGATAGACATCCGCATAAAAAGGTGAATAGACGCCACCCTTGGCGAAGGGCCACCAGCGTTGGCCGGACCCACCGCTTTGAGAAACTGTCTCCCAAGCCAGCCGCACGAAACGAAAGTCATCCGCCGTGGCGAGCCCCTGTTTCGCTGTGCGTTCTGCCGTCTCGAAGGCCGGCAGCCGGCGAAAGGCATCCCGCACCCCCTCGCTCACCCAATAGGCAAACGGCATCCCCGGCACCTGCCCGAAGGACTCCGGCGCCACCTGGAACACCCGCGCATCCGCCTCCCCCGCCCGCAGCCGCCCCAGCACCTCGGCCAGGGCCGCGCCCTTGTCCTCCTCGGCCATGAGGCGGATGAACAGGCTCATGGAGCACCTTCGTTTGCCAGTTGGGCGGGTTCTACAACCGTTACGCCAAAGCCGTTGAAATCTCGCGGATTCAGGGTCAGCACGTTGGCGATGCCATGCAAGGCCATGAAGGCGGCGAGACGGGCGTCGTGGGCGCGCTTGCCGCGCACCTCGCCGGCCACGACCATCTGCCGCCAACGGTCGAACAGGGTGCTGGGTTCGGGCAGGAGGGGAAATAGCCGACGCAGGTAGTCCAGCTGGCTGCCAGTCATGACCGGCGACCAGCCAAAGCCGTTGTTTTCCTTGGGTCGAGTCGCCACGACCCAGAACTCCACCAACACCTGGGGCGCCAGGCAGGGTTCATCCTGTTGCTGGATGAGGCGTTCAACCGCCTGCTGGCATAGGGTGTGAGCTGGGTCCTCGCGATCGATCAGCCGCAACACCACATTGGTGTCGAGCAGATAGGCAGCCATCAGTACAGTTCACCCCGATCCAAGGCTTCCAGGGGAACATGTGGCACTGTCGGGAGCGAATCGATCCAGGCGCGCAGGGCACGCACCCGCTCGGCCGGGTCGGTGGCCATGGTCTGCTCGGGCATACCGATGCGCACCTTTGGTTGGGCGATCGTGGCGGCCCCACCCATGGGGTTGAAGGGAAGGATGATGCCCAGCCGGTCAGCCCCGGCGGTTTCACCCCAGACCGGCTCGGCCTGTTCCGGCATACGATAGATCGTGCTCAGCGAGTGGGTCGGTTCAACGTTCAGCAGCCGTGCCGGAATCCGCGCATCCGCACGGTAGCCACTCAGGTATGTCGAGGGCATGGTATGCGTGCTCCCTTTTCTATTCGTAGACCGGTTCGAGACGTTCGATGGCTTCTTCCGTCAGCAGATCAAAGAAGAGTTGTTTGGACTGATCATGGGCCAGGACCAGGCGCTCTTCCAGTGTCTCCCAGAACTCCCCGCCCGCGGCATGGATGGTATCGATATCCACCAGGGTTCCCTGATGCGGTTCCTTGCCGGCAATCATTACATCCACCGGGCTGGCCACCTGGAGTATATGGATGAAGGGGGGCTGGTGTATCTCAGTACGCAATTGCACCGGCTTGTTTGCCAAGTCATGGCCCGCCACTGCCAGGGAAGCCTCCAGGCTGGCCAGGGATGGCTGAGGGTCGAGTTCGATCAAGTCGATGTACTTCAGTGAGAAGCGCTCCGGACGATGGATCAAACCGGTGGTTTGCAGTAATTGCGCCAATCGCCGCACCTGCTCGGAAAATGCTGCCCACCCAGCATAGGGCCGACGGCAGTTCAGGGTGACCACCCGCTCGCCGACCTGGATGATGAATGGGTCTCCTTCCGGTCCCTCCAGACGCACCGTGGGCAAATAACGCAATCCCTCGTCGTGCTGGGCGATGGGGCGTGGAATATCGGCACTGGGCAGGCGGACAACCTTGACGGGATGATCCGCAGTCAGCGCCTGATAGAGGATGCCCGGCAACATTTCTCCAACCGGCGCGCTGCTGTCACTGGCAAAACGGATCTCCCATACCGCCTCCAGTAGAGGCTCTTTGTTCAGCCGTATAGGGATACGTTTGCTCATGATGTGAATGCCTTCCAGTGAATATTTGTACAGTTTGACAGGCCCACTCAGGTTTTCTCCAGCACATAGGCCGCCGTCTCCACCATGGCGGTATCCAGCACGCCATGACCCAGGTCCGCCACCACCTGGGGGCGTGCCTCCCGGAGCAGGATGTCCTCGCGCCACTTGCGGAAGCTGGTGAGGAAGAAGCCGGTGCGGGAGGTGATGGCGCCCAGCCGGCCGTGGGGATGGAGCAGTTCCAGGCCCCGTTCCACGAAGGCGGCGTAGAGGTCGTTCCTGGTGCGGGGATAGGCCTTGGCGATGTAGTCCTTGGCGTCCCTGGCCGCCTCGCCGAAGGGGGGATTCATCAGCACCACGTCATAGCGCCTGCGGCAGAGGTCGATGAGGCCGAAGCCCCGGGCGGCGTCCTGGGCAAACAGGCGCTCGCCCTGACCGCCGGCGCCCTCGGCCATGGCGCGCAGGGCTTCCAGCACGGCCGCCTCGGCCTTCTGCCAGCGGTCGGCGGTGTCCTGGGTCAGGAGGTCGCTGCCACCGCCGCCCAAGGTGCGCTTGAGGGCCGCCGCCAGTTCCGCCTCGGGCTTGAGCAGGGAGCCGGCCAGGCCGGCCAGGCGCAGGTTTTCGAACAGGCCGCGGGCGATCTCGGCGTGCTGGGGGGAGAGCTCGCCGAACAGGCGGTCGCGCAGTTCCCGCTCGGCGGGCATGGGCTCGGCGCAGACCACGTTGGAGCGGCTGATGCGGGGACGGTCGGCGGCGCGTATGCCCCGGGCCTGCCAGCTCTTGTGGGCGCGCAGCCAGAGGGCCAGGGCGGCGATCTGGGCGGCGCGGGGGTCGATGTCCACGCCGTGCAGGTTGCGCTCGACGATGAGGCGGGGCACATCGCGCAGGTAGGCGGCCTTGTCGGCGTAGGCCTCCCGTAGCGGGGCCGGTTCCTGGCCAGCCGCGGGCGCGGGGGCGAGGTCCCAGGCCTCTTCGTAGATGGTTTCCAGCAGGTCGAAGGCGTAGAGGCCGAAGTGCATGGAGCCGCAGGCGGGGTCCAGCACGCGCAGCTCGCGGGGGTCCTTGCGGGGGCGTGACGGCAGGTCCTCGCCCGGCTGGGTGAGCAGGTAACGGCACTGGTCCTTCAGCCGGGTCTGCCCCCGGGTCATCTCCACCCACAGCCGGCCCAGGGTGTTGTCGGTGAGAAACTCCACCACGTAGCGGGGGGTGAAGAACTGGTTGCGTACCGCCAGCTCCCGGCTGGTGCGCGGGGCGGCGGAAGCGTCACGCATCTGCTTACGCTCCTCGCGGGAGTTGAAGTATTGGTAAATCCAGCCGAGGGTTTCGTCTTCTGCCCAGAGAGGGGCGATCTCGGGGTGATTGAGCTTGTCGAGCAGGGCCAACAGGACGCCCTCTCCCGGGAACAGCCGCCCTTGAGGCGAAAAACGGTCGAACAGCAAGGGCAGGTCGAGGGCGAGCTCGTCGAACACACTGAACAGATAGGCCCGGTAGGCCTGACCGGTTTCGCCCAGGCCAGCGCCGGCCAGCATGGCGTAGAGCCGGAAGCCCTTGGACTGGTAACCGGCGCCGAGGGATTCCATGGCCAGGCCACGGGCCTCGGCCATGCGCAGGGCCGCCAGCCGGTTGAGCACGGTGAAGGCCTGTTCCCGCAGGATGCGGTCCAGAAGCTCGGGCACGCTGTCTTCCGAGCCCACGGCCTTCTGGGTGGCCTGGTAGTGGGTCAGGGTTTCGCGCAGGATGCGGGCGGTGGCGAAGCGGGCATCGTCCAGGTGGCCTAGCCGCTCCAACGGGGTGACGAGGCCCGAGGCGGGGTCCATGCCGTAGTCGTTCTGGAGCTGACGGGTGAATTCCTCCACCAGCAGGGCCCGGACCTCGGTGGTCAGGCGCAGCAGACGGTTGCGGGTTGCCTGGTCGAAGGCCATCGCGCTTAGCCTTCGATGGTGAGGTCGATCTCGATGGCGGCGCCAGCGGCCAGTTGCGCGCGCAGGCTCTGGAGCCGGGCGATGAGGGCATCGAGGTCTTCGGCGGTGCGAACGCGGGCTGGGATGCGGAGGGTCTCACGTTGCTTGCCCTGGGCGGCCGCCTCCTCCCGCTCGGCGGCCAGGCGCCGGCGGCTGCGCTCTTGGCCCTCGGTTTTGACGAAGCGCTTGATCTCCTCGATGCGGTTGCTCAACTCGTAGTCGCGCGACAGGAGCTTTTGCAGCCCGTCCAGGTTGGGATCGGCTTCGATGGCGATGGCTTCCAGCCGGTCGAGGGCGTTGGCCTGTCCCTCCTGGGTCAGTTCCTGCCATTCCGGCAGGCGTTGCAGGTCCTCGGCGCCCTCGAGGCGTCGCTGTTCGAGCCGTTTGGCCAGGTCGCCCACGGCCTGGGCGACCCGCGACTCTATGGTGGTCAGGCGGGTGGCCAGGTCGTTGGCGGCGCCATGGAAGGTGTCGTGGGCCAGCCATGCAGCCACATGGGCGAGGTCGTCCGCCAGGTCGCGGCGCAGTTCTCCGGGCACCCCCGAGTCGGGCAGGGCATGGAGGGCTTCCCGGTGGCGCTGTAGCGCGCGCACTGTCGTTTCCAGGCCTTGTTCCAGGCTGCGTCGGACAGCGGCGGCCCACTTGAGGTTGTCGTAGAGCGCGGACTCTTCGCTGCCCAGGCGCTGGGGGGCGTCCGAGGCATCGGTGAGCAGGATGTCCTGGATGTCCCGGGTCAGGGTGTTCAGGCGTTCCACGCCAGCCACGCCGAGGTGGGCAAGCTTTTCGGCCAGGGGGGCATAGTCGTGCTGGAAGACGGGGAAGTGCTTGACCGCCGCCTTGCTGATCTCCTGCTCCAAAGGCACCACCACGTCGCCAGTCAGCTCCGTGAGGCGGGAGGCGGCGCGGGCCAGGGTGTCCATGGAGGGGCGCTCATCCCGCAGCGAAACCCCCACCGGCTTGAAGCTGACGTTGGACTTGAGCGCGTCGATGGCCTGCTGCCCGGCGGCAACCACCTCGCGGCCGGCGATGCGCAGCTTCACTTCGCCCGCCATGAGCATGGCGGCCAGCAGATAACGGCAGGTGTCCGGAGACCAGCCGAAGGGGGCGTTGCTGAAGTGTTCCAGCAGGCGCTTGCCCTCGACTGCGCCGTTGCGGTCGATGAAGTCGCGGATGCTGACGATGGCCCGGTGGTTGGTGTTGATGCGCGGCGTGCCGCCCTGGACCTGGACCAGACCCAAGGGGTCGAGATTGGCATGGATGCCGGCCAGATTGCTCTGGCGCAGGAATTTCTCCGCCAGGGCGGTTTCCACCCGCTCGGGGGCCTCGGCGTAGCGGTCGAACACCAGGGTCGCCACGCCGGCCAGGTGGGCGCGGGCGGCATCGATGAGGGCGGCGCCGAGGTTGGTGACGGCATCCGCCTGGCCGCGGAAGATGAAGGAGCCGTGGGTCAGCGCCCGTTCAAGTTGCTGGCGCAACTGCTGGGCCAGGGCCAGGGCCCGGTCGATCTGTCCGGCGCAGTATTCCTTGATCTCCTGGTCGGGGTCGTTGCGGTGCAGTTCGACTATGCGCTGGCAGCGATAGATTTCGGTGGCCAGGCTATCCGCCTCCGGATGGGTGCGGCCGAGCAGGAAGATGGTGCTTTGGGCGGAGCGCTGGCGGGACTCCTCCATCAGGCGGGTGCGGGCGGTGTCATAGTCCACCGGGGCGACGAACTCGACCACGGTCTGGATGGCCTCCCGCTCGCCTGCCAGCGGGGTGGTCATGCCGCCGGTCTGGACCTTGAGGCCGCTGCTGACGGCCAGGGTGCCATGCAGCCGGGTGCTCGGCAGTGGGTCGAACACCTCCCGCAGGGCCTCGTTGGCAATGCGGCGCAGGTCAACGGTGCGCAGGGGCAGGCTGCCCCGTTCCTGGTCGATGTCACGCAGCTTCTCGGACAGGAAGGTCAGACTGCCGTCCTTCTCGCCCAGGGGCACCAGGGGATCGGCCAGCATCTCCGTGACGGCCTGGCGCACCTGGTCTTCGAGGGAGGGGGCGTCCACCGCGTCGTGCATGAGGGCGGCGAGGTTGTGGATCGTGACCGGGAGATTGCCCAGGATTTGCAGCACGGCCACGGACTTGGCCGTCCGTTGGTGCAGTTCGCTGTCATGGAACCGATACCCCACCTTCTGAACGGCCTGGTATATGGAGGGGAAGGCGCGCTTGATGTCCTTCTCCAGGGCGTCGTAGAGGGTGAAGGTGGTGGCCAGCCAGCCCACCTTGTGATCGGCAACGGGGGGCTGATGGCCATGCGGTTCCACCAGGATGTCCTGGATGACCTTGATGGCGGAGCGAAGGCCAATGCCGCCGGTGGACTTGGCCAGGGCGCCCAGCAGGTGCAGCAGGATGTCGAAGTGGGCCGGGAGAAAGGGGTAGAGGTCGATGAAGCTGTCGCGGGAGAAGTCCGAGTCGTAATACTTGGCGTCCTGCAGACGGGTGTGGTTGCGCAGAGCCTGACCTAAAGCGTCGAACAGCTTGCCGAGGGCTTCACGACCGGCGGGGGATTTGCCCAGCAGGCGCTGATAGCAGATCTCCCTGATGTCGCTGGACTCGAGGTCCACCTGGATGGGAAAGCGGTCTTTGAGCTTGTAGAGCTGGGGCGAATTCAGTGCGGCCCGGGGGTCGTCCTCGGTGAGGGTTTGCTGGGCGGTGGCGAAGATCCAGACCTTGCCGTCGCCCAGGCGCTTGAGGTTCTTGGCCAGGCCGTCGAGATTGAGGATGAGGTTGTCGCGGGCGCCGACGTATTGCCCCACCTCATCGACGATGAACAGGATGTGCTGCTTGCCGCTACGCGCCCTGACGATGTCGATCAGCTCCTGGACCCGCTGGTCCTCGAAGGCGATCCAGCCGGAGGTCGAGGAGGTGAAGGACGCCGGCGTGGGGAACAGCGCCGGATACATCTCGTGCGCCACCTGGGGCACCAGGGCATCCACGGCCAGGGGGTCGTTCTGCAGCTCCTTCCAGGGCACGCCGGGCATGAGCGCTGCGACCTTGTCCCGGAACTCCTGTTCACGGCCGTCTTTTTCGACGCGCCGTTCCAATGCGGCGACCTTGAGGTTGCGCGAGTAGCCGGCCCATTGCAGCACCTTGTAGTAGAGGACGGTGGAGACATCCTCCATGGTGGCGCCCGCCAGCATTTCACTGGCCAGATCCAGCATGACCACGGCTGCCGGGAAACGCTGGACGACGGTGTTGAGCTGCGCCTTGACCTGCGGGGTCCGGAGGCGGTCCTGCAGGTGTTTGACGAAAGGCTGGCCTTCAATGAGGGTTTGGGTGTCGAAGGCGAAACCGAAATACTTGGTGAAGGAGCTCTTGCCCGAGCCATAGAAACCGGAGACCCAGACGCCGATCTCGTTCTCGCCTCCGGCCTCCATGGCCAGTTGCATCTTGTCCAGCAGCTTGCGGAGCTGCTCTTCGATGCTTTCCGTTACCACGTATTCGGCCACCTCGGCCTTCAGACGGTGTTCCTGGGACGCGCCGTAGGAGATGACCTTTTCGATGGTCCGTTGGATGTCCTTGGAGGGGTCGAAAAGTTGTCTGATCTGCATGTTTGTGCCTTGTATGTCAGTTCCGCACGGCCGTTCCGAAGGAACCGACCTCCCCCTCGGGGGGAAACGAGCGCGGCGCGTCAGGGGGCCGTTTCATTTCAGCCACCCACGTGGACGGAACGGTAGTTGCCGTCTTCCGGGTAGAAGCCCAGAAAGCGGAGCCGGCTCTGGCCGGTGCGCGTGCCGGGATAGAGAAAAACGGTGGGCACACGGAATTTGCCCTGGAGCTGGCCTTCGACGACCCCGATGCGCATATAGGGGTGCAGGGCCTCCAGGTCGGTGACCAGCAGGAGGTGGTTGGCCTTGCCCTCCAGGTCCGTGAGGACCTTCTCGAAGCGTTTGAGCAGGCCTTCGGGTGAGCTCAGCGCATTGGCGATGGATTGGTTGGTCTTATCCCAAGCATGGGGCTCCCGCCGATCGGCCAGCTCCCACAGTTTCCGGCGGGGATCGGTAGCCAGGATGTCCTCAATCTGCTCCGCTACCGACAAGGTCACCACCTCCCAGGCATCGTTGCGCAGTTTTGCAATGAGGGCGGGGAGCTGGCGCTTCACCTCAATGATGCGGGCCGGGTCGTGGACCAGGTAATAAATGGGTTCGAAACTGGCGTGGCCGAGCTCGCGGCCATGTTTGATACGTTCACGCAATTCATCGAAATCAGCCTTGAGGGAGGACATCGCACAGCGTCTCCATGTCGGGGTATTTCCAGCTCAGGCGCACGACGTTGCCGCCTGCCTGGACGATCAACAGACCTCTCAGGCTCAGGCGACGCAGTGTATCCAGGACCTCCGCGGACGAAAGGCCAAACAGGCCCCAATCCTGATGCGCAAGCAATGCATGGTCTCCAACACCCGAAAAGTGCAAATCGTAGGCCAGATAGGCAGCAACGTTGTCAGTGATTCGGTAGGACAGGATGTGCCGCTTCTTCCTCCGGCCCTTCTCCAACAAGCCATAGTCCGCCAGCGTTCCCGTCAGGTAACCAGCCACACGTTCGATCACGTTGTAAGACCATCTGCTCTTGGTCCGACCGTCATCGATGGCGCGTTGCACAAAACCGCGAACGTCCTCGTTGCTGATCTCCTGGTGGCCGCTCGCATAACGGGGCCAATAATAGTCCCGGACAAAATCGGCCAGGATGGCATTGGCGCGGGCGGTGTGCAGGTACAGCAACTGCACGAAATCCATCGTTGGCAGGCGCCTCGACAGCGCCTGCAATCGGATGGCCGGAGCGCCTTTGTCCGCCAGGTAGCGAGGCGCGAAACACTCGCGAACCATGTTACGCAAGCGGCGCGCGGTGATGGTTGGGAAGCGTCCAGACTCCAGCGCGATGCGGGTCAGGTCCGGGACGGACATGCCCGGGGACCAGAGTTCGAGGAGGGTCCTGGTCTCGTCGACCAATGCCTGACCGGCGCCAAGCCGGGTGGTGTACATCGGCTTGGCCTTCATGCGCTGGCGGGGAAGTAGGGGTAGCTGCGTGTACCAGCCCTGAAGGCACTCAGGTATGTCCGGGCCATGTTTCGGATAGAACGCTCGCTGCGAAGCTGTCCTATGCCTTCCAGTGCAACCGGGCCAGGAAGTGCAACACACTCGCCATCTGCCAGCCGGGCCAGCTCGGCTTCAGCCGCGGCGCAGTCGAACAGAGGCAGGCTGGAAAGGCTGTCGGACCCAGCAAGCAACAGCCGGTGAAGATCCTGTTCCATCTCCTCGGGCAATCGGAAGAGATGGAAGGCCCGTCCTATGCCGATATGCTCGTCATGTACCCGTCTGGCGGCCTCCGTCACGCCGTGGTACTGCGCCAGCAGAGCAGAGCGTGGGAAGGCATGAACCAGGAACTGCGGGCTGGTCGCGCTGAAAAACTCCGTGCCCCACCAGCGCTGGCAAGTCTTTTCCCCCAAACGCCCCACCAGCAGTCTGAGCCTGAGGTACTCTGAAATCGCAGATGAATTTGAGTCCATTTATCCCATTGATCCGAAACGATCCAACTAGACCCTCCCCATCGGGGGAGAGAGTGGCGAAGGCGGGAGAGGGCGAAGCGGTTTCCCGCTGCGGCGGGACTTCCCTCTCCTTAAGCCCCTCCCCCCGAGGGGAGGGGCGCGTCGTGAGTCGGCTGCGCGACTTACACAGTAACGTTGCAAACATCTGCTGAATCAATTCCGCAGCGATAGGGCAGTCTCTCCATCAGATAGCACAGGCAGTCCTGACGGATGACCGCGGCGTCTTTCGTCAGCATGGCCGGCATGA
>OGCL01001043.1_pt1 | contig 25725 bp, 26 predicted proteins | sample 1570041 | NCBI WGS metagenome assembly OGCL01 (sample SAMN06266162, study PRJEB24511) | hot springs metagenome | isolation source: Hot spring water | place: South Africa: Limpopo | collected 2015-06-22 | reverse complement strand
TGGTTGCGGGAGCCGGATTTGAACCGACGACCTTCGGGTTATGAGCCCGACGAGCTACCAGACTGCTCCATCCCGCGGCCGCCATTCTAGTCCTGAAATCTTTTATGTCAAGCTGAGATTTTTCAGAAGCCCTTGTTGCTCAGCCAGTTAGCCTCGTGACAGGCAATCGGCTAGAGTCCGGGCGATCAGCGCGGCGGGCAAAGTGGGTCATGGCGGCAAGCAGAAAAATCATCCATGTGGATTGCGACTGTTTCTACGCCGCCATCGAGATGCGTGACGACCCGCGTCTGCAGGGTAAGCCACTGGCCGTGGGCGGTTCGGCCGACCGGCGCGGGGTGATTGCCACCTGCAATTACGAGGCGCGCAGCTACGGGGTGCGCTCGGCCATGGCGTCGGGGCAGGCGCTCAAGCTGTGTCCGGACCTGTTGATCGTCAAACCGCGGATGGACGCCTACAAGGCGGCCTCCCGGGAGATTCACGGGATCTTTCGCGATTACACCGAGCTGATCGAGCCCCTGTCCCTGGATGAAGCCTATCTGGATGTCAGCGACAGCCCGCACTTTGCCGGCAGCGCCACGCGCATTGCCCAGGAGATTCGTCGCCGGGTGTCGCAGCAGCTGCATATCACGGTGTCCGCCGGGGTGGCGCCAAACAAGTTCCTGGCCAAGATTGCCAGTGACTGGAACAAGCCCAATGGTCTGTTCGTGATTACCCCGGATCAGGTCGAGGACTTTGTGGCCGCCTTGCCGGTGGGCAAGCTGCATGGGGTGGGCAAGGTCACCGCCGAGAAGCTGGCGCGCCAGGGCATCCGCCACTGCAGCGACCTGCGCGAGTGGCCCAAGCTGGCGCTGGTGCGCGAGTTCGGCAGTTTTGGCGAGCGCTTGTGGGGCCTGGCCCGGGGTATCGACGAGCGTGCGGTGCAGACCGACAGTCGGCGTCAGTCGATCAGCGTGGAGAACACCTTCGAACAGGATCTGCCGGATCTGCCGGCCTGCCTGGCGCAGTTGCCGGCGTTGCTGGCGGAGCTTGAGCGGCGCATGGCGCGTCTGGATGCCAGTTATCGACCGGGCAAGCCCTTCGTCAAGGTCAAGTTCCACGACTTCAGCCAGACCACCCTGGAACAGAGTGGAGCGCGGCGCGACCTGGAGAGCTACCAGCTGCTGCTGGGGGCGGCCCATGCCCGTGGCAACAAGCCGGTGCGTTTGCTGGGGGTTGGGGTGCGTCTGGTCGACCTGCGAGGTCGGCATGAGCAGCTGGAGCTGTTTGCGCCTTAGCAGGCCGTTGAAAAACTACCTGCGTGGGCAATCCTGCGTTAAAAACGGCCTCAAAATGCTCATTTACAATGCGTAAACTCCGCTTTTTCGGCCGTTTTTGCCTTGTCTTGCCTGCCTCGCCTACGTTTTTCAACGGCCTGTTAGCGCTTGCTCAGCAGTGACGCGATGGTGGAAAACGCTACGCGGTTTCCACCCTAGGGGTACGAGGTTGCAGTCTGTAGGGTGGATGGCCGCAGCCATCCACCCTGAGGTATGCCGGGGAGAAGCCTGCGGCGTGATCTATCCCGGGGCCATGTGCGCCCGGGCTTATTCAGCCCAGAGCCGAATCGGCTTGCCGCTGGCTGGCCAGAGTTGTAGCTGGCCGATGCCGTTGTGGTCCCAGCGCTGCACCTGGGCCAGGGCGGTGAGAAAGCGCTGCTCCTGTTCCATCAGCGACTCGGCGCACAGCTTGCGGGTGCTGGCGGGGGTGTTAAAGCGCAGCTGCCCAGCCTGCTGGCTGTAGCCGGCGAACCAGTGGTTGCAGCCGGTGCTGCCATAGGCCCGGCCATCGGCGCCGAAGGTGATGCTCAGGTAGCTGCGGTCGATCAGCGGGCGCTCGCCTATCCATTCCACCCGGTAGCTGTGCTCGTGTTGCAGTTGTGGCGCCTGGCTGGCGCAGCCCAGCAGGGTGGCGCCGAGCAGGGTGATCAACAGGGGTTTCATGCTGCGTTGTCCTGACACTTGGGGCAGATGTGTTTGTCCAGCTGCTGGCGCCAGCCCAGCTCGCTGATGCGCGCCTCGGCGGCAGGCGCCTGGGCTTTCTTGCCCAGGGCGGCGTCCACGGCAAACTCGAAATCCAGCACGCTGTTACAGCGGTCGCACTTGACCTGCCAGCTATGGATGGCCAGCTCGCGGAAGGCCGGGCCGCTGGTGACCGCCACCCACTGGCCGGGCGGATTGATCAGGTGGCGGACCTTCTCTGCATGCAGGCGCATATGGAGGTCGCGGCTGCCCTTGAGGGTGACCAGCAGGTCGTCGCCGCTTTGCACCGAGCCGCCGTTGCCGGTGACCTGATAGCGGCCCGGTGCCAGGGCGCGGCACTCGATCAGGGTGTGTTCGGGGTTGAGCAGGTTGTAGCGAAAATCGTGTTCGGCCATGGGTCCTCCAGATGTGCGCAAATGCTATCACGCAGGCGGCAAAACCTGGTTGAGCAGGTGGCCATCCAGCCAGGCCTGGATATTGTCGCGGGTGGTGCTGGCGATGGCAGCCAGGGCCTCCTGGGTGAGGAAGGCCTGGTGGGCGGTGATCAGCACATTGGGAAAACTCAGCAGGCGTGCCAGCACATCGTCCTGCAGGGGCGCATCGGAGCAGTCCTCGAAGAACAGCTCGGCCTCTTCCTCGTAGACGTCCAGGCCCAGGTAGCCGAGCTGGCCGCTTTTCAGGGCACCGATCAGTGCCGGGGTGTCGATCAGGGCGCCGCGGCCGGTATTGATCAGCATGGCGCCGCGCTTCATCTGCGCCAGGCGCCTGGCGTCGATCATATGGTGGGTGGCCGGGGTCAGGGGGCAGTGCAGGCTGAGGATATCGCTGTCGGTCAGCAGCTCATCCAGGCCCACCTGGCGCGCGCCGGCCGGCAGCTCGGGCACCGGGTGCGGGTCGTTGAGCAGCAGCCGGCAGCCCAGGCCGGCCATGATGCGGGCGAAGGTCAGGCCGATCTGCCCGGCGCCGACTATGCCCACGGTCTTGCCATGCAGGTCGAAGCCGGTCAGGCCATGCAGGGAGAAGTCGCCCTCGCGGGTGCGGTTGAAGGCGCGGTGGGTGCGCCGGTTGAGGGTCAGGATCAGGGCCAGGGCATGTTCGGCGACGGCATGCGGCGAGTAGGCCGGTACCCGCACCACGGTCAGGCCCAGGCGCTGGGCGGCATGCAGGTCGACATGGTTGTAGCCGGCCGAGCGCAGGGCGAGCAGGCGTGTGCCGCCAGCGGCCAGGCGCTCCAGCACCGGGGCTGAGAGCTCGTCGTTGATAAAGGCGCAGACCACTTCGCTGCCGACGGCCAGTTCGACACTGTCCAGGCGCAGGCGGGCTTCCTGAAAGTGCAGCTGCCAGTGCGCGGGCAGGCCGGCGGCGAGAAAGCTGCTCTGGTCGTAGGGTTTGCTGCTGAAAAAGGTGATCTGCATGGTCGTTTCTCAGGCGCTGACCTGGGCGGCGCAGGCCAGGCGTTCGATGGCCTGGTCCAGTTCGTCCAGGGCCTGGGCGGCGTCGGGGTCGTTCTGTTTGAGCAGGGTTTCGCAGTGCTGGCAGGCGGCACGCAGTTGCGGCACGCCGCAGTAGCGGGTGGCGCCGTGCAGGCGATGCACCCGTTCGATCAGGGCGTTGCGCTCGCCGGCCTGGCGCGCCTGGGCGATGGCCTGGCGATCGGCGGCCAGGCCCGCCAGCAGCATCTGCAGCATGTCGGCGGCCAGGTCTGCCTTGCCGGCGGCCAGGCACAGGCCTTCGTCGCTGTCGAGGATGCGCAGTTCCTGGCTGCTCGCCGCCGTGCCCGCCTGGGTGCCTGGCTGGCCGTGCTGGCGCAGGGCCAGGCCGGTCCATTTGAGCACCACCTGGGCCAGCTGGCGTTCGCTGATGGGCTTGCTCAGGTAATCGTCCATGCCGCTTTGCAGCAGGGTGCGCTTCTCGTTGGCCAGGGCGTGGGCGGTGAGGGCGACGATGGCCACGGGGGCACGGCCCTGCTGGCCTTCCCACTGGCGGATGGCTTCGCTGGCCTGGCGCCCGTCCATGCCGGGCATCTGGATATCCATGAAGATCAGGTCGAAGTCGTGCTGCTGGGCCTGTTCCACGGCCTCGAAGCCGCTGTGGGCGATGCGGGTCTGGGCGCCCATGTCATCGAGCAGGGTTTGCACCAGCAGCAGGTTGGCCGGGTTGTCGTCGACGCAGAGAATGCGCGGTGCCCGGGTCGGCGCCGGGGTGGTCGCGGCGGGTGGCAGCAGGCTGCGCTGGCGCGGGCTGATCAGCTCGGCCAGGGCCCGTTGCAGCTTGCGCGTACAGGCGGGCTTGGCCTGCAGCTGGCTGTGGGCATCCGGCAGGCTGGCGTGGTAGCGGCTCTGTTCGGTGGTGGGGCAGAGCACCAGGGCCTTGCAGCCGAGACGTTCCAGGCTGTCGATTTCACGCTGCAGCTGCTCCGGTGGCAGGCTGTGGATGCTCACGCCGAGCACGGCCAGCTCGACCGGCCGCGGGCTGTGCTGGGCCTGTTGTACCAGGGCCTGCAGTTGCTCCGGGCTGCTGCACGGGCTGACCTCCAGGCCGCAGTCTTCCAGCTGGTGCTGCAGAGCCTGACGGGCCAGCTCGTGATTTTCCAGAATGGCCACGCGGCGCCCCAGCAGTGGCGGGCGAGGCAGGTCTTCGGCATCGTCGCGGGCCTTGGGCAGGCTCAGGCTGATCCAGAATTCCGAGCCTTCGCCAGGGCTGCTGGTCACGCCGATTTCGCCGCCCATCTGTTCGATCAGGCGCTTGGAAATCACCAGGCCCAGGCCGGTGCCGCCGGCCTGGCGGCTGAGGGAATTGTCGGCCTGGGTAAAGGCCTGGAACAGCTCGCCCAGGTCGTCGTCGGACAGGCCGATACCGGTGTCCTGCACGCTGATGCGCAGCTGGGCGCGGTCGGCGCTTTCGTCTTCAAGCATGGCGCGCATGACGATACTGCCTTCGCGGGTGAACTTGATGGCGTTGCTGACCAGGTTGGTCAGTACCTGCTTGAGCCGCAGGGGGTCGCCGATCAGCGACAGTGGGGTGTCGCGGTAGACCAGGCTGAGCAGCTCCAGCTGTTTCTCATGGGCGGCCGGGGCGAGGATGGTCAGGGTGTCCTGCAGCAGGTCGCGCAGGTTGAAGGGGATGTTTTCCAGTACCAGCTTGCCGGCCTCGATCTTGGAGAAGTCGAGGATCTCGTTGATGATCGCCAGCAGGCTGTCGGCGGATTTTTCGATGGTGCCCAGGTAGTCCTGCTGGCGCGGGGTCAGTTCGCTTTTCTGCAGCAGGTTGGTAAAGCCGAGAATGCCGTTGAGCGGGGTGCGGATCTCGTGGCTCATATTGGCCAGGAACTCGGATTTGATCCGGCTGGCCTCAAGGGCCTCCTTGCGCGCCAGGTCCAGTTCGATGTTCTGGATCTCGATGGTTTCCAGGTTCTGCCGTACGTCCTCGGTGGCCTGCTCGATGCTGTGCTGCAGTTCTTCCTGGGCATTCTGCAGGGCTTCGGCCATGCGGTTGATGCCCGAGGCCAGTTCGTCCAGCTCGTGGCTGCCCAGGGGCGGCAGGCGAGTTTGCAGGTGGCCTTCCTTGAGCTGGGCGACGCCGTGCTTGATCTGCCGCAGCGGTTCGTTGATGGTGCGGCTCATGCGCAGGGCGAGCAGGGCGGTGATGCTCAGGCCGGCCGCGATCAGCAGCAGGCTGGCCAGCAGGTTGCGGTAGCCGCTGAGCAGGGTGCTGTGGTGCGACAGCTCCAGCTCCAGCCAGCCCAGGGGCTCGCCGTTATGCTCGTCCTGGGGGGCGCCGCTCAGGCTCAGGTGCTGGGGCAGTACCGCCAGCAGAAAGCGCGTGCTGTCCTGGCCGCTGTTGTGTGCCGCCTGCAGGGCGTGGTTGGCGGCGTTGCTGCCGAGCATGCTCGGCCCGGCATGGGCCAGGGGCGTGCGCTCCGCGGCGAGAAAGCGCACCGCGCGCACGTCCGGCTGCTCCAGGGTCTGCTTGGCGATGCGCTGCAGCAGCACCGCGTCGCCGCGCTGCAGGGCCGGGGCGGCCAGGGGCGCCAGCTGTTCGCTGATCATCTGTCCGCGTTGCAGCAGCTGCGCCTGCAGATCCGACAGCTGCACCCAGGTGAAGTAGCCGCCCAGCACCAGCGCCAGCAGGCTGGTGGGCAGCAGCGTGAGCATCAACACGCGGCCCTTGATGCCTAGATCCTTGATCACGCCTTGCCTCCTGATTCGCCCGATAAGTGCCACTGGCCGCAGTGTAGCGGCTTGGGGTGGCGCATTGACAGGGCGCCGCGGGCTACGGCGTCGCCCGCTTTGCCGTTATCATAGAGGCCCGCCCGTTGTTTGGATGTTCGCCACGCCATGACCCAGCACTATCTCACCATCGCCGATTGCGTCGGCAATACGCCACTGGTGCGCCTGCAGCGCCTGCCGGGTCAGACCAGCAATACCCTGTTGCTCAAGCTGGAGGGCAACAACCCGGCCGGTTCTGTGAAGGATCGTCCGGCGCTGTCGATGATCAGCCGCGCCGAGGCGCGCGGCGATATCCAGCCGGGCGACGTGCTGATCGAGGCCACCAGCGGCAATACCGGTATCGCCCTGGCCATGGCCGCGGCGATCAAGGGCTACAAGATGGTGCTGATCATGCCGGACAACTCCACCGCCGAGCGCAAGGCGGCGATGAGCGCCTATGGTGCCGAGCTGATCCTGGTGGGCGGCATGGAGGAGGCGCGTGACCTGGCCCTGCAGATGCAGGCCGAAGGCCAGGGCAAGGTGCTCGACCAGTTCGCCAACGGCGACAACCCGCAGGCTCACTACCGCAGCACCGGCCCGGAAATCTGGCAACAGACCGGCGGTGAGATCACCCATTTCATCAGCTCCATGGGCACCACCGGCACCATCATGGGCGTGTCGCGCTACCTCAAGGAGCAGAATCCGGCGGTGCAGATCGTTGGCCTGCAGCCCATGGAAGGCGCGGCCATTCCCGGTATCCGGCGCTGGCCCGAGGAATACCTGCCGAAGATCTATCAGGCCGAGCGGGTCGACCGCATCATCGATATGAGCCAGCAGGAGGCCGAAGAGGTGATGCGCCGCCTGGCGCGTGAGGAAGGCATCTTCTGTGGGGTATCGTCCGGTGGCGCGGTGGCGGCCATGCTGCGCCTGTCCCGGGAGGTGGAGAACGCGGTGCTGGTGGCGATCATCTGCGACCGCGGCGATCGCTACCTGTCCAGTGGTGTGTACGACGCGCCGAGTGCGGATGGCCAGGAATAATCAATGGCCAGAAAAGACGGCGGTCTGCGCTTTCAACCCAGTGGCGGCAGCCGCACGCCCCAGGTGCCAGTGGGCAAGAAGCAGAAACTGAGCATCGAGCGCCTGGCCGGCGATGGCCGGGGGGTCGGCTTTGTCGAGGGGCGCACCTGGTTTGTCAGTGGTGCCCTGGCTGGCGAGCAGGTCGAGGCGCGGGTGCTGGGCGCCCAGGGCAAGGTGGTGCAGGCGCGGGTCGAGCGGATCCTCAGCGCCAGCCCGCAACGCCGCACCGAACCCTGCCCCCATGCCCGGGTCTGTGGCGGCTGCAGCCTGCAACATATGCCCCATGCCGAGCAGCTGGCCCTGAAGCAGCACCTGCTGGCCGAGCAGCTGCAGCGTCTGGCCGGCCTTGAGCCCCGGGAGTGGGCGCCACCTCTGGTCGGCCCCGAGTTGGGCTATCGGCGCCGCGCGCGTATCGCCGTGCGCTGGGATGCCAAGGCCAAGCGTCTGGAGGTGGGCTTTCGCGCCGCGGCCAGCCAGGCCATTGTCGCCGTCGAGCATTGCCCGGTACTGGTACAGCCCTTGCAGCTAATTCTGCGGGAGTTGCCGGCGGCCCTGGCGGCGCTGCAAAAGCCCCAGGCCATTGGTCATGTGGAGTTGTTCAGTGGCACGGCCTGCGCTGTACTGGTGCGACATACCGCCACCTTGCCCGCTGCCGACCTGGCGGCCCTGGGCGCATTCTGCGCCGCGCAGGGCGCGCAGTTGTGGCTACAGGGCGAAGGCGAACCGCAGCCGGCGCAGGTCGATACAGCCCTGGGTTATGCCCTGCAGGATGAGGGGCTGACGCTGGCCTATCGTCCCGGGGACTTTATCCAGGTCAACCAGCCGGTGAATGACGCCATGCTGGCCCAGGCCCTTGAGTGGCTGGCGCCCCAGGCCGACGAGCGGGTACTGGATCTGTTCTGCGGCCTGGGCAATTTCGCCCTGCCGCTGGCCCGGCGTGTGCGTGAGCTGGTGGCGGTGGAAGGGGTGCAGGCCATGGTCGAGCGTGCCGCGGAGAATGCCCGGGACAATGGCCTGGGTAATGCGCACTTTTATCAGGCCGACCTGTCCAACCCATTGGCCGATGCCGCCTGGGCCAAGGGTGGTTTTGCCGCGGTGCTGCTCGATCCGCCGCGCGATGGCGCATTGCAGGTGGTGCAGCAGATGGCACAACTGGGCGCGGCGAGGGTGCTCTATGTGTCGTGCAACCCGGCGACCCTGGCGCGCGATAGCGCCGAATTGCAGGCCCAGGGCTACCGGCTGGAGCGCGCCGGTATACTCGATATGTTTCCGCAGACCGCGCACGTGGAAGCCATGGCGCTGTTTGTTCGGCAGTAAAGTACGCAGCGGCGGCTTGCTTTTGTGACGGCAAGCCCCCACTTGGTTGCAGCAGGGGCGCACAGGGATTGCGCCAGGTGAATCAACCGCCCGGCTTCCGATAGGAAAGCCGGCGACTGTTCGGCGGGCCCGGCCCGCCGTAGGGAAGGTAGCAAGATGGTTCAGGTCAGGGCGCATCAGCCGATCAACGACGACGGCAGCATCAATCTGGATGCCTGGCTCGATCATGTCTTAAGCGTCGATCCGGCGTTGGAGCGCGCGGCCCTCAAGGCCGCCTGCGAGTTCGCCCGCGAGGCCGAGCAGCAGGCCAATGCCGCGCAGAACCTGTGGACCGAGGGAGCATCGAGTTTCCGTGCTGGGCTTGAGATCGCCGAGATCCTCGCCGACCTCAAGCTCGATCAGGATTCCCTGGTGGCCGCGGTGATCTACCGCTGCGTGCGCGAGGGCAAGGTGCCCCTGGCCGCCGTGCACCAGCAGTTCGGCCCGGTGGTGGCCAAGCTGGTCGAGGGCGTGCTGCGCATGGCGGCCATCAGCGCCTCGCTCAACCCCCGTGATTCCCTGGTGCTCGGCTCCCAGGCCCAGGTGGAAAACCTGCGCAAGATGCTGGTGGCCATGGTCGACGACGTGCGCGTGGCCCTGATCAAGCTGGCCGAGCGTACCTGCGCCATTCGCGCGGTCAAGGAGGCCGGCGACGAGAAGCGCCAGCGCGTGGCCCGCGAGGTGTTCGATATCTATGCGCCGCTGGCCCATCGCCTGGGCATCGGCCATATCAAGTGGGAGCTGGAGGACCTGTCCTTCCGCTACCTGGAGCCCGAGCAGTACAAGCAGATCGCCAAGCTGCTGCACGAACGGCGCCTGGACCGCGAGCAGTACATCAATGATGTGATGAGCCATCTGCGCCAGGAACTGGAGGCCACCGGGATCAAGGCCGATATCAGCGGGCGGGCCAAACATATCTATTCGATCTGGCGCAAGATGCAGCGCAAGGGCCTGCAGTTCAGCCAGATCTACGACGTGCGCGCGGTGCGCGTGCTGGTGCCCGAGGTGCGCGACTGCTACACCGCCCTCGGCATCGTGCATACCCTGTGGCGGCATATTCCCAAGGAGTTCGACGACTATATCGCCAACCCCAAGGAGAATGGCTACCGCTCCCTGCATACCGCCGTGCTCGGCCCGGAAGGCAAGGTGCTGGAGGTGCAGATCCGCACCCAGTCCATGCACGAGGAAGCCGAGCTGGGGGTGTGCGCCCACTGGCGTTACAAGGGCACCGACGTCAAGTCCGGCTCCAACCATTACGAGGAGAAAATCTCCTGGCTGCGCCAGGTGCTCGAATGGCATGAGGAGCTGGGCGATATCGGCGGTCTGGCCGAACAGCTGCGCGTCGACATCGAGCCGGACCGGGTCTATGTATTTACCCCGGACGGTCACGCCATCGACCTGCCCAAGGGCGCCACGCCGCTGGACTTCGCCTACCGGGTGCACACCGAGGTGGGGCATGCCTGCCGCGGTGCCAAGATCAACGGGCGCATCGTGCCGCTGACCTACAGCCTGCAGACCGGCGAGCAGGTGGAGATCATCACCAGCAAGCACGGCTCACCGAGCCGCGACTGGCTCAACTCCAACCTGGGCTACGTCACCACCAGCCGCGCCCGGGCGAAGATCGTGCACTGGTTCAAGCTGCAGGATCGCGACCAGAACGTCGCCGCCGGCAAGCAGCAACTGGAGCGTGAGCTGCTGCGCCTGGGCCTGCCCCATGTGGATTTCGACAAGCTGGCGGAAAAGGCCAACCTGAAAACCAGCGAAGACCTGTTTGCCTCCCTGGGGGCCGGCGACCTGCGCCTGGCGCAGCTGGTCAACCTGGCCCAGCAGCTGGTGGAGCCGGACCGGGCCAGCGAGCAGCTGGAGCTGATTCCGCGCAAGGCCCTGGGCTTCAAGCCGGGCAAGCGTGGCGATATCCAGATCCAGGGGGTGGGCAACCTGCTGACCCAGATGGCCGGCTGCTGCCAGCCGCTGCCGGGCGACCCGATCGTCGGCTATATCACCCAGGGGCGCGGAGTCAGTATCCATCGCCAGGACTGCGCCTCGGTGCTGCAACTGGCCGGGCGCGAGCCGGAACGGATCATCCAGGTCAGCTGGGGGCCGGTACCGGTGCAGACCTACCCGGTGGATATCGTGATCAAGGCCTACGACCGCTCCGGCCTGCTGCGTGACGTGACCCAGGTGCTGCTCAACGAGAAGCTCAATGTGCTGGCGGTCAATACCCGCTCGAACAAGGACGACAACACCGCGTCCATGTCGATCACCGTGGAGATCCCGGGGCTGGACGCGCTGGGTCGCCTGCTGGGGCGGATTTCCCAGCTGCCGAATATCATCGAGGCGCGCCGCCATCGGGCCAATTAAGCGGCAAGCTTCAAGCGACAAGCTGCAAGCGAAAAGCGGCGCTCCGCTCTTTCTTGCGGCTTGAAGCTTGTAGCTCGTAGCCCGGATGAAATCCGGGGGAATTGTGCCGAGGCATCCCCGGATTGCATCCGGGCTACGTTTACCAAGGAACCCCTATGTACCAACTCGACGACCTGCTGCACCTGATGGCCCGCCTGCGTGACCCGCAGCATGGTTGCCCCTGGGACCTCAAGCAGAACTACGCGAGCATCGTGCCGCACACCATCGAGGAAGCCTACGAGGTGGCCGATGCCATCGAGCGCGGCGACTTCGCGCACCTGCCTGGCGAGTTGGGCGACCTGTTGTTCCAGGTGGTCTATTACAGCCAGCTGGCCCGGGAGGAGGGGCGTTTCGACTTTGCCCAGGTGGTGGATGCCATCACCACTAAATTGGTTCGCCGCCATCCCCATGTGTTCCCCGATGGTGACCTGTATGGCGCTCCCGATGCGGCCAGGCTGGAAGAGGCCGCGGTCAAGCAGCGCTGGGAGGAACTGAAAGCCGAGGAACGTGCGCAGAAGGCCGCCGCTCCCGAGCAACTCTCGCTGCTCGACGACGTGCCCGGCGCGCTGCCGGCCTTGAGCCGCGCGATCAAGCTGCAGAAGCGCGCCGCCCAGGTCGGCTTCGACTGGCCGGAAGCCTTGCCGGTGGTGGATAAACTGCGCGAGGAGCTGGACGAAGTGCTGGAGGCCATGAGCGAGAACGACCCGGCTGCGATCAGCGAGGAAATCGGCGACCTGCTGTTCGTCGTCACCAACCTGGCCCGGCACCTCAAGGTCGACCCGGAAACCGCCCTGCGCGCGGCCAATGGCAAGTTCGAACAGCGCTTTCGTTTTATCGAGCAAAGCGTGCGTGAGGCTGGCCGCCGCCTGGACAGCTGCACCCTGGAAGAGCTGGATGCCCTGTGGGGCGAGGCCAAGAAGCTGGAAAAACAGACGCCGGGCTGCTGAGCCGGCGCTGCCGTAATGTTGTTCGCATAAGCTTCGGCCGGGCGTAAAAGTCCCCTCGCCCCTTTGGGGAGAGGGGGAGCAAAGCACGCGCCCTGATCTGAAGAGCGTTACGGGGCTGCTTGGATTTGCGCTGGAGCCTCTGCGGCTTAGCCCTTATGCTGGGCGCCTTGGACTGGCAGCGCGAGTCTGCGCCGCTGCCGCAACTGAATCATGTTCGGGATCTTTAGTTATGGGGCTTTCCCTGCGCGACCAGCTGCTTAAAGCCGGCTTGGTCAATGAAAAACAGGCCAAGCAGGTTGGCAAACAGCAGCAGAAGCAGAAGCGTCTGGCCCACAAGGGCCAGGTCGAACTGGACGACAGCGCCCGTCAGGCGGCCCAGCAGGCCCAGGCCGAGAAGGCCGCGCGGGATCAGGAGCTCAATCGCCAGCAGCTGGAAAAGGCCGAACAGAAGGCCCGCGCCGCGCAGATCAAGCAGCTGATCGAGCATTCGCGCCTGCCCAAGCTGAGCGGCGAGGACTACTACAACTTTGTCGACGAGAAGAAGGTCAAGCGCCTGGTGGTGAACAACCTGATGCGCGACAAGCTCAGCCGCGGCTCTCTGGCCATTGTCCGCCATGGCGGTGGCTACGAAGTGATTCCCCGGGAGGCGGCGCTGAAGATCCAGGAGCGTGATCCGGGTCGTATCGTGCTGCTCAATACCCCGACCGAAGCGGCGGATGCCGACGATCCCTACGCGGCCTACCAGATCCCCGATGATCTGATGTGGTAAACAAAAAAGCCGAGCAGCGATGCTCGGCTTTTTCGTACGGCTGAGGGCCGCTCAGTCGCGGCGACCTTGCACGGCCTTGCCGTCCACCGTGCCGTCCTTGAGCATGATCTGGTATTCCTTGCCGTCCTTTTCCACCTGGTGCAGGCGTACCAGCAGGTGGCCCCAGTCCTTGGCGAACCACAGGGTGGTCTTGCGTGCACTCTGGGTCGGGTCGCGGACCCGCTCGACCTTCACCGCATCGACCATGCCGGCCTGGGTGCGCACCACTTCCTCACCCAGCACGCGGAAGTCATAGGTCTCGATCTCGTCGCCGTCCACCACCTGGTAGCTCATGCTCTGCTTGCCGGCCGCCACGTCGTGCTGCAGGGCCAGTTGATAGGTGGACTTGTCCAGCAGGCCACGGTTGAGCGGCAGCTTGATCGCGTTGCCGCGATCCTGACCCAGCACCTGCTTGCTGGCCCAGTCGAAGCGCTGCTCGATCTTCTTGGCCTTGCCCAGACCGCTGCGTTCGTACAGGTAGTGTTGCGGCAGCAGGTCGCGGCCGTCCGGGCGCAGCAGGCTCTGCTCGGTCAGGCTGGCCACCAGCATGGAGGCTCTGAAGTGCAGCTGCCATTGCCCGTCATCCAGCGCCTGCAGGCTGCGCTCGGCGCTGCCGCTCATGGGCAGCTGCTTCCAGTCGGCGGTGTAGCTGGCGGAGAAGGGCTTGAGTTCGCTGGCCAGGGCCGGCAGGCAGAACAGCGACAGTGCGAGCAATAGGGCGCGAGCCATGGTGTCTCCTGTTGGGTACAGCTTAGGTGCGAATAAGGTGGCCGCTGTCGGGTAGTACCTGATCGTCCAGCAGGGCGCCCTGGGCGCTCAGGCGCAGGCGGCCCTCGGCGAACCAGCGCACGGCCAGCGGGTAGATCCGGTGTTCCTGGAGGTGCACCCGCTGCGCCAGACTCTCGGCGCTGTCGTCGGCCAGTACGGGGACCACAGCCTGTACGACCAGCGGACCGCCGTCGAGTTCCTCGGTGACGAAGTGCACGCTGCAGCCATGCTCGCTGTCGCCGGCTTCCAGGGCCCGCTGATGGGTGTGCAGGCCCTTGTACTTGGGCAGCAGCGAGGGGTGGATATTCAGCAGGCGTCCGGCGTAGTGCTGGACGAAACCGGGGCTGAGGATACGCATAAAGCCGGCCAGCACCACCAGGTCGGGCTGGTGGGCGTCGATGGCTTCGACCAGCGCCGCATCGAAGGCTTCGCGGCCATCGAACTGCTTGTGATCCAGCACGGCGGTGGCGATGCCAGCGTTCTGCGCCCGGGTCAGGCCGTAGGCATCGGCGCGGTTGGAAATCACCGCGGCGATGCGTGCCGGATTGCCGTCATGGGCAATGCTGTCGATCAGCGCCTGCAGGTTGCTGCCGGAGCCGGAGATCAGGACGACGACCTTGCAGGGCATCAGTGGGCTTTCAGGTTGTTCAGTTGCACCTGGGCCGCGCCTTCTGCCGCCTCGGCGATCTGGCCGATCACCCAGGGGCTCTCGCCGCTGGCGCGCAGGTTGGCCAGGGCGACTTCGACCTGATCCTGGGCCACACAGATGACCATGCCGACGCCGCAGTTGAGTACGCGGTGCATCTCGTGCTCGTCGACGTTGCCTTTTTCCTGCAGCCAGTCGAATACCGCCGGGCGAGTCCAGCTGGCCACGTCAACCACCGCCTGGGCACCCTTGGGCAGCACGCGGGGGATATTGTCCAGCAGGCCGCCACCGGTGATATGGGCCATGGCCTTGACCGCGCCTGTGTCCTTGATCAGCTTGAGCAGCGGCTTGACGTAGATGCGCGTCGGCGCCATCAGCAGCTCGGTCAGCGGCTTGCCGTCGACCTGGGTGGATTCGATGTCGGCGCCGGACACTTCGATGATCTTGCGGATCAGCGAATAGCCGTTGGAGTGCGGGCCGGAGGAGGGCAGGGCGATCAACGCATCGCCAGTGGCGACCTTGGAGCCATCGATGATCTCGGCCTTTTCCACCACGCCGACGCAGAAACCGGCCAGGTCGTAGTCTTCGCCTTCATACATGCCCGGCATTTCCGCGGTTTCGCCGCCTACCAGGGAGCAGCCGGCCAGTTCGCAGCCGGCGCCGATGCCGGTGACCACAGTGGCGGCCACGTCGACATTGAGCTTGCCGGTGGCGTAGTAGTCGAGGAAGAACAGCGGTTCGGCGCCACACACCACCAGGTCATTGACACACATGGCGACCAGATCCTGGCCGATGCTGTCGTGCTTGTTCAGGTTCAGTGCCAGGCGCAGCTTGGTGCCCACGCCGTCGGTGCCGGAGACCAGCACCGGCTGCTTGTAGCCGGCCGGGATCTCGCACAGCGCGCCGAAGCCGCCCAGCCCACCCATGACCTCAGGACGCGCGGTGCGCTTGGCCACGCCCTTGATGCGTTCGACCAGGGCTTCGCCCGCGTCGATGTCGACACCTGCGTCCTTGTAGCTGATGGAGGGTTGCTTGCTCATAGATCCAGGCCTTTAGGGAAATTCGGATAGGCACCGCCGCGTGTACCGGCGGTCTGCGAAGGCGCGCGATTTTATCAGGCTTGCCGGGCAGCGGCCAGCCGCGCGCGGCGATGGTTGCGGGCGTGCAGGCGGCTGTTTAAGGTATGGGCCTTCCCCTCTGGCCCCGAGGCCAGTTTCCGTCCGTCGAGAACCTTTCATGCGCCTGCCTCTTCGCTTGTTGCTTGCCTCCTTGCCACTGTTGGTGCCGTCTGCCTGGGCGGCGCCCGTGACCGACCTGTTTGAGGTGCGCGAGGCCGTGGAAAGCCAGCAGCCCCAGGCCCGCGATGCCGCCCTGGCGCGGGCGCTGGATACCCTGGTGCTGCGCCTGACCGGCAGCACTGAGGCGCTCGGCAGCCCGGCCGTGAACGAATTGCGCAAGGACCCGCAGCAGATCGTCCGCCAGTACGGTTACGAGGACGGGCGCCTGCTGGTGGAGTTCGACCCGCTGAGTACCGAACGCAGCCTGCGCCAGGCCGGCTTGCCCCTGTGGGGTGCCAACCGTCCGGCCATTCTGGTCTGGTGGCTGAATGAAGGCATCGAGGGCAGCAGCCTGATCGGTGATGGCCAGGCGGCTGCCACGCCGCTGCGCCAGGCCGGGCAGCACCGCGGCCTGCCGCTGCGCCTGCCGTTGGCCGACCTGGCCGAGCAGTTGCTGGCCAATCCGGAAAACCTCGGCGCCGATCAGCCCAAGGCCCTGCAGGGGGCTTCCGAGCGCTATGCCGCCGATGCCCTGCTGGCCGTGCAGGCCGCGGAGTCCGATGGCCAGTGGCAGGCGCAGTGGCGGCTGTGGCTGGGCGAGAGCCGCGAGCAGGGCAAGGCCCAGGGGGCCGATCAGGCGGCGTTGGCCGATGCCATCATGCTGGCTGTGAGTCAGCGTCTGGCGCCGCGTTTTATCGTGGCCCCCAGTGCGGCCAGCCAGCTGACCCTGGAGGTGCAGGGCAGCGACCTGGGCCGCTATGCCGAGCTGCAGCGCCTGCTCGAACCCTTTGCCGCGCAGTTGCTCAAGGTCGAGGGCGATCGGCTGACCTTCGCCCTCAAGGCCAGCGCCGAACAGCTGCGCGCGCAGCTGGCGCTGGGGCGTCTGGTGGAGGTCAGTGGCGAGGCGCCGGTGGATGCCGGTGCGACCCTGGTCGAGGGCGAGGAGCAGGCCGAAGAAGCCCCGCGTATCGTGCCGCGGGACAATGTCCTGAGGTTTCGCTGGTAGACTGCCAGCTAGTTGAATGAAGACCGCTGCCTTTGTGCAGCGGTTTTTTATGGCGCTGTGCCCACGCTCGTCGTGGTCAGTTCGTAGGGTGCGCCATGCGCACCTGCTGCGTTTGGGGCAGTGCGTACGGCGCACCCTACTGGAAGGGACCTGGCCCGAGTCGTCAGGCAGCAACTGATTGGCACAGCGTTTTTATCGAGCGGCAATCCCCATGGAAGAGCGGAGGGTAAGCATGATGGCGTCCTATCGTTGGTTATGGCTGGTGGCGGTGCTGCTGCTGGGTTGGCTGGTCTATGCCCTGCAGCCGATCCTGTCGCCCTTTCTGGTGGGCATACTGCTGGCCTATCTGGGCGACCCGCTGGTAGACCGCCTGGAGCGGCGCAAGCTGTCGCGCACCTGGGGCGTGGTGCTGGTCTTTGCCGTATTCACCCTGCTTTTCGCCTTGATGCTGCTGGTGCTGCTGCCCATGCTGGGCAAACAGCTGGTGCGCCTGTACGAGATGGCGCCGCAGATGCTCGACTGGCTGCAGCAACAGGCCTTGCCCTGGATACAGCTCAAACTCGGGCTGGGCGAGGGCTTCTGGCGTTTCGATCAGCTCAAGGCGGCCTTTTCCGGGCAGCTGGGCAAGACCACCGATATTCTCGGGCTGGTGCTGAGCAAGGCCACCAGCTCGGGCCTGGCGCTGTTGGCCTGGCTGGCCAACCTGCTGCTGATTCCGGTGGTCAGCTTCTACCTGATGCGTGACTGGGACCTGCTGATGGCCAGGTTGCAGGCGCTGCTGCCGCGTAGCCACGAGGGGCTGGTGGTGAAGCTGGTGGGCGAGTGCCATGAAGTGCTGGGGGCCTTCCTGCGCGGCCAGTTGCTGGTGATGCTGGCTCTGGGCCTGCTGTATTCGCTGGGGTTGATGCTGGTGGGGCTGGAGTTGGGCCTGCTGATCGGCATCCTCGCCGGCCTGGCCAGTATCGTGCCCTATCTGGGGGTGGTGGTCGGTGTGGGCGCGGCATTGACCGCCGGCTTCTTCCAGTTCGGTCTGGATCCCTATCCCTTGCTGGGCATTGCCGCGGTCTTTACCGTTGGCCAGTTGCTCGAAGGCATGCTGCTGACCCCGCTGCTGGTGGGCGATCGCATTGGCCTGCATCCGGTGGCGGTGATCTTCGCCATCATGGCCGGCGGTCAGCTGTTCGGCTTTACCGGGGTGCTGCTGGCCCTGCCGGTGGCAGCCGTGATCATGGTTTTGCTGCGCCATGCCCATGATTTCTATAAACTTTCCGACCTTTACGGCGAGTCGAAGGGCGATTCTGCGGAACCGCCAAACCCAGCATGAAACCTATCCAGCTGCCTCTCGGGGTGCGTCTGCGCGATGACGCCACCTTTGCCAACTACTACCCAGGTGCCAATGCCGCGGCCCTCGGCTATGTCGAGCGCCTGTGCGAAGCGGATGCTGGCTGGACGGAAAGCCTGATCTACCTGTGGGGCGGTGAGGGCGTTGGCCGCAGCCATCTGCTGCAGGCGGCCTGTCTGCGCTTCGAGCAGCGCGGCGAGCAGGCGGTCTACCTGCCCCTGGCTGAGGTGGTGGACTATGGTCCCGCGCTGCTGGACAACCTGGAGCAGTGCGAACTGGTGTGCCTGGATGACCTGCGGGCCGTGGTCGGCCGGGCGGACTGGGAAGAAGCCCTGTTTCACCTGTTTAACCGCTTGAGGGATTCGGGGAGGCGCCTGCTGCTGAGCGCCGACACGGCGCCACGGGAGTTGCCGGTACAACTGGCGGATTTGCAGTCGCGCCTGACCCTGGCCTTGGTCTTCCAGCTGCAGTCGCTGTCCGATGAGGACAAGCTGCGCGCCCTGCAGCTGCGTGCCTCGCGCCGTGGCCTGCAACTGAGCGATGAGGTGGGGCGCTTTATCCTGACGCGGGGCGAGCGCAGCATGAGCGCCCTGTTCGAGTTGCTCGAACGCCTGGATCAGGCGTCGTTGCAGGCCCAGCGCAAGCTGACCATTCCCTTTCTAAAAGAAACCCTGGGCTGGTAACGGCAGCTTCAAGCTGCAAGCCATTAGCGACAGGTCAGGCTGACTCGCTTGCAGCTATTCGCCAGCCAGCTTGCGGTCGTACTGAAAGCGCCAGCGGGTATAGAGCAGGGCCGTGCAGAACAGGGCCAGGCTAAGCAGGGCCAGCAGCCAGCCATATACCGCCTTGCTCGGGTCGAAGGCGGCCAGCACGCCCTGGATAAAGTACAGATTGACCACGAAGCAGGCCCAGGCATGGCTGCGGGCATGGCCCAGCAACAGGCCGGGGGCCAGCAGCAGCAAGGGGGTCAGCTGCAGGGCCAGGATCACCCAGAGCAGCTTGCCGGGAATCTCGGCAAACCACAGGGTCCAACCCAGCAACAGGCCGGTCAGGGCGAAAAAGCTCAGCAGGCTGGCGATGCGGCTGAGGTTCAGCCGCGGTTGCAGCCATTCCAGGCTGGGCAGGGGTTTGGGGGTTCTAGCCACGCTTTTGCTCCAGCAGGCTGGCCGTTTGCGCCAGGCGTTGACCCAGGGCGCGGCACAGGGCGGTTTCATGTTGATCCAGGGCGCGCTTGCCGTCGGCACCGGCATGGTGGCTGGGGCCGTAGGGCGTGCCACCGCCACGGGTCTCCAGCAGGGCACCTTCGCTGTAGGGCAGGCCGGTGATCAGCATGCCGTGGTGCAGCAGGGGCAGCAGCATCGATAGCAGGGTGGTTTCCTGGCCGCCATGCAGGCTGGCGGTGGAGGTGAAGACCCCGGCGGGCTTGCCGACCAGGGCGCCGCTGAGCCACAGGCTGCTGCTGCCATCGAGAAAGTACTTGAGTGGCGCGGCCATGTTGCCGAAGCGGGTCGGGCTGCCCAGGGCCAGGCCGGCGCAGTTCTTCAGGTCGTCCAGGCTGGCATAGAGGGCCCCTTCATCGGGGATGGCCGGGGCGACCGCCTCGCATTCGCTGGATACTGCCGGCACGGTGCGCAGGCGCGCCTCCAGGCCACCCAGCTCCACGCCACGGGCAATCTGCCGGGCCATTTCCGCCGTGGCGCCATGGCGGCTGTAGTAGAGCACCAGGATATAGGGCGCGCTCATGGCAGCAGGTCCAGAATGTTTTCCGGTGGCCGGCCGACCACTGCCTTGTCGCCACATTCGAGAATGGGCCGCTCGATCAGCTTGGGATGCTGCACCATGGCGGCAATCAGCTGTTGCTCGCTCAGGTCCGGGTTGCCCAGTTGCAGGCTCTTGTACTCGTCCTCGCCGCTGCGCAGCAACTGGCGCGCGGTGATGCCGAGCTTGCTCAGCAAGCCCTGCAGGGCGCCGGCATCCAGGGGTGTTTCCAGGTACTTGATCACGGTGGGGCTGAGGCCGCGCTCTTCGAGCAGTTGCAGGGCCGCCCGGGATTTCGAGCAGCGCGGGTTATGGTAGAGCCTGAGGTCGGGCATGCTATGGTCGCCTGTGCAGGGTGCGGGCGGCTATTCTAACCGCTAATCAAGGCCATGCCTGAAGGGATCGGCACGTTAGGGGCGAGAGGATGCCCGGCAAGACAAGGAGCAGCAATGCAGCAGCGTGTTAGCAGGTTGATCGGTTTCTGGCAGTTTCTCGTGCGCCGTTTTCTGGAAAACCGCGGGGCCAATACCGCGGCCGCCCTGACCTACACCACGCTGTTTGCCGTGGTGCCAATGATGACCGTGACCTTCTCCATGCTCGCGGCCATACCGGCCTTCCAGGGCACCGGCGAGCAGGTGCAGAGTTTTATCTTTCGCAATTTCGTGCCCTCGGCGGGGGAAACCCTGCAGCAATACCTCAGCGGCTTTACCGAACAGGCGCGGCAGCTGACCTGGATTGGCGTGGCGATCCTGGCGGCGACGGCCTTCTGGATGCTGGTGACCATCGAAAAGGCTTTCAACCTGATCTGGCGTGTGCGCCAGCCCAGGCGTGGCGTGTCCAGCTTTCTGCTGTACTGGGCGATCCTCAGCCTGGGGCCGCTCTTGCTCGGCGGCGGCTTTGCCATCAGCACCTATATCACCTCGCTGGCGCTGATATCCGGCCCCGATGCCGTACTCGGGGCCAAGGCCCTGCTCAAGTTTATGCCGCTGCTGTTCAGTGTGGCAGCCTTTACCTTGCTGTACGCGACGGTGCCCAATGCCCAGGTGCCACTCAGGCATGCCGCGTTGGGCGGCCTGTTTGCCGCGGCGCTGTTCGAGGTGGCGAAAATGCTGTTCGGCCTCTATGTGCAGCTGTTCCCCGGTTATCAGCTGGTGTATGGCGCCTTCGCCACTGTGCCGCTGTTTCTCTTGTGGATCTACCTGTCCTGGCTGATCGTGCTGTTTGGCGCCGAGCTGGCCTGCAACCTGGGCTCGTCCCAGCAGTGGCGGGCCCGTGCGATACCCCCGCTGCTGACGGCGCTGGCGGTGCTGCGCATCTTTCACGACTACCAGCAGAAGGGTCGTCGGGTGCGGTTGCAGGATGTGCAGCGCCACGGCTGGCCTCTGTCCGATTGCGAGTGGGAGGAGGTGCTGGCCTTTCTTGAGCGTCAGCACCTGGTGGCGCCTTGCGGAGCGGGGGGCTGGGTGCTGTGCCGGGACCTGCAGCACTACAGTTTGGAGCAACTGCTGCGCGCCAGCCCCTGGCCCCTGCCGCGACTGGAGCAATTGCCGCAGGCCCTCGACGAGCCCTGGTATCCGGTGCTGCAGGCCAGCCTGGCGACCCTGAACGAAGAGCAGCAGCGGCTGTTCTCGCAAAGCCTGGCTGGCTGGTTAAGGCCTGCGCCCGTGGAGTGACAAAAAGCGTCAGTTTGCGGCGGTTGCGTTGGGCTGCGCTGGCCAGGATCGCCGGGGGGCGTCGTGGATACCACAGGCTGCGGCATCTGCAGCCTGCACGCAGGCGTTATGGCCGCGAGTAAAAGGGAAGCTGGCACGCTTCTGGCAATCTTCTCGGCAGGTTGCAGTCGTTTTGCCAGCATGGCATGGATTGGCACGGAGAGAGGCTTATGACAGCCAGCAAAGGCAAGGTGATTTATCTGCATCAGCGCAATCCCCAGGAGGCGCTGGAGCGTCTGAATCGGATCACCGGCCTGCAGTTCAGCAGCTGGCCGCAATCACTGCGCTGTGATCCGCAGGCCGTGGCCCAGGCCGCCTGTACCGCTACGGCCGCAGGCTCTGTAGCCAAGAGCCCGGACGCCAGTGAAGTGCTCTCCGGCTAACGGCAAAACCCCGCGATGTGGCGCGGGGTTTTTGCAAAAGCTCGGTGGCGGGATTTAGGCCGTGGCCTGGCGTGGCGCGCCCTGTGCCACTTCCACGGCCTGCACGAAGAGCTCCTCGACCACCAGCGTCGGAGTCGCGACTGCCGAGCGCAGACGTACCTGCATCTCTTCGATCTTCTGCCTGACCGGCAGGCGGGCAATGCCGGACAGCAGGATCTTGCCGTGGGCATTCACCTTGCCGTGATCGATCATCACCTCGCGGCGTTTTTCCCCGTCCCGGTAGCTGACCAGCAGCGAAACCGGCAGGTTGGCCAGGCCAGGCAATTGCAGCCAGGTGGCGACATTGAACTCGGCGACTCGGCCCTCATAGGTGCTGAGTTGCAGGCGAGCACTATTGATAATGGCCGAGGGGACGGAGCCAACCAGCTTGTCTTGGGCTTGGGTCATGGTGAGGATTCCCGGCAGAAAGCGAAGGGCGTTCAGGGCGCCTGGGCGGATTATAAGAGTCGCTTGCGCGCTGAACTGTGCGCTCTGCCGGCATCGGCCGTGATATGGCTCGCAGTTCTGTTGATTTACGGCCGGGAGCGGGTGCGGCCTTACCGGGGAGCATTTCTCGCAGCAACGCGGCTCGCGATGAAATGGCAACTATGCCAGGCGCAGGGGGTAGCGGCTGACCATGGGGCTGTTGAGGTTGCTCTCAGGCAGGGTCAGCGCGGTCTGGCTATGGCTGTTGGCCAGTTGTAACCAGAGCTGCTCTGCACTGCTGAATTGGCCATTGCCTAGCCATAGACCGTGATGCCAGCCACTGCCGGGGGCCGGGGTGCTCTGCAGTACCGCCACATGGGGCTGGGAACTGGGGGTGCGGCGCAGCCAGACGGGACGTGGCAGCCCCTTGAGGTAGCGCAGGCCCAGGTGCAGGCCTTCATCGTTTCTGTGGCGCCAGCGAATCAGGGCCAGGGTCGGGGTTTCGCTGCCGGTCAGCAGAAGCAGCAACTGCCCGACTGGCAGCTGCAGCGCACTGTCCGGGTTGCACAGCAGGCGGGCGCCGCCAGGGCTGGCATCGAGTATCAGGGCGCTGCTCTGGCTGGGGCGCTGTTCCAGCAGTTGCGCATGGATGGCGCCAAGCCCTACCACCAGGCGGCATTCCCGGCTGTGTTCGGTACGCTCATGACGCCGCTGCTGGCGTCCCTGCCAGTGTCGGCTGGCGCGCTCCAGCAGGTCGCGCTGGTGTGGGCTCTGCAGGGGAGAGGGGTCCTGCACGGCCACCAGCAACGCACCCAGTTCAAAACGGCGCAGATGGCGGTGGTCGTCCAGTTGCTGGCCATAGCTCAGGCAGGGCTGGGCTTCGCTCAGGTCGACCAGGGCCGCGTCGCTGTCATCCTCCTCATCCCAGGGCTGCAGGCGGGCCAGTTCGGCCAGGGGGGAGAGGGCACTGAACAGCTGCAGGCATTCGCCTTCGGCCAGGTGGAAGGGGTTGCTCTGGGCCAGTAGCAGCATCTGCTGGTAGAGACCGCGCAGGGTATTGGCCGGTTGTGGGTTGAAGGCGGCAGCCACCGGCTCATCCAGGCACTGCTGTTGTTCGCCGATCCAGTACAGCAGATGGCAGTCGCGCCACAGGGCGGCCGGTGGCTCGCGGTACAGTTGATAGTGGCGCAGCAGGCTCTGGGCGAGGAAGTGCTGGGCCATATACAGGCACCAGGCCAGGTGCGGGCGCGAGGGTTGGCGGCCCTGCAGCACCTGCAGCAACAGGCGCTTGAAGCCGCTGGCCAGTTCGTCGCAGAGGCGGATAAACAGGCTGGAGGGCGGCTGGCTGGCGGCAAAGGCACTGGCGTAGTGGCGGTACTCATCGCTGAAGCTTTGCAGGGCCCGCTGTCTTTCGAGTAAGGTCGTGGCACTGCGGTTGAGGTGAAAGAGCAGGCCAAGGCAATGCTGCAGGCCGTCTTCCGGCGTCTCCTGGCGCGCCTGGTTGAGCTGCCCATTGAGCTCGCTCAGGGCGTGCGGCGCTTCGTCGAGGAGTTCCGGGACTTCCAGGCGCAGGGCATCGAGTGTCATATCAACCCTGGCTTATCGAGGAGCGAATCCATGGGCAAGCAGTTCCAGGCAGTCATGCGAAGTCTTGTGCTGTTGGGCATGGCGCTGATTCTGGGTGGTTGTGGCGAGCACCTGGGTGTCGATCAGCATGGACGAAAGGTAGCGGTTGCCGACCAGGAAGGCCAGTGGTTGGTGATCAATTACTGGGCGCAGTGGTGCGCACCCTGCCGTAGCGAGATTCCCGAGCTCAATGGCCTTGAACAGCGCTTCGCCGATGGCAGTGTGCGGGTGCTGGGGGTCAACTTCGACGGCCTGCAGGGCGAGAAGCTCAGCCAGGCCAGCGAGGAGATGGGCATTCGTTTCAGCGTGTTGGCCGAGGACCCGGCGGCGCGCCTCGGCTTGCCGGCCACCGCGGTGCTGCCGGTTACCTATATCGTCGATGAGCGCGGGCGCCTGCGCGAGCGCCTGCTGGGCGAGCAGACGGCCGATGCCCTGGTTGCCCGTATCAGCGCCTTGCGCGAGGAGGGTTGAAGCATGGCGACAGCCTGTATGCAGGCATTGCTCTCGGGGCGTGTGCAGGGCGTGTACTTTCGCCAGTCGACCCTGCAGCAGGCCCAGGCCCTGGGGTTGTGTGGCTGGGTGCGCAACCTGGCCGATGGCCGGGTCGAGGTCTGGTACGAAGGCGAGGAACAGGCCCTTGAGCAATTGTCGCGCTGGCTGCGTCAGGGGCCGGCCGAGGCCCGGGTGACCGGGCTGCAGTTGCAGGTGCAGCCGCTCCAGGGCTTTGCGGATTTCCGCCTGTTGCGTTGAGGGTTGTTACTCGCCTGGCGCGCGACCGCTACGGGTCAGGGCCTGGAGAAAGCTCTGTTGCAGTTCGGGGTCATTGCGGGTCAGTTCGATCAGGCTCTGTTCCAGTTCGCTGGCTTCTTCTTCCAGGCCCAGTTCGGCCAGGCGCTGCACCCGGTGTACCCACTGCGCCACGTCATCGGCCTCCAGGTCGTTGAAGATCAGGCCGTGGGCCTCCTGCAGCTTGCCGCGCAGGGTGCGGCTGACCAGCAGGGTCGCCTGGTTCTGCACACCGGCCTGGGGCTCTTGCACGCTGATCAGCAGGCGGTTGATGCGGCTGATGTCCTGTTCGGCGAAGGGGCTGTCGAGCAGGTTGAGGCGCAGGATGCCATGGCGGTCGGTCTGCAGCTCATAGGTCTCATCGGCGGCCTGCACCTGTACCCGGCGTTCGCTCCAGGGCAGGCTCAGGTACTCGGTATGGGGTTCGTGGCGACGTTCTTCGAGGCTGGCCAGGTTCTGCTGCGAGCGGCCATTGGACTCGATGTTCATAAAGGGGTTGAGGCCGGCGAAGCCATAGCCGATCAGGTCCTTGGTGGCGCTGTCCGGCAGGCTGCCGAGCGCCACCACGTTGAGGGCGTTGGCGGCGATGCCGCCGACCACCGCCAGGGCGCCGACCGGCACCTCGTACAGTTCGCGCCAGGCCTGGTAAGGGGTGTAGCGGTCATAGCGACGGGTGACCTCGATGCGGGTCACCTCGAAGGTCTTCTGTTCATGCACCTTGACCCGCCGCTGTGGCAGTTCCAGCACCGCTGGCTCGCCGGCTTCGATCAGCAGATCGTGATCGAGCAGTTTGCGCTCGAAACGCTCCTCATGCTCGCTGCGCTGCGGCAAGTGGTTGGCGCAACCGCTGAGGAAGAGGGCGCCGCAGAGTGCGGTGGCGCCCAGGTGCAAGGTGTTTCGTGTGAACATGATGGCTCTTGCCTGGCTGCAGATTAGCGGCTGATACGGGCTTGCAGGAACGGCAGGATCTCGGCCAGTGGTACGGCCTGGGCCTCGGTTTCCTGGCGGCTCTTGTACTCCAGGTTGCCTTCGGCCAGGCCGCGGTCGCTGACCACCACGCGGTGCGGAATGCCGATCAGCTCCATGTCGGCGAACTTGATGCCGGGGCTGGTCTTCTTGTCGCGATCGTCCAGCAGCACCTCGAA
>OGCL01001039.1_pt1 | contig 25773 bp, 23 predicted proteins | sample 1570041 | NCBI WGS metagenome assembly OGCL01 (sample SAMN06266162, study PRJEB24511) | hot springs metagenome | isolation source: Hot spring water | place: South Africa: Limpopo | collected 2015-06-22 | reverse complement strand
GCTCGCGAAAGTAGGTCACCGCCAGGCTACCCAAATCCAAAACCCCCTCAGCATACACTGAGGGGGTTTTTGCGTTTCTGTCGCCGTATAATCATCGCTTCAGACAATACGGAGGAGTATGGAATGTTCGACTGGCGCGACTACGGGAACGGCATCATCGCTTTCGATGCGGGTTATGTGCGGCCGATTCTGGCGGCGATCCACATGGTTGTCGAGAACGGCCGGGTTGCTTTCATCGATACCGGCAGCAACGATTCGCTAGCCAACGCCAGGGCAGCCCTGACCCGTCTCGGGCTCGATGAGACGGCAGTCGATTATGTGGTGCTGACCCATATCCATCTCGACCACGCTGGTGGCGCCGGTGCGATGATGCAGGCCTTCCCGAATGCCAAGCTGGTCGTGCATCCCCGGGGCGCGCGTCACATGGCCGAGCCGGCCAAGCTGGTGGCGGGCGTGTCGGCCGTGTACGGTCCCGAATACGTGCAACGGGTCTATGGGGAAATCATTCCCATCGCCAAGGAGCGCATCATCGAAGCTGCCGACGGTCATGTCTTTTCACTGGCCGGCCGCGAACTCCTCTGTCTCGATACACCGGGGCATGCGCGCCACCATATCTGTATCGTCGATCGCCAAGCCGGTGCGATTTTCACGGGCGACATGTTCGGACTTTCCTATCGCGAACTCGATGTCGGGCAGCGTCAGTTCATTTTTCCGACGACGACGCCAACCCAATTCGAGCCGGAAGAAATGCGTCGTTCGGTCGAGCGCTTGCTCTCGTTCGAGCCGCAGGCGATGTATCTGACGCATTACGGCCAGGTTCCCGATGTTGCCGCTCGGGCCGCGGAACTGCTGCTGCATCTCGATTCCCTGGTGGCCCTGGCCGAGCGGGAAGCGAATGCGGGCGAAGCTCGCCACGAACGGATCAAGCAGGGGATGACCGATTACCTGTTCGGCGCCTTGCGCCAGCACGGTTGCCGGCTGTCCGATCAGGCCATTCTCGATATCTGGGCGACCGACCTGGAACTCAATGCGCAAGGGCTGGGCGTCTGGCTGGATCAGCGCGCCGCCTGACTCACTTGCCGGTGATCAGCCCGATGGCGTGACTGGCGGCGGCCATGCCGAAGACCGAGGTGACGCAGACCGAGGAGCCGAAGCCGGCACAGTTCAAACCCGCCGGCCCGCTGCCGACGTCGCAGCTGGCGCCTTTGTCCGGGTAGCGCAGCGCTTCCGTTGAATAGACGGCGGGAACGCCGAATTTTCCCTGACGGGGAAAGCCGTGTTCCCGCCGCAAGCTGGCCCGGACCTTGGCCAGCAAAGGATCCTGAACGGTCTGGCTGAGATCGCTGACGCGAATCTGGGTCGGGTCGATCTGGCCGCCGGCCGCGCCGACGACCACAATCGGCTGCTTCCGTCGCTTGCAGAAATCGATCATCGCGGTTTTGACGCGCGCCTGGTCGATGGCGTCGACGACGACGTCAAAGCCCCCGCCGAGGGTGGTTTCCATGTTGTCGACAGTGACGAAGTCCTCGATGCATCGCATCACGCACTCGGGATTGATCTGCGCGATGCGTTCAGCCATGGCATCGACCTTGGCCTTGCCGAACACCGGTTCCAGCGCGTGAATCTGGCGGTTGGTGTTGGATTCGGCAACCATGTCCAGATCGATCAGGGTTAGCCTGCCGACGGCCGTTCTGGCCAGGGCTTCGGCGACCCATGAGCCGACGCCGCCGATGCCGACAACGCAGACGTGAGCGGCGCGCAGGCGCTGGTAGGCGGCGCTGCCATAGAGGCGCGCAATGCCGCCGAAGCGGCGATTGTCTTCGTTACTCATCAGCTTTCGATTGTCTTGCGGATCACCGCGTTGAACGGGGCGATCCACTCCGGGGCGAACTGTTTGTCGCAGGCGTTGATTTCGGCAATGGCCCGGAGCACGGAGCGGTTCTTGCCGCGGTGTATGTGCTTGAGCATGACCGCCTCGAAGGCGTCGACGATGGCCAGTATCTTGGCGCCGGGGCAAATGTCCGCTTGTTTGAGTTGATTCGGGTAGCCGCCACCATCGGGCATTTCATGGTGCTGGGCCACCATGCGTGCCGCTTCTTCCCAGCCGCTCATGCGTTGCAGCAGGCCGGCCGCGTAGCCGGGGTGATTGCGCAGCAGCGCCTTGTCGGCATCGGTCAGCTTGCCGACCTTGAGCCAGGTGGCCTCGGGCAGCAGCATCATCCCGACATCGTGGAGATAGACGGCGGCTTCCAGTTGCACCGGATCGACCAGGTTGTTGCCGGCCTTGTTGGTTTCCAGCGCCAGTCGCAGGATGCGCATGGTGCGTCCCTTGAACAGCGGCGAGCGGCTTTCGAACTGCATGGCCAGCGAGCGGAAGAACTGCAGGTCTTCGCTGGCGTTGACTTGTTCGACCTTGGGCGTGGCCAGCTTGGGGGCTCGGCTGGACATGCCGGTGATCACCGGCGGGAAGCCGGTCACGGCCTCGATCAGCTCCGCGCAGCGCAGGTCGACCTTGTCGGCGCTGGCCAGCGCGAGTTTGTCCAGGCCCTGGACCAGATCGAGCAGCCGCAGGTTTTCCAGCGGCTTGCGGGAAAGTATCGCGTCGGTGGCTAGTTCCAGTCGGTCGATGGCCAGCAGGATCAATTCGGCCAGCAAGTCCGAAAAGACGATTTCGCCTTCCCGGAAACGGGACATCATCGACTCGATGGGGTGGGCGATGGCGATCCCGAGCTCGAATTTGCACAGGGCGGCATCGCCCTTGATGTTGTGGATGGCACGAAAGAGGTCGGCGGTCAGTTCCCGGTCGCCTTGCGACTTCTTCAGTCGGGCCACATCGCGCTCGACCTCGGGGGCACGGTCGGTCAGTACGTCGGCAAACTCTTCCAGTGCTTCCCGATCCTGCACCGTTGGCGAAATGATCGCGCGAATGTCCATCCCCGTCTCCCCGTCATTTTGATGAGCACGAGTTTAGCAAACCGCAGCCCGGAACAGGGTCGTACCTTCAGCGAATTGGCCTTGACTGGCTGTGGTCCGCCCCATAAGATTCCGCGCTTCACCCCGAGAATGAATACCGTGACCCTGGAACAGCTATACGCCCTGATCGGGCCCGATATGAAGGCCGTCGACGCGGTCATCCGCGACCGCCTGCATTCGGATGTGGTGCTGGTCAGGCAGGTTGCCGAATACATCATCAACAGCGGCGGCAAGCGCATGCGGCCGGCGCTGGTGCTGCTGGCGGCCGGCAGCCTCGGTTACCAGGGTACGCGCCATCACGAACTGGCGGCGGTGGTCGAATTCATCCATACCGCGACCCTGCTGCACGACGATGTGGTCGACGAGTCCGAACTGCGACGCGGCCGGGAAACCGCCAATGCCGCCTTCGGCAACGCAGCCAGCGTTCTGGTCGGTGACTTCCTCTATTCCCGCGCCTTCCAGATGATGGTGGCGGTCGACAACATGCGCATCATGCAGGTGCTGTCGGACGCGACCAACATCATTGCCGAAGGCGAAGTCCTGCAATTGATGAACTGCCATGACGCCGATGTCGATGAAGCGCGCTACATGCAGGTCATCCATTACAAGACGGCCAAGCTGTTCGAAGCGGCGGCCCGCCTGGGCGGTATCATCGGTAACGCCGAGCCCGAACTGGAAGAAGCCCTCGCTCGTTACGGCATGCACCTAGGCACGGCCTTCCAGCTGGTCGATGACGTGCTTGACTACTCCGGTCAGGAAGCCGATACCGGCAAGCATCTGGGCGACGACCTGGCCGAAGGCAAGCCGACCCTGCCGCTGATCTACGTCATGCAGCACGGCACGGCCGAGCAGGCGGCCTGCGTTCGCCGCGCCATCGAGGAAGGCGGTCGCGACGAATTCCCGGCGGTGCTGGCGGCAATCCAGGACAGTGGTGCGCTGCTGCACGCGCGTGCGCGTGCGGAACAGGAAGCCGAATTAGCTAGAGCATCAATTTTGGCGTTGGGGGATTCAATTTATAAAAAAGCTCTGCTACAATTGTCGTTCTTGGCAGTACAGAGAAACCACTAGATTAATTTCTGGTCGTCGGAGTGTAGCTCAGCCTGGTAGAGCACTGCGTTCGGGACGCAGGGGTCGCATGTTCGAATCCTGTCACTCCGACCAATTTACTGCTAAGAAACGCAAAAAGCCTTGATTATTCAAGGCTTTTTTCGTTTCTACGGCGCCTTTCGGATTACCTATCCATCTCCCCGCTTGGGTTATGAGGTTCGACTCTGACTGTCTCTCATCAGACTATCGCGGGTGGTATTCGTCCCCAAGGTTAATCCTCATGATCGTGAGGATTGTTTGGCATGGCGCCTGACGACGTATAAATTCCTCACGATTGCAAGGATCTACCTGTCGAAGTCTCTCATTAAGCGGGGAATTTCTTCCTCGTGTGTACCACGTTGAGTACAACGATCGTTTCTTCTCGTATTTGGACGAAAACGATGTACGGGAGCTTGTTGACCACCAATTCTCGGGCTCCGGGAACTCGCGCACTTTCTCGAATCCGTTCCGGATAGGGGGGCAGCGATTCGATTTCGCCGACGATCCTTTTTTCTACCGCTTCCGCTACCCGCGGGCTGGCTTCGAGGTAGTAATAGGCCAGAATTTCCTCAAGGTCGCCGAGAGCTTCGTCGGTCCAGAGTATCCGCATCGTTACACGGTTTTTTTGATGCGGGATTCCAAACGGCCCTTCAGGCGTGCCATCGCGTCGGCGTGCTCGTGCAGCGTGCTTGTCCCGTTAGCGACCTGGGCCATGGTTTTCGACACTTTCCCAAATAACCATTCCTCGTATCCGGATTCCTTCTCGATGAAAAAATCGGCGAAGAGCGTATCTTTGGCATCTTCAAGCGAGAGCATGATTCCTACGGGGCGGTCGTTCTTGGTAACGACCACGGGCTCGCGTCGTGCCGAGTCGAGGAATTCTCCGAAGTGATTCTTGGCATCCCGGGCGGTCATGACTTTCATTTTCATCCCTCTTGGAACTGGAGTCTCATGTGTCCATTGTAGCTACTATGGACATTTGGACAAGTGGGCAGTCCGGCTGATTTGATCGCGAGGATATTCAGGCAGGCCTACGCCGTTCGCGGCAGATAGTGATCGAATTCCTGAATCAGCGCCGGGGCGGTTTCGTCGAGCAGGAAGTTGCGGAAGTTCATGCCGGCCGGCATCAGGCGTTTGGCGTTCATGTGCACCACGTACCAGGTGCGTTCGATCGGTGTGCCGATCACGTCGAGCAGGCTGACTTCGGCGGTTTTCAGTTCCAGCGGCAGGGTGTGCAGCGACAGCAGGCTGATGCCCATGCCGGCCATGACCGCCTGCTTGATCGTTTCGTTGCTGCCCATGCTGATCGTCCGCGCCGGCGTGAACAGGTGGTTCTTGAACATTTCCTCGGCGACGCGCCGGGAGCCCGAGCCTTCCTCGCGCAGCAGAAAGGTTTCCTGACGCAGTTCGTGCAGTTCGAAGCGGCGCGCCGTGCGCAGCGGATGGTCGGCCGGGGCGACCAGCACGTACGGGTGGCGGGCCATCGGTTCGCCGTGGGCGTCGATTTCGACCGGGATACGGCCCATGATCGCCAGGTCGATGGCGTTGTCCTGCAGCTTCTGCAACAACAGTTCGCGGTTGCCGACGGTGAACTGGACGTCGATGCCGGGATGCGCCTGGGCAAACTTGGCCAGCAGGCGCGGCATGAAATACTTGGCGGTACTGACCAGTCCGACCGATATCTGCCCGGTTTCGGCGCCGGCCAGCGCCTGCAGGCTGGCTTCGGCATCCTTGATTTCGCCGAGGATGCGCAAGGCGTGATGTACCAGCAGCTCGCCGGCACCGGTCAGGGCGACGCCGCGACCCATGCGCTCGAACAGCGGCAGGCCGACGTTGTCCTCGAGCTGCTTCAATTGCATGGACACCGCCGGCGGCGTCAGGTGCAGCTCTTCTGCGGCGCGGGCATAGCTCAGATGGCGGGCGGCGACGACGAAGATCTGCAATTGGCGCAGGGTCAGGTTGCGGACAAAGTTCATTGGTCGATGAAGTGTTTCCATGAATCGTTCAGGTTTTCCTGACTCTAGGCGGCGCATCGGCGGGCGTCAACGGGTGAGGTTCAAATAGACCATCGGCAGTTGTTCAGGCAGGCGTTCGATGCGGTCGAGAATGCGCCACTGCCGGCCGAAGATCCTGCCGACATAGGCGTCGGCCCCCGGGTCGAGACTGAGGCAGAAGCTGTCGATGCCGCTGCCGGCAAGTTCGCCCACCGCCTTGCGGGCGTCGGCAAGCAGGTAATCCGGATCGCTGACGTCGATGTCGGCCGGCTCGCCGTCGGTCAGCACGAGCAGGATGCGTTTTTCGCTGCGCCGGGCCGACAGCATGTGGCCGGCGTGCCGCAGCGCGGCGCCCATGCGTGTGGACCAGCCGGCGCCGACGCCGGCCAGGCGCGCCTTGACCAGATCGCCCCAGACTTCGGAAAAGCCCTTGATGTGGTGGTAACGGACCTCGTGCCGGGTGTTGGAATGAAAGCCGGCAATGGCGCAGGCGTCGCCCAGTTCGTCGATGGCCCAGGTGAGCAGGGCGACGGCTTCGCGGGCGGTATCGAGGATGCTTTGCTGGCCGCCCGGGAGGGTGGCGTTCAGCGACTGCGACAGGTCGATCAGCAGCAGCACGCTGATGTCGCGTCCGGCCGTCTGGTGGCTGACTTGGATGCGCGGATCGGGCAGGTGGCCGCTGCGCCAGTCGGTCCAGGCGCGGACGGCGACATCGAGATCGAGTTCGCTGCCGTTTTCCTGGTGGCGGATGCGCACCCGCTCTTGCGGCTTGAGCAGGTCGAGCAGGCGCTTGAGGCGGCGGGCGAGCGGGGCATGCCTGGCCAGCAGTGCGTCGATGTCGGCGGCGTTGGCCGGCGGGTGCAAGGCTTCGTAGACAGCGACCCAGTCGGGGCGCCAGGTCTGAGCCGCCTCGTCCCACTCCGGGTAATGCCGGGGGGGCAGGCCGTCGGGCTCGCTGGCGGCGGCGCTGGGCGGTGGCTCGAAACTTTCTTCCTCGTCGCCGGCTTCGAGATGAATCCACAGGTGGCGGTTGTCGTCGCGGTAGTCGATTTCGGTATCGGCGAAGTGCACCCGGGCGTACTGGTCGCTCGGCAGGCGGCTGCGTGCTGCGTAGGCAAGCGCAATTTCAGCGACCGCCCGGGTGCTCGCCGCGCCGTCGGCCAGGCAGCGCCGGAAACACCCGGCGAACTCGTCGATCAGCGGATCGGGATCGCTGCCGGTCGGATCGATGCAGGCCCGCGACAGCCGGGTCAGGCGGTGGCGCAGGGTGTTTTCGCTGGCTGCGTCGCAACTGCCCGGCTGCGGTTGCGGGTGGGCGGCCAGCAGGCTGGCGGTGAGGCCGGGGTAAAGCCGCAGCAGCAGGCAGTCGATGCGCGCATCTTCGAGCGCTTCGACCGCCAGGCGCTGCATCGGGCTCCAGTTGTCGGCGATCAGCGGCTGGCTCCAGCGGCGATGGCCGGCCATGTGCGCCAGCATCAGCCGGTAACGCGCCAGGCCGCTGCTGCCGGGGCGGTCGTTCAGTACGTCGGGTAGGCGCAGCCCGTCGGCGGCCAGGTAAGGCTGCTGGCGATGCTCGGCGAAGGCGGTCGAATAGGGAACGAGCAGGCTGTTGTCGGCCCACAGGGCGTGCAAGCCCAGGCTCAGGCGGCGCTCGACATCGGCAAACAGGGTGCCGCTGCGTTCGCGCTCCAGCAGGCGACGGCTCTCCGGTGTGCGCAAGGCGAAATAGTCGCGCTGCTGCACCGGATGCTGCGCGGTCAGGCGGATGCCCTGCAGCATCCATTGGCGGACGCCGGCCAGCGGAACGATGGCCAGCAGTTGCGGGGCGCTATGGAAAAATTCCGGCAAGGCCGGGCTGGGCTCGGTGATCTGGTGGCCGTGGATCGAGCCCGAGGTCCGGTCGGCGAGTTCCAGGGCAATGCGCAGGTAGTCCGCCAGGCCGTCGGCGCTGCGCAACTGGCCGACGACGGCGGCGAGCGTCTGCAGCAGCGGCGTGACCGCCGGCGCGTTGGGCGATTTCTGCAGGCTGCGGATCGCCGCCATCAGCGCTGGCAGGGCGAGCGCCTGCGGTACCTGGCGGGCCACGTCCGGCCAGTGTTCGAGAAAGGCCAGCAAGGGCTCGGGGCCGCGCCCGAGTTTGCCGATGGCGCGTGCCGCTGCCAGATATTCCGGCATCTCCGCTGCCGTCAGCACCTGCCCGGCCGCACGCAGGCATTCGTCGAAAACATCGGCGACCACGGCGAAACCGCAGTCGAGCGCGGCCCAGGCCGCCTGCGACTCCGGGCTGGCCATCAGCCGCTGGCGGGCATCGGCAATATTGCGCAGGCCGGGGACTGCCATGTCGTTCAGCCAAAGATCGCGGCGATGGCGTGATCCAGGCTGTCGATCACGTCGATGTCGTCGGTGATCGGGCGGATCATCGCCATGCGGCAGGCGTCGGCCGGGCTGACGCCGCGGACGATCAGGCTGGCGGTGTAGACAACCAGCCGCGTCGAGATGCCTTCATCGAGGCCGTGTCCCTTGAGGCGACGGCCGGCCTGGGCGAAGTCGACCAGTTGGTCGGCAAGCTCGCGGGCAATGCCGGTTTCCGCACAGACGATCCCGCTTTCCAGGGCCGGCGCCGGGTAGTCGAACTGGAAGGCGGTGAAGCGCTGCTTGGTCGATTGCTTGAGATCCTTCACCAGGCTCTGGTAACCGGGGTTGTAGGAAATCACCAGCTGGAAGTCGGGGTGGGCCGCGACCTGTTCGCCCTTCTTGTCGAGCGGCAGCATGCGCCGGTGGTCGGTCAGCGGGTGGATGACCACCAGCGTGTCCTGGCGGGCTTCGACGATTTCGTCGAGATAGCAAATCGCGCCGAGGCGGGCGGCGACGGTCAGCGGGCCGTCCTGCCAGCGCGTGCCGTTGGCGTCGAGCAGGTAGCGGCCGACCAGGTCGGCGGCGGTCATGTCCTCGTTGCAGGCGACGCTGATCAGCGGCCGGCCCAGCTTCCAGGCCATGTACTCGACGAAGCGCGACTTGCCGCAGCCGGTCGGCCCCTTGAGCATGACCGGCAGGCGGGCGGCGTAGGCCGCTTCGTACAGCTCGATTTCCTTGCCTTGCGGCTGATAGAAGGGTTCGCGGCAAACCGCGAAGTGGGCGACATCGTTCATGGCGGTCTCCTGGCGGGCGCGGAAGAAAAACCCCGCCGGGGCGGGGTGGGTTAGTGCTTACTTGTGCGCGCCGAGCTTGTCGCGCCAGCCCGGGTAGAGTTTGTCGGCGTCGTTGGGGAAGGAGGCGAACGCCCGGGCGAACTCCGGGTGTTCCTTGGCCCACTCGATCGGGTCGGCCTTGGCCTTCCAGCATTCGTACGCCTGGCGCAGCGATTTGGCGCCGGCGGCCGGGCTGTCGATGTGGCCGTAGGAGCCGCCGCCGGCAGTGTTGATCACGTTGCCGTGGCCGAGGTTTTCGAAGAAGCCGGGCAGGCGCAGCGCGTTCATGCCGCCGGAAATGATCGGTGTCGTCGGCTTCATGCCGTACCACTCCTGATGGTAAGCCGGGCCGGTATAGCTGTCGCGCTCGATGATGTAGGCGATGGCGCGGTCGTCCTTGTCGCCCTCCATCTTGCCGTAACCCATGGTGCCGACGTGGATGCCGGAAGCCCCCTGCAGTCGGCTCATCTTGGCCAGCACGTAGGCGGTGTAGCCGCGCTTCGACGACGGCGAGGTGACGGCGCCGTGGCCAGCGCGGTGGTAGTGCAGGTACTGGCGCGAGAAGTAGCGGCGGGCGGTGGTGACCATGCCCGGGCCGCCGACATAGCCGTCGACCAGGAAGGCCACCTTGTCGGCATCCGGGCCGAAGGTTTCGAGGATATATTCGCCGCGGGCGATCATTTCGCCATGGTCGTCGGCGGTGATGTTGGCCGAGAAGATCTTGGCTTGGCCGGTTTCGTCCATGGCGCGCTTCATCGCATCGCGCACCAGCGGAATGACCTGCTTCATCGGGCAGAACACCTGGTTGCCCTGCGGCTCGTCGTTCTTGATGAAGTCGCCGCCCAGCCAGAACTGGTAGGCCGCAGCAGCGAACGGTTCGGGGCGCAGGCCGAGCTTGGGCTTGATGATGGTGCCGGCGATGTAACCGCCATCCTGCATCGGCCGGCCGAGGATGCGCCACAGGTTGCTGATGTCCACCGACGGGCCATCGAACAGTTCGATGGCGCGGCGCGGCACGTAGAAGTCGTACATCTTGGCGTGCTCGATGTCGCCCATGCCCTGGTTGTTGCCGATGGTCAGCGTCAGGAAGGAAACGATCATCATCCGGCCGTCGATGACGTTGCGGTCGAACAGGTCGATCGGGTAGGCGATGCGCATTTCCTCGGTCGCCTCGTCGATGTGATAGACCAGCGCATCGACGCCCTTGGTGAATTCATCGGTGGTGCACACCTCGACATTCGTGCCGGTGGAAGACTCGGCGGCGAAGTGAGCGGCCGCTTCGAGGTAGCCGTAGCCGGCCTTGGGCTTCATCTTGTAGGCGCAGAGAATGTGCTGGCCGCCGGCGATCAGGTCTTCTTCCTTGAGGCTCAGGTCGGCATAGCGGTTCGATTGATCCATCTTTTGTCTCCTTGGTGTGTTCGCCGGGTGGCTACGATGGAGACCATATTAGGAAGGGCAAAAGATAAATAACAGTCACGTATTTTTATTGGATTGTTCAGTGATTTCTTATTATTTTGCCGATCCCGCACGGGGAACTTTCCCTTGTCGACCGGTCTAAGCGGCTCCAATCAATCAATGACCTTTTCTGCGGGGTGTTAAATGGATGAGCTTTCCCTGGTCGGCGTCGGCTTCGCCGTGGTGATTTTCGGCATGGCCTGCTTCATGGCCAACAAGCTGGCTTCGAAAAAAGCCTACCACTGAAAGAAAGCCGGGGCTCCCCGGCTTTTTTTACGCCGTCTCGTCCGGCGGGCTGAAGAAACAGACCGTGTTGCGCCCGGCGTCCTTGGCCTGATACATCGCCAGATCGGCCTGCTTGAGAATCTCGTCGGGATCGATGCCGTTGCCGATGAACACGCGGATGCCGATGCTCGCCGAGCAGCGGTGTTCAACCTCCTGTCCGGCCGTGCCGCCATGCTTGACGCTCAAGCGGTAGGGTTCGGCCAGCAGGGTGCGGATTTTCTCGGCAATCGTCGCCACCTGCTCGCGTGATACGGCGAGATCGCGATCCAGCTCGCGGATGATCACGACAAACTCGTCGCCGCCGAAGCGGGCGACCGTATCCACCTCCCGCACTCCGGCCTTCAGCCGCCTGGCCGCTTCGATCAGCAGCAGATCGCCCGCTTCGTGCCCGTGGAGATCATTCAGCGGCTTGAAATTATCCAGGTCGAGAAACAGCAGCGCGCCGAAAATCCCCGTACGCCGGCTCGACGCCAGACTCTGCCCGAGCCGATCCTCAAGCAGGCGACGATTGGGCAGGCCGGTCAGGGGATCGTAGAACGCCAGCTTCTGGATCTGATCCTGCAGCCGCTTGCGTTCGGTCGTTTCGCGGCTGATCCCGTGGTAACCGGTAATCCGGCCATGCGCATCGCGCTCCGGCTTCGACAGCACCTCCGCCCACAGCAACCGGCCATCCTTGCAGCGATGCTGGACCTCGAAAGTGACCGCGCCGGTGATCGTTCCGTCCGCCTCCTTCTCCTGGCGCTGCTTGATGAGGTTGGTCACCGTCGCGATGCCCTCGTCGGTGAACATCTCGAAAACATGGTGGCCGATCACCTCATCCGCCCTGAAGCCGCGCAGTTTCTCGTCGGTCGGGTTGATGTAGGTGATGAACAGATTCCGGTCGGCGCGCCAGATCACATCGGAAACATCCTCCGTCAGCCGCCGGAACAATGCCTCGCTGGCCCGGAGCGCAGCCAGCTCGCTGCGCATCTGCGCCTGCTTCCAGAGCAGAAACAGCAGAACCGCAAGCAACAACACACCGCCGCCAAGCACTAGCATCCCATCCAACATCACCAGCCAGTCTCCTCTGTTCTCAATCCCGATTGGCATGATGCCTCAACTGGCGGGGAAATGCCGGAAAAGCGCGGCGAAACAGGCGCGTGGATTCAGGTTTTGTATTGGCGGATCGTACAGCAGGGAAGACTGCAGTGACGACTTCCGGCTATCAGTCTTGAATCTGTGGGGGCGTGTTACCGCAGGAAGTGATCTTGATTTTGCGAGTCAAATTGGGCGACCAATCGCTCCCAGCCCCCCAACGAACACCCCTCCAGCCCCTCAAGCACCCTCCACGCCCCGCGAAAATCCTGGCCGCGGGTGTATTCGCTGATCGTGATCACGCAGCGCAATCCTGCGGTCAACGCGGATTTCAGGCCCATTTCCGAGTCTTCGATGGCCAGGCAGGCGGTTGGCGGCAGGGCGAGGCGGTTGAGGACCCACTGGTAGATGTCGGGGGCCGGTTTTTTGGCTGGGACGATGTCGCCGGCGCCGATGACGTCGAACCAGCCGGGGGCCTCGGCGCCGAGGTTGGCGCGGAGCAGGGCGTCGACGTTTTCGGGTGTGGTGGTGGTGGCGATGGCCAGGCGGATGCCGGCTTGCCGGGCTTCGCTGATCAGCTGGGCGACGCCGGGGCGTAGCGGGAGCTGGCCCTGATCGACCCGGCGCAGATAGTGCGCGGTCTTGATCTTGTGTAGTTGGCCGACCAGCGCGTCGAAGTCGGGGCGGGCGGCGATGTCCGGGGCGTGTTGCGCGGCGTAGTGGCGGATGCGTTCCTTGCCGCCGGTGATGGCGAGCAGTTCGCCGTAGCGCTGTTCGTCCCAGTGCCAGGTCAGTCCGCAGTCGCGGAAGGCGGCGTTGAAGGCTGGGCGGTGGCCGTCGCGCTCGGTTTCGGCGAGCGTGCCATCGACATCGAAAATCAGGGCTTGCAGTTTGTTCATGGCAGCGACGATAGCCACGCGCGCGCGTTCGGGCCAGTCAATCTTGCTGACGCCTGGGTTCAGCGCTATTTAATAAGTCATGCCTTATTTACCGATTAAGAAAGTCTGACTAGGCCTTAACTAAGAAGTCACTTACCTTTGTCTTCAATGCAGTAATACAACAATGATTGGAGACACCATGCATATCGGACGCACCACCCTGTCCAAGTTCGTCATCGAGCAGACGCGCGGCGCGCACAGCGAGATGGGCGCCTTGCTCATCGACGTGGCGGCGGCGGTCAAGACCATTTCCGGTCTGGTCGGCAAGGGCGCGCTGAGCGGCTTTTCCGGTTCGATGGAGTCGACCAATGTCCAGGGCGAGGTGCAGAAGAAGCTGGATGTGTTGACCAACGAGGCCATCCTGCGTCATTGCGAATGGGGTGGCCAGCTGGCCGGCATGGCCTCCGAGGAAATGGACGCGCCGTATGCGATTCCCGCCGAGTACCCGCGTGGCCGCTACTTGCTGATTTTCGATCCGCTCGACGGGTCGTCGAACAGCGACGTGAATGTTTCGGTCGGCACCATTTTCTCGATTCTGCAGCGGCCGACCGCCGGCGAAGCCGAGCCGGCCGATTTCCTGCAGCCGGGGGCGCGGCAGGTCGCCGCCGGCTACGCCATCTACGGCCCGTCGACGATGCTGGTGCTGAGCGTCGGCACCGGCACGCACGGGTTTACGCTGCATCGCGAGAGCGGCAATTTCATCCTCACGCATCCCGACATCCGCGTGCCGGAAACCACCCGCGAGTTCGCCATCAACACCTCGAACGAACGTTTCTGGGAGCCGCCGGTGCAGCGCTACGTCAGCGAGTGCAAGGCCGGCAAGACCGGCATCCGCGAGGCCGATTTCAACATGCGCTGGATCGCGTCCATGGTCGCCGAGGTGCACCGCATCCTGATGCGCGGCGGCATCTTCATGTACCCCAAGGACAACAAGGATCCGGCCAAACCGGGTCGCCTGCGCCTGCTTTACGAAGCCAACCCGATGGCCATGCTGATCGAGCAGGCCGGCGGCGCGGCCTCGACCGGGCGCGGGCGCATCCTCGATGTGGTGCCGGAAGCCTTGCACCAGCGCGTGCCGGTGATGCTCGGCTCGCGCGAGGAAGTCGAGCGGCTAGAACGCTATCACCACGAATACGATACCGGGGCCGACCGCCCCTTTGCGTCGCCGCTGTTCGCCGAACGCTCGCTGTTCCGCGACTGACGCCGCCCAAGAATTCCATATCCCGGGGAGTCATCCGCCATGTCCGTCAAGCACCCGATCATCGCCATCACCGGCTCGTCCGGCGCCGGCACCAGCACCGTGATGCAGAGTTTCCAGCACATCTTCCGGCGCGAGAAGCTCAACGCCCAGATCGTCGAGGGCGACTCCTTCCATCGCTACGACCGTAAAAGCATGCGCGCCGAGATGAAGGCGCAGGAGGAACAGGGCAACCTCAACTTCAGCCATTTCGGTCCCGAGGCCAATCTGCTGCAGGAACTGCAGGACCTGTTCATCAGCTATGGGCGCGACGGCAGCGGCAAGGTGCGCAAGTACCTGCACGATGCCGGCGAGGCCGAGCCCTGGGGCCAGGAGCCGGGCACCTTCACGCCCTGGCAGGACATTACCGGCGACACCGACCTGATGTTCTATGAAGGCCTGCACGGCGCCTGGGCCGGCGACGGCATCGACATTGCCGCCCAGGTCGATCTGTGCGTCGGCGTCGTGCCCATCATCAACCTGGAGTGGATCCAGAAGCTGCACCGCGACCAGAAGATGCGCGGCTACTCGCAGGAAGCGGTGACCGACACCATCCTGCGCCGCATGCCCGACTACGTCAGCCACCTGTGCCCGCAGTTCTCGCGCACCCACGTCAATTTCCAGCGCGTGCCCATCGTCGATACCTCCAACCCCTTCATCGCCCGCGACATCCCGAGTGCCGACGAGAGCATGGTGGTGATCCGCTTCGCCAACCCCAAGGGCATCGATTTCCAGTACCTGCTCAACATCCTGCACGGCAGCATGCTGACCCGCCCGAACACCCTGGTCGTTCCCGGCGGCAAGATGGGGCTGGCGATGCAGATGATCTTCACGCCCATGGTCCTGCGCCTGATGGACCAGAAGCGTCGCGCCTGAGCCACAGAAACTTACCGAGATGGAGAGAGACATGACCACCACCGCATTCCGTCGCGACCTGGCCAACGCCGTCCGCTTCCTGGCCATCGACGCCGTCGAGCAGGCCAAATCCGGCCACCCCGGCGCGCCGATGGGCATGGCCGACATCGCCGAAGTCCTGTGGCGCGACCACCTGCGCCACAACCCGGCCAACCCGCAGTGGGCAGACCGCGACCGCTTCGTGCTGTCGAACGGCCACGGCTCGATGCTGATCTACGCGCTGCTGCACCTGAGCGGCTACGACCTGCCGCTCGACGAGCTCAAGCGTTTCCGCCAGTTCGGCAGCAAGACCGCCGGCCATCCGGAAGTCGGGCACACGCCGGGGGTCGAGACGACCACCGGGCCGCTCGGCCAGGGCATCAGCAACGCGGTCGGCATGGCGCTGGCGGAAAAGCTGCTGGCCCAGCGCTACAACCGCTCCGGCCACGCCATCGTCGATCACCGCACCTGGGCCTTCCTCGGCGATGGCTGCATGATGGAAGGGATCAGCCACGAAGCCTGCGCGCTGGCCGGCGTGTGGGGGCTGAACAAGCTGGTCGCCTTCTACGACGATAACGGAATTTCCATCGACGGCCATGTTGAAGGCTGGTTCCGTGACGACACCGCCGCCCGTTTCCGCGCCTACGGCTGGGATGTCATCGGCCCGATCGACGGTCACGACGCCATCGCCGTTGCCGCTGCCATTGCCGAAGCCAGGCAGTCGCGCAGCAAACCGACCCTGATCGTCTGCCGCACCCAGATCGGCTGGGGCTCGCCGAACAAGGTCGGCAGCCACGACGTGCATGGGGCGCCGCTGGGCGCAGCCGAGAACGCTGCCACCCGCGCCGCGCTGAACTGGCCGCACGCGCCGTTCGAGGTGCCGGCGGCGCTGCGCAGTGCCTGGGACGCCCGCGCCAGCGGCGCGGCGGCTGAAGCGCAATGGCAGCTTGAATTCTCTGCCTACCGTGCGCAATACCCCGAGTTGGCCGCCGAATTCGAGCGCACCCAGGCCGGCGGTCTGCCGGAAAACTGGCCGGAAATCCGCGCCGAACTGCTTGCCCAGGCGGCCGTGAAAAATGGCGGCATCGCCAGCCGCAAGTCGTCGCAGAACTGCCTCGATTTTCTGATCGACCGCGTTCCCGAACTGCTCGGCGGTTCGGCCGACCTGACCGGCTCCAACCTGACCGCCGGCAAAGGCAGCGTTGCCTGGCATGCGGCCGGCGAGCGCACGCCGAACTACATCTCTTACGGCGTGCGCGAATTCGGCATGGCGGCGATCATGAACGGGGTCGCCCTGCACGGCGGGCTGATTCCCTACGGCGGCACTTTCGCCGTGTTCTCGGACTATTCGCGCAACGCCATCCGCATGAGCGCGTTGATGCAGCAACGCGTCGTCCATGTGCTGACCCACGATTCCATCGGCCTCGGCGAGGACGGACCGACGCACCAGCCGGTCGAGCACGTCGGCAGCCTGCGCCTGATCCCCGGTCTCGATGTCTGGCGTCCGTGTGATGAACTGGAAACGGCAGTGGCCTGGGCCGAGTCGCTGGAGCGCCGCGACGGGCCGAGCGCCCTCTTCCTGTCGCGGCAGAACCTCGACCAATGCGGCGACCGCCCCGGTCGGGCCGAAGAGATTGCCCGCGGCGGCTACGTCCTGCGCGACGCCGACGGCCCCTTGCAGGCGGTGATCATCGCCACCGGCTCGGAAGTCGGCATCGCCCTGGAAGCGCAGCGCGAACTGGCCACCCACGGGGTTGCCGTGCGCGTCGTCGCTATGCCTTGTTGCGAACGCTTCGACCGCCAGAAAAGCGCCTGGAAGCGCGCGGTGCTGCCGCCGGAGGTCGTGCGCATCGCCATCGAGGCTGCGCATCCCGACCCCTGGCGCAAGTATGTCGGCCTGGTCGGCGAGGTGGTCGGCATCGACAGCTTCGGCGCCTCCGCCCCGGCGTCTGCGCTCTACGAACATTTCGGGCTGACCGCCCGCCACCTGGCCAGCGTCGTCGTCGAAACCATCGCCCGTGAAAGCGGCAACGACGGCGATTTCTGAACGCGCCAGCGACAAAAGAATTTTTCATAAAATCAGGAGACAAACCCATGCCAATACGGGTGGCAATCAACGGCTTCGGCCGTATCGGACGCATGGCCTTCCGCGCCATCGCCCAGGAGGCCGAGTTTTCCGGGCTGGAGGTGGTCGGCATCAACGACCTGCTCGATCCGGACTACCTCGCCTATCTGCTGATGCACGACTCGGTGCATGGGCGTTTTGCCGGTGAGGTGGTAGTCGAAGGCAGCGACCTGATCGTCGACGGCCGGCGTATCCGCCTGAGCGCCGAGCGCAATCCGGCCGACCTCAAGTGGGGCGAACTCGGCGTCGATCTGGTGATCGAGGCGACCGGCTTCTTCCTCACCCGGGAAAGCTGCCAGGCGCACGTTGCTGCGGGGGCGCGCAAGGTCGTCCAGTCGGCGCCGGCCAAGGACGATACGCCGATGTTCGTGTTCGGCGTGAATCATGCCGACTACGCCGGACAGGACATCGTCTCGGCAGCGTCGTGCACGACCAACGGACTGGCGCCGGTGGCCAAGGTGCTCAACGACCGTTTCGGCATCAAGCGCGGGCTGATGAGCACGGTGCACGCGGCGACGGCCACCCAGAAAACGGTCGATGGACCATCCGGCAAGGACTGGCGCGGCGGGCGCGGCATCCTGGAAAACATCATCCCGTCGTCGACCGGGGCGGCCAAGGCGGTCGGCAAGGTGATTCCGGCCCTCAACGGCAAGCTGACCGGGATGGCCTTCCGCGTGCCGACCTCGGATGTCTCGGTGGTCGACCTGACCGTCGAACTGGATCGCGCAGCGAGCTACGCCGACATTTGCGCGGCCATGCGCGAGGCGGCCGAAGGGCCGCTCAAGGGCGTGCTCGGTTATACCGATGCAGCTGTCGTGTCGACCGATTTCCGGGGCTGCCCGCAGCCGTCGATCTTCGATACCGCCGCCGGCATCGCGCTCGACCCGACCTTCGTCAAGGTCGTCGCCTGGTACGACAACGAATACGGCTATACCTGCAACCTGTTGCGCCTGGCGCGCCACATCACGCACTGAGGAACCCCCATGGCCCTGATTTCCCTGCGCCAGTTGCTCGACCACGCCGCCGAGCACGCATACGGCCTGCCCGCCTTCAACGTCAATAACATGGAGCAGATCCACGCCATCATGCAGGCGGCGGCGGACTGCGACAGCCCGGTCATCCTGCAGGCGTCGGCCGGCGCCCGCAAGTACGCTGGCGAGCCCTTCCTGCGCAAGCTGGTCGAAGCCGCCATCGAGCAGTACCCGGACATCCCGGTCTGCCTGCACCAGGATCATGGCACCTCGCCAGCGGTCTGCCTGCAGTCGATGCGCAGCGGCTTCTCCAGCGTGATGATGGACGGCTCGCTGGGCGAGGACGGCAAGACGCCGACCAGCTACGCCTACAACGTCGATACCACCCGCAAGGTGGTCGAGATGGCACACGCCATCGGCGTTTCGGTCGAGGGGGAACTCGGCTGCCTCGGCTCGCTGGAAACCGGCGAGGCCGGCGAGGAAGACGGCATCGGCGCCGCCGGCAAGCTCGACCACGCGCAACTGCTGACCGACCCCGACGAAGCTGCCGACTTTGTCACCAAAACCGGCGTCGACGCGCTGGCCATCGCCATCGGCACCAGCCACGGCGCCTACAAATTCACCCGCCCGCCGACCGGCGAAATCCTGGCCATCGAACGGATCAAGGCGATCCACGCGCGCATTCCCGATACCCATCTGGTCATGCACGGTTCCTCGTCGGTGCCGCAGGAATGGCTGGCGACCATCCGCCAGTACGGCGGCACGATCAAGGAAACCTACGGTGTGCCGCTGGAAGAAATCGTCGAAGGCATCCGCCACGGCGTGCGCAAGGTCAACATCGATACCGACATCCGTCTGGCGATGACCGGCGCGATGCGTAAAGCGATGGCCGACAAGCCCGACGAGTTCGACCCGCGCGCCTTCCTCAAGGCCGCCGTGACCGCCGCCCGCGGCATCTGCCGGCTGCGTTTCGAAGCCTTCGGTTCGGCCGGGCGGGCGTCTGCCATCAAACCGATCCCGCTGGATCGCATGGTCGCCCGCTACCGCTGATCTCTACCGATGTTCTCTGCGCGACCCTTGGTCGTTTTCGGGCCCCGCCAGCCGGGGCCATTTTTTTGCTGAGGAAGACACCATGAATCCCCTGGAAGCCATCATTGCCCCGAGTATCCTTTCGGCCAACTTCGCCCGTCTGGGCGAGGAAGTCAGCAACGTCATCGCCGCCGGTGCTGACTGGATCCACTTCGACGTGATGGACAACCATTACGTGCCCAACCTGACCATCGGCCCGCTGGTCTGCGAGGCGATCCGGCCATGCACGATGGCGCCGATCGACGTGCACCTGATGGTCAAGCCGGTCGACCGCATCGTTCCGGATTTCATCCGCGCCGGGGCCGATCTGATCACCTTTCACCCGGAAGCGTCCGAACACGTTGACCGCAGCCTGGCGATGATTCGCGACGGCGGCTGCCAGGCCGGCCTGGTGTTCAACCCGGCGACGCCGCTGGACTGGATGGACCACGTCATGGACAAACTCGACGTGGTCCTGCTGATGAGTGTGAACCCCGGTTTCGGCGGCCAGAAATTCATTGCCCAAACCCTGAACAAGGCGCGCGCCGCCCGTGCGAAAATCGACGCCTACCAGCAGTTGACGGGCCGGCGCATCCGCCTCGAAATCGACGGCGGGGTCAATCCCGGCAACATTGCCGAAATCGCCGCCGCCGGGGTCGATGCCTTCGTCGCCGGGTCGGCGGTTTTTGGCGCCGGCCGCGACAGCGATCCGCACCGTTACGATACGATCATCCGGACATTGCGTCAGGCGCTCAAGGAGTCCCCATGAAATTCCGTTCCATCACCTTCGACCTCGACGGCACCCTGCTCGACACCGTCGGCGACCTGGCCGAGGCCTGCCGCCTGATGCTGATCGACCTCGACCAGGCGCCGCGCAGCGAAACCGAAATCCGCCATTTCGTCGGCCGCGGCATGGCCGTGCTGGTCGAACGCTGCCTGACCCGCGAGTCGGCTCCCGATGCCGAGTTGATGGCCCGCGGCATCGCCGCCTTCCAGCAGCACTATGCGGCGGTCAACGGCCGCCACGCCGCCTTCTTCCCCGGTGTCCGCGAAGGCCTCGCCGCCTGGCACGCGACCGGTCTACCGCTGGCCGTGGTGACCAACAAGCCGGCCGCCTTCACCGAGCCGCTGCTCGAACGCACCGGCATCGCCCATTACTTCCAGGCCGTCGTTTCCGGCGACACCACCCCGCACCGCAAACCGCACCCGGCCCCGCTGCTGCACGCCTGCGCCGCACTCGGCAGCGCGCCCGCCGACAACCTGCACATCGGCGATTCGAAACACGACATCGAAACCGCCCGCAATGCCGGCTGCGCGGTGTACTGCGTACCCTACGGCTACAACGAGGGCGAGCCGGTCAATGCCGCCGATTGCGACGCGCTGGTCGCCGATTTGGGCGTGGCGCTGCGACTGGCGCACAGCGCCTAAGGGGATGCCAGAACAGGACGTGTCAGCGCCAGTCGTCGCTTGGCATGATCCGTTTCATGAACTCGTCGAACATGGGCACGGTGAACGCGGTGTCACCGTGGTTGGGGCTCCAGATCATCCCTTTCGTTATCAATGAGCTCCGCGTCGGGGCCAATGAAGAGACGGCCGCATCGAAGCAGCCGGCAATGTCGCCTGAGCGGTGGGGCCCCTCGCCCAGCTCTGCCATTGCTCGGAGATACTTTTTCTCCTTCGGGGTAAGGCGGTCGAAGCGCACGCGGAAGAAGCTCTCATCGAGCGCCGCTACGGCGGTGACAGATGCTGCGCTGACGGCGTCGCTATCGATCGGCGATGCCTGCGCCGCCTGCCAGGTGTGGCTGCCCCACTGTTGCAGAAAGTACGCGTAGCCTTGGGTGACCTGCAAAATCTGGCTCAGTGCCGATTCCGTGATCGCCACTCCTTCGTCCTCGAGTGGTTTCTCGATGGCGCGGCGGGCTGCGTCTGGGGGCAGCGGCCCGATCATGGGGAAATCAAACAGGCGTTCGGCGTACGACTTGGCGTTTCCCATCTGGCCGCGCAGTTGGGGCAGACCGGCGCCGACCAGAACGACGGGCAACTGGCGTTGTTCTGTTCGATGTATTGCCGTGATGAGGGCAGCTAGCTGTACCTCCTCCACGTATTGCAGTTCGTCGATGAAGATCGCTAGGGCTGTGTGGGCGGATTTTGCTGCCAAGCCGACTTGTTCGAACAGCGCTTGCAGATCGTGTTCAAGATCGCCATTGTCGGCCAGGCCCGGTTCGGGCTCGTAGTCGATGCCGACCTCGATATCACCGAAGGTGACTTTGAGCTTGCGGGCAAAACCTGCCAGCGCGCGCAATCCGCGCACGGCGTAGTCTTTCGCGGCCGCAATCTGGCTCAGGCGCAGCAGGGCCTGACGCAGCTGTGGTGCGATCAGCGCGGGTAGCGAGCGGCCTTCAGGTGCCTCGACACGGACCGTGTGGATTCCAGCGGCCTCCGCATCCATCCTGATACGGTCCAAGAGCACAGTTTTGCCGACGCCCCGCAGGCCCACCAGCATGGCACTCTTGGCAGGGCGACCGATCCTGGCGCGTTCGAGCGCGATGCGCAAGGACTCTCGCAGTTCGTCACGACCTGCCAGCTCGGGAGGTGGAGTGCCTGCGCCGGGGGCGAATGGATTACGAATCGGGTCCATGTGACGCAGTTTATATTGAGATTTGTCTAATTACAACAAAAAGATAATTTGAAAAATCTCAATATAAATTTAAAGTGGCTGGCTAACCGATGGTGCGAAACAAAACAGCCACCCGAAGGTGGCTGTTAGCAAACGAGCGTGAAAACCGGCTTATTTGACGATCTGGTTCAGTTCGCCCTTGGCGTAGCGTTCGGCCATCTTGTCCAGCGACAGCGGCTTGATCTTGCTTGCCTGGCCGGCGCAGCCGAAGGCTTCGAAGCGGGCGAGGCAGATTTTCTTGGCGGCTTCGCGGGCCGGCTTGAGGTAGTCGCGCGGGTCGAACTTGGACGGGTTCTCGAACAGGTAGCGACGGACCGCGCCGGTCATCGCCAGGCGGATGTCGGTGTCGATGTTGACCTTGCGCACGCCGTGCTTGATGCCCTTGACGATTTCCTCGACCGGTACGCCGTAGGTTTCCTTCATGTCGCCGCCGAACTGGCGGATTTCTTCGAGCAGTTCCTGCGGCACGCTGGAGGAGCCGTGCATGACCAGGTGGGTGTTCGGGATGCGCGCGTGGATTTCGGCGATGCGGTCGATGGCGAGGATGTCGCCGGTCGGCTTCTTGGTGAACTTGTAGGCGCCGTGGCTGGTGCCGATGGCGATGGCGAGCGCGTCGCAGTTGGTCTGGCGGACGAAGTCGGCGGCCTGCTCGACATCGGTCAGCAGTTGTTCGCGGGTCATCACGCCGTCGGCGCCGTGGCCGTCTTCCTTGTCGCCCTTCATCGTTTCGAGCGAACCGAGCACACCGAGTTCGCCTTCGACCGAAACGCCGATGCTGTGCGCCAGTTCGGTCACCTTGCGGGTGACTTCGACGTTGTATTCGTAGCTGGCGACGGTCTTGCCGTCGGCTTCCAGCGAGCCGTCCATCATCACCGACGAGAAGCCGGACTTGATCGCGGCCATGCACACCGCCGGGCTCTGGCCGTGGTCCTGGTGCATGACCACCGGGATGTGCGGGTAGGCTTCGAGCGCGGCCAGGATCTGGTGGCGCAGGAAGGGTTCGCCGGCGTATTTGCGGGCGCCGGCCGAGGCTTGCATGATCACCGGCGCGTCGAGCTGGCTGGCCGCTTCCATGATCGCCCAGACCTGTTCCATGTTGTTGACGTTGAAGGCGGGCAGGCCGTAATCGTGCTCGGCGGCGTGGTCGAGCAGTTGGCGCAGGGAAACGAGCGGCATGGGAACTCCTGTGTTCGGTAAGTTTCGGGATCAGCCCGCTATTTTATTACGGCTGGGTGTTCAGGTGGTCGCCGACGCGGACGATCTTCAGCGTATTGGTGCCGCCGATGCTGCCGATCGGCTCGCCGATGGTGAGCACGATCAGGTCGCCGATCTCGACCACACCGCGCTCGATCAGCAGGCTCTCGGCTTCGGCCAGCAACTGTTCGCGCTCGGTGTGTTGCTGGGCCATCAGCAGCGGGCGGACTTCGCGGAACAGGGCCATGCGCGACAGCGAAACAACGTCCGGCGTCAGTGCATAGATCGGCACGCCGCAGTTCAGGCGGCTCATCCACAGCGCGGTCGAGCCGGACTGGGTGAGCGCGGCGATGGCCTTGACCTTGAGGTGGTGCGCGGTCCAGATCGCGGCCATGGCAATCGACTGGTCGATGCGGGTGAAGATGCGGTCGAGGAATTCGCGGTCGAGCGTGACTTCGGCCGAGCGTTCGGCCTCGACGCAGATGCGGGCCATCGATTCGACGACTTCGACCGGGTACTTGCCGGCGGCGGTTTCGGCCGACAGCATGACGGCGTCGGTGCCGTCGAGCACGGCGTTGGCCACGTCGGAGACTTCGGCGCGGGTCGGCACCGGCGAGTGGATCATCGATTCCATCATCTGCGTCGCGGTGATGGTCAGCTTGTTCTTGTCGCGCGCCATGCGGATCATCTTCTTCTGCAGCGCCGGCACGGCGGCGTCGCCGACTTCGACCGCGAGGTCGCCGCGGGCGACCATGACGCCGTCGGAGGCATCGAGGATCTCGGCCATGTTTTCAACGGCTTCGACCCGTTCGATCTTGGCGATCAGCACCGCATCGCTGCCGGCGGCGCGCAGCAGCTGGCGGGCCATGTACATGTCGGCGGCGCTCTTGGGGAAGGAGACGGCGACGAAATCGACACCGATCTCGGCGGCGGTGCGGATGTCTTCCATGTCCTTGGCGGTCAGTGCCGGCGCGGTCAGGCCGCCGCCCTGGCGGTTGATGCCCTTGTTGTTCGACAACTCGCCGCCGACCAGCACGCGGGTATGGATTTCCGTGCCGCGCACGGCCTCGACCGTCAGTTTGAGGCGGCCGTCGTCGAGCAGCAGGATGTCGTTGGGACGCACGTCCTTGGGCAAGTCCTTGTAGTCGAGACCGACGCGTTCCTGGGTGCCGAGCTTGCAGGCGGCGTCGAGGATGAAGCCGTCGCCCTGGGCGAGCGTGATCTTGTTGTTCTCGAACTTGCCGACACGGATTTTCGGGCCCTGCAGGTCGCCGAGGATGCCGACGATCCGGCCGTGCTTGGCGGCGGCAGCGCGGATGCCTTCGGCACGGGCCTTGTGGTCGGCGGCGGTGCCGTGCGAGAAATTCATGCGGACGACGTCGATTCCGGCCTCGACCATGCGTTCAAGAACCTCCGGGGAGGACGAGGCGGGGCCGAGGGTGGCGACGATCTTGGTGTGGCGGGTCATGGTTTGTCTCTTGGGTCGTTGTCTGGCCGGGCGGCCCGGCTATGCTGAAGGAGTTTCGTTGCCGGCGTGTTTCCGGAAATGGGCTTCCATTTCCGCCAGGGGCAGGCCGAGGCGGAACTGTTGTTCGAACAGGTGCATCATCGGGAGTAGTTCCAGGCCGGCCTGGCCCAGGCGCTGGGCGATGTCGTCCTGGCGCAGCAGTGCCTGCATGCGGACGAAGGGATCGTCCGGCTCGGGGTCACGGGCGACGATGGGATTGCCCGGTGTCTTGCGGGCCAGGTCGAGGCGTGCCAGCGCCAGGTCGATCAGCTGTGCCGCGGAGCGTTCGCCATCAGCGGGCGAAGCGGCGATGCCGGCGCTCAGGTTGATCCGCGTCTGCTGGTCGCCGATGGTGATCTTGCGCTCGCTGAAGGCGCGACAGACGCGCTGGGCGAAGGCGATGGCGGTGGCCTGGCTGGTGCCCGGCGAAACGATCACGTAGTTGGAGTCGCCGGTGTGGCCGATCATGTCGTGGCGACCGATTTTTTCGCCGATCACCCGGGCGATGCGTTTGCCGATGTCGACCATGGTTTCCGTGCCGAAGCGGTCGATCAGGCATTGTTCGTTTTCGATGCCGAGGGCGACGCAGCAGGCGGAGAAGTTCTCTTCCGGTGCGTGCGCGGCAATGTCGGCGCACAGTTTGCGGCAGATCGGCGTGCGGCCGGGGAAAGGTTCGTCGGCGTCGTCGCGGCGGCTGTCGGGAAGACCGAGGTTGGACGAAATATCCCAGTTGACCAGGCGGCCGATGCGCTGACGAATCTCGTTGCCGGCCATGCCGCGGACGATGAAGTCGCTGACGCCGCGATCCTTGGCCTGGTCGCGGTTGGGGGCTGTTTCATCCTTGGAAATGAGCAGGAAGAACGGCATGTCGCTAAGGCGCTGCAAACGGTTTTCGCGCAGCCGGGAGAGCAGTTCGTAGCCGCTGGTCCGGGTCAGGCTGATCGCCGACACGACGGCGACGATCGAGGCATCAAGGACCAGCGTCTGCCAGGCCGATTCGCCGTCGCTTTCCTCGCGGATGTCGAAGTCATCGCGCAGGTGCTTGACGAGCGCCGTCCTGGCCACCCGTGACGGATCGACGATCAGGATGCGGCGCTTGTCGCTCAT
>OGCL01001037.1_pt1 | contig 25797 bp, 30 predicted proteins | sample 1570041 | NCBI WGS metagenome assembly OGCL01 (sample SAMN06266162, study PRJEB24511) | hot springs metagenome | isolation source: Hot spring water | place: South Africa: Limpopo | collected 2015-06-22 | reverse complement strand
AGCGAGTTCATTGTCACCCTAGCGCTGACAGCATTCGCTATTCCATACACGATTTCAGCAAGTGCCAGATTTTTGAGCCTAACAGTTGTGATTCCGAATACTCGGCTGCAATCGATGGCGCTGCTAGTAGGACAAGCAAAATCGTAAAGATAGCTTTCGTCGGTGCTAATGCAGGGGTTTTGGAGATGGTAAGGCAGTATGTTGATTCGGGTCTTAGCATTTTTCCCGTTCAGTTTTTTGCATCACTTCAAGAGGCGAGAGAGTGGGTCGGCTAGGCCTCTTCCTGAGTCAACAAACATGGTCACGACCAAATCAGCCTTGATCAGGTTGATCTGTTCAGTGCCTAAGACCAGCCCCTGAGCCAACAGCTGAATTACAGATAGAAGTTGCGGGGCATCGCGTTGCTAGCCAGACGACAGCCGAGTGTTCAGGTTCGGTGACGACCACCTCGGCCTTCTTGGTCAGGATGTCTTCGATTATGGCAGCACACCAAACGGAGAAGTCCGGGGCCAACCAAGTAGCAAACTTACTACCAGCTTGGGATGCACCCAAATACCACCGCCATTACCACGACCAGTACGCTTGGGATCGAAAGATGCCCTCAACACCCTAAGACTCTAAGGTGAAGAAGGCACTTTTCGTCAGGCAGCCAAGACCTCGCTATCCTCCTCGAAGAGGTCACTGAAGGTCTGCCGTACAAACGAACTCCCCTGTCTGATCCAGCCAGTGACCTCCACTGCAACAAGTCCCGTTGCCTTGGCCCAAGAGCGGGGAGCCATGTCGGGGGCGATAGCAGGTTTCAAGGCTCGGGAGGAAACGCGGCATATCTCGTCAGGTAACGACTGAAGGTACTGACAGATTGCCTTGGCCGTTCTCAGAATGTTTCCGTCAGCTTTGCCTTGCTGTTGCAACAAGGAAAAGGAAGGTAACTTGCCGACCTGACCTAGCCACCGACTTTGGGGAAAGAGGTCATGGAGGAACTTGGCATCGTCGTAGCCAACGACCAAGAACACCTTCTGCTCCTGTCCGTTGGATCGACAACGAATCGAGGTTCGACCCACCGCTTGGTAAGTCGTGTGGATGCGATAGGCCATCAGGGTCTCCTTGTGGGATAGCCCGGTCTTGTTCATCACCCAGCCAGCCTCCTGTGGATTCGGGTTGGTGACGGCTAACGCTGCCACATGGTGGATGTCCTTGTAGTCGTTCAAGCCATGACTCAGGGTCGGTATCTTGATGGCGTTTGATGGCAGCAAGGGAGATGCGCTCTTCTCGTAGCCATAACCATCATTCACCTGAAGCAGGAAGGGTTGCTCCTTGAAGCGTTCTCCGGCAGCCTGAACAAGGGCATCAATGACCCGCTGACCTGTCTTTGACTCGTTGGCCTCACCGGTGACGCGGTTCCTGGACAAGTTCATCTTGCTGGTCGAGTCATCCGGATGAAGCAGATGGCCGATGGCAATGTGTCGTCCCTGCTCACGATGAGTGTCCCGTAAGGGGGTATGCTCAAAGAAGCCGTGAGGGCGGAACCGGATACCAAACTGCTTCTGCCACAGGTAATACAGGATGGTTCGGTCAAATAGGGCAGCCATGAAGATCACCTCCCTGAAGCCAAGGAACTCCTCCGGGGTGAAGTAACAGGCGACTAGAAGGATTGAACCGGAACCTTCCTCCTCTTCGGCGATGCCGTCTATCACCACTCCCGGAGAAAGACCGTAACGGGCCTCCAGTAGCATTCTCGCCTTCTTGGTCTGCACCACTTCGCAGCGCCGGGCAGGATTGGCAACCAATGCAGCCAAGCCTTGGTGTCCCTGTGCTTGGTCGCCAGAGCGCTCATAGTTGCCTGAGGCGATCTCGGCCACCTTGTCTTCGCAACCGGGGGCGGGGGTGATCAAGTAATCCTTGTCTGGATGGATGGCGAATACTTCCTCCAGATACTGCCAGCCGGATTCCAAGTCCCGACCAAGGTGGTACTGGTAGAAGGTCACTGGCTGGAACGCTTCGTCGAGTATCACTCGCCAATGAGACTTGCTCTGGATGCGGGGCACGATGTTCAGGAAAGTGGTCGTGGTCAGCATGACAACCTGACCTTGTTCGTTGGCTGCCTCGTCGATGATGCGGAGGGCTTCAAGCCATGTCGGTAAATCCTCATCCTGTCGGCAATCGGAATGAATCACATGGACGTGTAGGGCATCCTGTCCTGTTCGCTGGGTGATGGCCTGACGAAGGTTGTGTGCAGTCTGCTCCAGCAGCAACTTGGTTGGGGCGACATAGATGTAGTTCTGATTGCAGAAGGTTCCACCGTCCATGTAACGAATGGCTGCATGGGTTTTGCCTGAGCCAACCGAGGTGGATACGGCGTAGAGATTGGTTACGTTCTTCACGATGTTCTACTTTCTTCAAGGCGAGCGAAGTCCTGCCGGTGAGGGCATGGGGTTCAACGCGTCGGATTACTGGGGGTGGGGAGTTACTTCAGGGTGATGGTCGGAAGCCACTGAAAGACTACGAGTGCCGCGATAACGATTTCCATCAGGCTGTTCTCAGCGAACTGTCTTGGAGGTCGTTTGCCTGACTCGATACGCTCTGGGTCAGTTGTCGATGTTGGGACAGGATCAGGGTTAGCACCTGGGTGTTGGATAGCTTGATGCCGAACCTTGTCTCGTAGTCGCGTTGAAAGTTCTTCATGTACTCGAAGGTTGGAAGGGGGAGGGCGAAGTTTCGGAAGATGCGCGGGGTTTCCTGCATGGAATGATGCCTTTCTACAAAATGAAGACCCTCCCGAAGGTGATCTCAAGGAGGGCAGGGATAGATGCCGATTAGAGAAACGGAGTCATAAAAGTCACGCCTTCTCCTCTAAGTCGAAACAATTCAAACGTCAGCGATCTTGTTACTAACGTGAATAAGTCTGCTTAAGAAAAAGACCCCCAAGCAACTTGCTTTGGAGGTCCATTGGGGGGCGTGGAAAAAAACAGATGCTCGGACACGCCCAGTGTTTTTAAGCAAAGGCAGCAAGCTTCCCGGCAAGGTCACACGCATTAATGGAGACATAGCGTTGCAACATGTTGGCGGTCGTGTGGCCGGAGATGGCCCGTAGTTCCAGCACGTTCAGTCCCAGCTTGGCGAGTCTGGTCAGGGCATCATGGCGAAGATCGTGGAAAGTGAAGTCTTCAATACCAGCCCTTGTCACTGCTCGTTCATAGGCTTGCTTCAAGGCATCGATGGTGACCGGGAAGACATGACCACTGAGACTACGCGGCAGAGCCTTCAGCATGGCGACACAGGCAGGGGATAGGGGAATGGTTCTGCTACCGGTCTTCCCTGAAACCTTGGTTACCCTGCGTTCAAGATCAACATCACGCCAAGTCAGCGAGAGGATTTCCCCCCTCCGGGTGGCTGTCTCCAAGGCGAAGACCACGACCGGTTTGATCCAAGGGTTCTGACACTGGCTGACAGCGGTGATCAGGGCTTGCCGTTGGTCGTCATTCAGGATGCGGTCTCTGGCCTTGTTGGGGGCGGGTTTGCGGATCAGGCTGACGGGGTTGCTATGGAGACCGAAACCCCATTCACGAATTGCCACCGTGAAGACATGGCTGATCAAGGTCAATTCGCGGCTAACGGTTGAGCCGGATACCTCCGCCAGTCGGCTGTCTCTCCAAGTGGCTAGGGTCTGACCGGTGATGGCTGCGACTGCATACTTAGCCAAGGAGCCACGACACAGGGCATTGATGCGGACTGTCTCGGCTGCCGCTCCACGCTTGGCGCTGCTGATTTCCTTGGCGTAACGCTTCAGGAGATCGCCAAAGGTGGTTTGCTCGGCTTCAGTCCGATCTACCCACTGACCTGCATCGAGTTGTCGTTCTTGTAGTCGTCCCCACTTCTCCGCATCCTTCTTCAGGTCGAAGCTCTTGGACTGGGTAGGGTAGCCCTTACGCTTGACGATGCACTGCCAGCGTTCGCCACGTTGTCTGATTGTTGCCATGTCTGCTGCCTCTTGGGTGACAGCAGGGTGACCGGTGAGAGGTGACAGGAGTCAGAACAGCCCGGAAAGCCTGTGGTGGCGTCGATAGCTCAGTGGTAGAGCATCGCCTTCACACGGCGGGGGTCGGGGGTTCGAAACCCTCTCGACGCACCAAACCGGATCAACGGCTTCTCTCTTCCCGATTGGCTCGTTTTATTCCTTGCCCAGCCGGTTTGCGTCCGGGCAAGGTTGGCGTGCGTGCGCTCAATTTCGCGGGTCGGCCAGTTGCATGGCTTTCTGCTTCATCCGCTGGAAAGACTTGCTGTCACTGATGCTTTTGCTTTCGAAGGCATCGAGCCGTTCCCCCATGGCCTTGTCCAGTGCGCTCAGGCGGTCCTGCGGGGCGGGGTGGGTTGAGAACAGCAGTTCGAAGTCGTGGTTGCTGCTGTTGCCGGCATACATGGCGATCACCCGAACGAGACCGTAGGGATCGTAGCCGGCGCGCGCCGCATAGACGACGCCGAGGCGATCGGCTTCGTACTCGTCGCCCTTGTCCAGACCCGACGAATACAGGTTCTGGGCCAGGTTGGCCAGCGGCTGGGCGACGATGTCGGCATTGCGGGTGTTGCGCTGAGCGGTCGTGGCGGCAAGGTTGGTCAGCGCGTTGGAGGTGTCCTTCTTGCGCATCGCGACCACGTAATGGCGTTTCACGACATGCGCGATTTCATGCGCCACCACGCCGGCCAGCTCGGATTCGTCGCGCAGTTCACGCAGCAGTCCCTTGGTCACGAACACATAGCCATCCGGCGCGGCAAAGGCGTTGACGTTGCTGCTGTTGATGACGCCGAAACGCCAGTTGATGTCGCTGCGGCCAGTTTGCCGGGCAATCCAGCCACCGAGCTGATTGATGTACTGCATCATTTCGCGGTCGGTGACCAGCGGTGCGGTGCCGAGCAGGGTTGCCGCTGCCGCCTGGCCAAGCTGGGCCTCTTCGGCCGGTGTCGTTTCCGCGCGTGCCAGTGTCGAGGCGACGCCGCCGACGGCCTGTAGCTGTCGTTCGTCGATGCCGGCCCGGCGTAACTGTTCGGTACAGCCGCTGGCGAAAACCAGGCTGCTCAGGGCGATGATGAAAAGCTTCATGGTTGCGCTCCGCCGTGGTCAGTTGGGCAATTCGGGAATGTCGCGTGCGCTGAGCTTGCGGGCGGCGGCAAACCGGTTGATTTCGGCTGGCTTCGCGCGGAATGCGTCCAGCTTGGCGACTTCGCGCGGGTTGGGCTGGGACTGGGCCAGTTTCTCGCGGGACAGGCCCTTGGCGCCGGTCGTCGCCGCGCTTTTCGTGGTGCCGGTGCGGACGACGTTGCCGATGGCGGTCAGCGTGTTGCCGCCGGCCCCTGCCGGGGCAGCGATACGCACGTTGAGCAGGCGGACCCAGCCGGTCTTGCCGTCTTCAGTGCGAACCTTGCTCCAGCCGCCCTTGCCCTCGAGTACGGTCAGCTTGGCATCGGCGGGCAGGCTGGCCAGACTCTTGGCATCGGTATAGGCATCGGCCAGCAAGTCGCTGGCACGGATCAGCGTGCCCGGTGTGGCCAGGGCGTTACCAGCCAGAAGAAGGGCGATGACGAGGGTGCCCTGGTGAATGATGCGGAAAGGCGATCGGGTCATGTGCGCTCCCGGGGTTCGAACAGGCGGACAGGTTGGTGACGTCCCTTGACGGTGACCTCACCATGGTCGATGAAGTCGAATACATTACCACAGGCGTCGCGTGTCGCCTGCGAGACGAAAATGCGGGCAACGCCCTTGGTTTCGCCCTCGATGCGGCTGGCCAGGTTCACCGTGTCGCCGATGGCCGTGTAGTCGAGCCGCTGACTGGCGCCGAGAAAACCGACGACGGCCGGGCCGGTGTGTACGCCGATGCCGATATCGAAGCGGGCGTCGGAGTCGCCCAGAGAATCCCGGAAGCGGGCCAGCGAATCGCTCATCGCCAGCGCCGCCCTGACCGCCTTGACGGCGTGGTCGGGCTCGTCCAGGGGGGCATTCCAGAACGCCATGATGGCGTCGCCGATGAATTTGTCGAGCGTGCCGCCCTGTTCGAAAATGGCGGCCACCTGCATGTCGAAGTAGCGGTTGAGCAGCCGGACGACCTCTTCCGGCGGGCGGCTTTCGGAAATCGTCGTGAATCCCCGGATGTCCGAGAAGAGAACGGTGATTTCGCGGCTGGCACTGGCTTCCGCCTGCGCCAGCCGGCCTTCGTCGGTCAGGGAGCGCACGACGTTCGGGTCGAGGAAGCGCGCAAACATCTGGATGGCCTGGTCGCGTTGCCGTCGTTCACGCAGGTACGAGGCGGTGGCGGCCAGGGCAAGGGTCAGCCAGATCGCCAGCAGCGCCGAGAAGGGCATCCACTGGATGTTGCGGTCCAGCAGCAGCCAGGTACTGCCGGCCACGACGGCGCTGAACAACGCCAGGGCGCCGGCAATGGCGACCGGGTTGGGGCGGCGGGTGAAGGCCAGTGCGACCAGGAGCATCCCGGAAATTCCCAGCGCCAGGTTCCAGGCAGCGGGTACCGGGCGCAGCCAGTCGTCGTCGCGCAAGTTGGCGACGGCGGTGGCGAGGACTTCGGGGCCGGGGGTCGTGGCGCCCAGCGGGGTCGGGCGAAGGTCGTGCAAGCCGGGCGCAGCGGCGCCGATGATGACGATCTTGCCCTTCAGGTCGGGCGGTGTGCCATTGCTACGCAAGGCCGACAGGAAAACCTCATGGTAGGAATAGCGCTGGAAGGGATGTCCATACCAGTGCAGGGCGATCGCATCGCGGGCCGGGACGGCCCAGCCCGACTGTTCGGCGATACGCCGGGGCAGCGACGGCAGGGTCCAGCCGCGGTGCGGGTAGTCGATCCAGTAGCGGCGGCCGATCTGGTCGTCGTCGGCGAGGAAATTGATCAGCCCGGTCTGCCATGCCGTCGGGTCGATCGCCTTGGGCGCGATCAGCGGCAGGGCGGCTTGCGGGTCGGCGACCGGTCCGGGTCTGGCGCCGATGCCGGCAGGCAGGTCGCGTAATGGCGTGGCCTGCCCATCGCCGGCGATAACCAGCGGGAGCAGTGCCTGATTGGTGAGAATGGCCTGGCTGAGCACGGCGTCGCTGCCGGGGCGGAACAGGTCCGGTTCGCTGAAGATCAGGTCGAAGGCGATGGCGGCGGGACGGGCGCTGCCGATGAACTCGACCAGTTCGCCGTGGGTGGCGCGGGGCCATGGCCAGTTGCCGGCGAGTTCGAGCATTTCCGGCGCATCCAGGCTGGCCTGGTCGATGTCGATCAGGACGATGTCTGCCGGTGGCTGCCGGTCAATGGCGTGCCAGCGTAGCAGCACGTCGCCGAGTCGGGCATTCAGTCCGGAAAACAGGGCGGCCTGTTCGCCGCCGGCGAAAGCCAGCAGCAACAGCACAAACAAGACCCGGGTCAGCCAGCGCCCGGCTGCTTGGGCGGTGCGCGAGGGACTCGTGCTGTCCGGGATGGGAGAACGGTTGGACAAGGTGTGGGCTTGTCGTGAAAATGCCCGCCGTGCGGCGGGCATTGTCTGGATTGCGGCTTAGTTGACCTTGGCCTTGCTGCGCAGGTCGTTGATCAGCTTGTCCACCTGCATCTGGCCGGCGCGCTGCTGCAGTTGCGGCTTGACCTGTTCGAACGGCGGCGGCGTCAGGGCGCGGCTGTCGTCGAGCTGGATGACGTGGAAGCCGAAGTCGGTGCGCACCGGCGTCTTGGTGTACTCACCCTTCTTCAGCTTGGGCAGAGCCTCGGCGAACGGCGGGACGTAGGCGTTCGGGGCGCTCCAGTCGAGCTCGCCACCCTTGTCCTTGGAGCCGGGGTCGAGCGACTGCTTGGCCAGCGTGGCGAATTTTTCACCCTTGTCGAGCTTGGCGATGATGGCCTTGGCGTCGTCTTCCTTCTCGACCAGGATGTGACGGGCCTTGTATTCGGTGTTGCCGAGCGAGGCCTTGATCTTGTCGTATTCGGCCTTCAGCTGGGCATCGGTGATCGGGTTGCTGCGCACGTAGTCGGCGAGGAAGGCACGGATCAGGACGGCCTGGCGTGCCAGTTCGATCTGGCCCTGGATCTCGGGTTTCTTGTCGAGGCCTTTCTTCTTCGCTTCTTGGGAGAGCAGTTCGCGGCGAACCAGTTCTTCCTTGACGGCGTTCTTCAGCTCTTCGGAATCGGGCGCGCCCTGGGCCTTCTGTTCGGCCATGAAGGCATTGAATACCGATTGCGGGATGGCCTGGCCGTTAACCGTGGCGAAAGGCTTGCCCTGGGCCAGGGCCGGGGCGGAAACGAGGCTGCCGGCCAGCATCAGTGCGGCCAGGGAGGTCAGTTTGAACATGTTGGAATTCCGTGGGGTTGAACGAAAATCATGGGGTTTCCGGTGCCCGGGCGTTGATCGCCAGGGCATGGATGCGACCTTGCATCAGGTCGCCTGCGGCATCGTACACCAGGCGATGACGGGCGAGTGTATTTTTGCCGGAAAAAACACTGGCCACGATATCGACCCGGAAATGACCGCCGTCGCGGGCGCCGGCGTGGCCGGCATGGCGATGCGATTCATCTTCGATATGCAGGGTCTCGGGCTTGAGTACGGCCAGGCGCTCGCGCAGCAGGGCCAGGGTGTCGGCGTGCATCAGGCGGGCAGGACTTTCTTGAACGGTTTGACGGTGACCTTCTCGTACACGCCGGTGGCGATGTAGGGGTCGGCGTCGGCCCAGTCTTTGGCGGCAGCCAGCGAGGCGAATTCGGCAACGATCAGGCTGCCGGTGAAGCCGGCGCTGCCCGGGTCGGGTGAATCGATTGCCGGGCAGGGGCCGGCCAGCAGCAGGCGGCCTTCCTGCTGCAGGGCGAGCAGGCGTTCGATGTGGGCAGGGCGGGCGGCCATGCGCTGTTCGAGGGTGCCGGGGCGATCCTCGCCGATGATTGCGTAGAACATCATTTTTCTTCTTCCATGTATTTCGACAGCATCGCGCCTTGCACCAGCACGAAGGCGAACATCAGGCCCATGCCGCCGAATAGTTTGAAATTGACCCAGGTATCGGTCGAGAAATTGAAGGCGACGACCAGGTTGAGTATGCCCATGACGAGGAAGAAGCCAATCCACGCGAGATTGAGGCGGTCCCAGACCGCGTCCGGCAGCTTCATCTGCTCGCCGAGCATGGCCTTGATGGCGTTCTTCTTCATGAAACAGGCGGCAATCAGCATGCTGCCGGCGAAGGCCCAGTAGAGCAGCGTCGGTTTCCACATGATGAAGGCCTCGTTCTGGAAAGCCAGCGTCATGCCGCCGAAAACGACCACCAGGCCCAGGCTGATCCACAGCATCTTGTCGACCTTGCCGTGACGGAAATGGACCCAGGCGATCTGGGCGGCAGTGGCCACGATGACAACGATGGTCGCCAGCAGGATGGGCGCTTGTGCCGGATTGACCGCGGCGCCACCGAGCAGGCCGGCGACCCAGCCGGCTGCGGCCTCCGGATGTGCGCCGGCGTACTTGAAGCTGGCGAAAAAGAGGATGACCGGGAAGAGATCGAAGAGTAGTTTCATGGCGCCGCATTATATACTTCATGCGGTTTGGACAAGCGCGGATGGGCGAATGCACAAGGTTTTGATCATTGACGACAGCGAAATCAACCTGACCTTGATCAGGGCGCTGGTGCTCAAGCTCGGCGAGTGCGAACCCGTGATGTTCGATCATCCGCTGAAGGCGCTGGAATGGTGCCGGGGCAATGTGCCGGATCTGGTCATCGTCGATTACATGATGCCGGAGATGGACGGCCTGCGGTTCATCGCCGCCTTCCGCGCCTTGCACGGACGGACCGAAATCCCGGTGCTGATGATCACCGCCAACGACCAGAAGGATGTCCGCTACGAGGCGCTGCTCGGCGGCGCCAACGATTTCCTGACCAAGCCCATCGACCGCATCGAATTCTCGGCGCGCGTGCGCAACATGCTCGCGCTGCGCACCGGCCAGAAGTTTCTGGCCGACCGTGCCGCCCATCTGGCCGACGAGGTCGCCGAGCGAACGCGCGATATCCGCGAACGGGAACGCGAACTGATTTTCCGCATTTCGCGCGCCGCCGAATTCCGCGACCCGGAAACCGGCGCGCACATCCAGCGCATGGCGCATTACTCGGAAATCATCGCCCGCGGCCTCGATCTCGACGCCGCAACCTGCAATCTGATCCTGCAGGCAGCGCCCTTGCACGATGTCGGCAAGATCGGCATCCGCGATCACATCCTGCTCAAGCCGGGAAAACTGTCGCCGCAGGAATTCGACATCATGAAACAGCATGCGATGCTGGGCTACGACCTGCTCAAGGACAGCGGTTCGGAAATCCTTCAGGCCGGTGCCGAGATCGCCCGGTCGCATCATGAAAAATACGACGGCAGCGGTTATCCCCGCGGGCTCAAGGGCAGTGCGATCCCGCTGTTCGGTCGCATCGTTGCCGTGGCCGACGTGTTCGATGCCCTGACCTCGGAGCGCCCGTACAAGAAAGCCTGGGCACTCGACGACGCCATGCGTTTTCTGGAAGAGGGCCGCAGCACGCACTTCGACCCGCTCTGTGTCGAATCCTTCATTGCCGGTTGGGACGAGGCGCTCGAAGTCCGGCAACGCTTCCGCGACGAGGAAGCCCCGAAAATATGAGCCATGGCTGACGGAGACCGCGCATGAATCCCTTTGTACTCGACAAGCCGGCCATCCTCGAACGATTGGGCGGGGATGAGGGCATCTTTGCCATGATGGTGGACATGTTCCTGACGGAACTGGACAACAACCGCCAGGCCTTGCTGACTGCGCTTGCCGGCGACAGCGCCGCCCTGCAGCGCGAGGCCCACACGATCAAGGGGCTGCTGGCGACCTTTTCCGACGGATTCGGGGCCGAGTTGGCGCAGACGCTGGAATATCAGGCGAAGAATGGCCAGGTAGACGATGCCCGGGGGCGGGTTGACATGTTGCTGGCCCGCGTCGATGAGGTTGCCGAGGTCTTGCGCGGCCTGTCAGCCGGGTAGGCTCAGGCAGTTTGCCGCTGCCGCCGGCGATCCCGCCGGGTCGTAGGGAACGACCCCGAGCAGGGGCGCGTCGAGCAATTCCTTCAGGGTGGCGAGATTTTCCTCGAATCGGCTCATTTCCGGGTCAATCCGGTTGGCCACCCAGCCGGCAATGAACAATCCGCGATTGGCGATGGCTTCCGCCGTCAGCAACGCGTGATTGAGGCAGCCCAGGCGCATGCCGACCACCAGGATTACCGGCAAGCCCAGGACCATGGCCAGATCGGCGCCGTTGCGGTCGATCCCGAAGGGCACGCAGAAACCGCCGGCGCCTTCGACGATGACCAGATCGGCCTGGCGTCTGGCCGTGCCGACGGTGTCGGCGATACGCGAGAAATCGATATCCACCCCGACATCGGCCGCCGCGATGTGCGGTGCGATGGCCGGTGCGAAACAGTAGGGATTGACGATGTCGGCCGGCAGTTCGACGCTGCTGGCGGCCAGGATGCGGCGGACGTCGTCGTTCTCGCCCAGCGCGTCGGTGCCGGCGGCAACCGGTTTCAGCCCGACCGCCGACAGTCCCGCCTGGCGGGCGCGGTGCAGCAGGGCGCAGGTGATGTGGGTCTTGCCGACTTCGGTGTCGGTACCGGTCAGGAAATAGGCGGAACTCATGATCTGGCGTGGATGAAAACGATGTCGTAGGTCAATGGTATACCATCGTCTTGTCGTTGGCATTCATAGGCGGCTTCAAGCCGACGCAGGGTGCCGGGACTCATCAGGCCGGTACGGCGACCGGGGCCGACCTGGTTGGCGCCAACGGCCTTGACGGCGCGCAGCAGGCTGCGCAGGTCGGGGTAGAAGAGGGTTTCCTGCCGGATTTTCAGGCGGACGTCGGCAAAACCGGCGAGTTCGGCCTGCCGGCCAAGCGCGTCGGCGCACTGGAAGCTCAGTGTGTGCTGATGGCTGTCGATGCCGTCGAAGGCCGTGCGCAATTCGTGAAAGGTCGCCGGTCCCAGCGTGCTGACTGCCAGGCGCCCGCCCGGGCGCAGTACCCGCCGGGCTTCGCTGAAAACCTGCTGCGCTTCGCACCATTGCATGGCCAGGCTGGACCAGTAGAGGTCGAGGCTGGCGTCGGCCAGCGGCAGTCGTTCGAGGTCGCCGGCCAGGCGCCGGCAGTCGCCGGCGATGCGTCCGAGCATGGCCGTCGACAGGTCGAGGGCGAACAGCTCGGCGGCCGGGAAGCTGCGCAGCAGCAAGGCATGCGCGTAGCCGGTGCCGCAGCCGGCATCCAGGATGCGCTGCGCGTCGATGGCCGCCGGCAGGGTGGCGGCCAGATGGTCGCAGATGCGGCGCTGGACGATGGCGGCCTGGTCGTAGGTGGCGGCAGCGCGTTCGAAGGACTGGCGGACGCGGGCCCGGGAGGGTCTAGTCATTCAGGAAGCGGCGGGCGGCGGCGAGGAAGTCGTCGGGGCGCGAGAGGAAGGGGGCGTGCGCGCAGGCCGGCAGCAGTTCGAGTTGGGCGCCGGGGATCAGCGTGGCCAGCATCTGCGCGGCAGCGGCGGGCATCAGCGGATCGGCGTCGCCGTGCAGCAACAGGGTCGGTGCGCGTACCTGCGCGGCGTCGGTGCGCAGGTCGACGTCGCGCAGCCAGTTCAGGCCGGTGTCGAGGACATCGGCGGCGGGCAGCGGGTCGGCCAGGTCGAGGATCTGGCGCGTCACTTCCTTGGCCAGCGCGTCGCCCCGGTTGAAACCGCCGACGAAGCGCGGCAGCATGCCGGCCGCGTCGGCGCGGATGGCGGCTGCAAATTCGGCCAGCGTTGCCGGCGCCATGGCATGCGGCCAGCCGTCGCGCTGGACGAAGGAGGTGGTGCCGGCGACCAGCAGCAGCTTGCCGACCTTGTCCGGATGGCGGGCGGCGACGGCCAGCGCGAGTTGTGCGCCGATCGACCAGCCGGCCAGCGTCGCGCCTGCCGGCAGTCGGCTGGCGATGTCGGCAACGGCGGCATCGAAATCAGCGATCAGCGGTGTTTCACGGTAGCCGGGCAGGTCGATGAATTGTCCGGCCAGCGCCTCGACGGCGGTGTTCAGCGGGCCGCGCCCGAGCGCCCAGCCGGGCAGGAAGAAGAGAGATGCGTTCATGCAAGTTCCTTGAGGGCGGCAACCAGTCGGTCGATGTCGTCCGCGGTATGGGCCGCTGATACGGAAATGCGCAGGCGGGCCGTGCCGCGCGGTACGGTGGGTGGGCGGATGGCCGGTACCCACAGGCCGCGCGCCCACAGCGCCTGAGCCAGGTCGAGGGCAGCCTGGTTGTCGCCGACGATCAGCGGCTGGATGGCCGTCATCGAGGCCGGCAGGGTCCAGGGTAGATCGCGCGCACCGTCGCGCAGGCGGGCGATGTTGGCGTTCAATTGCTGGCGCAGTGCGTTGCCGTTTTCGATACGCTGCAGGCTGGCGAGCAGTGCGCAGGCGATGGCCGGCGGGGTGGCGGTGGTGAAGATGTAGCTGCGCCCCTTGTTCAGCAGGTAGTCGATGGCGCGCGTCGAGCCGGCGACGAAAGCACCGCCGACGCCGGCGGCCTTGCCCAGCGTGCCCATCAGCAGGATGCGCGGGGCGGCGGGCAGGTTGAAATGCGCCAGGCTGCCGCGACCCTTGGCGCCGAGCACGCCGAAACCGTGCGCGTCGTCGATCACCAGCCAGGCATCGAAGCGCTCGGCCAGCGCGAACAGGCCGGGCAGCGGCGCCAGGTCGCCGTCCATGCTGAACACGGCGTCGGTGACGATGACTTTGCGCCGCGCGTTGCTGGCCGCCAGCAGGCGTTCGAGCGCCGGCAGGTCGTTGTGCGGGTAGCGGTGGACGTCGGCGCCGTTGGCCTTGGCCAGTTGCATGGCGTCGATCAGCGAGGCGTGGTTGAGCTTGTCGGCGAAGACCGCGTCGCCGCGACCGGCCAGGGTCGGTGTGACCGCCAGGTTGGCCAGGTAGCCGGTGGAAAAGGTCAGCGCGGCCGGGAAACCGGTGAATTCGGCAATCGCGGCTTCGAGTTCGGCATGCGGCTGCAGATGCCCGGCGACCAGATGCGAGGCGCCGCTGCCAGCGCCCCAGGTCAGTGCGCCGTCGGCGAGGGTGCGGGCCAGTCCAGCATCACCGGCCAGGCCGAGATAGTCGTTGCTGGCAAAGTTCAGCAGTTCACGCCCATCGACCGTGGCAATGCGTCCGCAAGGCGAATCCAGGGTCCGCCGCTGCCGGCGCAGACCGGCTGCAGCGAGTTCCTGCAATTCTGCGTCGAGGCTGCCCTCGAGCAGGGAGGATGAGGTTTCAGGCATGTGGCCGACCAGGAAAATCCGTCAGGATGTCAGGCCCGGCTTGCAACCGGGCAAAGGAGACGGATTTTAACGGAAGCCGGCCCGGCCGGTGTGATCTAGGCTGGCTGCAAAGGCAGCAGGTTGCGCTGGGAAACGATGAAGCGCTTGCGGATGCCGCCGGCGATTTCGCCTTCGACTTCCCACATCGCCAGACCCTTGACGATGGCCACCTGTTCGATGGCGATGACGACTGCACCGATCTTGGTGCACAGATAACGGGTACCACGTTGAATCGTTGCCTTGACTTTCATGGGCGTCTCCTCTTGTCACGTAGTGGAGTGCCTATCCTAACCAAGCATCGCTTCGATTGCACCCTGAAAACCGGACATAACGTTTCGGTTTTTCCGAAGGCGCTGTTGCCGTGGCGGTCTCAGGGCGTCGGCTGGAAATGCGTCCAGGCGAACAGCAAAATGCCGGCCGCGATCAGCCAGCCGAGGGTGGCCAGGAGCAGCGTTGGCCACAGCGTCAGCCGGGTGCTCAGCCAGAACACCGCGAGCAGGTAGATGGCGTAGGGAATCAGCGACCACAGGCCGAACAGCGCCGTCGTGCGCAGGTCGGCCATGCCGCGTTCCTGGGCGACGATGGCGTGGGCGATCAGGGCGAAGGTCGGAAACAGCGGCACCAGGCCGGCGATGTAGAAACTCTTCGAGCGCGACAGCAGGGCGATGATCAACACCGCCAGCGCGCCGAGCAGGGATTTGAGGAATAGACCGATCATCGCAGTGCGCGCTCCAGTGCGCCGTCGATGGCGCGGCCAAGTTGGGCGATCTCGTCGTCGCCGACGATGTAGGGCGGCATCAGGTAAACGGTATTGCCGATCGGTCGCAGCAGCGCGCCGTGGTCGAGCGCGGCGCGGTAGAAGCGGCGCGAGAAACAGGGGTCGTCGCTGACGACGTCGAAGGCGGCGATCATGCCGCGCTGGCGCAGGTGTTTGACTTGGGCATGCCCGGCCAGCGGCGCCAGCATGGCGCCGATTTTCCGCGACCGGTCGCGATTGGCGGCGAGCACGTCGTCCTCGGCGAAGATGTCGAGCGTTGCCAGCGCCGCCCGGCAGGCGAGTGGGTTGCCGGTGTAGGAATGCGAGTGCAGGAAGGCGCGGGCGACCGAGTCGTCGAGGAAGGCGGCGTAGAGGGTGTCGCTGCTGAGGACCACCGAGAGCGGCAGGTAGCCGCCGGAAATGCCCTTGGACAGGCACATCAGGTCAGGGCGGATGTCCGCTTGCTCATGGGCGAAGAAAGTACCGGTGCGGCCACAACCGACGGCAATCTCGTCGCAGATCAGGTGCACTTCGTACTGGTCACATAGCTGGCGGGCCAGGCGCAGGTATTCCGGGTCGTACATTGCCATGCCGGCGGCGCCCTGGACCAGCGGTTCGACGATCAGCGCGGCGGTGCGTTCGCCGTGCTTTTCCAGCCAGTCGGCCAGGCCGGCAGCAGCGCGGCGGGCGACGTCGGCCGGCGTTTCGCCGGCTTCGGCCAGACGGAAATCGGGCGTGGGCAGCACATGCGCGGCGTGGCGCACCAGCGGCGCGTAGGCGTCCTTGAAAATGGCGACGTCGGTGACCGCCAGCGCGCCGACCGTCTCGCCGTGGTAGCTGCCGGCCAGGCAGAGGAATTCCGCCTTCTCCGGGCGGCCGACGTTGCGCCAGTAATGAAAGCTCATCTTCAGCGCGATTTCGGTCGCCGAAGCGCCATCGGACGCGTAGAAGGCGTGGCCGAGCGAGCCGCCGGTCAGCGCCGACAGGCGCTCGGACAGTTCGACCACGGGCTGGTGCGTGAAGCCGGCCAGCATCACGTGTTCGAGCGTTGCCAGTTGCTCCTGCAGCGCTGCGTTGATGCGCGGCTCGGCGTGGCCGAACAGGTTGGTCCACCACGAGCTGATGCCGTCGAGGTAGCGCCGGCCGTCGAAGTCGATCAACCAGGGGCCTTCGCCACGGGCAATCGGCAGCAGCGGCAGATGCGCCGGCGACGCCGTGTCGGCATGGTGGCGCATCTGCGTGCACGGATGCCAGACGGCAGCCTGACTGCGTGCCAGCCAGTCGGCGTTACGGCTCATCAGTGCAGATGCTGCGAGGTGGCGGCCGGTTGTTCCGGCATTTCGGCATGGACCAGTTCGCCGTCGATGTTGGGGAACATCGGTGCGCCGCAGTCGTCGCAGAACTCCATCGGGAAGTGGTGATCGAGGAAGCGGACTTCCTTGACCCCGGTTTCGCGCAGCGCAGCCTCGATTTCGCCGGCGATGTCGGCGTTCTCGTCATCACCGCCGAGCAGCGGCCAGACGATGCCGTGATAGACCGCCTCGCCATCCTTGGGACCGAGGCCGACGCGGTATTCCTCCAGCCGACGGTCGTAGCAGGGGCCGATGACGGCGCGGATGGCATCGGGCATCAGACCCAGCGTCGTCTGCAGGAAGGCGATCGAGGCCTTGGCCGAGTACGGGCGCGAGGCGCGGTCGGCGTTGCGGCAGGCGGCGTGATAGGCGTCCGGCAGCAGCGGCTGCCAGGCGCAGCCGGTGAGCAGAGGTTCCAGGCTGGGGCTGCCCTGCTTGATCCATTCCTTGAGCGAATCTTCCTTGCCGCCGTCCTTCTCGTTCCAGCGGAACAGGGCGTTGCCGCGCGGCACGGCAATGGCGCCGATCAGGTAGCGGACATCCGACAGGAAGCGGTTGGTTTCCGGCAGGTGGCTGCCGTCGACGGCAAGATGCTTGCCGGCCAGCGCGGCTTCGCCGAGTTCGCGGGTCAGCTGCCAGGTGTCGCAGAAGCTGCGCGGCAACTGGTCCGGGCTGAACAGGAAGTCGGCCAGCGCCACCTTGGCCTGGCCGCCAAAGACGTGCGCGCCGAGTTGCACAGCGAGCGCCTGCAGCGAGCTCTTGGGCAACTGGCAGGCGGCGATCGAGAAGCGCGACCAGGCCAGCACCGGCGCGGCGAACAGCATGACTTCCCAGTGCTGGCCGTCAACGTCCAGGCGATGGGTTTCGGCGCGCGATTCGACCATGTCGGCGAGTTCGTCGTGGCCACGCGGGTTGGCTTCGAACAGCCGGTCGAGCGCGATGTTGATGTCGTCTTCGCCGCCATTTTTGAGCAGGTTGTCCACGGCTTCGGCGAGTTGCGCTTCCCAGTAGGCGTCTTCCAGCTTGCCGCCGGATTCGGAAAGGCCGCCGGCCAGGCGTTGCAGTTCTGCCGCGTCGCGCGAAAGGCGGTCGCGCGAACCGAAGCGGGTACGTTTCATCGGTGTTCCAAAAAAAGCAAAAGGGGAATTTTAACAGCCGGTAAAATCGGGCGTCGTGTTAAACCACAAAACTGCCGACAGGTTCCCGTCATGCTGATCTTCCTTTCCCCCGCCAAATCGCTCGATTACAAGACCCCGCCGCATGTTTCGACCTTTTCGCAGCCGGCTTTCCTGGATCGCTCGCAGACACTGATCGACCAGTTGCGCGCGCTGTCGCCGGCCGACATCGCCAACTTGATGGATCTCTCCGACCAACTGGCGCTGCTCAATTTCAACCGCTACGCCGAGTGGTCGCAACCGTTTACGCCGGACAACGCCAAGCAGGCCGTGCTCGCCTTCGACGGCGATGTCTACGATGGCCTGTCGGCGAAGACCCTGTCCGCTGCCGACCTCGACTTCGCCCAGCAGCAGGTGCGCATCCTTTCCGGGCTCTACGGCATCCTCAAGCCGCTCGACCTGATGCAGCCCTATCGACTCGAAATGGGAACGAAATTCGCCAACCGCAGCGGCAAGGATCTTTACGCCTTCTGGGGCGAAACCCTGCTCGACGCGATCAACGCCGAACTCGACGCAATGCCGCGACCGGTGGTGGTCAATCTGGCGTCCGAGGAATATTTCAAGGCGGCGGTCGGGCGCAAGCTCAAGGGAACGCTGATCCAGCCGGTGTTCAAGGACTGGAAGGGCGGCAAGTACAAGATCATCAGTTTCTTCGCCAAGAAGGCGCGCGGCCTGATGACGCGCTACGCCGTGGTCAACCGGCTGACCGCGCCGGAAGGCCTGAAGGATTTCGACAGCGAGGGTTACGCCTTCGCGCCGGAAGCCTCCGACGACAAGACCTGGGTATTCCGCCGCCGGCAAGAGTGAAGCAGTCCGAAGTTTTCCCTTTACCCGGGCCGCCCTAACAGCGACTTACCGCTTGCTGCGGACCCAGCGCACGATGTCGGCCGCGCCCATGGCGCCGGCTTGGCGGGCGATTTCGCGGCCGTCTTTGAATAGCGCCAGCGTCGGGATGCTGCGGATGCCATGACGGCTGGCGAGCATCTGTTCGGTTTCGGTATCCACTTTGGCCAGACGGACCAGCGGTTCCAGATCGGCGGCCGCTTGCTCGAACTGCGGCGCCATCATGCGGCAGGGCGCACACCAGGGCGCCCAGAAATCGACCAGGACCGGGATGTCGTTGCGGGCGATCATTTTGTCGAAGCTGGCATCGGTCAACGCCACCGGGTGCCCGGTGAACAAGGCCTGTCCGCATTTGCCGCACACCGGGCTTTCCCGTAGCCGTGCCTGCGGTACGCGATTCACGGCGGTGCAATGCGGACAGACGATGTGCAGGTTTTCTTCCATGACCGTTTTCTCTTGATTGACTCGATACAGGCTAGATGGCGACGTTCCGGGAAAAAATCAATGGGCCGTCTTCAGGTCGCCTTGGGCGTCAGCGCCTGCATTCGTCCTTCGAATTCCTTGCGCAGTTCGCGGCGCACCTGGGCTGCTTGGTAGCGGCGGACTTCTTCGGGGGTGCTTGGTTTCAGCGGCGGGATCGGGGTCGGCTTGCCGTCGGCGTCGACGGCGACCATGGTGAAGAAGCAGGAATTGGCGTGGCGGATGACCTTGGCGCGGATGTCTTCGGTCAGCACCTTGATGCCGATTTCCATCGAGGTGTTACCGGTGTAATTGACCGAGGCCAGGAAGGTCACCAGTTCACCGACGTGGATGGCCTGGCGGAACATGACCTGGTCGACCGACAGGGTCACCACGTATTCGCTGGCGTAGCGGGCGGCGCAGGCGTAGGCAACCTGGTCGAGCAGCTTGAGGATGGTGCCGCCGTGGACGTTGCCGGAAAAGTTGGCCATGTCCGGCGTCATCAGGACGGTCATCGCGAGTTGGTGCTGGGGAAGGTGCATGGCAGGGTATCGAGATCAGAAAAAGAAAAGGGCAGGATCGCAATCCTGCCCCGTGTGCGTTGCCAGGCTGGCGCCTCAGTCTTCGAGCAGGCTGCGCAGCATCCAGGCGGTCTTTTCATGGACCTCCAGGCGCTGGGTCAGCAGGTCGGCGGTCGGCTGGTCGTCAGCTTCGGCGACGACCGGGAAGAGCTTGCGCGCGGTGCGGGCGGTGGCTTCCTGTGCGGCGACCAGATGGCGGATCATGTCGTCGGCGCTCGGTACGCCCTCGACTTCCTTGATCGAGGCGAGCTTGACGAATTCCTTGTAGGTGCCCGGTGCCGGGAAGCCCAGAGCGCGGATGCGCTCGGCGATCATGTCGAGGGCGTTCCACTGCTCGGTATATTGACCCATGAACATGTTGTGCAGGCTGTTGAACTGCGGGCCTTTGACGTTCCAGTGGAAGTTGTGGGTCATCAGGTACAGCGTGTAGCTGTCGGCCAGCAGGGCGGACAGGCCGGCGACGATCTTCTTGCGGTCGGCTTCGGCAATGCCGATATCGATGTTCGGGGTCTTGGTTTTCTTGGCGCTCATGACGGTTCTCCTGAAATAAGTCAGCGGGTTGACTATGGCCGGCGGCGGCACTGGCAAAACTCGGCGGGCCGTTTCCGGATGAATCCTGCGGTGGCAAGGGTTTTACGTCTTTGCCTAATATAGCGCATATCCCGCCGGCCTAGCCAATGGAAGCGCGCTATTGGGGAGATTGTCCCTGCGTATTGATCAACAACGACGCCTCTTTCGGCTTGACAATACGAAACGCCAGCTTGGTACGCCCGCGCAATTTGAGCAGCGCCTTGTCCTTGCTGACCAGCAGGTCGGCGCCGCTGCGTTCGGCCAGTTCGAGGAACTTCTGGTCGTCGCGGTCCTTGCACCGGGGCAGGGGGGCGGCTTCGCCGGCGGGAACGACGGTGATCAGGGCGCTGTAGCGGGCGTAGCGCTCGGCGATCATGTCCGGCGTCAGCTTCAGTTGCGGGTAGGTCAGGACGCGCTGCAGTTCGTCGAGCGTGCGCTCGTCGACCAGGCATTCGATGCGCCCGGCTTCCAGCGCGGCCATGATCGGGACGGCATCCACGTTGGCCCAGTGGAAGAGGTCGAGGACGACGTTGGTGTCGAGGACGATGCGTAACATGGGGCGGGATTATAATGCGCGCCTTTTCAAGCATTTGCCGAAAGTTTCCCGATGTCCCGAATTCTCCTCGCCCCGCTGGAGGGCCTCGCCGATCCGCTGTTGCGGAACGTGCTGACGGCGGTCGGCGGTTACGACTGGGGGATTTGCGAATTCGTCCGGGTGTCGAACAACGTGCTGCCGGCGAAGACTTTCCTGCGTACCTGCCCGGAATTGCTCAATGGCAGCCGGACCGAGTCGGGGACGCCGATGCGCGTGCAGTTGCTCGGTTCCGATCCGGAGTTGATGGCGGCCAATGCGCGTCGCCTGGTAACGCTGGACCCGGCCGGCGTCGATATCAACTTCGGCTGTCCGGCGCCGACCGTTTTTCGTCATCGCGGCGGTTCGGCGTTGCTCGGCGAGCCGGAATTGCTGCAGCGCATCGTCGCCGCAGTGCGCGCCGAGGTGCCGGCGCACATTCCATTCACCGCCAAGATGCGTTTGGGCATCGACGATACGAATCTGGCCGTGGCTTGCGCACAGGCGCTGCAGGCCGGCGGCATCGACGAACTGATCGTGCATGCGCGGACCCGGGTCGATGGTTACCGGCCGCCGGCGCGCTGGGAATGGATCGCGCGTATCCGTGAAGCCATCGCCATTCCGATCATCGCCAACGGCGAGGTGTGGACGGTCGACGACTACCATGCCTGCCGGGCGGCAACGGCCTGTGCCGACATCATGCTCGGCCGCGGTGCGGTGGCCGACCCGCTGCTGGCGCAACGCATCCGCGGCCACGAGCTGGGCGGCTGGCCGGCGGTGGTGCCGTGCATCGCTGCCTACTGGCAGGGCGTGCGCCGCAAGGTCCTGCCCGAACATGCGGGCGGCCGGCTCAAGCAATGGCTGGCGCTGGTCCGCCGCAACTACCCGGAAGCCGGCCTGTTGCACGACCGGTTGCGGCCGGTCAAGGCAGCCGAGGAAATCGATGCGCTGCTGCTCGCCGAAGGCATCCTGTGAGAAAGGCCGCTGATCGCATGAGCGGGAACTCGCGCTTCATCAGCAGCGCCCAGGACGGGCCGCACCCGGATCTGCCCGATCTGCTGCGCCGGCACCTGGCGCACCCTTTCCGCAAGCCGCTGGCCGATTACAACCGCGAAGCCTTTGCCGCGGCGCTGGCGGCGCGCGATGCCTGGAATCCGCAGGCGCCGCTGATCGTCGATGCCGGTTGCGGCGTCGGCTGGAGCACGCTGCGCATCGCTGCCGAGTTTCCCGACCATTTCGTTTTCGGCGTCGATCAATCGATCGACCGCATCAATCGTGGCAAGCCTTTGCCGTTGCCGGCCAATGCGGTGCTGGTGCGAGCCGATCTGGTCGATTTCTGGCGTCTGCTGGCGGCCGAAGGCATCCGGCTGGCGCGGCACTACAACCTCTATCCCAACCCATGGCCGAAGATCGGCCATCTGGCGCGGCGCTGGCACGGGCACGCGGTTTTTCCGGTGTGGCGCGAACTGGGCGGCATGGTCGAATGTCGCAGCAACTGGGCCATCTACATCGAGGAAATGGCCCAGGCGCTGAGTCTGTTGAGCGGCCAGACGGTCGTTGCCGAGCCTTATGCGACCGACGACCCGATGACGCCGTTCGAAAAGAAGTATCTCGCTTCCGGGCATGGTCTGTGGCGTTGCCGGGTGGATCTGGGATGAGCAGCATCTGCCAGTCCTGCGGTGCCTGCTGCGCCAGTTTTCGCGTCGATTTCCACCCGGCCGAGCTGGCCGGCGGCGCCTTCGCCTGGGGGCAGGGCGTGCCGGCGGCGATGACGGTGCCGGTGACGCCGGCCATCGTGCGCATGTGCGGCACCGATGACGCCGCGCCGCGCTGCGTGGCGCTGGCCGGGGAAATCGGAGGGCGGGTCAGGTGTACGATCTACCACGAAAGACCGTCGCCGTGTCGTGAATTCGACGTCGAGCACGATGCTTGTCTACAGGCTCGCAGACGGCATGGATTGGTACTTTGATGCCGGTCTATTACTTTCGTTATATTTATCGAAACGCAACAAGCAGCTAATCTCCACGGCAATCCCCGGAGATGCGCTAAATGAAATCCGTCCCAGAAGAACAACAACTGCAGTCCATGCTCAGCGGCGTGGACATTCCGCCTTGCCCGTCGATCCTGGTCGAACTTGACCGGGAATTGAAGAAGGATGAGCCGGATCATCGCGAACTGGTGCGCCTGATGTCCAGCGACGTCGCCCTCTCGGGGCATGTCATGCAGATTGCCAATTCACCGGCATTCTCGACCGGCCACAAGTTGTCGTCGATCAACCAGGCGATCAACGTTCTGGGAACGCGGCAGGTATTCAACCTGGTGGTCTCGCAACTGCTCAAGGTTGCCTTGGCGGGCAAGGATTCGGCCAGTCTCGAACGTTTCTGGGAGAGTTCGGCGCTGACCGCGCGTCTGTCCGGCGAGATTGCCCGCCGCCTGCGCTGCATTCGGCCGGATGTGGCCTACACCTTCGGCTTGTTCCACGATTGCGGCATTCCGCTGCTGATGCGGCGTTTCCCCGAGACGCGCTCGGTACTCGGCGAGGCCAACGACGCCGAGGACATGATGTTTACCGAGGTCGAGGACAAGTACCTGGGGACGAACCATGCGGTGGTCGGCTACTTCCTGGCGCGCCGCTGGCGACTGCCCGACGAGGTGGCCGAAGCCATCCTGCGCCACCACGACTACAGCGTCCTGCAGCGGCGCAGCGAATTTTCATCCGTTGTCCTGGCGCAGATCGCCATCAATGTGCTCGCCGAACACATCATCCGCCTGCATGCCGGTGGCGTCGATCACGAGTGGGCCAAGGCCGCGCCGCTGGTCTGCGATTTCTTCGGCCTGTCGCTCGGCGGTGTCGACGACCTGATCGAGGATTTGCGCGACTGGCTCGGTTGAGCCAGCCGCACTGACGATCAGCGGACCAGGTCGAGCAGTTTGGCGAAGGCTTCGTCGAACTGCTTGAGGCCGGCCGTCTGCAGTTCTTCGCCGATCACGTCGAGATCGTGACCCAGCGCGGCGATTGCCGCCAGTTGATGGGCCGTGCCCTCGCGGTCGTCAGCCAGCGTGGCGAGCGCTTCGCCATGGTCGCGGAAGGCCGCCAGCGTGGCATCGGGAACGGTATTCACGGTGCCGGCGCCGATCAGTTGCTCCACGTAAAGCACGTCGCGGTAATTGGGATTCTTGCTCGATGTCGAGGCCCACAGCAGCATCTGCTGGCGCGCCTGGCCGGGCAGGGCCGGCAGTTCCTGCCAGTCGGCGTAAGCCTGGCGAGCCATGGCAATCGCTGTCCGGCCTTGCAGTTCGGCCGGCAATTTCGGATCGATCAGGCTGTCCAGCCGGCTGATGAAGACGCTGGCGACCGAGGCGATGCGGTCCACCGGCAGGCCGGCGGCGAAACGCTGCTCAATGCCGGCGCGATAGGCGTGCTGCACGTCGGCGAGTTGCCCCGGCGAAAAGATCAGCGTGACATTGACGTTGATGCCGTCGGCGATGGCGGCGGTGATCGCGCCCAGGCCGGCCGGCGTTGCCGGAATCTTGATCATCGCGTTCGGACGGCCGATCTCCGCCCACAGGCGCCGGGCGGCAGCCAGGGTGCCGGCGGTGTCGGCGGCCAGGGTCGGCGACACCTCGAAGCTGACGAAACCGGCGTTGCCGCCGCTTTGCTCGTAGACGGGCAGGAGCAGGTCGCAGGCACCCTGGACGTCGGGGAGCGCCAGTGCTTCGAAGCGCAGTTCGGCATCCAGTTGGCTGTTCTTGAGCTTGCTCACGGCTTCGGCGTAAGCCGCATCGGTGCGGATCGCGTTGTAGAAGATGGCCGGGTTCGAGGTGACGCCGGCAATCGCATCGTCGGCGATCCAGCGGGCGAGTTCGCCGGATTCGAGCAGTTGGCGGGACAGGTTGTCGAGCCAGACTTGCTGGCCGAGGCGGGAGATGGCGGCAATGCGGGACATGTCGTTGGGTCGCTGGGCAAAAGGGGCAAGTCTATCAGCCTGTGTGCATAAAAGGCATTTATCCCCGTTTGGGTCGGACAAGCCTGTGGATAAGCTCTGGATGCCTGCTGCAATCCATTGAGCGACAAGGGCTTTGTGGTTGGTGCCTGAAAAATGGGCAATCGTGGTCCGGTCCGGGCTTCGAAGATGTGGCGCACGGGTGAACTAACATATAAAATATATAAGACCTGCGGGTGCCGGCCAGGGGCGTTGTCATGCGAACCATCCAGCCGCCGCCGTTGTCGTAAAATATTCGTTTCCCCTAGAGCAACCCTTTACGAAAGGAAGTCGCCGTGCTTGAAGCCTATCGCGCCCACGTAGCAGAGCGTGCAGCCCTCGGTATCCCGCCGCTGCCCCTGTCCAAGCAACAGACCACCGAACTGGTGGCCCTGCTGAAGAACCCGCCGAAGGGCGAAGAAGCCGCCCTGGTCGAACTGATCACCTACCGCGTGCCGGCTGGCGTCGATGATGCCGCCAAGGTCAAGGCCGAGTTCCTGGCCAAGGTCGCCAAGGGCGAAGAAGCCTGTGCGCTGATTTCCCGCGAGAAGGCCGCCGAACTGCTCGGCACCATGCTCGGTGGCTACAACGTCAAGCCGCTGATCGACCTGCTCGCCTGCCCGACCTGCGGCGCCGTCGCCGCCGAAGGCCTGAAGAAGACCCTGCTGGTGTTCGACTTCTTCCACGATGTCGCCGAACTGGCCAAGGGCGGCAACGCCAACGCCAAGGCCGTCATGCAGTCCTGGGCCGACGGCGAGTGGTTCACCTCGCGTCCGGAAGTCCCGGCTTCGCAGAAGCTGACCGTGTTCAAGGTCACCGGCGAAACCAATACCGACGACCTGTCGCCGGCCCCGGATGCCTGGTCGCGTCCCGACATCCCGCTGCACGCCCTGGCCATGCTGAAGAACCCGCGTCCGGGTATCGAAGCTGACGAGCCGGGCTCGCGCGGCCCGATCAAGCAACTGGAAAAGCTCGCCGCCAAGGGCAACCTGATCGCCTACGTCGGTGACGTGGTCGGTACCGGTTCTTCCCGCAAGTCCGCCACCAACTCCGTGCTGTGGTTCACCGGCGAAGACATCCCGTTCGTGCCGAACAAGCGCTTCGGCGGCGTCTGCCTGGGTTCCAAGATCGCCCCGATCTTCTTCAACACGATGGAAGATGCCGGCGCCCTGCCGAT
>OGCL01001036.1_pt1 | contig 25801 bp, 18 predicted proteins | sample 1570041 | NCBI WGS metagenome assembly OGCL01 (sample SAMN06266162, study PRJEB24511) | hot springs metagenome | isolation source: Hot spring water | place: South Africa: Limpopo | collected 2015-06-22 | reverse complement strand
AGCTCGCTTGATTTATCAAAACTTGCCGCCGCATCCTGTCTTGGGCGCGCAAGATGATGGCGGCAACGACTATGTCGCCGACGTGTTGCGGCTGATTTTCGAAACGGTCTTCGTCGGTGATGCGATGCTGCGCAGCCAAAAGGCGTTCGAGGCGCGCCTCCAACAGCGCCAAGGCGCCTTGATCGGCGAGGCGACGACGATCGCCACGCGCGTGGCGCAAATACTGCGTAGCTACGCCGAACTCAAACGCCAACTCGATCCCTTGCCTAGCAACCCGGCGCTGCAAGACATGCGGCGCCAGCTCGATCATTTGCTGTTTCGCGGTTTCATCGTGCTGACGCCGTGGGACGCCATCAACGCTTACCCGCGCTATCTACAAGCCATACAACATCGGCTGTCGAAAGCCTTGCAAGAGCCGGCGAAAGATCAGCAAAAGATGGTGGAAATCAGCCGTTTCGAGCAGCGTTATTGGAAAGCCGTGGTCGAGCGCTCCAAAAACGCCCACGTCGCGCCGCAGCGCGAAATGTTCCGCTGGATGCTCGAAGAATTTCGCGTCTCGCTATTCGCGCAGCAACTCAAAACGGCTTATCCGGTTTCGGCGGCGCGTTTGGAGAAAGCGTGGGGCGAAGTCGCTTGAATGAGCCTTGCTTCACGGCGTATGCGTCCTCTACGATAGCGCCGCAAACGTGGTCATGCGCGTCATGAAAACGCAGCGATACCGCGACATCAATTGATTTTCAAAAAAACCAAGTCACTCCAAACACCATGTTTCATTATTGGACTCATTTCTCGAAGCCTCCCATCCTCATGGGATGTTGGTTATACCTCTGCCAATCGTTTGCCGTGGCCGGGGAGCCGCTGACGCTCGAACAAATCCTCCAGCAACTCGACGAACACAATCCGACACTGGCTGGTGCCGCCGCACAGCGTGAAGCAGCGTTCAGTGCCCTGGAAACGGCGCGCGCTTATCCGAACCCGGAACTCGAACTGAACGGCGGAACCTCGACGGGGATCGGCGAAGGCGCGCTGAATGGCGATACCGAGCAAATCTACCTGTCACAACCGTTGGACTTACCCTTCATGCGTGAAGCACGGCGCGAAGTCGCCGAAGCCGGTATCGTGTCTGCGGAATCTGCGCAACGTTGGACGCAGATCGCGCTACGCGCGCAAGTCAAGCAAGCGTTCTACGAAATCCTCCGGCGCCAAGCCGAACTGGACATCGCGCGCGACAACGAACAGTTGCTCGAACAAATCCGTGACAAGGTCAAGATCAAAGTTGAAGTCGGTGAAGCGCCACGTTACGAAGCCGTGAAAGCCGAGGCCGAATGGTTGAACGCCGTGAAAATCCGCGAAAGTGCCAGCGTGCGCGTCGAAGATGCCAAATCGGCCCTGCGCGCCTTGTTGGGCGCGGTATTGCCGCGCGATTACGAAATCACCGGCGAATTGCCGGCGTTCAACAACGCAGTGTTGCCAGTCGAACAGCTCCGCGAAACTTTGCTCGGCCAGCAACCGGCGCTACAAGCCGTTCGCGCGCAAGTCGAAAAAGCCATGGCGTTGTTACACGTCGAGGAAAAACAACGTTATCCGCAGCCGACGTTGAAAGTCGGCGCGGAGCGCGATCCGGGCTTGGAGTCGTGGCGCGTCGGCATTTCCTTGCCCTTGCCGCTGTGGAATCAGCGCCAAGGACCGATCGGCGAAGCGCGCGCGGCGCTGCGTCAAGCTGAAGCGCAAGCGCAGCAACAAGAACTGGCGCTGCTGCGCGAGCTAGAAAGCGCCTATAACCGTCTGCGCATTGCTCAACGCCAAGTCGAAACGTTCGAAGCAGGTTTACTCGCCGAGGCGGAAAACGCCTTGCGCGTCGCCGAAGCGGCGTATCGACTCGGCGAACGCGGTATTCTCGATTACCTCGACGCGCAACGTACGTTCCGCAGTGTACGCAGCGATTACATCAACGCCCGGTTCGATCGCCAAGCGGCGTGGATCGACCTGGAACGCTTGACCGCCGCTGAATCTTCACAATGAATTCCCGCTATGATTCTTCATACATTTTTTGATTATCTACTGCGTTCTATAACCGTAGGTGCGAATTTATTCGCACAATATGGTGGTGTCCGAACGAATTCGGACCTACAGCACGTGACCGTAAACCATCATCACATAGGGTATCTTGCGGGTGCTTCAAATCTCTACACCGGAATGACACGAGGCGCATTGAATCCCGTAAGGTATGTGCAGCGTCCCCGACTCTGGGTATGGGTAAGCGTGTTGAGTTTTATGATGACTTGCAACACCGCCTGGGCAGAAGAAACACCCGAAATCCCGATCACCGCGACACCGGCCTTGTTGCAGCGCCTCAAAGTGGATGCGTTGACACCGAGCGAGTTGCGCGATTCCTTGCGCTTACCGGCGCGCGTCGAATTAGATGAACAGCGCGTCGCGCGCATCGGCGCCTCGGTGACCGGACGCATTACGGAAATTCGCGCGTTTCTCGGCAAGCGCGTACGCAAAGGCGAGGTTTTGGCGTTGTTGAATAGCACGGAACTTGGTTTGGCGCAGTCGGAATATCTGAAAGCCAGCTCGCAAGTCAATTTGCGCCGTTTGGCAGTGCAGCGCGCGCAGCGGCTGCTGGAAAACGACGTCATCGCCGCGGCAGAATTGCAAGAACGCAGCGGTGTGTTGAACGAAGCCGAAGTCGATCTGCGCGCGGCGGCGGACCGGCTGCGCGTACTCGGCATGTCGGAAAGCGATCTGAAACGCTTGGATCGCGAACGCAAAATCTGGTCTTATTCGCCGGTTACCGCGAGTCTGGACGGCGTGGTCATCGAACGCAGCGTCACAGTGGGGCAAGTCGTCCAACCTTCCGACTCGTTGTACACCGTCGCCGATTTGTCGCACGTGTGGCTGGTTGCCGAACTGCCCGAACAGCAAGCACAATGGGCGCGCGTTGGCGAGGAAGCCGAGGCTGAGGTGCCAGCGTTACCCGGACAGATATTGCGCGGCAAGTTGATCTACGTCGCCGATATGGTCGATCCGGAAACGCGCACCATTACCGTGCGCATGGATATCCCCAATCCCGATTTCATGTTGAAACCAGAAATGCTCGCGACCTTGCTGATCCACAAACAAGGCGCGCATATTTTGGCGTTGCCTGATTCTGCAATCGTGCGCGACAACGATCAAGACCATGTGTTCGTCGAAGTCGCGCCACAACGCTTCGGGTTGCGCCGCGTGCGCTTGGGTGACCCCGAAGAAAACCGCTATCCGGTGCTCTCGGGCTTGCAACCCGGCGAGCGGGTGGTCGTCGAAGGCGCCTTCCATCTGAACAACGAACGCTTGCGCAAAGAGCTGGAGTAACGCATGGTCAATGCTTTGATCCGTATCGCGCTCCAGCAGCGCATCGTGGTCGTGGTCGTCGCTTTGGGCTTGATCGCGTTTGGCATTCGCGCCTTGCAGCATTTGTCGGTCGATGCGTTTCCCGACGTCACCAATGTGCAAGTGCAGATCGCCACCGAAGCGCCGGGGCGTTCGCCGGATGAAGTCGAGCGGCTGGTCACCGTACCGTTGGAAATCGCCATGACGGGTTTGCCCGGCTTGACCGAAATGCGTTCTTTGAACAAAAACAGCTTGTCGATCATTACGTTGGTATTTACTGACGACACCGACGTCTATTTCGCGCGGCAATTGGTCATGGAGCGCTTGTTGGAAGTCCAGCAGCGCATGCCGGAAGGCGTGACGCCGATTTTGGGGCCGGTTTCAACGGGTTTGGGCGAAGTCTATCAATACACTTTGGAACGCGCCGACGATGGCGAACGTGCATTGACGCCCGAGGAGCTTCAAAAACGCCGTGAAGTGCAGGATTGGGTGGTACGCCCGTTGTTGCGCGGCATCGCCGGTGTTGCCGAAATCAATTCGCAAGGCGGTTACGTCAAGCAATATCAAGTGTTGGTCAACCCCGATCGTTTGCATCACTATGGCCTGTCGTTGGGTGATGTTGTCCATGCGTTGGCGCGCAACAACGCCAACAGTGGCGGTGGCGTGCTTACGCATCACGCGGAACAGTATTTGATTCGTGGCGTGGGTTTGATCGGTAGTTTAGAAGACATCGGCAACATCGTATTGAAAGAACAAGGCGCGGTACCCATTCACGTCCACGACGTCGCTGAGGTCAAAATCGGCCATGAAGTGCGCGTCGGTGCCGTAATCAAGAACGGCTATACCGAAGCGGTCGGTGGTGTCGTCATGATGCTGCGCGGCGGCAACGCCAAGGAAGTGGTCAGCCGCATCAAGGAACGCGTCGCCGAAATCAACGGCAAGAACATGCTGCCCGACGGCCTAAAAATTGTGCCGTATTACGATCGCAGCGAATTGGTCGATGCCGCGCTGCACACCGTGACCAAGGTGTTGATCGAGGGCATCGTGCTGGTCATCATCGTATTGTTTTTGTTCCTAGGTGACGTGCGTTCCAGTTTGATCGTCGTCGGCACCTTGATCGTTACGCCGCTGGTGACGTTCATCGCGATGAATCATTTCGGACTGTCCGCCAATTTGATGTCCTTGGGTGGTTTGGCGATCGCCATCGGTTTGATGGTCGATGGATCGGTGGTTGTCGTCGAAAACGCTTTTCGTTTGCTCGGCGAGCGCAAAGGCAAGACGACAAGCCGTTTACGTGTAGTAATGAGCGCCACCGAGGAAGTCGCGACGCCGGTGTTGTTCGGCGTTGGCATCATCGTGTTGGTCTTTCTGCCGCTGATGACCTTGCAAGGCATGGAAGGCAAGATGTTCGCGCCGCTGGCTTACACAATCGCCATTGCGCTGTTGACCTCGTTGGTTTTGTCGCTGACGTTGTCGCCGGTGTTGTGTTCATATTTATTGATTGGCAAAAGCGGCGAGCACGATACGAAACTGATCGCCGCCGTCAAAACACCCTATCTCAAATTGCTGGCTTGGGCGATGAACCACCGCCGCTGGGTCGCGAGCGGCGCGGTGGTTGTGTTCGCTGCGGCATTGGCGTTGATTCCTTTGCTCGGGAGTTCTTTCATCCCCGAGATGAAGGAAGGCGCCATCGTGCCAGGGATCTTGCGCACGCCGAATATTTCGCTCGAAGAATCGCTGAAAATGGAAATGGACGCGATGCGTCTGGTCATGGAAATCCCCGGCGTCAAATTGGCCGTGTCGGGTTTGGGCCGCGGTGAAAGTCCTGCTGATGCGCAAGCGCAAAACGAATCGACGCCGATCGTCAGCTTGAAGCCGCGCGAGGAATGGCCAAAAGGCTGGACGCAAGACACCATCGCCGACGCGATGCGCGAAAAACTCGCGCAGAATCTGCCTGGCGTACAGCTCGTCATGGCGCAGCCGATTTCCGATCGCGTCGATGAGTTAGTAACCGGCGTGCGTTCCGACGTTGCCGTCAAAGTGTTTGGTGATGATCTGGAAACGCTGAAACATACCGCGAACGCCATTGCCAAAGTCGCCGGTACGGTAGCGGGCGCGGAAGATATCCGTGTCGAGCGCGCCACCGGCCAACAATATTTGAACGTCAACATCGACCGCCAAGCCATCGCTCGTCACGGCTTGAATGTCGCCGACATCCACGAAGTCATCGAAACCGCGATCGGCGGCAAAACCGCGACCGAAGTTTATGAAGGCGAGCGGCGTTTCTCGGCGGCGGTGCGCTTGCCCTTGGCATTCCGCGACGATATCGAAGCGATCCGCGACTTGATGTTTACTTCGCCGAACGGCGCGCGCGTGCCACTCAGCGATCTCGCCGATATCCGGCTGGAAGACGGGCCGGCGCAAATCAGCCGCGAAATGGCGAAACGCCGCATCGTCGTTGGCATCAACGTGCGCGATCGCGACTTGGGCGGTTTCGTCGCCGAATTGCAACGCGCGGTTGAGCAACAAGTGAAGTTACCGGAAAGTTACTATCTGGAATGGGGCGGGCAATTCCAGAACATGGAACGCGCGATGGGGCATTTGCAAATCATCATTCCGGTCACCATCGGCGCGATTTTCTTCCTCTTGTTTATGCTGTTCAATTCGTTGCGCTTCGCGGCGCTGATCATCCTCGTGTTGCCGTTTGCGTCGATTGGCGGCGTCATCGCATTGTTCGTGACCGGCGAATATTTGTCAGTCCCCGCATCGGTCGGTTTCATCGCGCTGTGGGGGATCGCCGTGCTGAATGGCGTGGTGTTGGTGTCGTACATCCGCAGCCTCCGCGACGATGGCATGAGCCAGGTAGAAGCGGTGCGGCGCGGTTGTGAACAACGCTTCCGTCCGGTGATGATGACCGCGACTGTGGCTTTGCTCGGCTTGGTGCCGTTTTTATTCGCGGTCGGTCCCGGCTCTGAAGTGCAGCGGCCCTTGGCGATCGTCGTCATCGGTGGCTTGCTGACTTCGACGTTGTTGACGTTGCTGGTATTGCCGGTGCTCTATGGCTGGTTCGAAGAACAGCGAATCGAGGCGTGAACACATGATTGCACTGTCGCAAGAATGATGACCGTATAAATTTGCCCACACCGACACGCGAAGCTTGATTTTTTCAGAAGCACCATGGTATTCGTGGCATTTTGAAATATTCCCGTCACTCGCTGCGCACCATGGCGCATTATTTTTAGGGCGAAACGAAGGCACGTAGTAGTGGCGGCGAGGTTGAAATGTTTTTCGTCCATGAAAGTTCTTCCTTTTGCAGGTGCCAAAACTACGGCGGCTATGAAATAATACGCAAGTTTCAACGCCTTTCCATCCATCTATAGCCCGAAGACGACAAAAACCTATGGACGAGAACAAGAAAAAAGCGCTGAGTGCGGCGCTCAGTCAAATCGAAAAGCAGTTTGGTAAAGGTTCTTTGATGCGCATGGGCGATGTCGCTGCCGCGCGTGATATTGCAGTCGTATCTACGGGTTCGCTGGCGTTGGATATCGCTTTGGGTTGTGGGGGTTTGCCGCGGGGGCGCGTCGTCGAGATTTATGGCCCGGAGTCTTCGGGCAAAACGACGGTCAGTTTATCGGTGATCGCGCAAATGCAAAAACAAGGTGGCACAGCGGCATTCATCGACGCCGAGCACGCGCTCGATCCCAAATATGCCGAGAAAATCGGCGTCAATGTCGATGATCTCTTGGTGTCGCAGCCCGATACCGGCGAACAAGCGTTGGAGATTACCGATATGTTGGTGCGTTCTGGGGCCATCGATGTCATCGTCGTCGATTCGGTCGCCGCGTTGACGCCGAAGGCGGAAATCGAAGGCGAGATGGGCGATTCGCACATGGGCTTGCAGGCGCGCTTGATGTCGCAAGCGCTGCGCAAACTGACCGCGAACATTAAACGCTCCAATACCTTGGTGATCTTCATCAACCAAATCCGCATGAAAATCGGCGTCATGTTCGGTAATCCGGAAACGACCACTGGCGGCAATGCGTTGAAATTCTACGCTTCGGTGCGCATGGACATTCGCCGTACTGGCGCGATCAAGAAAGGCGATGAGGTCATCGGCAACGAGACGCGCGTCAAGGTGGTCAAGAACAAAGTCGCCCCGCCATTTCGCGAGGCCAATTTCGAAATCCTCTACGGCGAAGGCATTTCGCTGCTCGGCGAGTTGATCGACCTCGGCGTCGAATACGGCTTCGTCCAAAAATCCGGCGCTTGGTATAGTTACCAAGGCGAAAAAATCGGTCAGGGCAAGGACAATGCCAAAGCATTCTTGCGCGAACATGCGGCGATTGCCGACGAATTGGAAAAGAAAATTCGCGAACGCGCTTTTGGTAATGAGGCGCCGACGCCGGTCTTGTCTGCCGACGCAATCGCAGCGCATGTGGCACCCGACGATGACGAGGAGTTCAGCGCTGACGACTGATCGAAAAGACGACATCGCGGCGGTACGCGACCGGGCGTTGCGCCTGTTGGCGCGACGCGAACACAGTCGCAAAGAGCTTGCGCGCAAGCTCGCCGGTATGGAAGAAACGGAAAACGTCGAAACCATTCTGCAACAATTGGCCGAGGCGGGTTGGCAATCGGATGTGCGTTTTGCCGAAGCCTTCGCGCGCCAGCGTTTACAACAAGGCTATGGGCCGGTACGCATCCGCTACGAATTACAACAGCGTGGGGTCGAATGTTCCACGCTCGATGCCCTGGCCGCCGAACTGGGAGGCTGGGAGGCTTTGATCCAGCGCGTTTATTTGAAAAAATACGCCGATCACGCGCCGCCGACGCGCGCGGAATGGGCCAAGCGCTGTCGGTTCTTGCAGCAGCGTGGCTTCGATTTCGACGCGATCGAGGCCTTGCGCCGGGCTTTGCACGCGGGGCGCGATCGCTAATTTTTGTCCGAGGATCTTTTTTGCCTATGAAATACCTATCCAGCGCCGAATTGCGCGCCGCTTTTCTGTCATTTTTTGCCGCCAAAGAACACCGCATCGTTCCTTCCAGCAGTTTGATCCCGCACAATGACGCCACGTTGTTGTTTACGAACGCCGGCATGGTGCAATTCAAGGATTTATTTCTCGGACGCGAGCAGCGTGACTATGTGCGCGCAGCGAGCAGTCAGCGCTGCGTGCGCGCCGGCGGCAAACACAACGATTTGGAAAACGTCGGCTATACCGCGCGTCATCACACGTTCTTCGAAATGCTCGGCAATTTCAGCTTCGGCGATTACTTCAAGCGCGAAGCAATTCATTATGCCTGGGAATTCTTGACCCAGGAATTGGCCATTCCCGCCGATCGGTTGTGGATCACCGTTTACGAACAAGATGACGAAGCGGCGCAGATTTGGCTTGACGAAATCGGCATCGACCGAGGGCGCTTTTCCCGCATCGGTACGAAAGATAATTTCTGGTCGATGGGTGATGTGGGGCCGTGTGGCCCATGCTCGGAGATTTTCTACGACCACGGCGCTCATATCCCAGGTGGCCCGCCGGGGTCGCCAGATGAAGAAGGCGATCGCTACATCGAAATTTGGAATTTAGTATTCATGCAATACGATCGCGCTGCCAATGGCGAATTGATCCCTTTGCCCAAACCCTCGGTCGATACCGGTATGGGCTTGGAACGCATCGCCGCTGTGGTGCAAGGCGTGCATAGCAATTACGACATCGATTTGTTTCGCCATTTGTTGCAAGCCGCCGCAGCCTTGGCGGGTCGGCAAGAGACCCACGACAGCTCGCTGCGCGTGCTCGCCGATCATATTCGTTCGTGCGCGTTCTTGATCGCCGATGGTGTGTTGCCGAGCAACGAAGGCAGAGGGTACGTGCTGCGGCGCATCATTCGTCGCGCCATTCGTCATGGCTATCGTTTAGGGATTCGCGACGTGTTTTTCCATAAACTGGTCGCGCCGCTGGTGGCGACGATGGGTGATGCCTACCCCGAACTGACGCGAGCCCAAGCGCACGTCGAGCAAGTCTTGCACAAAGAGGAAGAACGCTTCGCCGAAACCTTGGAACAGGGCATGAGAATTCTCGAAAGCTGTATCGATCGCTTCGAAAACGGCTTGATTCCCGGCGATACGGTGTTCTTGCTCTACGATACCTATGGCTTCCCCGTCGATTTGACCGCCGATTTCGCGCGCGAGCACGGTTTACACATCGATCAAGCGGGCTTCGACACCGCGATGCAACAACAACGCGAACGCGCACGCGCCGCCAGTCAATTCGGCGCCGATTATGGCTCGGCGCTGAAACTCGATGTGCAGTGCCAATTTATCGGTTACGACACTGTGTCGCAAACCGCGCAAATCATTGCGCTGTATCAAGATGGCCAAGCGGTGACGCGTTTGTCCAGCGGCGCGCCAGGGCTGATCGTGCTCGACCAAACCCCGTTCTATGCCGAATCGGGTGGGCAAGCCGGTGATCGCGGCGAAATCGTCACCTCACACGGCGTATTCCTCGTCACCGATACGCAAAAACAAGGCGAAGGGGCGATCGTGCATCATGGCCAGGTCGCAAAAGGTGAAATTCACGCAGGAAGCTGCGAAGCGCGCGTCGATTTGCTGAAACGCCGCGCCACCGCGCGCAATCACTCGGCGACGCATCTATTACATGCCGCGCTGCGCCGTATTTTGGGCGAGCACGTCACGCAAAAAGGTTCGTTGGTCAATGCCGAGCGTCTGCGTTTCGATTTTTCCCATTTCGAACCGGTAAACCCCGAGCAATTACACGCCATCGAAGAATTGGTCAACGAACAAATCCGCGACAATGCCGCCGTCTCCGCAGAAATCATGGACAAAGACGCCGCGTTGCAAGCTGGCGCGATGGCGCTATTCGGCGAGAAATACGGCGAACGCGTGCGGGTATTGAAGATCGGCGAATTCTCGACCGAATTGTGTGGCGGAACGCACGTCGCGCGCGCCGGCGATATCGGTGCTTTCAAAATCATCACGGAAACGGGTGTGGCGTCTGGCGTGCGCCGTATCGAAGCGATCACCGGCGCGGCAGTCGTCGTATGGATGCAAGAACGCGAGCGTTTATTGAACGAATTAGCGCAAGTTCTGAAAGCGGCGCCGGATAGCGTCTTACCAAAAGTCCAGCAATTGCTCGATAAAAATCGCGCACTGGAAAAAGAATTCGATAAATTGCGTGGTCAAATGGCCAGCGCGGCGGGCGATGAGCTGCTTCGCCAGGCGGTTGCGATCAACGGCGTGCAAGTGCTGGCCGTGCAAGTCGATGGCGCCGATGCCAAGGCGTTGCGCGATCTCGCCGATCAACTGAAGAACAAACTCGGGCGCGCGGCGTTGGTTTTGGCGAGCATACAAGGCGATAAAATCAATCTCATCGCGAGTGTTTCCAAAGAAGTCACCTCGCAAATCAAGGCGGGCGACTTGGTCAATTTCGTCGCGACGCAAGTCGGTGGTAAAGGTGGCGGTCGTCCCGATATGGCGCAGGCGGGTGGCAATGATCCCAGCGCCTTGCCTGGCGCCTTGCAACAAGTGCCGGATTGGATCGCCGAGCGGCTGCACTGAATGAAGCACAATGCTCCGTTCTAATGAGGTCGGCTTGAGTCTGATCTTTGATTCAATTGACTATTTTTCATCTTCTTGGATGCAGGTATCTCATTCACGGGGATGCGCCGGCATGACAGAGAATAGCTCGGGCCACCGTTTGCGGATGTCGTGAATGTTGTCCAAGTGAGCCACCTTAACACAAGCTGTTTCGTTGCTGATGATTGGTCCAATCCGGTCTATACTCAAAGTGGGGTTTTAACCGGATCTAAGGGATGACAGCATGAAAAGTTTTACGCATGTGCGTGTATTGGTGGTGGATGACATGGCGTCAATGCGCATGTTGATAAAAGGCTTTTTGCATAAACTCGGCATTACGCAAATCGAAGAAGCGCAAAATGGCGAAGTCGCATGGGAAAAAATCACCAGCATGGCTTTCGATATCATCATCTGTGATTGGGACATGCCAAAAATGACTGGCATAGAACTACTGAAAACAGTGAAAAATCAAACGCCCTACCAATCCATTCCTTTTGTGATGCTCACCGCTAACGCACAGCGCGCCCACGTGGAGGAGGCCGCGCAACATGGCGTCGATGGCTATATCCATAAGCCATTCAAGCCGAACGTATTCATCGAACGAATTCGCGATTTGTTGCAGCGCCAAGGATAAGTCGATCCCATGTCGCCAGGTGCAGCACCTTTAGCTTCAGAGGTTGTTTCGTCCGTCCATGCCGTTAGTTGCCCATAACGATCTCCCCACTTTTCAACGTTTGTGCGCCGAAGGCGAGGAAATTCTGACGCCGGAACGCGCGCGCCATCAAGACATCCGGGAATTGCACATTGGCCTGCTGAACATGATGCCCGATGCGGCGCTGGAAGCCACCGAGCGTCAGTTTTTTCGATTGCTCGGCGCGTGCAACCAAATTGTGCAGTTCTATGTACATCCGTTCACAATAGAAGGGCTACCACGCGGCGAAAAGGCGCGCGCGCATATCGCCCGGTATTATGAGTCGTTCCAAAATATTCAACGCGATGGCTTGGATGGCTTGATCATCAGCGGCGCCAATGTCACGTTGCCGCGTTTGCAACAAGAACCCTTCTGGAAACCACTGAGTGAAGTCATCGACTGGGCGCGCCAGCATGTCACATCGGTGCTGTGTTCGTGTTTAGCGACACACGCGTTGATCCAAAACTGCTACGGCATCGAACGCACGCGCCTACCTGCGAAACGCTGGGGGGTCTATTCCCATCGCGTGATCGAGCGCACGCATCCCTTGGTCGCAGAAATCAATACTCGTTTCGATGTGCCGCATTCGCGCTACAACGAAATTTTTCAGCACGACATGGCAGCGCGTGGTTTGCGCGTCTTGGTAACGAGCGAGCAGGCGGGCGTGCATTTGGCGACGAGTCCCGATGGCATTCGTTTGGTGTTTTTCCAAGGTCATCCCGAGTACGACGACATCAGCCTACTCAAGGAATATAAGCGCGAAGTGCTGCGTTTCCATTGTGGCGAGCGCGACGATTATCCGCCTTATCCCGAAAATTATTTCAACGCCACCTGTCAAGCGCTGCTCGACGAATACGCGCACCACGTAATGGCGGCGCGCGTTGGCGGTTGCGCCGCGCCAGAATTCCCCGAGGCGCAAATTTTGCCGCACCTCGACAACACGTGGAAGGATACCGCGAAAGCCGTGTTCAATAACTGGCTCGGCAAGATTTATCAATTGACCCACCAAGATCGGCGGCTACCCTTCATGCCCGATATTGATCCCGACAACCCTCTCGGCTTGCTATGACTCCGACACCTGCAACGCCGGTCGAGCGTTTCTTACGACGCGCCATCGAGTTGGCTTACGACAACGCGCGCAGCGGCGCGGGCGGGCCTTACGGCGCGGTGATCGCGATCGAAGACGAGGTGCTCTACGAAGCCGCCAATCAAGTGACCGCCCGCAACGATCCGACCGCGCACGCGGAAATCGTGGCGATACGCGGCGCGTGTCATAAGCTCGGAAATTTTCAACTCCACGACGCCGTGCTCTACAGCAGTTGCGAACCGTGCCCAATGTGCCTTGGCGCCATTTACTGGGCACGGCTCGCGGCGGTTTATTACGCGTGCGATCGTTTCGACGCGGCGGCGGCAGGATTCGACGATCGTTTCATTTACGACGAAATCGCCGCCTCACCGGCTGCCCGTCGTATCCCGATGCAACGCATTGCTTTGACCGAGCGCGATCGACCTTTTCTCGCATGGCAGCAATGCAATACGCGTATTGATTATTGAACCATGATGCTCAAACGCACCCTTGGCGCTTGTCAGGGACTCATTCGTCAATATGCCTACCCCGTCATCGTGTTAGGGGCGCTGTATTGCGCTTTGCAAGTCAAGGATCAAGACGCGTCTTTCTGTTGGCAAATCCTCGCCCAAGGCTTACTGCTCACTGCGGTTATCGGCTATTGGTTCGTCTGGCGCCGGCAAGCCGTGCCATTGCCGCATCATCCGCTGGTTTATTTATGGCTGATTTTCATTGCTTGGCTCGGCGTCGCGTTGAGCTGGTCGGTTGTTTTCAGCGATAGTTTGATCAGCAGCATGGTCTTTTTGAATCTGCCCCTCGCCCTCGTGCTCGGTTATTGGGGTAACGCACGACAAAAACTGTCGGTGTATTGGGGCTTGCAAGGTTTATTACTGGTCATTGCCAGCTTGACCCTTTATCAATCTTGGGTCGAACAGCACGAACGCCCAGGCGGATTTTTTGCGAACTGGAACAGCAATGCCCTCTTTTTGGCGATGTTGCTGTTGCCCGCGTGCGGCGATTTCATGCGTACCGCGTTGCAAGGTGGTGGGCGTTGGCGCGTGCTGGGATTGGCGCTGCTCATCGCTTATGGCTGTTTTGCGATGTCGCTGACGTTGAGCCGAGCGGGGGTCGCGGCGTTTTTCATTGGCCTACTGGTCTTGGCAATTTATGCCTGCCGCGTCGGGGTTTCGCTCGCTAAACTCCTGCGGCGCGCCGCTGTGCTCGCAAGTCTCGCTGGCTTGATTTTCGTCCTGCACACGCTGCTCGGCGGCGCATCGTCGCTGGGTCGCTTACGCGACGTGACGTTCGCCTCGCTGCACGGACTAAGCTCGGGTCGTGCCGATTTATGGTCGGTCGCATGGCGCTTGTATCGGGAAAAGCCGCTAGGAGGCTGGGGGATCGATAGCTTCCACTGGCTATATCCGCAGTATCGTGAACCCTTGCTGGCCGATTTTGGGCAATTCGTTCATAACGATTATCTGCAATTACTGATGGAATCCGGACCTCTCGCGCCATTGCTGGTTATCGCGTTTGGCGTCGGCTTGTGCGTTGTCGTTTGGCGACGGTCGGCGCGTCCCGATAACGCCTCAAACTTGCGCGAGCTCGGCATGTTTGCCGCTTGTATCGCGTTGTTGCTGCATAGTGTGGTCGATTTCAATCTTTATCAACCCAGCATGGTGTTGTTATTGGGCTGGTATTGCGGCGTGTTACTGCGCGATGTCGCGGCAGAAAAACCAATGACTTGCATCCCCGCGCACCATCCTTGGTGTAATGCCGGACTCGCTGCGTTCGTGCTGCTATGGCTGGGTTTCCATGGTTGTTTGTGGATCAGTAGCGTTTGGGTGTATGGCGGGACGGGGCAGCTGACACGCCTGGAACGTTTGGCGCGCTACGAACAAGGCGCGCGCTGGTTTCCGTTGCGGGAAAGTTACTATGCGGCGCAAGCGCATATCATCTTCAGCATCGTCTTGTTCGAACCATTACCGCTAGAACGGCAACGCGCGCTATTACAACAAGGACTCGCGCAAGTCGAACGTGCGCTAAAGCACAATCCCTACCGCGCGTTGAATTTCGAAAACAAGGCCAAATTGTTGATCTTGCAGGGCGACAAAACCGGGCGCATGGATTTTCCGGCCATTCAACACGCTTACCGCGAAGCGATACGACTCGATCCGTTCAATATCGACACCCGCCTGAACTACGCGCAATTCTTGATCAATCGCTATGCCCAGCAGCCGTTGACGGGCATCCAATACATACTCAATGTGTTGGAAGGCGGCTTGAATCGCAGTTATTACGCGCCGTTCCAAAAAGGCATCGATTTATTGCACACCACGGCATCTTATTACGCAGCGCTGGGGCGCCACGCTGCCGCAGCCGCTTTACAACGTCAAGCCGAGAACTTGATCAGCGAAGCGAAAACGAAACCAATAGGCTTGTTTACGTTGCGGCGGATGTGAGTTTTGTTGCCCGGCTCTTAATACCTTTCCAAAAGCCAGGTTAGATGTATGGACGTATGTTCAGTCTACCCAAGAACAAAGGCTTACTGGATTCGATATTGACTTTATAGTCTTTAGGGCGCCTCGATCCCCCTGATTCGTTATTTCGATTACAGCAGAAATTTAAATAAATCAAGCGTCTGGATGCCAGCGTTCGCTGGTGTGATGGGTTTTTCGAGGTGCCCTTTATTCAGTCGGCGATAGATCTAGGAAAAAATGCTCTGCCCGCCATTTCTTTGGGCACGAAATTGGGATAAGACGTATTTGTAAAGAGGAGTGTGAAATGCTGAATGAGAATGAAGTGGATGGTGGTGCGCTGGAAGGAGCGCGTAGCGCGACATCAAGTCGGTATTGGGATTACGGCAGTTTTTGATGCGCGGCCTGGAGTAATGTTCAGACCGAGCGGGCGCTGGTTTGCCTGGCGTGGAACTTGAACCGCATGGCCGCATTGTGTCCTCAGTAGCAAGAAGAACAAGAATTCGTGCGTATTCCGCCGAACTCCGCCTGTTTTTTCGTCCTCGCGAACTTTTTCCGGATTCCTCCAGCTCAACTCCGACAGGCTGCTAGTAGTGGCACATCCCGCACCTTGGCGGTATGATGGCGTGACAAATGGCGATTTCCGCCATTTCTGGCATCGATTTTCAACCTAAACCTAAGCCAATCCGATACGGAGGGCGTGTAGTGAGTGACATGGTAAAAAACATTCTGTTATGGATCATCATCGCTGTCGTGCTGATGTCCTTGTTCAATAGTTTCGGCCCGCGCCGCATGACCGATGCGCCGGTTTCGTATTCGCAGTTCATCGAATCGGTCAAAGCGGGCCAGGTGCAACAAGTCATCATCGAAGACAACGTTGTGAAAGGACAATTACACAGCGGCGAGCGTTTCACCACCTACACTCCCAACGATCCGCACTTGGTGGACGACTTGCTATCGAACGGCGTCGAAATCAAAGCGCGCCCTCCGGAAGAACAATCTTTGTTCATGCAGATTTTCATTTCCTGGTTCCCGATGCTGCTGTTGATCGGCGTGTGGGTATTCTTCATGCGACAAATGCAAGGTGGCGGCGCAGGCGGACGCAGCGCGATGAATTTCGGCAAAAGCAAGGCGCGCATGCTCGAAGAAGACCAAGTCAAAGTCACGTTCGCCGATGTCGCTGGCGTCGAGGAAGCCAAGGAAGAAGTCGCGGAAATGGTCGACTTCCTGCGCGATCCAGCGAAATACCAGCGCTTGGGCGGCAAAATCCCGCGTGGCGCGTTGATGGTCGGTCCGCCGGGAACGGGTAAGACGCTATTGGCGCGCGCGATCGCCGGGGAAGCGAAAGTGCCGTTTTTCACGATCTCCGGCTCGGATTTCGTCGAAATGTTCGTCGGCGTCGGGGCCTCGCGAGTGCGCGATATGTTCGATCAAGCGAAAAAACACGCGCCGTGCATCATTTTCATCGACGAAATCGACGCCGTCGGCCGTCAGCGTGGCGCGGGTTTGGGCGGTGGGCATGACGAGCGCGAGCAAACCTTGAACCAGCTGCTCGTCGAAATGGACGGTTTCGAAGGTAACGAAGGCATCATCGTCATCGCCGCGACCAACCGACCCGATGTTCTTGACAAAGCCTTGTTGCGCCCTGGGCGTTTCGACCGGCAGATTTTCGTCGGTCTGCCTGACGTGCGCGGACGCGAGCAAATCCTCAAAGTGCATTTGCAAAAAGTCCCGCTGGCCGATGACGTGCAAGTCAAATATTTGGCCCAGGGGACTTCCGGCTTTTCTGGCGCCGATTTGGCCAATTTGATCAATGAAGCTGCGTTGTTTGCCGCGCGTAACAACAAACGCTTAGTTTCAATGAGTGATTTAGAAAAAGCCAAGGACAAAATCATCATGGGCGTCGAACGGCGTTCGATGGTACTTGGCGACAAAGAAAAGAAACTGACCGCGTATCACGAGGCAGGGCACGCCATCGTCGGGCGCATGGTGCCGGAGCACGACCCAGTTTACAAAGTCAGCATCATGCCGCGCGGGCGCGCGCTCGGCATTACCATGTTCTTGCCGGAAAGCGACCAATACAGTGCCAGCAAGGTCAAACTCGACAGCATGATTTCTAGCCTCTATGGCGGTCGTATTGCCGAGGAAATGATTTTTGGCTGGGAATACGTCACGACCGGCGCGCAAAACGACATCGAACGTGCCACCGAAATCGCGCGCAACATGGTCACGAAATGGGGCTTGTCACAACGCCTGGGGCCATTGGCTTATACCGAAGAAGAAGGTGAAGTGTTTCTCGGTCGCTCGGTGACGCAACACAAATCCGTCTCCGACGAAACCGCGCGCATCATCGACGAGGAAATCCGTTCGGTTATCGACCGTAACTATGAACGCGCCGAACGCATCCTGCGGGAGAACATCGACATTTTGCACGCGATGTCGGAAGCCTTGATCCAATACGAAACGATTGATAAAGACCAGATCGACGACTTGATGGCGCGCCGGCCCGTTCGTCCACCGCAAGGCTGGGAAGACGACAAAACACCCCCTAAATCCGGTGCTCGTTTACAAAAAGACTCAACGATCTCGACAGTGAGCGATCCCTTGCAACAGATTTAACGACGCCTCGGCACTGTCTTGGGTGTGATCAAGGCAAGTCTTTGTTTTTGTAAAACAAAACACGCCAAAACTTGCCGGCGAGACGCCGGCGTTCCTGGGGGGCGCCCATTTCGGTGGCGTCAAGCCGGCACGATGTCGTGCATACCATGATGAGGCTCTTGCCGTTTCCACACACCAGTGTGGGAACAAAAGCCAATGCTTTTATTCGCATGCGTCACCAATCAATACCCGGATATTGATCGGTGATCGCCGGATAAAATTCGATCACGGGAGCGGAAAGCCGTCAGCGAGAAAAAGAAACGCATACATGACGTAATGCCCCCTTCTTGTTGAACGGTTTTAGCGTCGAAAGCGCATCGCATCAATCCAGCCGGAGCGTTGTGGGGACAACTCCGGTTTTTTTGTGACACGATACTCAACGAGGATACGCATCGTGAAGAAACAATTTTTTGGTACCGACGGCATACGCGGCCAAGTCGGCGAATACCCCATCACGCCGGATTTTTTCTTGAAGCTCGGCTGGGCGGCGGGCCGTGTTTTTGCCAAAGGCGGTCAGCAAGATTACGTGTTGGTGGGCAAAGATACGCGGATTTCCGGCTATATGTTCGAATCGGCGCTCGAAGCCGGCCTGACCGCTGCCGGCGTCGATACGCGCCTACTCGGACCGATGCCGACACCGGCGATCGCGTATTTGACGCGCACTTTGCGCGCCCATGCTGGAATCGTCATCAGCGCCTCGCACAATCCTTATTATGACAACGGCGTCAAATTCTTCTCGGTGCAAGGCGTCAAACTACCCGACGAGATCGAGTTAGAAATCGAGCATTATCTCGAACAGCCAATGACCACGGTCGATTCGGCGCGACTTGGCAAAGCACGGCGTTTGGTCGATGCGCCGGGCCGTTATATCGAATTTTGCAAGGCCAGTATCCCTGCCGGCTACGATTTGGGCGGACTCAAACTCGTCGTCGATTGCGCGCAAGGCGCGACGTACCATATCGCACCGCACGTCTTCAGCGAAGTCGGCGCGACGGTGATCCCGCTGAGCGTGGAGCCCGACGGACTCAACATCAACGACGGTTGCGGCTCGACGCAACCGGAAAAACTCGCCAGCGCCGTGGTCGCGGCGGGCGCTGACCTCGGTATCGCCTTCGATGGCGATGGCGATCGCGTCATCATGGCCGATCATCGCGGCGACATCGTCGATGGCGACGAATTGCTGTATATCATTACCAAAGCGCGGCTCGCCGCCGGTCAATTCACTGGCCCCGTCGTCGGCACGCTGATGAGCAATCTCGGCCTGGAACACGCGCTGGCGCGGTTGGAAATCCCCTTGCTGCGCGCGCGCGTCGGCGATCGCTATGTGTTGGAAATGCTGATCGAAAACAATGGTATTCTCGGCGGCGAAAATTCTGGGCATTTGATCTGTTTGGATCGCACCACCACCGGCGACGGCATCATTGCCGCACTGCAAGTGCTTGCGGAAATCCACCGTACGGGTTCGCCATTACGCGATCTGAAAGCCGGCATCGAAAAATACCCGCAGGTGTTGATCAACATCAAAACCGATCGCAAAATCGACCTCGACCAACTCGAGGCGGTACAAAGCGCCAAGCGCGCCCTCGAAGCGCGCCTCGGCCAAACGGGGCGCATTTTGTTGCGTAGTTCGGGCACCGAGCCGCTGATTCGCGTCATGGTCGAAGGCGTCGTTGAAAGCGAGGTGCGCGCTTATGCCGAGGAACTTGCCGCCGTCGTTAAACGCGAACTTGGCGCGATTTAGTGATCTCCTGATGTGCGTCATGCGTCGAAGCGAGACCCCATGCCAATGAGCCACGGTGGCGACGTTGGGGTACGAATTGCAAAGCAGTCCGTTGGCCGTGCCGGCGCAGAACCGAGTCAGTGACCAAGGCCGCCGGCAATCCCGGCAGGAGGGTATGGTGACGGAGAAAAAATGCCGCGAGGCGTTTGGCTTCCTTGTATTGTTTGCGCTGTTCCGCCGGATCGATCCCCTCGGCGGCCGCCTCAATGCTTCGGCTTGCTCGCGCGCGTTCTTCAGCGTGGTGTCGGGATAAATGCCCAGGCCTAAGTTGTTCTTCTTATTCGAAGCGATAAAAAAACTTCCAGCGCTTCACGCCGTTCGTCTTCACCAACAGACTCAGCCCGCCGCCGTCGCTGATCGAGTAATCCTTGTCCTTGGGTTTCGCCGCCCGATAGACACTTTCCTTGTTGAGATCTTTTTTATAGCGCCGCCTCCCCACGCAAAAGCCAAAGCTGCCACATATAAGCAAACTTTGTCGTACTTCGTAGGATATAAAAAAGCCCGCAATCCTAGGAAAATCGCGGGCTTAGTAACTTCTTCGAAGTTGGTTCGGAATTTGGTTGGTGCCTGGGACCGGAATCGAACCGGTACAGTATTTCTACCGAGGGATTTTAAGTCCCTTGCGTCTACCTATTTCGCCACCCAGGCCAATCAACAAAAAGTGGAGGATTATATCCCTTAATTTCAGCATATTTTTTCCCTTCCCGCTTGTGTTGTGGGAGAGGGCAGGGATGAGGGATAAAAAAGAAATTTGTAGTGTGATGAGTATAACGATAATCCCTAGTATTGAATAGCGGTATTACAGCACGGCCACGCCGGTCGATTTCGCGACGATGACAACGTCAGCAGGACGTAACGCAAAAATGCCGACGGTGACCACGCCTGGAATATTATTGATGGTTTTTTCAAGGCTGACAGGATCGACGATCGACAGATTGTGCACGTCCAAAATTTGGTTGCCGTTGTCGGTGACGAAGTGTTCGCGCCACACGGGTTGTCCGCCGAGTTTCACTAATTCGCGCGCGACGTAACTGCGCGCCATTGGAATCACTTCGATGGGCAACGGGAAACGCCCGAGCACCTCGACGCATTTCGATTCGTCGCCGATGCAGATGAATTTGCGGCTGGCGTCGGCGATGATTTTTTCGCGCGTCAGCGCGCCGCCACCGCCTTTGATCAGTTGTTTGTTCGGATTGATTTCATCGGCGCCGTCGATGTATATCTCCAAATCGCCGGTGTCGTTCAAATCCAACACGGGGATGCCGATGGCCTTCAATCGCGCCGTGGTGCCTTCGGAGCTGGAAACCGCGCCTTCGAGATATTCTTTGTGATCGGCGAGGAGTTCGATCAAGTAATTGACGGTCGAGCCAGTGCCGACGCCGAGGATGGAAACGTCTTTGATATACGGGAGGGCCGCTTCGGCGGCTTGGCGTTTCAGTTGATCAGGGGTCATGCCAGTGTCCTATTTCAGTGAATTTTTCTAGGGTGAAATGCGTTAGCGGGAACTTATGGGATAATGGTACGTTACCGTCTAAGCACCACGCTATAGCAGTTTGTGATGCCTGGTTATACATGTCCATTCGTTCAGAGCTACGCCTACGCGCTTTATGATACAAAAATACGTCGAAAAAATCCTGCGCGCCAAAGTCTATGATGTCGCCGTGGAAACGCCGCTTGATTACGCGAGTAATCTGTCGGCGCGCTGGCGCAACGATATTTATCTGAAACGCGAAGATTTACAACCGGTTTTCTCGTTCAAGTTGCGTGGCGCCTACAACAAAATGATTGCGTTGGACGCCGCCGCGCGCGAACGCGGCGTGATCGCTGCCTCTGCCGGCAATCATGCGCAAGGCGTGGCGTTGTCGGCGCAGCGTCTGGGTATCAAGGCGCTGATCGTGATGCCGAAAACCACGCCGGAAATCAAAGTCCGCGCCGTCGCCGCGCGCGGCGCCGAAGTCGTCCTGCACGGCGATTCCTACGACGCCGCGTATCAACACGCCAAACAATTGGCATTACAACAGCGTCTGACGTTTATTCATCCTTACGACGATCCCGACGTCATCGCCGGGCAAGGCACGATCGCGATGGAAATTCTGCGCCAGCACACCGGCGACATCGACGGGATTTTCGTTCCCGTCGGCGGCGGCGGCTTGATCGCCGGTATCGCCGCTTATTGCAAGTTCGTGCGCCCGGAAATCCCTATCATCGGCGTCGAACCCGACGACGCCGATTGTTTAAACCAAGCGTTGCGCGCCCATCGCCGCGTCAATTTGCGGCAGGTCGGTTTGTTCGCGGACGGTGTCGCGGTACGACAAATCGGCAAAGAGCCGTTTCGCTTGCTGCATCGCTACGTCGATGAGGTGATTTGCGTCAGCACCGATGAAATCTGCGCGGCGATCAAAGACGTCTTCGACGATACCCGTTCGGTGCCGGAACCCGCCGGCGCGTTGGCGGTTGCCGGCATCAAACGTTACATCGAACGCGAACATTGCCAGAACCGCACGTTGATCGCCATCGACAGCGGCGCCAATATCAATTTCGACCGCTTGCGTTATGTCGCCGAACGCGCGCAAGTCGGCGAACACCGGGAAATTCTGTTGGCGGTGACGATACCAGAACAGCCGGGCAGTTTTTTGCATTTTTGCCAATTGCTTGGATCGCGCAATATCACTGAATTCAATTACCGTTATTTTCATAGTCGAACTGCGCCCGTATTTGTCGGCGTCTCGAGCGGCGGGGAAGAAGCAGACCGCGCGCTGTTAATCGCGCAATTGACCGAAGCCGGTTTGCCGGTGATCGACATCACCGACAACGAACTCGCGAAGGAACACATCCGCTACATGGTGGGCGGCCATCCGCCGCACGCGCTCAACGAGCACGTCTATAGCGTCGAATTCCCAGAGCGCCCGGGGGCGTTGTTGCGATTTCTCAGTGCGATGGGCGGGCGCTGGAATATCAGCTTGTTCCACTATCGCAATCACGGCGCCGCCTTTGGCAAAGTGCTGATGGGTGTGCAAATGCCGCATCCTGGGGAACGCAAGGCGTTCGCGCAGTGCATCGAGGCCTTGGGTTTCGTGTATCGCGAGGAAACGTCCAATCCTGCCTATCGTTTGTTTGCCGGCGATACCGTGCCGGAATGAATCGCGTACGATGTTGTCTTTGATCCTCTCCAATTCGACGCAGATCCTCGCCGAACGCTTGTTGGACCATCTCGACGCCACGGACGCCACGCCCGAAGACCCGTTCACGCCGGAACGCATCATCGTGCCCAACACCGCGTGCAAGCGCCTGTTGCAGCAGCGCATGGCACAACGCCATGGCATCTGCGCGCACGTCGAATTCTCGTTCCTTGCCGGGGGGCTTTGGTCGCTGATTCACGAGACGTTTCCCGACGCGGCGTCGCATCGCAGCGATCCCGACGTCGAGTCATGGCGCATTTATCAGGCATTGCGCAATGGCGCTTACACGCGCGTGCCACGCTTGGCGCCTTATTTGCGCGCGTGCGACGAGGTGATGCGTTTCGAATTCGCGCAAAAAATCGCGCAATTGTTTGAACAATACACGAATTACCGCACCGAATGGCTGGCGCAGTGGTACAAAGACGCGCCGCTTCCTGCAAGTGAAATTGGCGAAGAATCGCTCGCCCGCGAGGACGAGGCTTGGCAACGCCTGTTGTGGCGCGAACTGTATGCGCGCGGCGCAGAAGCGCCGCTGTTGTTGCGATTCCTCACTCACTTACGCGACGGTGGGGCCTTGCCGCCACTCCCCCCGCGTTTGTATTTGTTTCGTGTGCCCGCTCTGCCGCCGCTGCATTTGCATATCTTGGCGGAACTCGCGCGGCGCACCGATGTGATGTTGTATTTGTTCAATCCGTGCCGCGAGTATTGGTTCGATCTACTGCCGGCAAAATTGGTCACGCAACGCAAGCGCCACCATCGCGACGCTTATTACGACGTGGGGCACCCTTTGTTGACGAATTGGGGTCGGCAAACGCAAGCGCAAATCGATTTGTTTTATAGCCAAGCTTGCGAACATTTCATCATCGACGAAGACAGCGCTTACGAAATGCCAAAAGGCCACAGCCTACTGGCCCGCTTGCAACGCTCGATCATCGCGCTGGAACCGCCTGCGTCGGCGACGTTACCATGGCGCTCCGATGACGATAGCGTGCAAGTTTTCGTGTGTCACGGCTTGCGCCGCGAGTTGGAAGTCATCCAGCAAAACGTGCTGGCGTTATTCGGGTGCAATCCTAAACTGCAAGCCCACGACGTACTGATCGTTTTGCCTGATTTGCAAGAGGCCGCGCCGTTGATCGAAGCGGTATTCGGCGGCGCCAAAGACGGTCAGCGCTTGCCGTATCGCATCACCGGCTTGCCGCCGCGCGCCAACAACCCGTGCGCGCAAGTGTTGCTGCAACTTTTGACGCTGTTGCGTTCGCGTTTCGGTGCCAGTGAAGTGTTCGCGTTGTTGCAACAACCGTTGGTGGCACGACGCTTCGCGCTGACTGCAGATGATCTCATCATGGTCCGGCAATGGTTGAGTGAAGCGGGTATCCATTGGGGGCGTGATGCCGCGCACGTCACGGCGACGCTCGACACGCCGCTCGATGATCGGCACACTTTGGAGCAAGGTTTGCTGAGACTGTTTCTCGGCGCCGTACTGCCTGATGCGGCGGCGCCGCTGGCCGAGGTGTTGCCTTATGACGAGTTGGAAGGCAGCGATACACAAGTTTTAGGGCGATTTTGGGTCTATTACCGGCAGCTCTGCGCGGCGCAGCGTTTGCTGAGCGGCGAGGCGACAGGCGAAACCTGGTGCCAATGTTTGCGCGAGGTACTCGACGCGTTCATCGTTGTCGGCGCTGACGGGCAAGCCGACTGGAACGAAGTCGAAAACGCCATTGGTGCATTGCAGCGTCAATTCGTGGACAGTGGCATGACGGCGATGTTACCGTTTGCCGTCGTCGCGCACGCGCTGACGCAGTTGCTCGATACAACACCGCGCGGTGGTGTGCCGAGCGGCGCCATCACGTTCGCCAATCTTACCGGCTTGCGCGGATTGGAGTATGCCGTGATCATCGTCGCCGGTTTCAACGACGGGGTTTTTCCGAGTCAGTCGCCGGCGTTGGAGTTTGATTTGATGGCGCATCGGCCCCGCGCCAGCGACCGGCAACGCCGTCTCGACGAGCGAAATTTGTTTTTGGAATTGCTGATGAGCGCGCGTGACAAACTCTGGTTCAGTTACAGCGGACGCAGCGCACGCGATGCCGCAGTCTTTCCGCCGTCGGTATTGCTTTCCGAACTGCTCGATTTTATCGCTGCGGCGGCGCGGCCACAGAGCGAGGACGGCGCGCTGCTGTCGCGGGTGACCTTCGCGGTCGAGGACAATCAGAGTTTTCGCGACCATGTCGGCAGCGAGCGGCAGGTGATCAACCCCTCGCTGAGCTGGGCACTGAGCCCGCAGACCCGCCTGCTGGTGGAAGCCGAGCTGGCGCGCAACGAAACGGTCTTCGACCGCGGCATCCCGGCGGTGAACAACCAGCTCGGCTCGGTCAAGCGCTCGACTTTCCTCGGCGAGCCGAACGACGGCGAGATCCGCAACGACAACCAGATGCTCCAGGTCAGTCTGGAGCAGGATCTGAACGATCTGTGGACCCTGCGCCTGGCCAACCACTACGCCCAGGGCCGTCTGCGCGGCAACAGCTCCGAGCCGTCGCGGCTGGTCGGCACCCAGGTCACCCGCTTCTACCGCGAACGCAGCTTCGAGTGGAACAACAGCATCACCCAGCTGGAGCTGCGCGGCCAGTTCGACCTGGGTGGCTGGGAACACCAGCCGCTGATCGGGCTGGAGTACGAGAACTACCGCAACAGCCAGAAGTACCCGCAGAGCGCCACCCTGCTTTCCTACGGCCAGGACATCTACCAGCCGATCTACGGCCAGCCCAAGCCGACCATCGTCAATCCGAACGACTTCAGCGAACGGGTCGAAAGCTACTCGCTCAACCTGCAGGACCAGATCCGCTTCAGCGAACGGCTCAGCGGCCTGGCCGGGGTGCGCCTGGAGCGCTACGAGCAGACCGCGCTGAATCGCAGCACCCGGGTCAGCAACGAGCAGGACAAGGATGTCGCCACCCCGCGCGTCGGCCTGCTCTACCAGCTGACGCCGGATGTGGGCG
>OGCL01001035.1_pt1 | contig 25814 bp, 23 predicted proteins | sample 1570041 | NCBI WGS metagenome assembly OGCL01 (sample SAMN06266162, study PRJEB24511) | hot springs metagenome | isolation source: Hot spring water | place: South Africa: Limpopo | collected 2015-06-22 | reverse complement strand
GGCCAGTGTTGCTGACTTTCCTGATTGGGCCTGAGGTGCAGAATATCGTGTTGCAGGCGGCCTAATAAATGCGTTGGTTCAGCTTCATCAAAGAGATCAAACCGTAAATTGGTAAAGGCCGCCGCTTTGGCTGCGGTTTCGTCGAATTCATCTAACAGCCGGATATAGTCCCGTCCCTGTTTGCCCCAGGATGCCAGTAACGGCGGTGCATATTGATGCAACTCTGACAGCAGCAGCGAGCCGGAGGTCTGTTTTTTGCTGCGAAATCTGGGCTTAGCATACTGACGCAGCAGATCGCGGCCGGCGATAATATCGGCCCAATGATACTGACAGGGGTTATGGACGCAGAGCACGATCTGACACAGTCCTTTCAGGGCGTGCAGCACTTCCAGCGTTTGCCGGGGTAACGAGGAAATACCGAATACCACAATCCGCGGTGGTACGCCGTCGGAGCGCTGGTGCGCCGTCAGGCTGGCCGCAGCACTTAAAAAGCGCTGATGCAGTGCGGCCCTGTTGCTGCAAATCTGCTCGGCACCAATATCCTGCACCAAAGCCTGCCATAGTTTTGCCTGCCAGCGCTGTTCGTCAGGCAAGGGGATATTCTGCCCCGACTGGGCCAGTACCAGCTCACCACGGCCCCAACTATCCAGCCAGTCCGCGCGATACACCTGATACTGGTCAAACAGATCGGCCAGCTTGTCGCTTAACTGAAATAATTTGCGCTGATCAGGCCCGGCCAGACTGCTTTGCTGCTCGTCGGTGGCAGTTTGCAGCTGATGAGCCGCAGCGCCGGGTTGAGCCGCGGCTTTATCTGCCGGCGCGATATAATGCGCCAGCGCTTTAAAGTCTGGATCCGCAGCGACCAGTGCCGGCAATAACCGCAGAATACGCCAGCGTAGCCGCTGCTTATCAAAGGGGGAGTGTTTCGGAATATCCGGGCCCAGCACACTGCGATAAAGCCGCCATACCAGACGCGCCGGCAAACTGACTTCCAGCATAGTCGCAATACCGGTCTGCCGTGCCAGCGCCTGCTTTAACCACTGCGCTATACCATTGGATTGCACCAACAGCACTTCCTGCTCCAGCGGTGGCAGTGGATAGCGATCCAGCAATTCGACAGTTAGGGCGGTCAGATCTTCGAGGCGGTGGCTATGAGCAACAATAAAACCGGGCGTCAGCATCAAGATTCCTTTTCACAGGCGACAGTTAACAGCAGGCAGACAGCATAGAAGATCCGGTTTCAGCTGTCAGACTGTAAATATATCCACTGTACCCTAAACCAGCAGCAGTGCAAGCCTGACACCGCTAACTGCCCGATATTTATCCAAATTATTTAAACTTAACCTCAAGTGGCGCCACCCGGCGATAGCTGGCGCTGTGTCCTGTTACCCATTCACCGTTTTGCAGATAACGCGCGCTCACGGTTAAGATATCGCCAGTCAGGGTACTGACCGACTCCACCAGTGTAATGCCATTGGCATTATTTTCGACCGCCTCGCGGGCGATGATCCGCTGGTTATTATCTTCAAACGACATACTGCCGTGGGTGTAAAACCCGGCCGTCGTAAAATAGTAGTAATTGATGCTTTGTTTGGCTTCATCCCAATAAATAATCGACTCACCGCCATAAACGCCATCATTAATCGAATGCACCGTTTTAATAGCGTTGCCGTTTAAAGCCCGCTGCCAGTGCGAGCGGTCAATCATTTTTTCAGCTGCGCCGCTTTGTGTCAGATCGCCCTGCCAGTAGGTATCCAGATAGGGTCTGAAGGGTTCAAGCTTTGGATGTAATGTTGGTTGCTCAGCCTGTAGTGAGAAGTTAAACAGGCTCAATAGCAGGATCAGCAGGACTTGGTTTGCTCGCAGCATGGGGTACTCCGTTATCGTTATCATTATTGAGGATCGGATCCTAAGTAAAACCGATCAGGCCAATAACTGCAACTCGGCCAGCTCGCGGTAAAGCGGACAAGTCGCTACCAGTTCGCTATGGCTGCCACTGGCCAGTAGCCGCCCCTGATCCAGCACCAGGATCCGGTCAGCATTTAATACCGTGCTGAGCCGATGGGCGATAATCAGCGTGGTTTTTTGCTGCATCAACTCCTGCAACGCCAGTTTGACCGCATGTTCACTGGCAGCATCCAGCGCACTGGTGGCTTCGTCCAGTAATAAAATTGGGCGATCCGCCAAAATGGCCCGGGCAATCGCAATACGCTGCTTCTGACCGCCAGACAGGCGCACGCCCCGCTCGCCCAGTTGAGTCTGATATCCTTCTGGTAAGTCGCGGATAAACTGATCAGCCCGCGCCGCAACACAGGCGGCAATCACCTGCTCCAGGCTGGCCTCTGGCCGGCCATAACGCACGTTTTCCAGCACCGAGTTGGCAAAGATCACTGCCTCCTGTGGCACCAGCGCAAATTGGCGGCGCAATTGTGCCGGTTCGACGGCTGTGATCGGCAGTTGGTCCAAATAAATCGACCCGGCGCTGACATCATAAAAACGCTGCAACAACTGAAAGAGAGTACTTTTACCCGCGCCACTGGGGCCAACTAACGCCACCCGCTCACCCGCCTTGACCTCAAAGCTAAGCTGCTGCAGCACCGGCTGTGCCGGCGACAGCGGATAAGCAAAGCTGACGGCGTCAAAACGTAAATCGCCATTCAGCTTTGCTGGCAGTGCTATCGGCTGCGCAGGCGCAGCGATTTGTACCGGTTCACTGGCCAGTTCCTGCAGCCGCTCTGCTGCACCTGCGGCCCGCTGCACTTCACCTATCACTTCGCTAATAGTGGCCATGCCGCCGGCAACCATCACCGCATAGAATAAAAACGCGGTAAGTTGGCCGGCGCTGATACTGCCAGTTAACACATTCTGCGCACCAATATAGCCAACTACTGTCACAGCGCCGATGCTAAGTAGCATCACCGAGGCAATAAGTAGGGCACGATAAAAGATCCGGCCCCGTGCCGCCTCCAGTACGGCATCGATTTTTTGCGCAAAATGCTGTTCATCGCGCAGTTCATGGCCATAGGATTGCACGGTATGAATTTCATGCAGGCTTTCATCAACATGAGCGCCAATATCAGCCAACCGATCCTGACTTTGCCTCGCCAGCTTGCGCACCTTTTTACCAAGGATAAAAATCGGTGCCAACACCAAGGGCACTGCTAAAAATACCAATAACGTCAGCTTAATACTGGTAAAGGCCATCATTGTCAGGCCACCGATGGCGGTAACCGCTGAGCGTAGCGCCATCGACAGGCTGGAGCCGACCACGCTTTGTAACAAGGTGGTGTCGGCAGTAAAACGTGAAATCACCTCACCGGTACGGGTTTCACTGTAAAACGCCGGTGACAGTTTAAGTAAATGTTGAAACACCTGGTTGCGCAGATCGGCACTGACCCGCTCACCGAGCCAGCTCATAAAGTAGAAGCGGAAAAATACCGCCAGAGCCCCCACCAGCGTGATAGCCAGTACCAGTAGCGTCAGTTCGTTTAAACGGCTGCTATTACCGGCAACAAAGCCTTCGTCTACCAGTAAACGTACACCCTGCCCTAAAGCCAGCCAGGCCAGTGAGCTAAGCAGCAAAAACAGCAGCGCCGCTAACACCCGGCCGCGATAAGGATTTAAAAACCCGGCAACCCAGCGTAAAACGCCTAGCTGCTTATGTTGTGGCGAAGCACTCATCATTAATTCTGCAATTCTGCTCGGCTAAAAGCTCAGAAGTGGCGTTGTAACCGGCATTAAACAAGAGGCCAATAGAAAATTTCTGCATCCGCTAAAAATGCAGCTCAAATCTATGCGGCGACAGCCGATATAAAAATACTGACGTTAAACCCGTTCTGATCGGAGCTAAGCATGGCCAAATTTCATCCACAGGCAATTACCCCGGAGCAAACCTCGGAACTGCGTTACTTACATAAGGTGATGCAGGCACTGGATATTCTGGGGGAGCACCCACAGCTGCATGTGGTCGCCTACGGCCGGATCTGGCGCTATCCTGATATGCTGCAAACCGCCATGCGCTATGCCTATCTGGCGCAACTCCATGGTTTTAATATTGAACCGTTCCGGCGCTGGTATAACCGCGATGCCGAAATCTTTTCACATTATGGGATCCAGTGGTTTAATGGTCAGCCTGGTTGAGATAAACAGTTAAAATCTTGCTTTTTAATTGCTAAAAGCTATTAGGCTATTCGCTTTAAGTTATTTTTCCTTTTCCATATTGGGGTCTATAGTTATTGCAACTTATTGACGTATCACGCGTCGTACCCTTTGCAATAACCAAAACAGGAGTGACCCATGGACAAGAACACCCCCTCCACTGGTAAGTGCCCTATCGCGCACGGTGCTAATACCAGCAGCAGCGATAACGTGATGGCCTGGTGGCCGAAAACGCTGAACCTGGATATTCTGCACCAGCACGATAGCAAGTCTAACCCGCTTGGTGCCGACTTTAACTATGCTGCCGAGTTCGCCAAGCTGGATCTGCAAGCCGTTAAAAACGATCTGAAAGCGCTGATGACGCAAAGCCAAAGCTGGTGGCCGGCAGACTGGGGCCATTATGGTGGCCTGATGATCCGGATGGCCTGGCACAGTGCGGGGAGCTACCGCATTGCTGATGGCCGTGGCGGTGCCGGCACCGGCAATCTGCGTTTCGCCCCACTCAATAGCTGGCCGGATAACGGCAATCTCGACAAGGCCCGCCGTCTGCTGTGGCCAATCAAGAAAAAATACGGTAACAAAATTTCCTGGGCCGATCTGATGATCCTGGCCGGTAATATGGCCTATGAGTCGATGGGCTTTAAAACCTTCGGCTTTGCCGGTGGCCGCGAAGATATCTGGCATCCGGAAAAAGACACCTACTGGGGTAGCGAAAAAGAATGGCTGGCCAAATCTGGTAGCGAAGGCAGCCGTTACTCTGGTGAACGCGATTTAGAAAATCCGCTGGCTGCGGTAATGATGGGTCTGATCTATGTCAACCCTGAAGGTGTGGATGGTAATCCGGATCCGTTGAAAACCGCCCACGATATGCGCGTTACCTTTGCTCGGATGGCGATGAACGATGAAGAAACGGTGGCGCTGACCGCTGGTGGTCATACTGTCGGTAAGGCGCACGGTAATGGCCGTGCCGAAAACCTGGGCCCGGCACCAGAAGGTGCTGAATTACATGAACAGGGTTTTGGCTGGATGAACCATAAAACCCGCGGTATTGGCCGTGATACTGTCACCAGCGGCCTTGAAGGTGCCTGGACCAGCGAACCGACGAAGTGGGATAACGGCTACTTTAAAATGTTGCTGGAACACGACTGGGAGCTGAAAAAGAGCCCGGCCGGTGCCTGGCAGTGGGAGCCGGTGAACATTAAAGAGCAGGACAAGCCAGTTGATGTTGAAGATAGCGCCATTCGCTATAACCCGATTATGACCGATGCCGATATGGCGCTGAAAATGGATCCTGAATACCGTAAAATCTCGGAGCGCTTCTACCAAGATCAGGCCTACTTTGAAGATGTATTTGCCCGGGCCTGGTTTAAATTAACCCACCGTGATCTGGGGCCAAGAAGCCGTTATCTCGGACCAGATGTGCCTACAGAAGAACTGATTTGGCAAGATCCGGTACCGAGCGTTAACTACAGCCTGTCTGAAACCGAAATCAGTGAGCTGAAGGCGAAAATTCTGGCCAGCGGTTTAACGGTAAGTGAACTGGTCGCCACCGCCTGGGATAGCGCCCGCACCTTCCGCGGTTCAGATTATCGCGGTGGTGCTAACGGTGCCCGTATTCGCCTGGCGCCGCAAAAAGATTGGGAAGCCAATGAGCCGGTAAGGTTACAAAAGGTACTGAAAGCGCTGGAGGGCATTCAAGCTGGCCTGAGTAAAAAAGTCAGCCTGGCCGATCTGATTGTACTGGGTGGCTCGGCGGCGATTGAACAGGCGGCTAAAGCGGCCGGTGTGAATATCACAGTACCTTTTGCACCGGGTCGTGGCGATGCGACTCAGGCGCAAACTGATGTTGAATCATTCGAAGTGCTGGAGCCGCTGCATGATGCCTACCGCAATTATCTGAAAAAAGATTATGTGGTACAGCCTGAGGAAATGATGCTGGATAAAACCCAGTTACTGGGTTTAACCGCCCCGGAAATGACCGCTTTAATCGGTGGCATGCGGGTATTGGATACCAACTTTGGTGGCAGCAAGCATGGCGTCTTTACCGATAAGCCGGGGGTGCTGAGCAACGATTTCTTCGTCAATCTGACCGACATGAACTACAGCTGGCAACCGACCGGTCGCAACAGCTATAACATTGTCGAGCGCAGCAGCGGCAAAGTGAAATGGACCGCGACCCGGGTTGATCTGGTGTTTGGCTCCAATTCGATTCTGCGCGCTTATGCTGAGGTCTATGCCCAGGATGATAACAAACAGAAGTTTGTACAAGACTTTGTTAACGCCTGGGTAAAAGTGATGAATGCAGACCGTTTTGATCTGAAGTAAGTGGTCTTTATCCAAACAGGCCGGTCACCAGACCGGCCTGATTCGTTATCATCATCTCGCCTAAAACTTCGGCACCTGACCTTTTGATAGCCGTTTCTGTACCGCTTCTGCCGTTAACTGTTCAACCCATTGTTGTCGGCTGCGTTCTGTGTGCACTATCGCGCCCAGATCCATTAGTTCGCCACTAAAGCTACTGATCGGATCGCCTGGGAAAAAGTAACTCAGGTAACTACCACAGTCAGTAAATTCTTTCGGGAATAATCCCTTACCAGTATTATTGCCGGCCCGACTGCTAAAGAACTGCTCCGCACTGACATTGACTAACACACTTTCACCAAAACCCGGCGCAATATTCACCTGCGGCTCATTCTTATAATCCCGGGCTTTCAGACAGGACATTTTGCCGCTCGCTTCCCATACCGGCTGATCTTTTTGATTACGATTAAATGCCGTTGGTTGACCATAACGTGCCGTAAGAGACTGCATAAATTGCGCTGACGCCGGCTGGTTGCTCAGGATCAATCCCTTGCGGGCCACGCCAATTACCCGTACCTCGCCCACCGGACCAGAGAAGAATACCTTTAACACTGCCCCCTGATTCCCCTGCAAGGCTTCTATCCGATCTAAAAATTCCGGGCTGGGCTGCAGATTAGCGCCATCGTTGAGGTCAAACACCGCAGCAACTTCTTCAATCTGTAGCTGGGGATCAAAGGTATTAATGGCTGCCTTGACTTCATCAACCGTCATACCAAGTTTTATACCGGCAATATCCAACTGCTCTGCCGGCACTGCCTGAACCACGCTGGAAAAACAGAAAAGTAGGCTAATCGCTGATGTTCTGAGGATTTTATGCTTCATACTGGCTCTCCTTGATGCATATTGCTGATAATGACTACCAACCGAAGCGACATCAAAACGCCAGCTCTAGTATAGACGCGGAAAAGACCGCCGTATTACCGGCGGCATAAAATAGGTTTAAAATACCGGTGCCAGTTTCGGCAATTGCACTGTCGTTTGCTGTGGCTGCTGGCCGATTTCTATCGCCAGCCTTGGCACATCCTGCTCGTTTAATAAGTCTTTATGCCAAACCCGCAAGGTATAAGATCCGGCCGGTACCTGCTCCAGCCGGGATATTCCCTGCTGGTCACTGCGACTGTAATAAGGCGTATCCAGTGCCACCACCCAGGCAATCATTTCATCGTGAATATTACAGCCGAGTACCGCGACGCCACTCTGATCGAATAGCACCGGCGCAGCAGGGGTACCAACATAGAGCTTAATTTCAAACGGCTTGATGGCAGAAAACGAATACACATGATGCCGCACCGTATCTTCGTTGGGAAAATACACGGCGGTACCGCGCGGGATCACCAACACATCCGGGATAAAGGTTTTATCCTTTTGCACAATACGGGCATCGTCGACAGGCTTTACCGCCGCACTGGCAGCAGCGGATTCTAAAAACACCACTGCCCCGGTAACCGGCTTGCCCTGCTCGTCAATCACCTGTACCTGCAACCCGGCGGCCAGGCTAACGCTGCTAAATAGCAGCGCCAGCGTCAGTAGTATGGTCAGTAGTTTAAGGTTCAATGGCGATACCTGTTATCGTGGTCGGTAACTCACCAAGTAACAGCGTTTTACCACTGGCCAGATCCACCTGATACAGGCTACTTACCGCAGCGCCTTGTTTGCTGACTGCCAACAGGCCAATATTACGCAGATCGGAAATATCAAAGGCGACGTCGCTAAGTGCCGCTAGGCCCAGGCTACCTACTGTGAACAGGGTACCGGTGTTGGGTGAAACTGCCGGCTCCTGGCCTTCAATACTGCCCTGAGTCACCAGCGTGCCTTGTGCCAGATCGATAGCATAATTGGTGGTGAGTTTCTCATTTTGCTGATTATAGGTATAAGCGGCAGCAACTATCGCTGGTTGCTTATTCGCATTGACGTCGTCCGCGGCATAATGCAGCTTGGGATCAGTAAAGGCCAGTGCGCCGGTTTCCGGGTGCAGGCGTAAATTTTGTCCCTGCACATTAACGACCCGGATCCGATCTGCCGCCGGGTTAAAATCAAAACCATAAGCAGCGTCAGTCAGAGTACCTGCGGGTAATGCAGTACCAACTTTAGTCAGGCTACCGTCTGTCGTATTGATCTGATAGAGCTGGCCCTGATTCGATAAACCAAACAACACGCCGTATGCCACCCGGTAATCAATACCAATTAACTGCTCTGCTGCAGAGAGTCCCTGCAGGGCACGCTGCTCGATAACTTGCTGTGGCGCCTTGGCCGCAACTTTAACCAGCTGTTGTTCAGCCGTTAATAACCACAGCTGTTCATTGCCTTTTAATTCTGGCATTGCCTGCAAACAAAGGGGACTTAACAATAGCGCTGCTGCAATACTACAGGTCTTGGTTGTTACCGTCATGGTTGTACCTCGCTTTAAGAACGCCAACTGGCAGTTACACTACGGTACTGACATTTCAGCGGTTCAGCAAGGGATTAGCGGCTAATCAGTCCTGCCAGCAGACCAAGCACACCACCAAAAACCCCGCCCCAAACCACCAGCCAGCCCAGATGCTCGCGGATCATCCGTTGAATAATCTGTTTTACCAGCTCGGGGGTCAGCTCAGCCAGCCGCTGTTCAACAATTTGTTCGATCTGTTGTCTGAGCTCGGCTAATTGCTCCGGACTGTCCAATTGCGTCAACAGCAACTGATTAAACTGCTCACTCTGACTAATCTCAATCAGTGCGCTCTGTAATTTTTCAGTAAAGGGCTGTTGTAAGGGTTTTAGCATCGCACTGCCGCCGAACATCGACAGCATACTGCCAAAAGAAGATTGCTCCACGGCACTGACCAGCGCATTAAAGGCCGGACTGAGATCGGTTTGCTTGATTACCGGTTCAAAATCAAAGGCCCGGCTGTGTTGTTGTTTTTTCTCCGCTAAAAAGCGGTCGATATTTTCACTGCTAAAAAACTCGGTCATCACCAACTGATAGATCCCCTGCCGGAATTCCACAAAGCGCGCCGGGATCACACCTGAGCCATACAGCAGAGGCACCCGCTCAAACAACATATGGATAGCCAGGGTATTGGTAATGGCGCCGGCCAAAGCAAACATACCGATACTCAGCAGCAGTGGCTGAGCAAGCAGCACGCCGCCCAGTACCAGCACCAAAGCCGCCCCATTAGTCAGTAGATTTTTATTCACCATGCACTCCGCTTCGCGTTGAAGATCCAGGCCGGCGATTTTATGCAGAAGTACCGCCTTTGGCAACGTTAGCCGGCACAGCATTTTGGCGTGGGCGTGCGGCTGGTCTTTCTGCCCGCAATACGCGTATACTCAAACCATAACAGCAGTTTGGAGCCAGGTATGGCCGTATTACAAAAAATTGTGCTTCTAAAAAGCCGCTTACGCAGCGCTGAACTGGCGATAGCGGACTATGTACTGGCGAACTCAGCACAAATTCGTCAATTATCATCACAGGAACTGGCACAGGCCGTTGGCGTTAGTCAGGCTACAGTGGTCCGCTTTACGCAAAAGCTGGGTTATAAGGGCTACCCGGATTTTAAGTTTGCAATTAACGACAGCCTGCACCAGCAAGCCAGCCCGAAAAGCATTAAATTGCATGGTGATATTGCGCTGAATGATAATTTTCAGGAAATGGCGCGCAAACTGCTGGCCGGTAAAATTGAAGTTCTGACCAATACCCTTAGTGCCAATGACCAGCCCAGTATGGAGCAAGGCTGTCAACTGCTGACCCAGGCCAGACGCATTATGCTAACCGGTAAAGGTGCCTCCTTTCTGGTGGCACAGGATTTTTGCCTGAAGCTGCGCAAACTGGGGCTGCAAGCCATCGCAGAAAGCGATAGCCATATCCAACTGGCTGATTTAGCCCACTACAACAATAAAGATTTACTGGTGGTGATCAGTGAATCCGGTGAAACGCCGGAGATGATCGTGGTCAGCCAGTACGCCAGTAGCCGTGGCATTCCGCTACTGAGCCTGACCGGTTTTGCGCCTAATACCGTAGCGAAACTCTCAGTGCTAAATTTAAAAACCGTTGCCAATGAAAATGCTGCCCGGCTGTCGTCTATTTTGTCACGTAATGCTCAGGAGCTGGTCATTGACCTGCTGTTTATTATGCTGACGCAAAGCTCAGCACGCGGGCGCAAAATGGTCGAAGCCTCAAATCAGGCAGTAGCTGAATACCGTAAACGCTAAAGCATGCACACAACCTAGCCAGAGCGGGAATATCTGAGTAAACTACTCAACTATTCTGTCACTGCCTTAGAGCCGTTATGTCATTATTTCAGGTTGAACACAGCTACCGAACCCTCCCTGCTGCCTGCTACGCTGATTGTGTGCCAACGCCGGTGCGCGCCCCGGCCTGGCTGGCATTTAATCAACCACTGGCCAACGAACTAAAGTTGCCAGAACAGTATCAGCGCACAGCTGAGGGCTTAGCGCTGTTTAGCGGTAACAACCTACCCGATTGGACATCGCCGCTGGCTCAGGCCTATGCTGGCCACCAATTTGCTAACTATGTTCCCCGCTTAGGCGATGGCCGGGCGTTGCTGCTGGCAGAGCTGCGGGCCAAGGATGGTAAGCTTTACGATCTGCAACTAAAAGGCGCCGGTCGTACCCCGTTTTCACGCAGTGGCGATGGCCGCGCCCCACTGGGCCCGGTACTACGCGAATATCTGGTTAGCGAAGCCATGTATGCCTTAGGCGTACCCACCACCCGGGCGTTGGCCGCCGTGAGCAGCGGTGAGTTGGTGTTCCGTGATGAAACACTACCGGGCGCTATCTTAACCCGGGTTGCCAGCAGTCATATCCGGATCGGTACAATGCAGTATGCCGCCAGCCAGCCTGATCCGGCTGTGCTGCCCGCACTGGCAGACTATGTGATAAACCGTCACTATCCACAGCTGTGGCAACAGGATAATCCGTATCTGGCGCTGTTACAGCAGGTAGCGGAGCGCCAGGCGCAGTTGGTCGCGCACTGGATGAGCCTGGGTTTTATCCACGGTGTCATGAATACCGATAATATGAGCCTGAGCGGCGAAACCATTGACTATGGTCCCTGCGCCTTTATGGAAGCCTATCAACCGCGGCAGGTTTACAGTTATATCGATCAACAGGGTCGCTATGCCTATCAGAATCAGCCAGCCGTTGCGCAGTGGAACCTGGCCCGGCTGGCCGAAGCCCTGCTGTCCCTGATTGACCCGGATCAAGAGCAGGCGATTGCGCTGGCAATGTCGGTGTTGAACGCCTTTCCACAGTATTATCAAACTGCATACCGGCAGCGCTTTCGGGCCAAGTTGGGATTAACGGCACCGGCACAGGAGGAGGCGGACGATCAGCTGATCGCCGATTTTCTTGCGTTACTGAGCGCTGGCCAGGCTGATTTTAGCCAGAGTTTTTTCGCGCTGCGCCAAGGCGACAGTGCCTATTTAACACAGCAACTGGACAAACAACAGTACAGTGCCTGGCAGCGGCAATGGCAGCAGCGCCTGAGCCAGCAGACTGCCGATCCGCAGGCTATTATGGCAACCGCCAACCCTTATCTGATCCCACGCAATCACCTGATCCAACAGGTGATAGACCAGGTCAGCCAGGATGGTGATTTAGCTTTATTCCAACAGTTGCAGCAGCTATGGCAACAACCCTATCAGCCATCAGCAGCAGGTGAGCCATACAGCCTGGCAGCACGCCCGGAACAGCGCGTCTGCCAGACTTTTTGTGGTACCTAAAGGATCCAGCTTTGGTAAAGTGGAATACCGATTAAGATATTAAATGGGAAGGTGATCCCGAGCGCCGCCAGCATCGACAGGCCGATATCAGCCTGCGGAATGGCGGCACGGATCGCCGCGGGTGCCGCGATATAAGAGGCACTGGCCATCAGCGTCGCAAACACCAGGGCACTACCCGCTGGCATACCCAGGATGCCGGCAACCAGCAGTCCGACACTGGCCAGCACCAACGGCGTAACCAGTGCGAAAATCATCAGCCGCCAATGCTTCCACGGCAACGGATTACAGACCCGGGCCGTACAAAGGCCCATTTCCAGTAAAAACAGCGCCAGCATGGTTTTAAACCCACCCAGCAATACCGGGGTAATTTCCGATAAGCCCTCATTACCATAAAAAGCCCCAATCAACATGCCGCCCAATAACAGCAGCACACCGCGGCTGGTCAGGGCTTCATGTAAAATTGCCAGACCATTGGCCTTGGTGCCATTAATAAAACGGTACAGCCAGAGCATTACCACGATAGCCGGCAATTCCAGCAGCACCAGGTACAGTGTGGTCTGGGCGGATAATTCCAGATTATTCGCCATCGCAACCGCCAGCACCACGGCAAAGGTACCCGCGCTGACAGAGCCATAGTGCGCGGCAATACTGGCAGCATTGGCACTATCCAGCTTAATCAGGCGTCTTAACAGCGGATACAGCAGCAGTGGGATCAGGGCACCACAAAATACGATTAGCGCCAGCTCCGGCAGCAGCGGCAACAAGGGTTCACCATGCAATGCCATACCGCCTTTCAGGCCAATGACCAACATCAGTAAAATTGACAGGATTTCATATATCGACACCGGCACTTTGAGATCGGATTTCACCAGGCCGGCAATTAAACCCAAGGCAAAAAATGCTATAACCACATCTGGCATTTAGTTCTCCCCGTTCTAGAGCATCATGTAGTTTTAGTTTGTGTAAATATCGGCGGCGATCTTGCCTGCAACCTACCCTTTATGCTAATTAATAATTTAACAAATCACTATTGATAATTATCTATGGACGCCCGTCATCTTAGTTTCCGGCTATTACAGGTTTTCCGCCAGGTTGCCGAAAGTGGCAATATTACCGCCGCTTCCCGTTTACTGCACCTGACGCAACCCACGGTATCATTACAACTTAAAAAACTGAGTGAAATCATTGGCGAGCCACTGTTTGATTATCAGCAACAACGCTTACAACTGACCGCCAGTGGTGAACTGCTGTATCAGGCGGTGCTGGATATTGATGAACGGCTATCAGAATTTAATCAGCAGCTACATCAACAGCGCCGTGGCGATGCCGGCACCATTTCGCTGGCGGTAGTCAATACCGCCCAATATCTGCTGCCACAACTGCTGGCCGACTTTAGCCGTGACTATCCGAGGGTCGTGATCAACCTGCAGATCGGCAACCGGGCCCATATTTTAAACCGCTTTGCCCAGCAACAGGATCACCTGTATTTGTTCAGTCACCCACCCGGCGGGGAGAATGTTAAAGCCAAGGCCGTAGTCGCCAACCCGCTGTATCTGGTAGCCCCGCCCGGGCACTGGGCCAGCCGGCAAAGCGGCTTAAGTTTTGGGATGCTGCAGGAGGAACGCTTTATTCTGCGCGAACCCGGCTCTGCCACCCGCATGACCTTTGATAGCTGGCTCAGTAGCCAGGCCACTGAAATCAAATATAGTATGCAAATGGAGTCAAATGAAGCGATCCGGCTTAGTGTGATGGCTGGTCTGGGCGTAGCCTTGTTATCTGCCCATACCTTGCAGGGACAGCAACATCTGCTGTCTGTACTGGAGGTAAGCGGTTTTCCGCTACTAAGTCACTGGTATCTGGTACGGCACAGTAATAAACGCTTGCCGCAGGCCGCCGTCAAACTCGGCAGCTTTATTGAGCAGCAGTTGGCGCTGTGGCAGGATCCACTGCAGGCGGAAAGAAACGCTCGCCCTGGGTCGCAAAATCCTGCAACCACTGGCTAAAATCTTTGGCGGGTAGCGGCTTGGCGAAGTAATACCCCTGCACCTGCTGACAGCCGGCATCCAATACCCGGCTTAAACCGGCATGATTCTCCAGCCCTTCCGCCGTAACGGTCAGCCCCAGTCCTCCCGCCAGCTGCGCTGTCGCCTGTACAATTAATGCATCCTGTTGGTTGTGTTCGATATCTTTGATAAAGGCGCGATCGATTTTCACTTCATGTACCGGCAAATTCTTCAGATAAGCCAGTGATGACTGCCCGGTACCAAAATCATCAATCGCCAGCTTGATCCCGGCCTGCTTTAATACTTTCAGATTAGCGATAGCCCGGCTGGCATCCTGCATCACCGCACTTTCGGTCACTTCCAGTGTTAAGGCACTCACTGGCACAGTCGCCTCGGCCAGCGCTGCCAGAATGCGCGCCGGCAAAGCATCATCCAGCAGATCGGCTGCCGATAAATTTACCGCCACAGCCACTTGCGGATGCAGCTGTTGCCAACTGGCGAGTTGCCGGATCACTTGCTGTAACATCCAGTTCGAGATCAGGCTAATATTGCCGGTTCGCTCGGCCAGGGTAATAAACTCCATGGGTGAGACAAAACCCAGTGTTGGGTGTTGCCAGCGGATCAACGCCTCTGCCGCCCGACAGTGGCGGGCAACGATATCGACCTTAGGCTGGAAAACCACAGAAAACTGACCACTGACTAAGGCCTGTGGCAGATCGCGGATCAAGGTCAGCTCCCGCTGGTGGCTTTCATCCTGCCCGGCGCGATACCAGGCTTGCGGCAGATTGTCCGCTTTGGCGTTAGCCAGGGCAATTTCCAGTCGCCGCAATATCGCATTAACATCCTGTGCCAGCGCCGCGGTGGCATAAACACCGGCCACTAACTGTAGATTAATCGCCGAACCGGCCAAATCGAAGGGCTGCGCCAGATTAACCAGCAAGCTATTGATCTGCTCCTCTTCCAGCGCGGAGGGGATCACCAGCAGAAACTCATCTGCCCCCAGCCGGGCACAAAAACTGATTGTCGTTTCATTGTTAAGCCGCAGCGCCAGCTGCTGTAATAACAAATCACCACTGTGATAGCCCAGACTATCGTTCACGTAACGAAACTTTGCGATATTTAATAGCAATAAAGTCGACGCCTGTTGCTGCAGCCTGGCTGCCAGGTGCTTCTCGACCGCCAGCCGGTTTGCTAACCCGGTTAACGGGTCGCGCTCCACCTGCTCCAGTAGTTGCCGCTCCCGCTGCTGAATAGCTGCACGCATCTGAGTAAGGGTATTTGCCAGCAAGCCTACTTCAGCTAAGGCTACCGCCGGCGGCTGTACTTCCTGACCACGCCCGATAGCCTTGGCGTAGCGCACCAGTTTATCCAATGGCCGGGTGACACTGCGGGTATATACAAAGGCCACCACCAGCGCCAGCGCCAGGCCCAGACTAAAGATCTGTAGCAGCTGATTACGCAGTGCCTGATAATTCGCCAGCCACTGCGCATTTGGCAGGTGCAATACGCCCCACAACTGCTGCGTTTCGCTAAGCGCAAATAGCTGGCTAATATGCTGGGGTAACAACTCCGGCAACAAGCGGTCATCAAGCATGATATGTTGCAGCTGCTCGGTCAGCTGCTGTTTGGCCGCTGCCGAAAGCGTGGAACTTAGCACCAAACGTTCACCGCTGAGCCTGATAAAACTCACCTGCAGCCCGGTTAAATCGGCGATTTGGCTGGCCAGTTGCTGATCGACACTAAAGCCCATACCAACCCAGGCAATAATATGCGGCGCCCGTACCGGCACCAGCACTAACTGATAGGCACGCTCTCCCACGCTAAGCACGCTGGCCTGTGAGCCTTGCTGAGCACGGGCTTGTTCAAATAAACCGGGTAATACGGCGTTATCCTGCACCGCAGCGGTACTGGCCAGCATCCGGCCATCCGGGGTAAATAAAAACGCCAGATCGGCGTTAATCCGGGCGCCATGATTGTCTAAAACACTGCTGATGGTTTCCGCTTCGGCGGTGGCCACGGCCTGACGAAAGCCAAAGTCGGCCGCCAGCAGGCGGACGCTGTCAGTTAACTGATCGCTGCGCACTTGCAGCGTTTGGCCGGCGGCATTACTGGCAACCTTGAGCAGCTGCCGTGCTTGCTGCTCACTGTCATTACGCATGGTATTAAGGGTGGCATAACCGGTAAATACAGCCAGCAACAGCAATAAACCGACCAGCAATAAGGTTAACTGACTACGTAACGACCTTAACATCGAGCCCCCGGGTCTGCGATTTGCGTTTAGCGTTTAAACCGATGAACCAAATCGGCCAGATTATCCGACACTTTTTTCAGCTGGCTCAGCGTATGGGCCGCTTCCGTCGCCGCCTGAGTGCTATGTCCCGCCAACGTGGAAATGCTGACAACCTGACGGTTGATATCGTCTGCCACATGGGCCTGCTGCTCTACCGCAGCTGCCATCTGGGTTGACATATGGGCAATTTCATTCACTGCGCCATTGATACCACTTAACATCTCACCACTTTCCAGCACTTTTTGTAAACCATTTTCGGCATCCTGGGCCCCTAACTGCGCCACATGTACCGCGTTATTCGCCCGCGCCGTCAACTCCGCGACGATAGCATAAATTTCTTTGGTCGATTGCTGAGTACGCTGCGCCAGATTACGCACCTCCTCTGCCACCACCGCAAAGCCCCGCCCCTGTTCGCCGGCGCGAGCCGCCTCTATCGCTGCATTTAACGCCAGTAAATTGGTTTGATCGGCAATTTGCTCAATAAACTGTGCTGCCTTGGCAATCTTATCAGTTTGATCGGACACCTCAGTCACCGACTGGCCGATACTGCTGACCGTATCGCGTAATTTCTCAATCGAATAGCGGGTGGTACCGGCAATTTCATTGCCCCGTGCCGCTAATTTGTTGGCTTTATCGGCCTGGGCTGCAGTATCAGTAACATGGTGCGCCACTTCGGCGATAGTCGTCGTCATTTGATTCATCGCCGTGGCCACCTGCATGGTTTCGGCCTGCTGGCGATCAATCTCCTGGTTGGCTTCCTGCGTCAGTTGTAAGCCGCGCAGTGAGTCCTTAGCTACGCTACTGGCCGCATTTTCAATCCGGGTTAGCATGGCACGCAAATGCGAGCGTTCGCTAAGCACATTCACTTTTAACTTGCCTACCGCATTACGATCATCGGTATAACTTAGCACCGCCAAGCGATCCCCAAAGGCACCAGGCAATAAGGCATCCAGCTCACTAAAGAGTTTGGCCTGCTGCCATTTTTGTAACAATGCCCAGGTCAGTGCCGCAGCAGCGAGCACCCACGCCAGCGCCATTAAACCGCCTTGCCACAGCGCTAAGCTAGCGACCAGCAGCGTCAATAAACCGAGCCCCGCCTCCACCGACCAGCGCCTTGCAGCAGCTTTGTCCTGATTGATGTGTTGATACAGTTGTTCAGCGCGGGTGACATCCTGCTCTTTCGGTGCACAACGCACCGACTCATAACCCACGATCTGGCCTTTTTCAAAAATCGGCATCACATAGGCATCCACCCAGTAATAATCACCGTTTTTACAGCGGTTCTTCACCAGGCCCATCCAGTTTTTACCCTGCTTCAGGTAACGCCACATGGTTTCATAGGCTGCCGCAGGCATATCCGGATGCCGTACCAGATTATGCGGCTGTCCCAGCAGCTCCTCTTTGCTGTAGCCACTTACCGCGACAAAAGCCTCATTACAGTCAACAATAATACCGCGGGTATCGGTAACCGAGATTAACCGCTCCTCAGGGCCAAATGTACGGCGTTGATTGGTAACAGGCAGGTTTTTACGCATGGTGTAAGCTCTTTAAATAATTAGAAAAACACATAAAACATTGTAGCGTAATTTACCACCTTGGAGGTAGAAAAGCGTGTAGCAGCGCTTTTTATCCGATTAAGTGAGCTGCGGCCTACCATGCTGAGGACTCCCGCCTGACTGTACCTGCAGGCCGGCGATCGGTTATGATGCCGCTATATGATCTAATGTTAGTAAGCTGCTGAAATTCCGGACAGGAACCGCCATGAGCCAAGCGCCAAGCTTTTATTTCTATGACTTTGAGACCTGGGGCGCCGATCCGAAAAAAGATCGCCCGGCCCAATTTGCCGGTATCCGTACCGACCATGAACTGAATATTATTGGCGAGCCCGAGATGTGGTATTGCCAGCTCGCCAACGACTACCTGCCCCATCCGGCAGCCGCCCTGATCACCGGTTTAACCCCGCAGCTCTGTAATAAAAAAGGCTTAGTTGAAACCGAGTTTATGCAGCGGATCCTAAACGCCTTTAGTACCCCCAATACCTGCGTGCTGGGGTATAACAGCCTGCGCTTTGACGATGAGGTCACCCGCTACGGCCTGTATCGTAACTTTTATGATGTGTACGGCCGCGAATGGCAGCAGGGCAACAGTCGCTGGGATCTGATTGATTTGGTGCGCGCCTGCTACGCGCTGCGCCCCGAGGGTATTAACTGGCCACTGCGTGATGATGGCAGCCCCAGTTTTAAGCTTGAGCTGCTGACCAAAGCCAATAATTTAGAACATAGCGCCGCCCATGATGCGCTGTCTGATGTGTACGCCACCATCGCCATTGCCAAACTGATTAAACAGCAACAACCTAAACTGTTTCACTATCTGTTTGAACTGCGTAAAAAGCAAAAAGTCGCCGAGCTGATTGACGTTGCAGGCTTAACACCCTTGGTGCATATTTCTTCAAAGTTCCCGGCGACTCAGGGCTGTGCCAGCTGGATAGTGCCGCTGGCCTACCACCCAAGCAATAAGAACGCGGTTATCTGCTATAACCTGCAACTCGACCCCAGAGCGCTGCTGGATGATGATTTGGCTACACTGCAACAAAAACTCTACCGTAAGAGCAGTGAACTGGCCGAAGGCGAACAGCGGCTGGGGTTAAAGCTGATCCATCTGAATAAATGCCCGGTGCTGGCCAATGCGAAAACCCTGAGTGCCGAACGCGCAACCGAGCTTGGCATTGACCGCAACCAATGCCTGCACCATCTGGAATGGCTGCGCCAAAATCGCCAGTTACAACAAAAGGTAGTCGAGCTGTATCAGCAAGCCGGCGACTACGGCGCGGAAACCAACCCCGATTATCAGCTGTACAACGGCTTTATCAGCGACGCCGATAAACAAAAAATGCAACAGCTGCACCAGCTGGATCCGGCCAACTTAACCGCCGATAGCCTGATCTTTAGCGAAGAGCGGCTAAACCGCTTATATTTTTTATACCGGGCACGCAATTACCCGCTCAGCCTTACCGATAGCGAGCTGCAAAAATGGCAACGTTACCGCACTGACAAGCTGATGCACGGCCTGGATAATCCCAACCTGACGATGGAGCAATTTAGTCTGGCACTGGAAAATCTGGCACATGAGCACAGCGCCGATGAGCAGAAAATGGCGATTTTAAAAGCTTTGTATCGCTACGCAGAAGCACTGTAACAAATCCCATCTGATTGTCGGGTGGTCGCAAAAGCGGCTTTTTTGTGCGCCATAGCGCCTGTTGCTTCGTATACTAAAGTGATTTTAAAGCAAAGCAGACGAGGTAAAGATGCGTACCACCCTGACTAAAGTCAGCCAGTTAAGTTTACTTGCTGCCGCACTCTGGGCTGCCAGCGCCGCAGCCCACCACGGCTGGAACTGGACCGAACAGCAGCAAACCGAGATGACCGGTGAAATTACCGAAATCTATATTGGCCCGCCGCATCCGCGTTTAATGATCAACACCCCGGATGGTGCCTGGCAGGTCGATCTGGGCAATCCACGGCAAACCCGGGATGCCGGTTTTGTCGAAGGCGAAGCCGCAGTCGGTGATACCGTGCTGGTGCGAGGCCATCGTTCGGCAAAAACAGATGAGCGGATTATCAAAGCGGTTCGCGCCACCATTAATGGTAAGGTGTATACCTTTTATCCGCAGCTGCTGCGCGAAGACTAAGCCTTGCTGGCAAACAGCCTGATCAGCCTGTCCGAACTGGCGTTAATTAACCTTATCCGCCAGTCGGCACTGGCTTATCCGGCACTAAGCGCGCTGCATATTCTGGGCATCGCCCTGCTGCTTGGTAATATTCTGCTGTTGGATCTGCGGCTACTCGGAGTGCTACGTCAAAGCGCGTTATCAGACTTATTAAAGCTGTTTAGCCGGCTGGCGGGCATCGGTTTACTGCTGGCTATCGGTAGTGGCGTGCTGTTATTTAGCGTGCAACCCCTGCAATATCTGAGTAATCAGGCTTTTTTGCTGAAAATGCTGTTACTGGCCCTGGCACTGCTTAACCTACTAATAGTGCACCTTAGCCAGGCCTGGCAGCAGGCCTGCAGTGGCGGGCCAGTCAGTAACAGTCTTAAGCTCACCGCCGCCAGTTCACTACTGCTCTGGCTAACCATACTTTTCGCCGGGCGCTGGATTGCTTTTGTTTGAACAGCAAGTACTTAAAATCCTAGCCTATAACACATCACGATACTTTTCATTTGCCTGATATGCTTCCACTTCCAGGGGGGCGTTATCATAGCCATAGGTCGCCAGATCGCTAAAATGCTGTGTGATAACTTGCTGCAAACTGGAACGTTCAATTTGCAAAACATGCACCAGCTCATGTGCCAGACGTGGCGTAGTAAGCGGGTAGTCTTCGCGGACATAAATGGAATAGCCAAATACCTGAGCATTATTGACAATACCCTCGCCGATAAAGCCCACGGCTTCACCCACTGTTTTTAACAGCAGGTTATCGTACGGAAAAGGGACTTGATCAACAAAGACCAGCCTCACCTGTTGCGGGTTTTTGATACCAATATCTCGGGCAAGTGCCAACTGTGTGTCATCCAACGGCTGGCCAGTTTGCAGGCCCAACAGTTCAGTCTCAGTGGCCCATTCAATATACTGCGGCAGTATCAGTGCCGAAATCAGCTTTTGATGGAAGAATACGATGCCACTCCCCATGGCGAGCACAAAACCCAACACCAATGTCCATTTTTTTACTGCGCTACCTTGCATATCCGCTCCTGAAAAGAGGCAACCTTTACTATTTTGGGGTAATCACAACGACATTCCCCGCGACGGGAAAATAATACGGTGTGCGCGGCCAAAGCAATCAGTGTTATGGCCAACTGCCAGTATGACAAGACTGTGATAACACTTTCAATTTAAAACTGCGTAGTCCTTAGCAAAATAACTCCGATTCCGCCCGGCTTCCTTAGCCCGGTAAAGCGCCTGGTCTGCCAGAGTCAGCAATTCAGCAAGCTGCTTGGTATCGTGCTGTAATCCCACAACACCCGCGCTAAAATGCAATGGATAATCCGGCGCCAGCTTCAACCGTTCGGCAGCCGCGGCACTGCGCAACCGCTCCAGGATGGTATTCGCCTCGTCACGGTCTACTCCCTGTAATACCAGCAAAAACTCCTCGCCTCCCCAACGGCCGAATACATCCCCCGGGCGCAGCACTTTATCCGCCACCTTGGCAAAACGCTTCAGCGCCTCATCACCCGCATCATGACCATAACGATCGTTGCAGGTTTTAAAGCGATCCAAATCCAGTAGTGCAATAAATAGCGGCTGTTGCCGGGCTTTCGCATGCGCAAAGGCCTCCTGTGCCCGCGCCTCGCTATAGCGGCGGTTTGCCAAGCCGGTTAACGGATCAGTAAAGGCCATCCGCCGGTAAAAACGCCGGTGTCGCAGCAGCAGCATCACGATAACGCTAAGCAGCAGCGTTACTATGACACCACTGACCACGAGCAAGCGGTGGCGGCGATCCTTTTCTGCCGCTTCCTGGGTTTTGCGCTCCAGACTTTGTACCAACTGTTCTACACGAAACCGCGCCTGTATGAGCCTGTTATTGCGTGCCCAGCTGTTATCGCCGAACTCCAACAGCTCGCTTAAGGCGACATTAAGATCTGACACCGCAGCTTCGTAATGACCCAAAGCGGCATAAGTTTGCCCTCTGATAAAGTAATACCTGTAGCCATGATAACCGACGTCCCAGCCTGGCCAGTCCTTAGCTAACGATTCAAGTATCACCATGGCTTGCCCGGGTTCTTTATTCGCCAGCAGCGCCGCCGCATAATTCACGTTAGTGCTGTACTCGGTGATATGCCAAATGCCCTTTAGTTTAGGTAAGCTGGCGCGGCAGCTTTGCAGAGCCTCTGCCACCCGTCCCCGCTGCTCCAGCACACCACAAAGCCCGGCTTCGGCATAGGCCACACCAAAAGGATTGTCGGCCCGTTGTGCCGCTTCGGCAGAGCGGCGAAAGAGCTGTTCGGCGTTTTTCAGCGATTGGCTATCCCGTTGCCTCCACCAGGAAAACGCACTCATATATAACTCATTGGCAACCATATCGTGCATTTGCTGAGCCTCGAAGTAACGCAGCGCCTCTTCGCTCAGCGCCCGACCGTAGTCACCATCTGTTCTCAGGGCAATCTGCCCCAGCACTGATGCTGCTTCGGCACGCATCCAGGCCAGCGACTCATTATCCGCATTCCGGTAAGCATTTGAAGCCAATTCAAAGGTTTCGCCATTAAGTGCTTCGATGTCGGCCATAACGGAGGCAAGACGAATTTTCAGACAAAGCGAGGTCGGTTGATTGACAGGCAATAAGGCAAGCTGCGGTAGCAGCCTATCGAGGGTTTCGTCAACTGAGGCGCGCAAGCCGCCACCGTAAAGATTAGCAATCTGCAGATGCAATAATGCCGGATGATCGGCCGGCAGTGCCTGCGCCGCCTCTAAAGCAAGCGGTAGCTCGGTTTTCTCCTGGCCAAGCATACGTTTAGCTTGAGCGCGCGCAGCTTCCAGCCAGCTGCGCCGCTCAATCGTCAGATCTGTCTGGCTTAATACTTGCTCAATCGCAGCTAAAGCCTGATAAGGTTGACGGCCGATGTCTTTGGCAAGTGCCTCAATCTCCGGATCGCCACTACCCAGGCAACTGGCGGACGCGGAGGCACTAAGAAACAACAAACCGCTGCAGAGTACAACTCCTTGCCAAACTAATCTCATCCCTTCTCCCCACGACCGCTCGGGCTGACTTGCTTAGTTCACTTTAACTAATAATAGTCATAAGCTTAGCTGAAAGCCCACCAAAGACTATTACTAATGAGGCTGTCACTGCAGCATCAGTTCTTATCAGATGAAGTAATTGGCTAAAGCCGGCTATTGCCAGCCATTGCTGTTAGCTTATTGCATTGAATGCAGGCCAATCAGGTTGCCCTCAGTGTCACGCACCAGCGCGCAAAACCCGTGCTCACCAATAGATTGCTTCTGTTGCACGATCTCACCGCCATATTTTTTGGCACGAGCTGCCTCTACGGCGCAATCCGCGCAGGCAAAATATACCAGGGTGCCGCCGGCTCCTGGAGAAAAGCCATCCATTTTCACCAACATACCACCAGAACCATACTGCGACATCCCGGCTTCCTTATCCATCGGGAAAAACCACATATCCATTTCTACCTCAGGGATCGGACTTGGCATCTTCTCCAGCGTCGTGGCAAAGACGGCTTCATAAAAGGCTTTTGCCCGGGTCATATCAGCGACATATATTTCAAAATGCACGACAGGGTTAGTTTGCATGGTAGGTTTCCTGGATTCCGTAATACTTATCTCAATATTAGCTGCCTTATCTGACTATGACAGCCTATACATCTTTTTTTGCTACTGTATAAATAAGGTACCAGGCTGATTGTGATGTCAAATTACTATGAGTGAACATCGTTTCCGTCATTTTATCGGGCCGGCTTTATTCGAAGCAGTATTTGTGGTGCTGGGTGTGGTACTGGCACTGGCCGCCAATGAATGGCGCAAAAGCCGCGCGGATATCGCTCAGGCAAACACAGCGCTTACGGAAATAGTGCGGGAATTAGACGCCAACCGGCAGGCGGTTACCGCAGCTCTGGACTATCACCACGGCTTGATCCAAAAGATTACCCAGGCCGCAAACGACTCGTCTAAGCCCAGCTTACGTGATTTCAGCCGTGGCTTTATTGCTCCGGCACAAGTTCACCGCACCGCCTGGAGTGCTGCCACTGAAATAGGTGTACTTACCAGTATGCCCTACGATTCAGTTGTTGCGTTATCGCGGGTTTATGCCCAACAGGAACATTATCAAGAGCAGGCAAAAAGTGTTGCTCAGATTATTTATGCCGAACTATATCGCGGCGGTGCGCCAGCTATCATTGCCAACGCAGACAATTTGGTGAACGTGTTACAGATTTTCGTCTATCGTGAGCAGCAATTGCTGGAAACCTACGATACCTTGCTAAACGGAACCTTTAGTGAACATCGTCTCCAACTTGCTAATCTATTGCCACTCGACAGCAAGTAAAGCCCTGCCTTAAAATCTGCGGGTTACAATTTCAACCTATTCAGTCGTCCTGATTGAGTTTTGCTATTAATACGTTTACCAACGTGGCAGCCCAAAAGTATGCCGATGGATACTTTGAAAATGATGACGTTACAACCATTTGTTTTTAAATTTGCCGGCCGCAGCGACAGGTAATGCTGCAATGCTGCCCAGATAGCCGAAACGAATATATTCGTGCACTATCTCAATCTTTCAAGCAGCCCTTTTCGCTTGACTAAGTTCTTATAGTCCCATTGAATCTCCTGGGCTTTTTTAAGCCATCGACGTATATCTGTCGTATTGACTTCCGAAGTATCATTGAAAAACACCGATGCATCCCTGAACTTTTTTCCCAACACATTTAATCCGGGTTCCGCAAAGTCTGCACCGCTCCAGAACATCAGTCGTATCCCGGTTTTCTGCTTACTATATCCAACAGTCGGGTTCCCATCCAGGAACCAGACAGGATGAGAGTGCCAGATTTTACTCTCCGCACCTGGCAAATTATGATCGATTTCCCGAGCCAGTAGCTCACACAGCGCTTGATAGCCGGCTTGCTGCATCTCGTTGTATGTCTGTATTTCAGGATCCATTTTGCCCTCCTGCTGCAAAACGCCACGGGTAGGCCCGGGCAGCTTGTAATGCGAACGAGAAGTGCCCGCGAGTTGACAGGCTTTTAAAACCAATACTCTGTTATAGCACTCCCAGCGCCACAAGGCTCGCCTTGCCAAGCGCTACGCGTTGTCCTGCGTCGGCTGCGTGTTGAATGTCAATATTCAATGCGAAGGCATACACTCGACCATCTTTTTGCACCCAGCCGACCCACCACCCGATACCAGGCTCAGGGACATTTTCCCAACTAGTTTTTCCATACAGTTCCCAATTTTCACCTCGCTCCAGAAGCACTATCTCGCGAACTTTATCTTGCACATCTTCGGATACTGGCAACCTGCTAAGAGCCAGCTTAGCCAGAAACTGGGCTTGCTCAACAGCACTGATTTTAAGCGGGCCTTTTAACCAAAAATCATCAACGGTCATGCCGATATCTGCATTTCCATAGTCAAGCTTCGAGACGTACTCGCGCATTCGTTCCAGACTGACCTTTCCCCCAAATTTAAAACCATGACATCGATGAGATTTCCAATAAAATGGAGCCAATGGAGATCTCAAAATGAAAAAGCGTTACACCGAAGAGCAAATTATCAAA
>OGCL01001034.1_pt1 | contig 25817 bp, 18 predicted proteins | sample 1570041 | NCBI WGS metagenome assembly OGCL01 (sample SAMN06266162, study PRJEB24511) | hot springs metagenome | isolation source: Hot spring water | place: South Africa: Limpopo | collected 2015-06-22 | reverse complement strand
AGCGCTGCGCCAGCGAGCGGACCTCGCCGGCCACCACGGCAAACCCACGCCCTTGTTCGCCAGCGCGTGCGGCCTCCACGGCGGCGTTCAGCGCCAGGATGTTGGTCTGAAAGGCGATGCCGTCGATGACGCCAATGATGTCGGCGATCTGGCGCGAGCTGTCCTGGATGTCGCGCATGGTCTGCACCACTTCGCCCACCACCTGCCCGCCTTCGCCCGCCACGCGCGAGGCGTTGTGCGCCAGTTCGTTCGCATCGGCGGCGCTGTGGGTGTTGCGTCGCGCGGTCTCGCCCAGCGATTCGGCCGAAGCCGCCGTCTGCTGGAGCGATGAAGCCTGGCTTTCGGTGCGCGCCGACAGGTCATGGTTGCCCTGCGCAATCTGGGCGCTGGCCGTGGCCACGCCATGGGCCCCGCCACGCACCTGAGTCACGAGTTGAACAAGACTGTCCTGCATGTGGTGGAGCCTGGCCATCAGGCTGTCGGTGTCGCCGGGCCGAACCACGATGGGATGCGTGAGGTCGCCGTCGGCCACACGGGCCACCATGGCTGCCGCGTCGGCCGGGTCGCCACCCAAGGGGCGCAGCACCATGCGGGTCAGCGCCAGATTCAGCACCGCCGACACGAGCACCACACTGATCAGCGCGATCACCACACCAGCAGCCAGCTGCCGGTAGACCGGCGCCATCGCATGGCTGACGGGCACGGCCGCGGAGAACACCCACGGCGTGCCGGTCTCACCCACGGCCACCGGCACATGGACCTCAAGCAACGCGCCATCAACTGGATCGGTGCGCTCGTCATACACGGGGCGGCCCGCCTTCAACGCCCGCTGCGCCGCAGCCCAGAACGCCTGCTCGGGATGGGCCTTGCCCACCCGCTCGCCATCGACGGCGCCCACAACCAGGCCGCCGTGAGACAACAGCGTGGCCCGACCCACATCGGCCACCCGGATGGCCGACACCATCTCCTGCAGGGACGCCAGCGCAATGTCCACACCGGCCACGCCCACGAACTGGCCATCCACCACGATGGGCACAGTCACGGTCGTGATCAGCGTGTCCTTGCCCGCCACCGGATAGACATAAGGCTCGATGACCACCTCCTTGCCGCGCTGCTTGGCCAGCAGGTAGTAATCGCCAGCGCCGGGCTTGTCATAGTCAACCAGAGGCTCCAACTGCGGCTGACCCGAGCCGCGATGCCAGTAAGGCACATAACGCCCCGTGGCGTCGTGACCCGGCTTGCCTGCAAACTCGGGGTCTTTGCCGTCAAACGCGTTGGGCTCCCAGCCTGTCCAGACGGCAAGAAAGCGGGGGTTGCCCGCCAGCATGCCGTGCAGCAGTGCGTCGACCGCTGCACGGTCGGTGCGGCCCTGCCGCTTGAGTTCGCTCAGGCCGCTGGCCAGCGCGCGCGAGGCGACCATGGCCTCGTCCAGCACCAGGTCGACCGCGGCGGCATGCCGCTCCGCCGCCGCCTGAGTGTGTGCCAGCCCCTGCGCCTGAAGAGCGTGGGACGACTGCCAACTGAGGGCGCCGACCGTCACGGCCAGGCCCACCAGCACAATGGCCACGACACTGCCCAGCAACCGGGCCTGAAGACTCCATCCGCGCGCGCGCTGCATAGTCGGTACGTCCTTCTTCCGATAAGCACAACATGGCCCACCCGGAAGGCCATGACTGAAGCCATGTTTACGTAGAAACACCGACAAGCTTGAGGCGAACAAGGCCCGGTTTTCCCGCTTGTTGTGACTTGCATCACGGTCATGCGGGCCCGGGGCGCCGCGCGGCACAATGTCGGCATGCGCGTACTGGTGGTGGAAGACGATCCAGGCATCGCAGACGGCCTGACGGCCATGCTGCGGGCCCACGGCTATGCCGCCGACGCCTGTCTGTCGCTGGCACAGGCCGACGCCGCGTTGCACGCCGAAGTGCCCGATCTGGTGCTGCTCGATCTCGGGCTACCCGATGGCGACGGCCGCGCGTGGCTGCGGCAGCTGCGGCAGCGCGGCCAGACCATGCCCGTGATCATCATGACGGCGCGCGACGCCGTGCACGAACGGGTGGGCGGCCTGGATGATGGCGCCGACGACTACCTGGTCAAGCCCTGCTCACCCGACGAGCTGCTGGCGCGCATGCGCGTCGCCTTGCGACGCAGCGAGGGGCGAGCGTCGCCCTGGCTGCGACACGGCCGCATCACCGTGGATCCCGCTGCGCACACCGTGCGGCTGGGCGACGAGCCGGTGGCCTTACGGGCCAAGGAGTACGCCTTGCTGCTCGTGCTGCTGCGTCACGCCGGGCAGGTGCTGACCCGGCCACGCCTGGAAGCCGCCCTGTATGGCTTTGACGATGCGCTGGAAAGCAACTCGCTCGAGGTGCATGTGCACCATCTGCGCAAGAAGCTGGGCGATGACCTGGTGAAAACGGTACGCGGCGTGGGCTACTTCGTGCCACGCCCCGATGAGCCTTCGGACTGAGGCGGGCCGCCACATGCGCCGACACCCTGCCGATTCGAGCCCTCGCAGCCTGCGGCTGCACCTGTGGGCCTGGGCCATGCTGAGCGTCGGGCTGGTGTGGGTGAGCCTCGGTCTGGCCGCCTACGTCACCGGCATGGACGAGGCCGACGAGATTCTCGACGGCCAGCTCCACGCGGCCGCCGTGCTGCTGCTGCAGGATCCCATCTCGCCCGCAGCCGACGTCCCGCATCGCCCCGGCGGACTGACCGCGACCATGAAGGCGCCACTGCCCACCCGCTACGCTCCCCCGCTGCGGGCGGTGCGATGGGAGGACGGCCGCGTGGTGTCCGACCCGCATGTGCTGGCCGACCGCCTGGGCCGCCAGGCCCCGGGCTACCACACCGTCTCGCTGGGTGACGCAGACGGCGGCCGATGGCGCGCCCTGGTCGTTGAGCGCCACGACACGGCGGGGCATGTCCACCGCGTGGCGGTGCTGGTCGATCGCAGCCACCGCGCCGAACTGGCAATCGACATCGCGGTCGACGTCGCTGCGCCAGCGATCCTCCTGCTGCCCCTGGTGGCAATCGGTCTGCGATGGGCGATCCGCAGGGGCTTACGCCCGCTGCACGACCTGTCAGAACGCATTGCCGCACTGGACCTGGAGACCGGCGACACGCTGCCCGCGCCCCAGCCGTTTCGAGAACTCGCTCATACCGCCAGCGCCATCAATGCGCTGACGCACCGCCTGCAGACTCAGCTCGACCGGGAACGCCGTTTCACCAGCGATGTGGCGCATGAGCTGCGTACCCCACTGGCTGCGCTGGTCTGGCAGAGCCGGCGTGCCCACCACGCCACCGACCCCGCGGACCGGGAGGCGGCACTGCGACAGCTGGAGCACGAGGCGATGCGCGCCGGGCACACGCTGCAGCAGCTGCTCGATCTGGCCCGGGCACAACAGGGCAGCCGCACGGGCCGCGAGCCGGTGGATCTGGTCGCGCTGGCGCGTGAGGTGGTGACCGACCATGTGCCGGCCGCGCACGCCAGCGGCCATGAGCTGTCTCTGCTGGCCGAACCTGCCTCCGTGACGGTCACAGGAGACGCCACCCTGTTGCGCCTCGCGCTGCGTAACCTGGTCGACAACGCGCTGCGCCACACACCCTGCGGAGCCCAGGTCGAAGTCGCGGTCCGGGTGGACGCGCAGGGCCGCGCCGCGCTGTGTGTCTGCGACACCGGCGCCACCATGCCGCATCCGCCGCAGGCAGCCGCCGCCGACACGGCTGGCATGGGCATCGGCTTGACGCTTGTGCAGCGCATTGCCGAGCACCATGGGGCACGGCTGGCGCATGGCGACGCGCCGCCTCCGTTTGCCACGCGGTGGGCCATCGAGTGGCAAACGGAGGCGCTTGAAGGCGATTTAAGGCTGCGTTAAGGCTGCTTGCCCACAATCGAGCGGCCGTGTTGCTGCAGCCTCTTTCCATGCGCTTTCGACCTCATCCCGCGGGGTGGCACCCCACCGTGCTGGTGCTCGTGCTGGCAGCCTGGCTCGCCACCGTGGGCAATCTCCCCCTGTGGCACGCACTGTGGACGCTGCATCAGGATCACGCCATTGGCCTCTTTCCGGCCGTGACCAGTTGCGCCGGGGTGCTGACAGGCTTGCTTGCCGGGACGCTGTGCCTGCTGGTGTGGCCGCCATGGCGGCGCCCGCTGGGTGTGCTGCTGATGCTGATCAGCGCGCTGGCCAGCTACTTCATGCTGGCCTACGGGGTCGTGATCGACCCCAGCATGATGGCCAACGTCGCGCACACCGACCCCCGCGAAGTGCGCGACCTCTTGTCGGCCTCGATGGGCATGGCCGTGCTGGCAGGGGTGGTGCTGCCGGGCATCTGGTGGTGGCGCCAGCCGGTTCGACGGCTACCCGCGCGACGGCTGGCCTGGCAACAGACCGGCGTGGGTGCTCTGGCCTTGCTGATCGGTGTCACGGCATTGTGGAGCGGGTTTCAGGAAACCGCTGCGCTGATGCGTGAACACAAGGCCCTGCGCTACACCGTCACCCCTTTCAACGTGCTGTATGGGGGACTGCGGCTGGGTGTCGCCGCCAGCGCGCACGCCCATGTGCCGCGCCAGATCGTGGGCGCAGACGCCCACGTGGGCACTCGGGTGGCAGATGCCGCGCCGCTGGTGGTGCTCGTGATCGGCGAGACCGCCCGTGCGGAGAACTTCGGGTTGTCGGGGTACCGCCGAGACACCACGCCAGGCCTGTCGCAGTTGGCTGCCGCAGGCCGCCTGAGCTACTTCCCTCACGTCCAGTCCTGCGGCACCAACACCCATACCTCGCTGCCCTGCCTGTTCTCCCACCTGGGTCACGCTGGCGTCGGCCGCGAGGCCGAATACGACAACCTGCTCGACGTGCTTCAGCGCGCTGGCCTGACCGTCATCTGGCTCGACAACCAGTCAGGCTGCAAGGGCGTGTGCGCGCGCGTCACCTCCATCTCGACACGCGTGGGTGACGATCCGGTCCTGTGCCGCGATGGCGAATGCCATGACGAGATCATGCTGGCTGAATTGCCGCAGGCGCTGGCTCGCCTTGACCCCGCCCGCGCCGCGCGGGCCACCGTGGTCGTGCTGCACCAGATGGGCAGCCATGGTCCGGCCTATCACCGCCGCAGCCCGCCCGACGCCAAAGCCTTTCTGCCTGAGTGCACCGAAAGCACGCTGCAGGACTGCCCTGCGGACACCATCGTCAACGCCTACGACAACAGCATCCGCTACACCGACCGGCTGCTGCGCCGCACGATCGACTGGCTGGCTGCGCAGTCGCGGCCCACCGCGATGCTGTACGTCTCCGACCACGGCGAATCCCTGGGCGAAGGCGGGCTGTACCTGCACGGCATGCCGCGCGCCCTGGCCCCCACGCAGCAGACCCACGTCCCCATGCTGGCCTGGGCGTCGGACACCTACCTGCAGCAGCGGGGCTGGTCCACCGCCTGCATGAATGCCCGCGCCAGCGACGCCTTCACCCATGACAGCGTCTTTCACGCCATGCTGAACCTGGCCGGTGTGCACACGCGGCTGTATCAACCGGCGCTCGACCCACTGCAACGCTGCGGCTGAGCAGCCGGCGCACCACATCGGTTCATCGCGCGGCGATCTGCCCCAAATCAGGGCATGTCGAGGCGGCTCGGCGGGCCTGACGAGGCCGATCGGAAGGCCGCTGCCCACGAATCGACGGGCACGAACCTTGCGTTCCTCCACGGCACGCAACCCGGGTAGTGCCGCCCTGGCTGCATGCCCCCTCCGCTAACGACGGCGGAATTCTGGTGGGCACTGGTTTCCGCACCAGTCTGCCCAGTCATGAACCGTGATCCTCTCAGCCAGCCAGCCGGCAGGCCCGCGGGGACCGCACGCGTCAAGCAGAGTTCGCTATGAAGATCGTCGTCGTAGGCCATGGCATGGTTGGCCACAAGTTTCTCGAAACCCTCGCCGAGATCGGGCTGACGGACACGCAAGTGGTCGTGTTGTGCGAGGAGCCGCGTCCGGCCTACGACCGCGTCCACTTGTCCGAGTACTTCTCGGGCAAGACTGCCGAAGACCTCTCTCTGGTCGAGCCTGGCTTCTTCGACCGCGCCGGCATCGATCTGCGCCTGGCCGCGCGCGCCGCCAGCATCGACCGTCGCGCCAAGACGGTGACCACGGCTGAAGGCGAGACCCTGGCCTATGACAAGCTGGTGCTGGCCACAGGCTCCACGCCCTTCGTGCCTCCGGTGCCGGGCCGCGAGCGCCCTGGCTGCTTCGTCTACCGCACCATAGAAGACCTCGACCGCATGAAGGCGGCAGGCGCCAAGTCACACACCGGCGTGGTGGTGGGCGGCGGGCTGCTGGGTCTGGAGTGCGCCAAGGCCTTGCGCGACATGGGCCTGGACACCCATGTCGTTGAGTTTGCGCCGCGGCTGATGGCCGTGCAGGTCGATGACGGCGGCGGCCGTGTGCTGCGCAGCAAGATCGAGGCGCTCGGCGTGCAGGTGCACACCGGCCGCAACACGGTCGAGATCACCGACGGCCGCGAAGCCCGCCACCGCATGGTGTTTGCCGATGGCTCCTACCTCGAGACCGACATGATCGTGTTCTCGGCCGGCATCCGCCCGCGCGATGAACTGGCCCGCCAGTGCGTGCTGGCGGTGGGCCCGCGGGGCGGTGTGGTCATCGACGACCATTGCCGCACCAGCGACCACGACATCTACGCGATTGGCGAGTGCGCCGCCTGGAACGAACAGACGTTCGGCCTGGTGGCCCCGGGCTACGACATGGCCCGCGTGGCTGCGCGCCACATCGCCGGCGAGGCCACGGCAGCCTTCACAGGTGCCGACATGAGCACCAAGCTCAAGCTCATGGGCGTGGATGTCGCCAGCATCGGCGATGCACACGGCAAGACGGCGGGCAGCCGCAGCTTCCAGTATGTCGACGAGCTCAAGCAGGTCTACAAGAAGATCGTGGTGAGCGAAGACGGCAAGACCCTGCTGGGCGCCGTGCTGGTGGGCAATGCCGATGAGTACGGCACCCTGCTGCAGATGGCGCTCAACAGCATCGCCTTGCCGGCCAGTCCCGAGTTCCTGATCCTGCCCAGCAGCGACGGCCAGGCCAAGCCCGGCCTCGGTCCCGACGCCTTGCCCGACAGCGCCCAGATCTGCTCGTGCAACAGCGTGAGCAAGGGCCAGATCTGCGCCGCCGTGGGCGAGGGCGCCACGACCATTGCGGCCATGAAGTCCTGCACCAAGGCGGGGGCCACCTGCGGCGGCTGCGTGCCCCTGGTCACGCAGATCATGAAGGCCGAGATGAGCAAGCGCGGCCTGGCGGTCAACAACCACCTGTGCGAACACTTCAAGTATTCGCGCCAGGAGCTCTACCACCTGATCCGTGTGGGCGAGATCAAGACCTTTGACGAACTGCTGGCCAAGCACGGCAACGGCCTGGGCTGCGACATCTGCAAGCCCACCGCCGCAAGCATCTTTGCCTCGGTGTGGAACGACTTCGTGCTCAAGCCGCAGTTGGCCAGCCTGCAAGACAGCAACGACTACTACCTGGGCAACATCCAGAAGGACGGCACCTACAGCGTGGTGCCGCGCATGCCGGGCGGCGAGGTCACGCCTGAGGGCCTGATCGCCGTGGGCATGGTGGCCAAAAAGTACGGCCTGTACACCAAGATCACCGGTGGCCAGCGGGTGGACCTGTTCGGCGCCCGCGTCGAACAGCTGCCCCTGATCTGGGAAGAGCTGATCGCCGCCGGCTTCGAGTCGGGCCACGCATACGGCAAGTCGCTGCGCACCGTGAAGAGCTGCGTGGGCAGCACCTGGTGCCGCTATGGCGTGGACGACAGCGTCGGCCTGGCCATTGAACTGGAGAACCGCTACAAGGGCCTGCGCGCACCACACAAGATCAAGTTCGGCGTGTCGGGCTGCACCCGCGAGTGCGCAGAGGCGCAAGGCAAGGACGTGGGTGTGATCGCGACCGACAAGGGCTGGAACCTCTATGTGTGCGGCAACGGCGGCATGAAGCCGCGCCATGCCGAGCTGATCGCCTCCGATCTCACCAAGGCCAAGTTGATTCAGCTGATCGACCGCTTCCTGATGTTCTACGTACGCACGGCCGACCGGCTGCAGCGCACCAGCACCTGGCGCGACAACCTGGAAGGCGGGCTGGATTACCTCAAGAGCGTGCTGATCGATGATTCGCTGGGCCTGGCCGCCGAGCTGGAAGCGCAGATGCAGCACGTGGTCGACACCTACCAGTGCGAATGGAAGACCGCCGTGACCACGCCCGAAGTGCGTCAGCGCTTCCGCAGCTTCGTCAACAGCGATGCCGTGGACGCCACCGTGACCTTTGTTCGCGAACGTGGCCAGATCCGCCCGGCCCGCCCCGATGAAAAAGAGCTGGCATCGGTGGACCCGCTGCATGCGCCTGACGCGTTGGAAGCCTCCCACACCGCCTGATCGTCCAGCCTGAGATCAGTCAGACACCGAACGGAGCCATCATCATGAGCGCTGTGCTGAACCCTTCCCCCTGGACCCTGGTCTGCCCCGTCAACGACATCGTGCCCAACACCGGCGTGTGCGCCCTGGTGGACGGGCATCCCGTGGCCGTGTTCCGGGTGATCACTGCCGACGGCCGCGATGCCTTTTATGCCATCGACAACATCGACCCCAAGAACGGCGCCAACGTGTTGTCGCGCGGGCTGGTGGGCAACCTGGGCGAGCACCTGGTGGTGGCCTCACCGCTTTACAAGCACCACCTGGTGCTGGCCACGGGCGAATGCCTGGAGAACCCCGCGTGGTCGGTGCGCGCCCACCACGCCGAGGTGCGTGACGGTCAGGTGTGGGTGTCGTTGGGATGACCATGTCCACTGCGGCACCGGTAGCGGGCGCCACCGTCACCCGCTCCACCTGCCCCTACTGCGGCACCGGCTGCGGCGTGAAGATCACGTCGGTGCAGGGCCAGATCGTCGATGTGCAGGGCGACCCCGATCACCCCGCCAACTTCGGCCGTCTGTGCACCAAGGGCTCGACCCTGCACCTCACCGCCGCCGCCAGCGTCACGCAACAAACGCGGCTGCTGCGCCCCCAGCAGCGCCTGCAGCGCGGCGCCGCGCCCACGCCCCTGGGCTGGGATGCTGCCCTCAACTTGGCTGCCGACCGCCTGGCCGCCATCATCCGCGAGCACGGGCCGCAGGCCGTGGCCTTCTATGGCTCGGGCCAGCTGCTGACGGAAGACTATTACGTGCTCAACAAGCTGGTGAAGGGCTTCATCGGCACCAACTTGCTCGACACCAATTCGCGCCTGTGCATGAGCAGCGCCGTGGCCGGCTACAAGGCCACGCTGGGCGCCGATGCGCCACCCGCCTGCTACGACGACTTCGACCACGCCGAGACGATGTTCATCGTCGGCGCCAACACGGCCTGGGCCCACCCCATCCTGTTTAGGCGCATCGAAGCGGCCCGCGCCGCCCGGCCCAGCCAGAAGCTGATCGTGGCCGACCCGCGCCGCACCGAGACGGCCGAGATGGCCGACCTCTACCTGCCCATCCGCCCGGGCAGTGACGTGGCCCTGTTCCACGGCCTCCTGCACGTGATGGTGCGCGAGGGTCTGATCGACCGCGACTACATCGCCCGCCACACCACCGGCTTCGAGGCGCTGGAGGCGGCCGTCATGGCCCAACCCGCCCAGATCTATGCCGACATCTGCGGCATCCCCCTGGCCGACCTGGAGCAGGCCGCCCGCTGGATGGGCGGCCACACGCCCACACTGTCGCTGTACTGCCAGGGCCTGAACCAAAGCACGGCCGGCACCGACAAGAACGCCACCTTGATCGCGCTGCACCTGGCCACGGGCCAGATCGGCCTCCCCGGTGCCGGGCCGTTCTCGTTGACAGGCCAGCCCAATGCCATGGGCGGCCGCGAAGTGGGCGGCATGGCCAACCTGCTGAGCGCCCACCGCGACCTGGCCAATGCCGAACACCGCGAAGAAGTGGCCGCGCTGTGGGGCGTGCCCGAGGTGCCCGCCCAACCTGGCAAAACGGCGGTGGAGATGTTCGAGGCTGCCGCACGCGGCGAGATCAAGGCCTTGTGGATTGCCTGCACCAACCCCGCGCAATCGCTGCCCGACCAGGCCACCGTGCGCCGCGCACTGGAGCGCGCCGAGTTCGTGGTGGTGCAAGAGGCCTTTGCCAGCACCGCCACCTGCGCCTACGCCGACCTGCTGCTGCCGGCCACCACCTGGGGCGAGAAGGACGGCACGGTGACCAACAGCGAGCGCCGCATCAGCCGCGTGCGCCCTGCGGTGCCGCCCGCCGGCGAGGCCCGCCACGACTGGGCCATCTTCACTGCCCTGGGCCAGCGCCTGGAAGCGCGTCTGCCCGAGCGCGTGGCCGCCTACCGCCCCGGCACCACCACGCTGTTTGACTACCCCACGCCCGAAAGCGTGTGGAATGAACACCGCGCATCCACCCGTGGGCGCGACCTCGACATCACGGGCCTGAGCTACGCCTTGCTGGAGCAACAGGGCCCGCAGCAGTGGCCCTACCCCGAAGGCGCCACCGAGGGCCGCGCGCGCCTGTACGCCGACGGCCGCTTTGCCACGCCCGATGGCAAGGCCCGCTTTGTGACGGCCGCCTGGCGCGCACCGCGTGAACAAGCCGATGCCGACTACCCCTTCGTGCTCAACACCGGCCGCCTGCGCGACCAGTGGCACGGCATGAGCCGCACCGGCACGCTGGGCCGGCTGTTTGGGCATGTGAGCGAGCCCGCCATCGAGCTGCATCCCGATGACCTGCAACAGCAGGGCCTGCGCGACGGGCAACTGCTGCGCGTGCGCTCGCGCCGGGGCGAGGTGCTGATCCCGGCGCGCGCCAGCACGGGCCAGCGCCGGGGCGAGGCCTACATCGCCATGCACTGGGGCGAAGAGTTCATCAGCGGCCGTGGGCGCGGTGGGCAGCGCCTGCAGGGCGTCAATGCGCTGACGCAGCCCGCTTTCTGCCCCAGCTCCAAACAGCCCGAACTCAAGAACGCCAGCATTGCCATCGAGGCGGCCGACCTGGCGTGGCACGCTGTCTTCCTGGCCTGGCTGCCTGCCAACGAGGCCCTCGCCCTGCGCGAACGCCTCAAGCCCTTGGCCGACACATTCGCCTTCACCAGCTGTGTGCCCTTCGGGCGCGAGCCCGATGCCCAGGCCCGCGTGGGCGTGTTGCTGCGCGTGGCCGATGAACAGGCGCCTGCCGCCGAGCGGCTGCGCGAGGTGGCCGCTGCCTTCGGCCTGGAGGGCCATGAGCTTCTGCGCTATGACGACACCGCACGTGGTCACCACCGCTGGCTGCAAGTGCAGGCCGATCGCGAAGGGGCCCAGCACCTGCGCGCCCTCATGCTGGCCGGTGACACCCGCCCTGCCGCGTGGCTGCCCGCCTTGCTGCAAGCCGACCACGACGTGACCGAGCTGGGCAGCCTGTTGCTGCACCCCGGTGCCAGCGCACCCGTCAAGGTGGCCGATGCAGGCAAACAAATCTGCACCTGCTACAACGTGACCGAGCCCCAGATCGTGGCCCACCTGGCGCATTGCGAGGGCAGCGCCGACGCACGCCTGGCCAGCCTGCAAGGCGCCTTGAAGTGCGGCACCAACTGCGGCTCGTGCGTGCCCACGCTGCGCACCCTGGTGCGCAACACCCCGTTCACCGAATCACCCGCCCAGGCACCCACCGTGGTGCCCATTGTTGAAGACCGATCAGACCGCCGCGCGGCCTGAGCCTGCTTTCGCTCTTTGGATCCCACCCCAACACGTCGCTTGCGAACCCCGACAAGACGGCACCCCCGCTGAACCACCATGTCCAACTTCAAGACCTTCTTGCGCGCAGGGCACCCACCCACCCTGTTTGCCTCCTTCCTGTACTTCGACCTCACCTTCGCCATCTGGGTGCTCAATGGCGCGATGGCCCCGTTCATCAAGGAGAGCTTCAACCTCACCGCGGCCGAAGTCGGCTTCATGGTGTCGGTGCCCATTCTGGCCGGCGCCCTGATGCGCTTCCCCTTGGGTCTGCTCGCCCAGTACATCGGCCGCAAGAGCGCCGCCATGGTGGAGATGGGGCTGATCGTGCTGGCCTTGATCTACGGCTTCTTCTTCGTGGACTCACACAGCGAGGTGCTGGCCATGGGCGTGCTGCTGGGCATTGCCGGCGGCAGCTTCGGCATCGCCTTGTCGCTGGGATCGGGCTGGTTCCCGCCCAAGTACAAAGGCCTGGCCATGGGCATCGCTGGCGCTGGCAACAGCGGCACGGTGCTGGCCGTGTTGTTCGCCCCACCGCTGGCCACCGCCTATGGCTGGCAGGCCGTCTACGGGCTGGCTGCCATCACCATGCTGCTGCCCATGGTGGTGATGGCCGTGATGGCCAAAGAGCCGCCCGACATCGAACACCAGACCCTGCGCGAACACACCGCCTGCCTGTTCGAGAAGGATGGCTGGGCCTTCAGTCTGATCTACATCGTCACCTTCGGCGGCTTCATCGGCTTGGCCAACTTCCTGCCCACCTACTTCTACGACCAGTTCAAGGTCACCAAGATCGAAGCCGGGCAGCTCACCATGCTGGCCACGCTCATGGGCTCGGCCACGCGGGTTCTGGGCGGCTGGTTGTCTGACCGCTGGGGCGGCGTCAACACACTGTCGGCGGTGCTGGTGTTCGTGATCGCCACGTTGCTGGTGTGCGGCATGATGGGCACCAGCCTCACGCTGACCACCCTGCTGTTCATGCTGTGCTTCGCCGCCCTGGGCGCAGGCAATGGCGCACTGTTCCAGCTGGTGCCGCTGCGCTGGCCGCTGACCACGGCAGTGGCGGGCTCGATGATTGGCGAGCTGGGGGCACTGGGTGGTGGCCTGATCCCCAACGCCATGGGCCAGTCCAAGCAGCACTTCGACACCTACTTCTATGGCTTTCTGGGCTTTGCCATCTTTGCAGCCGTGATCCTGGTGATGCTGCGCGTGATGCAGATCCGCTGGACGCGCACCTGGGCCGAGAAGGGCGGCCGCGCGCGCAGCAGCAGCGGCACGGCGGCCGCCTTCACCCAGCCAGCCGCCGGGCGCTGAGCGTCAAACACGGAACGCGATCGTCGAACCAACCGGAGGGTGTGCCCATGTCGCAAGCGACGTCGCGCAAGAAGCTGGTGGTCATCGGCAACGGCATGGCCGGCATCCGCACGCTCGAAGAGCTGCTGAAGCTGTCGCCCGATCTGTACGACATCACCGTGTTCGGGGCTGAGCCTCATCCGAACTACAACCGCATCATGCTGTCGCCCGTCCTGGCGGGCGAGCAGACAATCGACGACATCATCCTCAACCCGCTGAGCTGGTATGAGCGCCACGGCATCACGCTGCACCTGGGGCAGACCGTTACCGAGGTCGATCGCCGGCGTCGCGTGGTCCACACCGCCGACGGCATCGAGGCCCACTACGACCGCCTGCTGCTGGCGACCGGCTCGCAGCCCTTCATCCTGCCCGTGCCGGGCCACACGCTGACGGGTGTGATCGCCTACCGCGACATCGCCGACACGCAGACCATGATCGAGACGGCGCGCACCCACCGCCACGCCGTGGTCATCGGAGGCGGGCTGTTGGGCCTGGAGGCCGCCAACGGCCTGCGCTTGCGCGGCATGGCGGTCACGGTGGTGCACATCAGCGAGTGGCTGCTGGAGCGCCAGCTCGACCGCGAAGCCGCCGGCCTGCTGCAGGCCGAACTGGCCGCACGCGGCATCGGGTTTGAGCTGCAGGCGCATACGGCCGCCTGCCTGGACGACGGGTACGGGCGCGTGCGGGCGCTGGCGCTGAAGGACGGGCGCGAGCTGCCTGCCGATCTGGTGGTGATGGCCGCAGGCATCCGGCCCCAGGTGGCCCTGGCCGAGTCCATGGGGCTGCAGTGCAACCGCGGTGTGGTGGTGACCGACACCTTGCAAAGCATCACCGATCCCCGCATCTACGCCGTGGGCGAGTGCGCCAACCACCGCGGCACGGCCTACGGGCTGGTCGCCCCGCTGTATGAGCAGGCCAAGGTCTGCGCCACGCATCTGGCGCATTGGGGCATTGGCCGATACCAGGGCAGCCAGGTCAGCACCAAGCTCAAGGTCACGGGCATCGACCTGTTTTCAGCCGGTGACTTCATGGGCGCAGAGGGCACCGAATCGGTCTTCCTGCGCGACCCTCTGCGCGGCGTCTACAAAAAGCTGGTATTCAAGGGCCCGCAATTGGTGGGGGCCTGCCTGTATGGCGACATCCGCGATGGCGCGTGGTACTTCGACCTGATCCGCAGCGGCGAGCCGGTGGCCAGCCAGCGCGACACCCTGGTCTTCGGCCCACCCCAGGCGGCCGCAGGGTGACACGGGGTGACACCGTCTGCCCGCTGACCGCCCTCACTGCCTGGGCAAGAAGACCAGCCAGTACACCAGCAACAGGTTGAACAACAAGGACACGCCAAAAGCGATCTGCCAGACCGCCGCCGGGTTCCGCTCCAGAAGGGCGGAAGCCCGGGGTGGTGTCAGTGGCCGCGAGGCCCCGCGCTCCAGCGCCAGCCTGAACTCTTCGGCCGTCTCGAAGCGTTGCTTGGGGTCGCGGGCCACGGCCTTGAGCACGACGTGGTCCAGCCAGATGGGCACATCCGGCCGCAGGCGCGAGGGCGCGACCGGGTCGCGCCGATAGGGCCCCAGCTGGTAGGGCTCGATCTCGCCATAGGGCAGGCGGCCCGTCAGCCACAGGTACAGCGAGACCCCCAGCGCAAACAGGTCCGACTGCGGCGTGGCCCGCGCCAGGGCCGCATCATCCGACCACTGCTCCGGATTCATGAAGCTGGGGGTGCCCGCATGCAGCACCCGCACCGCTTCCGGCTCGCGGCCCGACAGCGCCACCCCCAGGTCCAGGATGCGCCACTGCCCGTCACGGCCCAGGTGGAGGTTGTCGGGCTTGATGTCGCGGTGGATCACGCCATGCTGATGCAGCCGTCCCAGCGTGCGGGTGAGGCTGATGGCGGCCTGCACGATGTCCTGCACGGCAAAGGGTGTCTTGCTGTCCAGCAAGTGGGCCAGCGACTGCCCGTCGAGCCAGTCCGACAGGGTGTAGAACGCCGTGGGATTGACGGGCTCGGTGATGTGCAGCAGCCCCTCGGCCTGCCGCTCCGACACGCGCGCCCCCAGCCACGCTTCGTGCGCCAGCATGTCTCGCTCTTGCGCGTCGTTGGCGCGCGACTCGTGCAGGGTCTTGAGCGCATGCAGGCTGCCGCGCGCCTCATCGCGCACGCGGTACACCCGGTGCACACCATTGTTGAACACCAGCGCCTCAACCACCATGCCATCCAGCCGCTCACCGGGCTGCAGGCGGGCCGGCACGGGCAACTGCCGCCCACGGCGGTTCGCATCGGCCAGGCTGCGGGTGTCCAGACCCCGCACCCGCAACACCAGCGCGGTGGCGTTGTCCCGGCCGCCGGCGGCCAGGGCCTTGTGCACCAGCGCGTGCGCCGCGTCCTGGGCGGTGCCCTGCATGGCCCACTCGCGCAGTTGCCTGGGCTTGAGCGGCGCATGCACGCCATCGGTGGTCAGCACAAAGGTGTCGCCCACCTGCATGTCGCCGTCGAGGTAATCCACGCGCAGCGCCTCATCGAGCCCCACGGCGCGGGTCAGGCCATTGTTGAACTCCGTGTGGCCCATGACGTGGTCTTGCGTGAGCTGCAGGCACTCGCCGTCGCGGATCAGCCAGGCCCGGCTGTCGCCCACGTGGGCCAGCGTGAACCCGTGCGCCCGCAGGACCAGGGCCGTCAACGTGCACAGGCCCGTCTCGGCAGGGGGCTCGCCGGGGCGCCGCGTGTGCTGGCGGCGCCGGTTGTGGTCGGCCAGCCAGGCGTTGTAGGCCACGATGAGGCGATCCAGCGCCACGGTCGGGTCCCAGGTGGCCGGGGTGGCATACCAGTCGTGCAGCAGCGTCTGCACGGCGGTCCGCGCGGCCTCGCGGCCCAGGCCGCCGGCCGACACCCCGTCGGCCACCGCAGCCACCACGCCCCACGGGCCTTCGGCCGGACCAGGCAGGCGCACGCCGCCCCAGTCTTCCAGTGTGGTGCGCGGGCCCCGCTCCGAGGCAAAGCCGATGTCCAGATCAAAGCTCATGCAGTCTCGAGCTTAGCGATTTATCCCTGCGTTCACGGGCCTCGCGTCCCATTGGCGCATCAAAACATCCACAATGCAGCTTTGGCACCCCGTGTCCTCCAAACACACTGCCCCCGTTCATGCCCTTGCCTTCCCTGTCCGTGTCTAGCCTCGTGCTGCGTGCCCGCCAGCTCGAGACCGAGGCCATTCAGTGCCTTGCGCGCCGTGTCGAACTGGTCGACGCCATCGGCCAGTGCATCGACGCCTTGCAGCGCGAACGCGGCGCCAGCAGCATCTACCTCGCCTCGGGTGGGCAGCGCTTCGGGGACGAACGGCTGGCGGCGGTGAGCGAGTCGCTTCCGTCCGAGAACCGCGTGCGCGTGCTGTTCGAGCAGCATGTGCAGGCCGGCTCCGGCGCGAGCCCCCGGCTGCTGTCGCTGATGGCCTGGGTGTTGCTGGATCTGGACGCCCTGCCCGAACTTCGCCAGCGGATCGCCCAGCGCCGTCTGAGTGCGCAGGACAGCATCTTGGCTTACAGCCGCTTGATTGGCAGCCAGGTTGAGCTGGTCTTCCACCTCGCAGATGCCGCATTGCACCCGGCGGTGTCACGCCAGCTGGTGGCGCTGGTCCACCTGCTGCAAGGCAAGGAGCTGGCCGGCCAGGAGCGCGCGCTCGGAGGGCAGTTGTTTGCCTCGGGCCAGCGCGACGAAGAGCAACAACAACGCATCGCGCACCTGATCGAGGCTCAGGAACGCAGCCTGGCGGTGTTTGAGGAGTTCGCCGACCCGGCCCAGGCCGAGGCCTGGCAGCAAGGCCAGCTCACCCCTCACATCGCGCAGATCGAGCGGCTGCGCCGCACCCTGTGCAGCACGGGCAGCCGTGTGGCGCTCGATCCGGCCCAGGCCGAGTCTTGGTTCCAGGTCACCAGCCAACGCATCAGCCAGATGTGGCAGCTGGAGGTGTCGCTGGTTCAGGCGCTGCAGCACGACTGCCAGCAGCAGATCGAGGCCTCGCAGGCGCAGTTGCAGGATGCGCAGGAGCTCCTCGACCAGCTCAGGCAGAACCCGCCAGCGCACACCCACGCGGTGGAGCGGTTCTTCAGCGCCCATGGCGCCGATCTGCCGCCCCCAGTCCTGGCCCCGCTGAGCAATGTGGCCGAGCCAACGCGTCAGACCGCTCAGGCGGCAGGCGACTCGCCGTTGGTTGAACTGCTGCAGGCCCAGTCGGCGCGACTGGCGAGCATGGAGGCCGAACTGGAATCTGCCAAGCGCGCCCTGAACGACCGCAAGGTGATCGAGCGGGCCAAAGGCGCGCTGATGTCCCGGCTCGGCCTGAGCGAAGAGGCCGCTTACCGCGCGCTGCAAAAAGCGGCCATGGACCACAACAAGCGGCTCGTGGACATGGCCGAGGCGGCCCTGGCGCTGCCGGACCTGGCCTTCTCCTCCGGCCGAGAGCGCCCGCCAGCACGCTGAACCACGCCCGTCAGCGGGCCCTCGCCATCCTGATCGCGTCGAACGGGCAGACCACCGCACACCGGGCACACCCCGTGCAGCCCGGCACATCGTGCAGCACCGCCTGCTTCGGCCCCCAGCCGCGGGGATGCGCAGACGCCAGCCACAGCACCCGTGGGGGACACGCCGCCACGCAGCGGCCGCAGCCCGTGCAACGGGCGGGGTCGACCTGGGGCAGGGCGGCAGCGGCCATGATCCGCGGGCTTGTCACCCGCCAGCGGCCGGCTTGTCCTGGGTTTTCGTCTCGAAGTCGGTGGCGTCGTGCCGTTCGTGCAACTGCGTGGCCGGGTCGCCCCAGACCCGGTTCACCATGCGGCCACGCCGCGCGGCCGGGCGCTGGGCGATCTCATCGGCCCAGCGCAGCACATTCGTGTAGGTGTGCACCTGCAGGAACTCACCGGCCTCATACAACTGGCCCTTGGCCAGTGCGCCATACCAGGGCCACACAGCCATGTCTGCGATCGTGTAGTCGTCGCCAGTCAGGTAGCGGCGCTCGGCCAACAGCCGATCAAGCACATCCATCTGGCGCTTGACCTCCATCGCATAGCGGTCGATGGCGTACTCGATCTTCTCGGGCGCATAGGCATAGAAGTGGCCAAAGCCCCCACCCAGAAAGGGCGCACTGCCCATCTGCCAGAACAGCCACGACAGACACTCGGCCCGCTGCGCCGGCTCGGTGGGCAGGAAGGCGCCGAACTTCTCGGCCAGGTACATCAGGATGGCGCCCGACTCGAACACGCGGATGGGCTGACCGCCCTGGGCCACAGGGCTGCGATCAAGCAACGCGGGGATCTTGGAGTTCGGGTTGACGGCCACGAAGCCACTGCCGAACTGCGCGCCTTCGTTGATGCGGATGAGCCACGCATCGTACTCGGCACCCGCGTGCCCCAGGGCCAGCAACTCTTCGAGCATCACCGTCACTTTGGCGCCATTGGGCGTGCCCAGCGAATACAACTGCAGCGGGTGCCGGCCCACGGGCAACTCGGCCTCGTGCGTCGCACCGGCGATCGGTCGGTTGATGTTGGCGAACTGGCCGCCGTGGCCCTGCTTCCAGGTCCAGACCTTGGGCGGGGTGTAGGGGGTCGGGGCAGACTCGGCCATCTCAGCGCTCCTGTTGCACGGTGGGCCGCAGGTTAGCAAAGTCTGCCGCGCTGTTCGGCCTTGGCCAGCCAGGCCTCACGCTGCGCAGGGGTAGACGTCTTGACCGAACCAAAGCTGTGGATGCGCACCGGCTTGATGCCCGAGAACGCGAGGATGGTGCGGCGCATCTGGTGGTGGCCTGGCATGCGGTTGACCAGCCAGTAGTACCAGGGAGGCGAGTCCATCGTCACCAGCAACTCGGCACTGCGCCCGCTGAGCAGGCGGTCCCAGAAAGGGCTGCCCTCGCGGTACTTGAAGGCAAAACCGGGCAGAAACACCCGGTCGATGAAGCCCTTGAGCAGCGCCGGCATCGCGCCCCACCAGATGGGGTAGGCGAAGACGAGGTGGTCGGCCCAGGTGATGGCCTCACGCGCCGCCTGCAGATCGGGCTCCAGCGGCTGGCTGCCCTGGTAGCCGCCATGCAGGATGGGATCGAAGCGCAGGTCGGCCAGCCGCATCATCCGGACGGTGTGGCCCGCCGCGGCGGCGCCGTCGGCATAACGCTGCGCGAGCGCGCCACAGAGGCTGTCGGAACGGGGATGGCCCAACACGATGAGGATCTTTCGGGACATGGCGCCCTCCTTCTCTAGACAGTGTCAAGTGCATCCTAGAGTCAGCCACTAGACACTGTCAAGCGGATTCGGCATCATCATGTCGCCATGGCACATTCCTCTCCGTCTGCCGCGCCCCCTGCGGCACGCGATCTGCGCACGGACATCCTCGAGACAGCCCGCGCGCTGCTGGACGAATCTGGCGCGGCCGCGCTCAGCATGCGCGAGGTGGCCCGCCGCGCCGGCGTCACCCACCAGGCCCCGTACCACCACTTCGGCGACCGCGCCGCCATCCTGGCCGAGCTGGTGGCCCAGGGATTCGAAGCGCTGGCCGAGGCGTTGCGCACCGCCCATGCCGCCGCCGGCGATGACCTGCGCGCGGCCGTGCTCGCGTCGGGCCGGGCCTACATCGACTTCGCCTTGCAACACCCTGGCGTGTTCCGGATCATGTTCCGCCCCGAGACCTGCGACCCGGCACGCTTCCCCGCCGTCCAGGCAGCCGGACAGGCGGCCCAGGCGGCCCTGACCGCGCTGGTGGAACAGGTGCACGGCCCGCGGTGCACGCCTGCGCTGTGCATGGTGTACTGGGCCCACGTCCATGGCATGGCCAGCCTGCTGCTCGACGGCTCGCTGGGCCAGGAATGCCCGGCAGGGCCGATGCGCGAGGCCTTGCTCGATCAGGTCGGGCAGACCTTTGCCGACCTGGTCATGGCTCAGCAACCCGTGTAGTCGATGTAGCCCTTGTTGATGCTGCCCACCTTGCGCTTGAGCCGGTAGACGCCGCCGCCCTCGCGCGTCAGCGAGGCGTCGGTGTTGCCCTCGATGGTGTGCAGGTAGCCGCCTTCGACACGCTCGACAAAGCCGGTGTGGCCCATGCCGCCACCGAAATCCATGATGAACACCATGCCCGGCCGGATCAGGCTGGGGTTGGTCACGGCGTCGCGTGCGGCCAGGCGCTGCGCGCCCTGTCGCTGGGCGTTGTTCCAGTGGGCCAGACAGCCCGCCGTCCTGAACATGGGGTTGCCACGCCCGGCCTCGTGCGCGGCCTCGTCAAAACACCAGTAGGTGAAGGCGCAGCACCAGGCCAGCCCCGGCGACACGCCGGCGCGCCTCAGATAGGCCTCGACCTCGGGGCCCCGGTTGCTGTTGCGCGGCACCTCCAGCACGCCGATCTGCGACGCGGCCTTGTCGAGCACCGCCGCCAGAAAGGGCGCTGCCGCGTTGTCGACCTGCGGCACCCGCTCGGTGCCGAACAGGGCGGCCCAGGTCAGCGCGCCCACCTCGCCATCGGTGCGCAAGGGCTGGCCCTGGTCATCGAGGTGGCGCGCCTGAAACAGCATCACCGCCTGCTTCATGCGCGGGCCGAAGGTCGGGTTGTCGGCATCCAGCACAATCGCGTCGCCGCCACGCAGCGCCAGTGCCTTGTTGAGCGCGTTCTTCAGCGCCTTGACGATGCGGGCGTCGGCTTCGCCCATCTTGATCAACCGGCCGGGGTACTTCATGCGCGATCCCTTCGCGTGTGTATCAACCCCCAGTCTCGCGCGTTGCATCGCGCCCGCCCATCACTAAGCTTAGGGATGACAGCCCATGCATGACCCCATCGCCTCGCTGCGCGACGCCATAGCCGCCTGGCCCACCCTGCCCGCCGACGCGCAGCGCTGCTTCCACGGCCGCGGCGGTCTGTACCCCGGTTGCGAAGCCTGGACGCTGGACTGGTTCGCGCCCGTCTGGCTGTTGACCTGCTTCGCGCCCTTGAGTGACGCCACGCTGGCCATCGCCGATGCGGTGCACCAGGCGCTGGCCGCCCGCTGGGCCGCGCTCGCGCCCGGCCAGCCGCTCAACCTGGTGCTGCAACACCGCGACGAGATCCGGGCCGACACGCGGGTGCTCGCCGGTGCCGTGCCCGAGCCGCACGTGGTCAGCGAACAGGGCGCGCGCTTTCGGGTGCACCTGCTGCGCGGCTACAACCACGGCCTGTTTCTGGACATGGCCGCTGGCCGACAGTGGGTGCGCGAGCAGGTGGCCAGCCGCGTGGCGCAGGGCCAGGGCCAGGGCTGCAAGGTGCTCAACCTGTTTGCCTACACCTGCGCCTTCTCGGTCGTGGCCATGCAGGCCGGGGCCGATCAGGTGGTCAACATCGACATGGCAGCGGGCGCACTCAACATCGGCAAGGCCAATCACGCGCTCAACGGCCTGGGCGCGGGCGCGAGCTTTCTGCCGCACGACATCTTCAGCTCGTGGGGCAAGCTCAGCCGCTGCGGCCCCTATGACCTGGTCATCGCCGACCCACCGTCGTACCAGAAGGGCAGCTTCGTGGCCGAGAAAGACTACGCCCGGCTCATCCGCCGCCTGCCCGCGTTGCTGGCCCCCGGTGGCCAGGCGCTGCTGTGCCTGAACTCGCCCAAGCGCGACACCGCGTTTCTGCAGGACCTGGTGGCCACGGAGGCGCCCGGCCTGGTGTTCGAGCAGCGTCTGCCCAACCCGCCGGCCTTTGCCGATGCGCAGCCCGAGCGCGCGCTCAAGGTGCTGGTGTTTCGGCTGGATGCGCAGGACGGGTCAGGCGGGCCGGGCGAGCCGATGGTGCCCTGAGGCAATCTTTGCCGCAGCAATCAGGGCGCGCCGCCCTGGTTTGCCGAGGCAGGGTTCGCCAGCGTCACGCGCCAGAGCGTGTTCGACAGATCGTCGGCGACCAGGAGCGCACCGCGCGGGTCCACCGTCACGCCGACCGGCCGGCCGCGGGTCTTGCCGTCGTCACCCAGAAAGCCCGTCACCACCTCCACCGGCTCACCCGCCGGACGGCCATCCCGGAAGGGCACGAAGATCACCCGGTAGCCGCTCGGCGGCTTGCGGTTCCAGCTGCCGTGCTCGCCAACGAACAGGCCCTCCGCAAACCGCGGCCCCATCGCCGGCGTCGAGAATGCAATGCCCAGCGTGGCCACATGCGAGCCCAGCGCGTAATCGGGCTGAATCGCGGCAGCCACCTTGGCCGGATCCTGTGGCCGCACGCGTGTGTCCACGTTCTGGCCCCAATAGCTGTAGGGCCAGCCATAGAAGCCGTTTTCTCGGACCGAGGTGACGTAATCGGGCGCGAGGTTGGGCCCCAGCTCGTCACGCTCGTTCACCGCCGCCCACAGCTGTCCCGTTCCGGGCTGGATGGTCAGCGCCGTCGGGTTGCGCAAGCCTGTGGCGTAGGGGCGGTGCGCGCCGGTCTCGGCGTCGATTTCCCAGATCATGGCCCGGTTCACCTCCGCAGGCTTGCCCCGCTCGGTGATGTTGCTGTTGGAGCCGATGCCCACATAGAGAAACCGGCCGTCGGCGCTGGCGGTCAGCGATTTGGTCCAGTGGTGGTTGATGGCGGAAGGCAGGTCGGCGACCTTCACCGGCGGGCCGGTAGCCGTGAACTGCCCAGGCTGGTAGTCGAACCGGACGAGGGCGTCCTGATTGGCCACATACAGCCGGTCGCCGACGAGCGCGAGCCCGTAGGGCGCATTGAGGTCTTTCGCAAAAACCGTTCGCGATTCGTAGACCCCATCGCCGTCGGCGTCGCGCAGCAGCGTCAGACGGTTTCCACTTTCGACCGGCGTGACGCCGCGCGCCTTGATCAAGCCGGCGATCACGTCTTTGGGCGTCAACGGGGGCGCGCCGCCGCCTCGCCCTTCGGCGATCAGGATGTCGCCGTTGGGCAGCACCAGCGTCTGCCGCGGAATCTGCAGATCGGTCGCGATCGCCGTGATGCGGTAGCCCTCGGGCACCTGAGGGCGACGGTCGCCCCAACCCGCTGGCTCGGCGACCTGCATCTCGGGCAGCAGCCCACGCTGCGGCGCGGGAAGGGCAGGGTCGGCACCATAGATGGGTGCGTCGGTGTTGCCTTTGCAGGCAACCAGCAACACCAGGGGAGCGATCACAAAAACCGTACGGGCGGTCGTCTTCATGGCCGTGCCCCCCAACGCCCCGCATCGAGATCCAGCCAGCTCGCCGCCGTGATGAGCACGAAGGCCAGCACGGCCAGAACCAGCCCCTCCGGCAGCGTCGCGCCAGCGTCTTTGGCGTGCACCAGTGAGTTGACAAAGCCGATCACCCACGCGGCCAGCAGCAGCGCGCCGGAGACCATCGCACGCCGGGATCGGCCGCTGGCGCTGATCAGCGCGATGGCCGACCAGAGCAACGCCAACCCGCTCAACACAACGGCCGCCGCGTTGAGCCACGATGCAAAGTTCTTCCACTGCACCTGGTCGCTGCTGGCGTAAGCGACATCGTTCAGCACGACGCCGAGAAACAGCGGCACGCTGCCGGCCAGTAGCAGCGCGCGAAGCGGGTGCAGGGGGCGCTGGGCTGCCCGCGGCGGGTCAAAGGTGGTGGCGGTCATGCCCGCAGTCGGCAATCGACGTGCCTGTCGTCGGTGTAGAACAGGTCTATGGCGCCACTTTGCGCTTGATCGCGCGGGCCACCGGCGCGGGCAGACTCGCAAGCGACCCCAGCACATGCGGCAGCAGGCGCAGCTTCAGACCGGTGAACGCGCTGGGTACCACCGCCTCGATCAGATGCGGCCCGGGGTTGCGCAGCGCCTCTGCGAGCGCGGCCGTAAAGCCTTCGGCGGTGGTGGCGCGCACCGCGTGCACACCCATGCTCGCGCCCAGCTGCACGAAATCCAGCCCCGGATTGCCCAAATCGAACTGCGCGCGCGCTTTCTCGCCAGAGCCCTGCGCGCCCACCCGCTGGAGTTCCACATTGAGGATGGCGTAGGCGTGGTTGTTGAACACGATGGTCGTCACGTTAAGGCGCTCACGCGCCATGGTCCACAGCGCCTGGATGGTGTACATGGCCGACCCATCGCCCACCAGCGCCAGCACCGGCCGGTCGGGGCAGGCGATGGCAGCCCCGATCGCATTGGGCAGTCCCTGACCGATGGCCCCACCGGTCAGCGTGATCACGTCATGGCGCGGAGCGCCCCGTGTGAAGTGCGGCAGCATCACACCCGAGGTCTGCGCCTCGTCGACGATGATGGCGCGTTCGGGCAGCAGGTGGCCCACCGCCTTGCAGACCTTCTCGGCTGTCAACCGGCCCCGAGGCGCAGGCGGCGGATTGGCCGGCTCGAGCAGAGGCAACACAGTATCGGCATCCAGCTTGCTCGCCAAGCGGATCAGGCCGCCCAAGGCGTCCTGACCGAGTGACGCCAGCACATGCACGCGACAGCCCTTGGGCACCAGGTCGCTGGCCTTGCCAGGGTAAGCAAAGAAGGACACGGGCGACTTCGCGTCCACAAGGATGAGGTGCTTCAACCCCTGCAGCTGCACGCCAGCAAGTTCGGCGAGATAGGCAATCCGCTCGACATGGGGCAACCCGGCCCCGCGCTCGATGCGCGTCGGAAACACCTCGGCAAACAGCTTGACGCCCGACTTCTGCGCCACGCGCGAGGCCGCCAACAGCGCCGGCTCGCGCAGCGCCCGCGCGCCCAGCAGCATGGCCGCCGGCTCGCCTGATCGGATGGCCTGCGCCATGGCGTCCACCACCGCGTCGTCTGCAACGGGCGGTGGCACCACCTCGGGCACGGCGGCGGGCACACCGCCTTCGCCCCACGACACATCGGCCGGCAGGATGAGGGTCCCGACCTGGGCCGGCGTGCCCATCGCAACGCCAATGGCCTCGGCTGCATCGGCGCCCAAATCGGCCGTTGATGCCGATGTGCGCACCCAGGTCGACACATTGCGTGCCACGGTCTCGATGTCGGATTGCAGCTGCGCGTCGTACTTGACGTGATAGGTCGCGTGGTCGCCCACGATGTTGATCACCGGCACCCGGCCCTTGCGCGTGTTGTGCAGGTTGGCCAGGCCATTGCCCAGGCCGCAGCCCAGATGCAACAGCGTGGCGGCGGGCTTGCCGGCCATGCGGGCATAGCCATCGGCTGCTCCCGTGGCCACGCCTTCAAACAGGGTCAGCACCGCGCGCATGCGCGGCTCGGCATCCAGCGCGGCCACGAAGTGCATCTCGGACGTGCCCGGGTTGCAGAAGCACACGGTCACGCCCGCGTCGGCCAGCGTCTTCATCAGGGCTTGTGCACCAATCATCGGGGCTCCTCGTCACGCGTCGACAGGCAGCATACCGCTGTGCCGGGGCTGGCCTACACTGCCCGGCCATGAAGCTCTCGCAACGCGCACAAGCCATCCCGCCCTTTCTGGCCATGGAGTTCGGCAAGCACGCCGCGGCGCTCGAGGCCGCCGGCCACCGGGTGATCCGCCTCAACCTGGGCGAGCCCGATTTCGGGGCGCCGCCCGCCGTACGCGAGGCGCTGGCGCGCGTGGCCCGCGAGGCCGCGCTGCCTTACACGGGCGCGCTGGGACTGCCCGCGCTGCGCGAGGCGATCACCGGTTTCTACGCGCAACAGCATGGCGTCCAGCTGGCGCCCGAGCGCATCGTCGTGACCGCCGGTGCCTCGGCTGCGCTGTTGCTGCTCACGGCGGCGCTGGTCGACCCGGGCGACGAGGTGCTGGTCGGCGATCCGTCCTACCCCTGTAACAGG
>OGCL01001033.1_pt1 | contig 25830 bp, 20 predicted proteins | sample 1570041 | NCBI WGS metagenome assembly OGCL01 (sample SAMN06266162, study PRJEB24511) | hot springs metagenome | isolation source: Hot spring water | place: South Africa: Limpopo | collected 2015-06-22 | reverse complement strand
CCCCGCTCGGCCAAGGACGACGACAGCCTGCGCTGCGACAACAACCGATCCAAGTCCGGCGCCGTGGTGCTGATGGTGGGCACCCAGCGCAACCAGCGCCTGGTGGCCGTGCAGGAGGCCAACCTGGCCAACCAGCAGGCCCAACTGGCCGAGTTGCGCAGTGGCCGGGAACTGGCCGCACAGCGGGCGCAGCGGCTGCAGTCCCTTGAAGGCACGGTGCCGCGCAAGGAGATCGAGGCCGCACGCGCCGAACTGCAGAGCCTCACTGCGCGCGAGAAAAGCATTGGAGCGAGCTTGGCCGCCCGAGAACCCTTGCTGGCCCCGGTGTCCGGCGTGATTGCCAGGGCCGATGTGACTAAAGGCCAGGTGGTCGAGGCCCGCGAAGTCTTGTTCGAGGTGATTGACCCGGCACGCGTGCTGGTGGAGGCCACCACGGCAGATCCTGGCTTGCCCGCACGCACGAGTACAGCCCACTTGCAGGGCGTGCCTGGCGTCAAGTTGCAGCTGATCGGCGCTGCGCGCAGCCTGCGCGATGGCGTGCTGCCAATTACCTTCAGGGCGGTCCCGGAGCAATCGGGCAAGGCTTTGCCGCTGGCGGTCGGACAGCCCGTCACCGTCGTGGCCTTGCTGAACGAGCAGGTCACAGGCTTTGTTCTGCCTGCGCAGGCCGTCGTGCGCAACAGTGCCAACGAGCCGGTGGTCTGGATCAAGTCCGGTGCAGAGCGCTACATTCCCCAGCCGGTGCAGTACCGGTCCCTGGACGCCGCCACGGTGGTCGTCACGCAGGGCCTGGGGGCTGACAACCGCGTGGTGGTGCAAGGTGCGCCGCTGATTGCACAGATCCGCTGAACGGAGCCCACGCAATGTTCAATTGGATCGTAAGGAACAGCCTTCACAACCGTCTGTTCGTCCTGGCGGTCGCGGCGCTGCTGATGGTCTACGGGGCTATCACCGCATGGCGCACGCCAGTCGATGTGTTTCCCGACCTCAACAAACCCCTGGTCACCGTCCTGACGGAAGCAGGAGGTATGGCTCCCGAAGAAGTCGAGCAACTGGTGACCTTCCCTCTGGAGACCGCGCTCAACGGCATGCCTGGGGTCACGCGCGTGCGCTCCACGTCCGGCGTGGGCCTATCCATCCTCTATGCCGAGTTCGATTGGGGAACGGACATCTATCGCAACCGCCAGCTGGTGGCGGAGCGCCTGGCACTGGTGCGGGAGCAACTCCCAGGGGGCATCACGCCCGTCATGGGGCCAGTGTCTTCCATCATGGGGGAAGTCATGCTTATCGCACTGCCGTTGGCGGCAGGCGATGGCAAGACTGCCGCAGCGACACCCATGCAGGCCCGCGAGTACGCGGACTTCGTGCTGCGCCCAAGACTTCTGTCGATTCCAGGGGTGTCTCAGGTCATCCCTATCGGCGGCGAAGTACGGCAGCTGCGGGTGGAGCCTGATACCGCGCGCATGGCGCAGTTCGGGGTGACATTGACGCAGATCGAGCAGGCCCTTCGAGGCTTTGCGGGGAATGCGGGAGGTGGCTTCATCGACCTCAACAGCCGTGAATTCCTCATCCGCCACATCGGCCGTACCAGCCGTGTCGAGGATCTGCAGGGTGTGGCCGTTGCCTGGAGGGACGGCCGAGCCATCTTGCTGGAACAGGTGGCCAATGTCCGGTTCGCTGCAGCCATGAAGCGCGGCGACGCCGGATACAGCGGCGTGCCCGCCGTCATCGTCAGTGTGCAAAAACAGCCTGCGGCCGATACCGTCAAGCTCACCCACGCCATCGAAGCGGCGTTGGGGGACCTCAAACAAGGGCTGCCCGTGGGTTTGGCTGCTCCGAAGGTGTTGTTTCGCCAGGCGGACTTCATCGAGGCGTCCATTGGCAACGTGACCGAGGCTCTGCGCGATGGCGCCATCATGGTGGCCATCGTGTTGTTCGCCTTCCTGTTGTCCGCGCGAACCACTTTGATCTCGCTCGTGGCGATACCCTTGTCGCTGGCCGTCACGGCCATGGTCTTCCGGCTGCTTGACCAGTCCATCAACGTCATGACTCTGGGGGGCCTGGCCATTGCCATTGGCGAGCTGGTAGACGATGCGGTGGTGGATGTGGAGAACATCCTGCGCAGGCTGAAGCAGAACCGTGCCCAGGGCAATCCACTGTCCATGCTGGAGGTCGTGCGTCGAGCGAGCGTGGAAGTCCGCTCGGGCATCGTCTATGCCACCGCCATCGTGGTGCTGGTGTTTGTGCCGCTGTTTGCGCTCCCAGGCATTGAAGGGCGCCTGTTCACGCCCCTGGGCATCGCCTACATCGTGTCGGTGCTGGCATCGATGTTGGTCTCGATGACGGTGACGCCGGTGCTGTGCCTTTACCTGTTGCCAGGGATGAAACGGCTGGACCACGGTGACAGTACGCTGGTCGCTTGGCTCAAGCGGCGAGATGCACAAGTGCTGAGCTGGTCGTTTTCTCGCGCCAAGGTGCTGATGGCTGTTGCCGCACTGGCGGTGGCGGCAGCGGCGGCCAGTGTCCCGTTTTTCCCGCGCGCATTTCTTCCGGCGTTCAATGAGGGCTCGCTGGTGCTGGGCATGGTGTTCAACCCGGGCACAGCGCTGGCGGAAGCCAATCGCATGGGCGCGTTGGCCGAGACGCTGATCGCTGAGGTCCCCGAGGTCACCCAGGTGGGGCGCCGGACGGGACGCGCCGAGCTGGATGAACATGCCGAAGGCGTGCATTCGGCCGAGATCGATGTGGACCTGAAGCGGTCTGCCCGGGACCGGGAAGCCGTCATGGCGGACATCCGGGCCCGTTTGGCCGTCCTCCCGGCCCAGGTGGCCATAGGGCAGCCTATCTCGCACCGCCTGGATCACCTCTTGTCAGGGGTGCGAGCGCAGATCGCGCTCAAGATCTTCGGCGATGACACGGACACCTTGCGAGGCCTGGCCGAGCAGATGCGCCAGGGACTCTCGGGAGTTCCAGGGCTGGTGGATCTGACGGTGGAAAAGCAGGTGCTGATTCCCCAGATCACGGTACGGCTGGACCACCGCAAGGCTGCGCAGGTCGGACTGTCCCCGGGCGAAGCGGTGCGGGTGCTGCAGGCTCTCACGGACGGTGCCCATGGTGCGCAGATCGTGGACGGCCTGCGCCGCTATGAACTGGTGCTGCGCCTGCCCGATGAAAAACGCAGTCCTCAGGATTTGGCGCGCACACTGATAGACACCCCAGCGGGGCAGATACCGGTGTCTGCCATCGCCACGGTCCAGGAAACCGATGGACCGAACCAGATTGGTCGAGAAAACGGTCGCCGGCGCATCGTGGTCTATGCCAACACGGACGGCTCCGACATGGGCCGCGTCATTTCCGACATTCGTGCGGTGATGGCCAAGGCACCATTGCCACCGGGCACCTTCCTGAGTCTGGAAGGCCAGTTCCAGGCCCAGGAGCAGGCCATGCAACTGATCGTCGGCTTGTCGCTGGTGTCTTTGGCAATGATCTTTCTTGTGCTGTATGTGCGCTACAAGTCGGCTGTGCTGGCAGGAATCATCATGGCCAACATTCCGCTTGCGCTGATCGGCAGCGTAGCAGCGATGTGGCTGGCGGAGGTGAGCCTGTCCGTGGCCTCCATGGTGGGCTTCATCACGTTAGCAGGCATTGCCACGCGCAACGGGATTTTGAAGGTCAGCCACTACATCAACCTGTGCAAGTTCGAGGGTGAGGTCTTTGGCCGACCCATGATCGTGCGCGGCTCGCTGGAGCGTTTGACTCCGGTCTTGATGACGGCGCTGGTTGCAGCCTTTGCACTGACGCCGCTGCTGTTGGCCGCCGATGCTCCCGGCAAGGAGATCCTGCACCCGGTGGCGGTCGTGATTTTTGGTGGACTCGTCAGCTCTACTTTGCTGGACACGCTGCTGACGCCCGTGATGTTCTGGCTTTTTGGCGAAGGTGCCACCCGGCGCTTGATTGAGGGCAGCAGCGCGCAAGCCGAAAGCGAACCCATAGGCCAGGAGGCCTTCTGATCCCAGGCTCCAGCTTCGTTCTCCCCCACTTTTTGATAGGCCTTGGTGCGCTGCCTTTTGAAGCGCGCCAGTGAAACAAACTCAACGGAAGGAAACCCAAATGACCATGAAAAAGAACTTCTCCCAACTGATGGCAGCCACCGTGATCGTGATGGCATCCCTGGCAGGTGCACCTGCTGCAATGGCCCATGGTGCAGCCGAGCCTGCTCACGGCGGCGTGGTGCAAACCGCCTCCGACCTGTCGTTCGAGTTGGTCGCAACCGCTGACGGCGCGGCAATCTACATCGTGGACCACGACGAGGATGCGGACGCATCCAAGTTTGGCGGCAAGATCACCGTGCTCAACGGTACCGAAAAGGCAGAGGCGCCCCTGAAATCTGCAGGCGGCAACAAGCTGGAGGCCAAGGGCGTGAAGTTGGTCAAGGGCACAAAGGTGGTTGCGCTGATCACGACCAACAGCAAAAAGACCGTCACTGTTCGATTCACGGTGAAGTAAGGCCTATGGCGCGCGGCTCCCTGTCCTTGCCTGCACTGCAAGGTGGTCTGCTGGCCTTGCTGGCTGCAGCCCTGTTTGGCATCAGCACCCCGCTGGTTCAACGCCTGGGTGCCGGGCTGGGCGCGTTCACAACGGCCGCGTTGCTGTATGCAGGGGCGGCTGTCGTTGGTGCCTTGTCCCTGCGGACCGCTGCTCACGAGGCAAGGTTGCAGAGATCCGACGCCGGGCGCCTCATCGCCATGGCGGGGTTTGGCGCCGCGCTGGGACCTGTCGCCCTGTCCTGGGGCCTGCAACACACGAGCGGCGCCAGCGCGTCGCTCATGCTCACCCTGGAAGCGCTGTTCACCGCTACGCTTGCGTGGTGGCTGTACAGCGAGACCATGGACCGCCGTGTGTGGGCTGCCATGCTTCTTTTGCTGGCCGGTGGCATGGCTTTGGTCATGGACCAGGGCCTGCAGGGAGGCACGCAGTTGCTCGGTCTGCTTGCCGTGCTGCTGGCGACGGTGGCCTGGGGCGTGGACAACACCTTGTCCCGGGGACTGGCCGAGCGCGATCCCAGCCAGGTCGTGATGGCCAAGGCGTCGTTGGGTGCCGCTGCGACAGCCTGTCTTGCCATGGTGGCAGGAGAGCCTTTGCCCTCCCTGACGGCTGCTCTAGGGCTCTTTGCCGTGGGGGCCACGGGGTATGGCTTGAGTCTTCGGTTCTACCTTCTGGCACAGCGGGCTTTTGGGGCGGCGCGGACTGGCTCCGTGTTCGCCTTTGCACCTTTCATAGGTGCGGCTGTAGCGTTCGGCTTCGGTGAACGGTCTGCGGGGTGGCTGATGCTGCTCGGTGGTCTTCTGATGCTTGCGGGTGTGCTGCTGCATCTGGCTGAAAGCCATGGGCATGAACATACGCACGAGCCGATGGAACATGAGCACGCCCACCGTCATGACGATGGACACCATTCGCACGTTCATGACGTGATGCCCACGGGGAGCCACAGCCATGTGCACTTTCATGAGCCAGTCACCCACGCCCATCCCCATGCGCCGGATGTTCACCACCAGCACAGGCATTGACCAGATCAGATGTCCCGAGACTGTCGCAAAGGAACTTTGATGATGAAAAACTCGATGCTTTCGCTGGTTAAAGCGTTGGCATTCCTGGTGCTTTCCGGCTGCAGCACCCCAGTCTATGAGAACCAATACGCTGTGTCCGAAGGCTGGAGAATCGGCAAAGTCACCAAACTGGTCAGCGCAGACGAATTCTTGAAGGCGGGCGGCACTCGCTGCCGGGAAATGGAGATTCGCCCCAATGACCGCTTTGCCTTCATCCAAAGGCAAGTGACCCGAGCGCGCGGTCACTTCGCCAAACTGGACCCGGGCACTGGTATAGCAGTAGGCGACGAGGTTTACTTCAACGCGTGGAAGTGTGACCAACCTCCAATAGTGCCCAAGGTACCGCGTGGGGCCAAGGCGGGGCAAACACCGTAGAGACTGGCGAGGAGCCTCAACGAGACGGACTCTTTTTGACCGTGCCTGCGTACACCACACTGCCCGCATCGCGGCACTGCAATTCCTCCTCCACGCGCACCACGTCAAAGCAGACGGGCGAGACCTTGCTGACCTCGGGCAGCAGCAGGCACAACTGGTTGTCGTGCGCGCTCCAGCGTCCACTGCGTGTGCGGTCGTTCTCCAAACGCTTCTGGCGCCTATCCAGAAAGTAGTCATTCCCCATTTGGCGCCCGTCGGTGTCATGGAGCCCAGGCGCGAATTGATTTGCAAGATTTACCAACCCTATTGGCCTTAACCCAGCCAGCAAGGGCTTGTAAGTCCGGTATTTGGGTCGAACCTGAAATCTGTGCTCTGGCGCCAGAGGACCACGATCGCTGCAGACATGTCGCTCACCGTCCAAGTACGGTTCCAGGGTGGTTGCAGACGCTCTGTTTACGCAGCTCACTGATTGCTTTCCACCAAGCCGAAAATTCGCGCTTTGGTACTCGACCACTCTCTTTGGATATCAGCCCTTTGCCCCTGTGCGAAATGATTACTCACTTTCTTCTTGGTATACGAGGCAACGAGCAACTGCGTTTAGCCATCGGCAATTTGATCACTCAGCTTGAGACAAGTGGGTTCGTTGTCACAAGAGAGGTACGACTTCGAGCGAAGTGCGACTTATCGCGATCAGGCGCTTAACATGCTTGAGATATTCAGAATTCACATGGCCTAAGGCAGAAAAAATAACAAGTCGCAGCAGCAAAAACAATGTAGTGCCCCTTGAGTCGTGGCGCGATCAGTTTGACATTGCTACGCGCTGCACAGTCCAGCACAGCGACAGCACCAGCAACGCGAAAGAGCCTCCACGCACCACCACAGAGCGGTACCACGCCCAGCGCGCCAGCACCACCGAGACAGCGCACCACAGGGCTACCACCAAGAGTTGGCCCATTTCGACGCCTAGGTTGAATCCCGCCAGCGCCCACAGCAGCGAAGCCCCCGCCACGCCAGCTTCGACCAGCACCCCGGAAAAACCCAGCCCGTGCACCAGCCCAAAGCCCAGAGCAAGCCAGCTACTGCGCAGGCCTTGGACGGGAAACAGGTTCAGCAATGCCGAGATGCCGATGCTGATGGCAATGGCGGGCTCCACCCAGTTGCCCGACACGGTGACCCAGCCCAGGCCCGCCAGTGCCAGCGTGACCGAGTGGCCCAAGGTAAAGAGCGTGACGGTGAGCAAAAGCGCCTTCAGCCCGGTACGGCGATCCAGAGCGTCAGTCGTCCGGGACGCAGGCAGCTGCTTTGTCATCGGTTGCGGGCTGCGAGGCAGAGGCTGTCGCACCAGCGAAATGGGCAGCAACAGCGCCAGCAAAAATGCCAGGTGGTCATAGCCTTGCAGAATGTGGTGCACCCCTTCGGCCACAAATTGCAGCAGTATTGCCACACCACTGCGTGGGGATGCGAGCTCCTGGGCGTCTGCACCTCCAGCCCCTTGTGCTCCTTGCTCCCCTTGGGGGGCGACACCGCTGCCTGCGGTCCGCAGGTCGGTGCTTGCGCGCCCATCGGGGGCCAGCACTGCCGCCAGCGGCTGGCCGCCGAGCACACCGCCCACCAGCAGGCGGTGCGTGGGGTCGATGCCCTGCATCAGCCCGTAGCGCAGGGTGACTGCCTGGGCGGGCGCACAGGGGAGCGTGGCAGCCAGTCGCGCGTAACGGCCATCGGTGCGCTGTTCCAGTGCTTCAAAGCGCCAGGCGGGGGCCGTCGCCGTTCCATCGCACTGCCACAACATGCCCTGGCCCACCCACTGGGCCATGGCGGGCACGGACTGTCGTACCTCCCCCCAGGTGAGCTGGCGGTCGCCATCGGCATCGAGCTGCTCCAGCGCGGCGTCCACATCCTTCAACGCCACCGACAGCACCAGGCCTACCGATGCGTTTGCCCCTGCAGCGCCCTGGGGCGCCGGGGCATCCGACACCCGCAGATAGGCGTCGCTGGCCTTGTGGGCCCGTGCGCTGGGCACCAGCGCCGCGGCAAGCAACACGACAGCCACCATGGCCCGCAGGGGGGCCGTTATCCAGTGTTCGCAGCGCATCATTGGCCGCCCCGGGGTTGCCAGCGCGCCAGGCGCACGTCCTGCAGCCCGGTTTGCTGGAGGGCCTGCCGCACCGCCTGGTGGGCGGCAGCGTCGCCCGATTGTTCAGAGGTCTGCAGTGCAAGCCACCAGTCGAGTGGCTCTTTTTGCAGGGCAAGGTTGGTGCGGGCCGCCTTCCACGCGGCGGCGGGTTGCCCGTGCAACCACAACGCCAACAGGGCGCGCTCACGGGCATGGGCATCCAGCCCCTCGCCGCGCGCCACGATGGCGGCAAACCGCGCTTCCAGGTCGCGGGCCAGGGGCTGCCAAGAGGCGTCCCCCATCAGCCGCAGGGCCTGTGCGCGCCGCAGCAGCACGGCATCGCTGTCGGGCTGGTGCCTGAGTACCTCCAGCGCGGCGCTCGCACGGTTGCGGCGCAACAGCTGGTCGGCATAGGCCAGCGCGGTGTAGCCGTCGGGGGCATCGGCCAGGCTGCGGCGGTAGGCAGCGTCGGCGGCATCATCGCGCCCTGCGCGCTCTTCGCTCTCGGCCAGCAGCGACCCGATCCAGGCCCGCTGGGTGGCATCCCCCGCAGCCTGCTGCCACAGGGCGGTGAGACCGCTGCGCGCAGCATCGTGCTGACCTTGAAGTGAACGGGTTTCAAGCAGGCAGGCGGTGGCATACAGCGTGGCGCCATAGCGCGCCACGTTGCGACAGGCGGCCTCGGCGGCCGCATAGCGCGCGGCCACACGCTCCAGCGTGGCCAGCGTGAGCCAGCCCTGCACCTGCGCGGGGTTGGCCTGCAAGGCACGCTCCAGCGTGGCGCGCGCTACTGCAAATTCATGGCGCCCTTGCTCCACGGTCGCCTGCAACACCAGCAGATCGGCGGGGGCATCGGCCTGGCCCCACCAGCGTGCCAGGGCCGCTTGAGCCCGGCCCAGGTAGCGCGGGTCCGCCGTCTCGCGTGACAACGTGATCCAGCGCCGGGCGATGGTGGCGGCGGTCTGGGGGGTTGCGGGGGCTGCAGCCACGCGTTCAGGCAGGCGCTCGACCACATCGGCATCCAGGCCGGGGGGCAAGTCCTGCGGCAAGGCCGCTGCGGCCGTGCCAGCCCAGAGCATCAGGTGCAGGGCCGCGCACACAAGGTGGGAAGGTTTCTTCATGGGCTCGTGACAACAAACGGGTATGGGAGGAGGCAGACTCACCCACGGAGGCCCCTGGCTACGCCCATTCAGGGCGCAGCCAGGGGCATTGCGCGAAGGTCAGAGCCGCGAATCGGGCTCTTCGGTCTCGGTGCTGGACAGCACCAACTGGTCCACCGCCTGAGGCTCGGTGGTGTCCGATGCGCCGCTGGCCACAATCGGCTGCACGTACGCGAACGCGTTCACCATCACGGGGCCCCCATTGCCAGGGTCTGCCGTGTTGTCACCGCCTCCGCCCCCGCCGCAGCCTGTGATGGCCAATGCCGCCACCGAGGTGAGCGCCAGGTGCTGAATCCGAAGGTTTTTTTGCATGGTGTGTCTCCTTCGGATCAGAAGTTCTTGGCACCGGGCAGTGGTGGGTTCACGTAGGGGAATGCTGTGCGGTAGTCGGTGGCTTTCGTGCGTGAGCCATCGACAAATGCAACGCCTCCTGCCGGGGCGTCACCGGGCTTGCAGCCCACCTTGAGTGCGTCCGAGGCACCGGTCACCGTGCACAGCGCACCCATGGCCACACGCAGGGACACGTCCACCACATCGTCGCCTAGGCGGCGCCCGTTGGGGAAGCCTGCCGCATCGCCGGCGACCACGCCCAGGGAGCTTTGTGCAGCCACTGGCGTGGCCGCAATGCCGGTGTTCAGTCGCAGCATTTCGGCCAGGGGCCCGCCTGCGCCCAGGCCGGTGATGTTTCCGGGGCGGTTCACCGTGGGCAGGCCCGTGAGGAACGCCGTCATCAAATCCGTGCGCGGGAAGTTGGTGGGGGCCTTGGCGCCAAACAGCGTCTCGACCAGCGCGGGCAGCGTGGGGTGTGTCACATAGTCCGCAAAGTTGGCGGCATCGTCCTTGGGCTTGGACGCGTTGAACTTGTCCTTGTCCTTCAGGCCGATCACCACCTCATTGACCAGCGGCATGCCCAGGCGCGAGACCTGCGTCCATGCGCCACCGGCCTTCTCGCTGGCCTGCAGGCCCGAGTCCGGCTTGCCGTTGAGCAGGCGGGCCTGGCGCAGGCTGGCAGTGGTCCAGCCGCCAATGACCTTCTCGCCCGATGCAGCCGTGAGGCAACTGGTGGGCACTTCCACTGACAGCGAGGTCACGTTCTTGTCGGCAATCTGGCCGGCACCAAAAGCCGCTGCATTCGACTCGCTGGTGATGACCGCAGCGGGCGCATTCACCAGGTCAAAGATGGTGCCCAGCGACACAGGGAACGGGTCCTGCCGCTGGCCCACAAACACCTTGCCGGGCGTGGAGCAGCCGGGGATGTTGATGCCATACACATATTTGCTGGCATAGGCGTCGTAGGCAGCGGCATTGCCCAGGGATTTTTCTCCGATGTAATCGATGGGCTTGGTGAAGGTGGTGCCCCCGCCAGCCATGCTGATCTGCTCGCGCTTGCCGGTGCGGCGGTCACCGCGCACGATGAACATCTCGTACTCTTCGCGGTAGGCCAGCGGGTCGGCCGCCGCGCCGCTGATGCCACCGGCGTTGCGCAGCGGGATCGCTACCTTCTTGCGGGCACCGTCAGGGCCGATGTCGAGGGTGATGCCGTTGCCACCGTTGTTCAGCGTGTTTTTGAAGCGGAACTGGAAGGTGATGTCCTCCGCCGCGTCGCCGTTGTTGTCGATGTGGATCTCATACAGCGCATTCGGGTCCAGGCTGAAGTAGTTGGGGCCGCCATAGGCATCCTGCAGCGGCAGGTAGTTGGCGATCATGGTGACAAAGCCCGCGCGGCCCGGTTCGTAGCTGTTGAACAGGTAGAAATCGGCGCCGTCAACCTTGGGCTGGGTCGTGATGAACGGTGCTTCGCGGTGGCTGGACGCCAGGCTGACGCCCGCTGCGCTGGCCGCCAGGGTAGCCAGCACGGCCAGACTGATTCTTCTCAATGGCATGGAGATCTCCTCGTAGGTGGATAGAGAGGTGCCAAGCACCCCATCTCTTTACGCAATCGAAAGTTGTCTAGATTCAATTTGCGTGTCAGTAATTACCCTGATTTGGTGGATCGCGGAGGAAGGGCACTTCTGAATGCTTGAAGAGAGCTCTCAAATACGAACTCAGCGATTTGTTGCAAGGCCAATACTTGTTGCAGCAAAGGCCCTTAATTGGCGTCAAGCATCGCGGATATTCCTGCTTGACACTGCCACGGTGTTAAGCCTTAACGTTCCCGCAAGGTCCACCACTGATGACCTTTTTTGGAGAACACCATGGACCAGGGCCACACCACAGAGCGTTCTGCTGCCACAAGTCCTGCGGTAAGTAGCAAACAGTTGATCGGTGCAGTGATCATGCTTGCGCTCATCGGGGCATTCTTCTTGCTCAGGGAACACTGGTCGCACATTGCGGGTTATTGGCCCTATCTGCTCTTGCTGGCTTGCCCGTTGATGCACCTCTTCCATGGGCACGGGGGGCACTGCTCTCACGAAGGCGATTCGAGCAAAAAGTAATCTTGCAGGCACACAACACATTTGCAGGGAGGTCATTCATGTCCAACGCGGAACCGCACGATCACACCCACCATGGCCATCAGCATCATGAGGGGGGCCACGGGGATACACCGCCGCCCATGACGAAACTGAAAGATCCAGTCTGCGGTATGGACGTGACGGAACAATCGCATCACTCGGCGGAGCATGAGGGGCTGCACTACTACTTCTGTAGCGCCAAGTGCCAAACGAAGTTTGTTGAGGACCCGGACAAGTACGCTGTCACGCCTCTCGGTACCGACAAGGTTGCGCGTGAGCCAGAAGCCACTCAGCCCGGCACCATCTACACCTGTCCCATGCACCCGGAGGTGCAGCAAGACCATCCCGGCAATTGCCCCAAATGCGGCATGACACTGGAGCCCATGCTCCCCACGCTGGATGAGGGAGAAAACGCCGAACTCGTGGATTTCCGGCATCGCTTCTGGTGGACGCTGCCACTGACCGTGGTGGTCACCGTCCTGGCCATGGTGGGGCACCGGCTGCAGTGGTTCGAAATGGCCACACAGAGCTGGATTGAGCTCGTGCTGACGGTTCCTATCGTGCTGTGGGCTGGCTGGCCCTTCTTTGTGCGCGGCGCTCAGTCCACTGCCAACCGTAGTCCCAACATGTGGACGCTGATCAGCCTGGGCACGGGGGCCGCTTTCGTCTACAGCGTGGTCGCCACCGTGGCGCCCGGGGTGTTTCCCGCCTCGTTCCAGGCCATGGGCCGCGTGGCGGTGTACTTCGAAGCTGCTGCCGTCATCATCTCGCTCACGCTGCTCGGCCAGATGCTGGAGCTGAAAGCACGCTCGCAGACTTCTGCCGCCATCAAATCGCTGCTGGGCCTGGCCCCCAAGACAGCGCGGCGTATCGACGCTAACGGTCAGGAGAGTGATGTTCCCTTGTCCCATGTCCATGTGGGAGACCTCTTGCGCGTGCGCCCCGGTGAGAAGGTGCCGGTGGATGGCGTGGTGGTCGAGGGGAGCAGCGCGGTGGACGAAGCCATGCTCACTGGCGAGCCGGTGCCCATCGTCAAGGCGCCTGGTGATGCAGTTATAGGTGCCACGCTCAATACCAACGGGGCACTGGTGATCCGGTCCGAGCGGGTGGGCTCGGCCACCATGCTGTCGCAGATCGTTCACATGGTTGCGCAGGCACAGCGCTCGCGGGCTCCCATGCAGCGCATGGCCGACCAGGTCGCGGGCTACTTCGTGATGGCTGTGGTGGGTATCGCGTTGCTCACACTCTTCGCGTGGGGCCTGTTCGGACCGGAGCCACGTTGGGTCTATGGCCTGGTCAACGCCGTGGCCGTGCTGATCATCGCGTGCCCCTGCGCGTTGGGCCTGGCAACACCCATGTCGATCATGGTGGCCACAGGCCGGGGGGCGACCAGTGGCGTGCTGTTCAGGGACGCTGCAGCCATCGAGAACCTGCGCAAGGTGGACACACTGATCGTGGACAAGACAGGCACGCTCACCGAGGGCAAGCCCTCCTTTGAGCGTGTGGTGGCCATGCCCGGTCTGCCCGAGGACGAAGTGCTGCGTCTGGCGGCCAGCCTGGATCAAGGTAGCGAGCATCCGCTGGCCGATGCCATCGTCCAGGCGGCACGTGCCAAGGGCCTGGCGCTGGACAAACCCGAGGACTTCGAGTCCGGGTCGGGTATCGGTGTGCGCGGACAGGTCGCTGGACGCCAGCTCGCCCTGGGCAACACGGTCCTCATGGAGCAGGTGGGCGTTTCTGCGGGTCCGCTGCTTGCGCAGGCAGAGGCCTTGCGCGCCACAGGCGCCAGTGTGATGTACCTGGCGGCCGACGGCCAGCTTCAAGGCCTGCTGGCGGTCTCGGATGCCATCAAGGCCAGCACGCCTGAAGCCTTGGCCACTTTACACGCGGCGGGACTGCGCATCGTCATGGCCACGGGCGACGGCATGACCACCGCCAAGGCGGTGGGGGAAAAGCTGGGTATTGATGAGGTCCATGGCGAAGTCAAGCCTGCAGACAAGCTGGCTCTGGTGTCCCGCCTGCAGGCCGAGGGCCGTGTCGTTGCTATGGCAGGGGATGGGATCAACGATGCGCCCGCCCTTGCCAAGGCAGATGTAGGGATCGCGATGGGCACTGGCACCGATGTGGCAATGAACAGCGCCCAGGTCACCCTGGTCAAGGGTGATCTGCGGGGTATTTCCACAGCGCGGGAACTGTCTGAGGCGACGGTGGGCAACATGAAGCAGAATTTGATGTTTGCCTTCCTCTATAACGCGCTGGGCATACCGATTGCGGCAGGGCTGCTGTATCCCTTCACCGGTTGGCTGCTATCACCGATGATCGCGGCTTTAGCGATGAGCCTGAGTTCGGCGTCCGTGATCGCCAACGCCCTGCGGCTTCGCAAGGGCTGAGTTGGCTCGGCAGGCTCGGATTTGATCTAGGTTAAGTCTGTGGCCGCCGCTGGGGATACCATTCGCACCATGATCTTCGCCAGAAGCACCATATCGCGCCAAGGACGCTGGGTAACCAGCTTCCTGGTCGCGGCGTTGCTTCTGATGCAGTTCGCGTTGGCCGCCTATGCCTGTCCCAAGCTGGACTCCGCAGCCCATGCGGCATCGATGCAAAAAGCGGGCATGGCTATGGAAGATGCCGTCGGCATGTCCTCCATGCCTGATTGCCACGCGATGGCGGGCACCATGGATGAGCAGGATCCTCAGCTGTGCCGAGCCCATTGTGATGGCGACAGCCTGTCCTCCCCCTCGCTCCAAGGCCTCGATCTGCAGGCCCTCGCGGCGCACGCCATCTGGGTCGCTTATGTGTTGCCAGCGGTCCTGGACTCTGAGCGCCACGTTGACCCTCGGGCTGTCTACGCGGAGCTGGACAGTCGAGCGGGCTCTCCCCCCATCTATCTAACCCATCAGGTCTTTCGGAATTGATCGTGCACGTCTTGCGCGCTGCCTTGCAGCGTTTGCGCAAGTCTGACTTCGTGCCCCTTCATTTCGAGGACCATCATGCCCAACATCTCCTTCGGCGCTCCCTGCGAGCGCCTGTCTGCGCACCAGCGCATTCGTCCCATCTCGCAGCGCATCCAGGTGCTCAACCTCCACCATCTGCGCCTGGGCGCTCTCGGGTTCCTGCTGGCCGGCATCGGCTTGGCTGGCAACCAGGCCCACGCCCTGGGCTTTGCAGAGGCCTTGGATCTGGCGGAGCAGCACAGCCCTCGCATCACGGCCCTGCGGCTGCAGATTGACGCAGCCAGCAGTACCCAGAAGGCCGCAGGGGCACTGCCGGATCCCAAGCTGTCAGTCGGGATCGAGAACTTTCCCATCAGCGGCATGGACCGCTTCAGCCTCACGCGCGAGTCCATGACCATGCAGCGCCTGGCGCTGATGCAGGAGGTGCCCAACCGGGCCAAGCGCGATGCCCAGATTGCCGGTGCCGAGGCCAAGGTGGAACGCGAACGCGCCGCCCTGGGCGTCCAGCGCCTGCAGATCCGCCAGGAACTGAGTCAAGCGTGGATCCTGGCCCAGGCTATCGAGCAACGTGACCAGGTACTCACCGGTCTACTGAGTGAGAACCAGCGCCTGCAGGACAGCCTGCCCGCCCGCATCGCGGGGGGGACGGCCCAAGCGGGCGATCTCCTGATGGCCAAGCAGGAGGCGCTTGTGCTGTCGGATCGCAGGGACGATCTGCAGCGGGACCGGTCCAAGGCCAGGGCGATGTTGCGGCGCTGGGTCGGCGCCCGCGCCGACGAGGCGCTGCAGGGAACTCCCGGCCCCTTGAGCCGCCCCCTGGACCAGTTGCGCGCAGAGGTACACCGCCATGCCGAACTGGCGCAGTACCCCGCCATGCAGGCCATGGCCTTGGCGGAAACGCGCGAAGCCCAGGCAGAAACCAAGGGTGATTGGTCCTGGGAAGTCGCCTACAGTCGCCGCGACCGCCGCTGGGGCGACATGGTGTCCTTCCAGGTGACCTTTGACCTTCCCTGGCAACAGGAGCGGCGCCAGGCACCCCAGATCAAGGCCAAGCAGCTGGAGCTGCAGCGCCTGGAAGCCGAGCAAGAAGACGTGTCCCGCAGGCACCTGCAGGAGCTGGAGGACAGCGCCTCAGAGCTAGCGGCTCTAAACAACCAGATCGAGCGGCTGCAATCGGCTGGCATGGGCTTGGCACAGGGGCGTGCCGAACTCGCGTTGGCCAATTACCAGTCTGCCAAAGGCGACTTGAGCGCCGTGCTAGCGGCCAGGGCCCAAGTGCGGGAGACGCACTGGCGGCTCATTGAGCTGCAGACACAGCGGGACACCGTGATTGCCCGCCTGAACAGCCTGATCGCGGACTGAAGGGAGAACCACATGACCAATACCGTTTTCAAGAAGACCGCTGTAGCCGTGGCGCTGGTGGCTGCTGGCGTCGCCCTTGGCTGGGGCGTCTCCCAGTGGCGCATGGCGAGCAGTCATCCGTCTGGCGCTACCCCTCCATCGGCAGAAGCGGCGAAGGCCGACCGCAAGGTACTGTATTGGTACGACCCCATGGTGCCGACGCAGAAGTTCGACAAGCCCGGCAAGTCGCCCTACATGGACATGGCGCTGGTTCCCAAGTACGCCGATGAGGACGCACAACAAGGCACCGGTTTGAATGTCTCGGCACAGGCGGTGCAAGCCCTCGGCCTGCGCACCGCCACGGTGGAGCAACGCGACATTGGAGCCGATGTGGACGTGCTGGGCACGGTCCAACTCAATGACCGGGATGTGAGCATCGTCCAGGCGCGTTCTGCTGGATTTGTGGAGCGTGTCTATGCCCGGGCCCCGGGCGACGTGGTGGCCGCAGGCGCGCCATTGGCCGATCTACTGCTGCCTGAATGGGTGGCTGCGCAGCGCGAGTTCCTCGCGGTCCGGGCGCTCAAGGACGAGTCGCTGACGACGGCTTCGCGCCAGCGGTTGTCACTGCTGGGCATGCCTGCCTCACTCGTGGCCCAGGTGGAGCGCACGGGCGAACCTCAGGGCCGCTACACGGTGACCTTTCCACAGGCGGGGATGGTGGCCGAACTGATGGTGCGCCAGGGCATGACGGTCTCTGCGGGGGCCAGCCTGGTGCGCGTGAACGGTCTGGCCAGCGTCTGGATCGAAGCGGCTGTTCCCGAAGCGCAAAGCGGTCCGTTGCAGCTGGGGCAGGACGCCCAGGTCCGCCTGGCAGCGTTTCCAGGCGAAACCCTCAAAGCCCGTGTCGTGAGCATCCTGCCGGAGGCCAACCGGGACACCCGTACAGTGCGCGTGCGCCTGGAGCTTCCCAACCCCACCCAGCGCCTGAAGGCGGGCATGTCCGGGCAGATTGTCCTGGCGGGACGCACCCAACCGGCGCTGCTGGTACCCAGTGAAGCGGTGATCCGCACCGGCAAGCGGGCGCTGGTCTACGTGGTGGACGGTCCTGGCAAATACCACCCCGTCCAGGTGCAACTCGGCGCGGAAATCGATGACCGCCTCGTCGTTCAAGGCGGACTGGTCGCAGGACAACAGGTGGTCGCCTCGGCACAGTTCCTGATCGACTCGGAAGCCAGCCTGCGGGGTGTCTTGCCTGCACAGCCTCAAGGCAGCAGCGCACAACCGACCAGCGAACAGGGTGCTTCGACGTCTGCTGCTCCGGCGTCCAAGAGCTTTATGGTGCGGGGGGTGGTTGATGAAGTGACACCCACTGAGGCGACCCTCACCCACGAGGCCGTCCCGGAACTGAAGTGGCCCGGCATGACCATGCCATTCAAGCTGGCAAACCCGGAGCTGGCCAAGGCCCTGAAGCCCGATCAGCAGGTCAAATTCACCTTCCAGCAGCAAGGCAAGGACTTCGTGATCACTGCCGTGGAAAGGGTCAAGCCATGATCGCACGTCTGATCCGTTGGTCGGTGGCGAACCGATTCCTGGTTCTGCTGGCGACCATGATGCTCACGGCCTGGGGCGTGTGGGGCGTGCGCAGCACCCCCGTGGACGCGCTCCCTGATTTGTCGGATGTCCAGGTCATCATCCGCACCTCCTATCCTGGCCAGGCGCCGCAGATCGTGGAAAACCAGGTGACCTACCCGCTGGCCACCACCATGCTGTCCGTCCCGGGCGCCAAGACGGTGCGCGGCTTCTCGTTCTTTGGCGACTCCTTCGTCTACATCCTGTTCGAGGATGGGACGGACCTGTATTGGGCGCGTTCCCGCGTGCTGGAGTACATGAACCAGGTGCAGGGGCGGCTACCCGCCACGGCCAAATCGTCACTCGGCCCCGACGCCACCGGGGTCGGCTGGATCTACCAATATGCGCTGGTGGACCGCACCGGAAAGAACGACCTGGCCCAGCTGCGGGCCCTGCAGGACTGGTTCCTGAAATTCGAACTCAAGAGCCTGCCCAATGTCGCGGAAGTGGCGTCGGTGGGCGGCATGGTCAAGCAGTACCAGGTGGTGCTTGATCCGATCAAGCTCGCAGCCCAAGGGCTGACCCAGGGGCAGGTGCGCGAGGCCATCCTGGGCGCCAACCAGGAAACGGGCGGGTCGGTGCTGGAGTTGTCCGGAGCCGAGTACATGGTGCGCGCCAGCGGCTACCTCAAGACGCTGGACGACTTCCGGGCCATCCCGCTGGTGTCGCGCGCCGGGATTCCCGTGCGCTTGGGTGATGTCGCCACACTCCAGATCGGTCCGGAGATGCGGCGCGGTATCGCTGAACTCGACGGCGAGGGGGAAGTGGCCGGTGGTGTGGTGGTCCTGCGCTCGGGCAAGAATGCCCAGGAAACCATTCAAGCCGTCAAAGCCAAGCTTGGCGAGCTGCAAAGCAGCCTGCCCCCGGGCGTGGAGATCGTCACCACCTACGACCGCAGCGCACTCATCGAGCGGGCCATCCACAACCTCACCACCAAACTCGTGGAGGAGTTCGTTGTGGTGGCTGTGGTCTGTGTCTTGTTCCTCTGGCACCTGCGTTCTGCGTTGGTTGCGATCATTTCTCTGCCGCTGGGGATCATGGCGGCGTTTCTGGTGATGCGCTACCAGGGCATCAACGCCAACATCATGTCGCTGGGCGGGATTGCGATTGCCGTGGGCGCCATGGTCGATGCGGCCGTGGTGATGATCGAGAACGCCCACAAGAAGCTGGAGGCCTGGCAGCACAAGCATCCCGACCGCCAATTGGTCGGGGAAGAGCGCTGGAAGGTGATCACCGAAGCCGCTGAGGAGGTGGGCCCTGCGTTGTTCTTCTCGCTGCTCATCATCACCCTGTCCTTCGTGCCCGTCTTTACGCTGGAGGCGCAGGAAGGCCGCCTGTTCGGACCGCTGGCGTTTACCAAGACCTACGCCATGGCCGCAGCTGCGGCCCTCTCGGTCACGCTGATCCCGGTCCTCATGGGCTACTGGATCCGGGGCCGTATCCCGGATGAGCAAAAGAACCCGATCACGCGCGCGCTGATTGCCGTGTACCGACCTTGCCTGGAGTGGGTTCTGCACCGCCCAAAATCCACCCTGGTCATCGCCGTGCTGGCGCTGACGACCACGATCTGGCCTCTGTCGCGGTTGGGGGGCGAGTTCCTGCCCAGGCTGGACGAAGGTGATCTGCTGTACATGCCGTCGGCGCTCCCGGGTCTGTCGGCGCAGCGGGCCACCGAACTGCTGCAACTGAGCAACCGGATGATCAAGACGGTGCCCGAGGTTGAGCGCGTCTTCGGCAAGGCGGGCCGCGCGGAGACCGCCACGGATCCGGCACCGCTGGAAATGTTCGAGACCACGGTGAAGCTCAAACCCAGAGACCAATGGCGCCCGGGGATGACGCCGGAGGGCCTGATCGAAGAGTTGGACAAGGCCGTCAAGATCCCCGGCCTGTCCAACATCTGGATTCCGCCCATTCGCAACCGGATCGACATGCTCGCGACAGGCATCAAGAGCCCCATCGGGGTCAAGGTGACCGGCAACGACCTGAAGGTGATCGATGGGATCGCTGCCCAGGTCGAGCAGGTCGCCAAGGGCATTCCGGGAGTGACTTCGTCGTTGGCAGAGCGCCTGACGGGGGGGCGCTACGTCGATGTCCGCATCGACCGCATGGCCGCAGGGCGCTACGGGCTGAATGTGAGCGAAATCCAGGCCGTGGTCTCCGGGGCCATCGGTGGTGAAAACGTGTCTGAAACGGTCGAGGGCCTGGCCCGCTTCCCGATCAACCTGCGCTATCCGCGTGAGTGGAGGGACTCCCCGGAACGCCTGGCCCAGTTGCCCATCTCCACCCCCATGGGGCAGCAGATCACACTGGGCACGGTGGCCAGCATTTCCATCACCGATGGACCACCCATGCTCAAGAGCGAGAACGCCCGCCCATCGGGCTGGGTGTATGTCGATGTGCGGGGGCGCGATCTGGCATCGGTGGCCAATGACTTGCGCGATGCGGTGAGCCGCCAGATCAAGCTGGAGCCCGGGGTCAGCATCACGTACTCAGGCCAGTTCGAGTACCTGGAGCGGGCCAATGCCCGCCTGAAAGTCGTGGTGCCAGCCACGTTGCTGATCATCTTCGTGCTGTTGTACTTGACCTTCTCGCGCATGGGTGAGGCGGGACTGATCATGGCGACGCTGCCATTTGCGCTCACCGGGGGTATCTGGTTCCTCTACCTGATGAACTACAACCTTTCGATCGCCACCGGTGTGGGCTTCATCGCCCTGGCGGGGGTCGCGGCAGAGTTCGGGGTTGTCATGCTCATCTACCTCAAGCAGGCACTCGCACAGAGATGTCCAGACGGCAGGCAGCCTACGCTGGAAGAGCTGCTGGATGCGATCCGGGAAGGTGCTGTGCTGCGCGTGCGCCCCAAGGCCATGACCGTGGCTGTCATCCTGGCGGGCCTGGTGCCCATCGTGTGGAGCAGCGGGACCGGCTCGGAGGTCATGAGCCGCATTGCGGCACCTATGCTGGGCGGCATGGTGACAGCGCCGCTGCTGTCCTTGTTCGTGATTCCTGCGGCCTATGTGCTGATGCGAAAGCCAAGGAGAGTGAAAACAGAAGCATCCGGAGGCTGAACGCTGCGTTGCGCAACCAAGTGCTCGCAATAAACCAGTCGTTTCGAGCTCGCAATCGCGCACGCCTGCATGCATTTCACGCGCGGTGCAAGCGTCAGGCGTGCAAAATCTGCGGGCAGACCGCCCAGAAAGAACAAAAGTGGAAATTCGTAAGCGCAACAACGTGCATGTGATCAATGCAATTCGCCCCGACGCTCCTGTGCTCGTCTATGCGCACGGCTTCGGGTGTAGCCAGCAGATGTGGCGACACATCACTCCGGCCTTTGAAGGGAAGTGCCACCAGGTCTTGTTCGACTACGTCGGCTGCGGCCAATCAGACTTGGCCGCCTTTGACCCCGTTAAGTACGCAAGTCTGAAAGGCTACGTGCAAGATCTGCTGGATGTATGCGACGCATTGGGCATTGAGAGCGCAGTAAATTTTGTTGGACATTCGGTCAGTGCTAGCGTCGGCCTGCTGGCCTCCATCGAGCGACCTACACTTTTTGACCGCCTGATTCTGGTTGGCCCGTCGCCTTGCTACCTCAATCACGCTCCGGATTACTTTGGAGGATTCGAGCGCCAGGATTTGGATGGCTTATTAGCCCTCATGGACCAGAACTTCATGGGCTGGTCCAGCTATCTCGCACCTATTGTGGCAGGAGCGCCGCAGGCAGACAGTCTGGGTGGAGAGTTGTCCGAGAGCTTCTGCTCAACCGATCCTACGATGGCTCGTATCTTTGCGCAGGCAACCTTCTTTGCAGATAGCAGAGAGGATCTACCGCGCGTGACCCGGCCAAGTCTGATCCTGCAGCATGGCAAAGATGCATTGGCGCCCCTTTCTGTCGGGGAGTACATGCACAAGAAGCTCAGGGGCAGCACGTTGGAAGTGCTGGACGTGACCGGACACTGCGCTCACATGAGTCACCCACATCTGGTGACGGCCGCCATGCAACGATATCTCTCACTCACCTGAGCGAGACCGAGAGGGCTGGATATGCTGGCGGTTGATGACATCCCTTGCGCGATGATGATTACGGACCCGGAGGGGCACATCGTGCGGATAAACAGGGAGTTCCTTGTACTGATCGGGGGCACAGAGGCTTTTTGGCTCGGCCACTCCATGGATGAGCTGTTGACACCAGCTTCTCGAATTTTCAGTCAGACCCACCTGTTCCCCACGCTGCATCACGCAAAGAGTGCGCGCGAAGTTTTTCTCCACCTGCGCGGTTTCGATGGCGAAACTGTTCCTGTCATGATCAATGCAGTAAACAAGCGACTGGAGATGGGTGACAACATCGTATGGGCTTTCTTTGTGGCCCGCGAACGCAGCCGTTTCGAGGGCGAGTTGATCAAGGCGCGTGCAGAGGCGCAGGCCCTTGCCCAGCGCTTGGCGGCCAGCAATGAACAGGTTGAACTGCAGAATCGCCAGCTTTCGGAACTGAGTCTTTCTGATCCACTCACAGGTCTCAAAAACCGCCGTGCGCTGGAGTTGACCGTGCAAGATTGGCAGCGGTCTGCCTCTCCAAACAGCTCGGCGTCGTTGTTGATGGTTGATGTGGATTACTTCAAACGTATCAACGACGCACATGGCCATCCCGAGGGCGACCGGGTGCTGGTCAATTTAGCGCGCCAGTTACAGGCAGGCGCCCGAGGTTCGGACTTGGTCGCGCGATACGGCGGGGAAGAGTTCGTTGTATGGTTGCCCGATGCGGAGGTGGAAGCAGCAGCCCGCGTCGCCGAGCGGGTACACAAATGCGCCAGACGGGTGCGCTCAGCGGCGGGGCCAGTAACGGTCAGTGTTGGGCTGGCATGTGCTGTACACGAAACCGGAGCGGACTTCCTTGCCCGACTGTTAAAGCGCTCTGATGAAGCTGTTTACAGTGCAAAGGCGCTCGGGCGCAACTGCACAGTTGTTCGTGACTGAGTCGTCAAGCCTCGCGCGGCTCACCAGCGCTTGGAATAGTGATAGCTTGCCGCCGCAAAGATCGTTCGCCAGGAGGCTACTTGGATGGCATGGTCGCTTGGCGGTCCACCATCATTTGCATCATCTGTTCCATCATGGCCATACGGCGCTCCATTTGAGCATGCATACCCATCATGCCTCCCATGCCTGAGTTCCCAGGGGCTGAGGGTACAGCAGGTTTGCCCTGCGCCCCCTGCTGCATCATCCCCATGCCCATACCACCAGAATTACCGGCCCCCATCATGGCCATGCCTGACTGCATGAGCCTCATGTGCTCATCCATCAGGGCAGAACGTTCGGCGGGAGTCTTGGCCGCCTGCATTTTTTTGTGCATTTCCTGCATCGCCTTCATTTGATTATCGAAGGCGTCCGGTGCAGGCGCAGCAGTAGCGGCCGGGGCCGGTTGGGTGACCGCGCCACCGCTCTGCACGCCACCGGCAGGGTGGTGGCCTGCGTGTTCGTCCGCAGGTTTCGGAGATTGCGCGATGGCACAGCCTGCCACGAAAAGGGTTGTCAATAGCCCAGCGACGATGTTCAGACGCATGATGGTCTCCTTGGTAGTTCAACTACAGCATGACGACGTCTGCCTTGCATCGTCATGATCCACGTCAACCGAGATTGCGGGCCGAGACGCGCAGCAGCAGCCACCGGTTGCTCGGCGCGATGAAGTCCCCATCACGGCGTCTGCTTTGTATCCGGCACGCTCAATTGCGGAGCGTACAAGCTCCACAATGCCGTCTTCGGCTTGCCCAGGAACGCTGACCTGCCGCGCGGCCAAATCGATTTCTACGTCGATGCCCGCCAGCATTTGAGCCTGAGCTATTGCTCGACGAATGCGCTGAACACAACCGCCGCACGTCATATCAGGAACATTGAAATGGACCATGTGAGCCTCCTTCGGTTGATTCACGGTTTGACTATGAACCTTGCCATGATGAGAAGGTCAATCCCATTCGCAAAGATCAACCGGGCGTCAAGATCGAGAGCGGCCGTCGCTTGAGTAGATAAGGCTATGCCAATTCGATCATGCTTAGCGAGCTGCATGCTGAGAGACACTTAACGTCTTATCAAGCCGCTTATGAACCTCCCGAACCTACTTAGGCTGGTTTGAAGGCGCAAGCCGTGTCCGGATTCAACAGATTGTTGTGTTTCATCTCCATCCCGAAAAAGGATGGCCCCCGCTCCGAACCTCCGATAAGAGATCGCCAGCGGACTTCCATGGCGGCTGGACGACCGACCGCAACCGCTGCAGAATCGATCTCGGCGTGGCAATTTCAGACCCATCTGAGTCATTGCCGGTCCCGTATTTGCACTGTTCCCCCGCCGCCGGACCTTGAATGGTTCGATGCGGCATCGAAACTCGACAGCTCGGCTGAGCGCCCACGGCTGGTACCGCCGCTCTCCGCTCTGCTCCAGGGTCATGCCGACCGTGTTTGTAAGCACGCCGGACCGGCTCGCTGCTCAGCATGCGGACGATTTACCGGTGGACGACTTGTCCAGTGGCAGCCGCTGGGCGGCATCTATGATTCCAAGCGGACCAGACGAGCCTGTGTTTACGGCTAGCCGTCGGGTTGCCATGTGGGGTCCGTATCTTGGACAAGTGGCACCTAGGCAATCCTGCCGATCCTCTAGTACCTATGAATCAAAATCTAAGCCAGGCACTTGCAGACCAGCTGCAGAGCTCCACAAAAAATGTCGATGTGTTTCTGGCACTGGAAGCGCTTTCCTTCGCTGCCCCCGCAGTGGCTTTCGAGGCCATCACGACATTCATAAGGTCCGCGCCAGCAAATCAGCTGCCGCTGGCCCGAAATGCATTGCTGGCGTTGGCGGATCGTGCTCCAGCGCTTTTGCTGAAAGCCACGCTGGACGAAGACGTGAAGGTGGCGGACGCGGCCAGGCAGGCCTTGTTGATCCGGCCCTCCAATGACGCATTGCCCCTGTACCTGCGTATGGCCAAGTCCAAGAGCGTTGACGAAGCCTGCTCGGGTTTCATGTACCTGGGCCGCATCTCCTCGCCGCAGGCGCGTGCGCCATTGTTCAAGGCTTTGGGCCACCGCAGCGCGACGGTGCGCGAGTATGCCGCGACGTCCATCCACAGCCACGCCGACGAACACTGGATCGCCGACCTGCTGGAGGCCATCCGCACGCTGCGGCGTGAAGAGGCCGACAAAAAGAAGGACTTTGGCGAGGTGATCGACACGCTGTGCAGCGCGGTGATTCAGAAATCCACACGCTCCAACTTGGACCTGCTGTTGGAAGGACTCGGCGACGCGGACGCGAGAGTCCGCCGGACCTGTATCAGCGCACTGGGGCGTCTGGGCGATGCGGCGGCGGTGGTCCCGCTGATCGAGACGTTTGAACACCCGCGCCGCGGCATGCCGCTGGAGCTGCGGAGGGAGCCCTGGCTGCGCAAGGGGCTGATGTGTTGCCTGCGCTGATTGGCGCAGCCCAGGAGGCCAGCGACGGCTTTAGATACCGCTACATTGCGGCGCTTGCCGAGTTCCGCGACCCCCACGGGGCCGGGCTATTGGCTCCGCTCATGGTCCGCCGCAACCCATTGCGGGACGCGGCCATGCAGTCGTTGTTGGCCACGCCCAGCGCTGAGGCCCGTGCAGCGCTGGCTGCTGCATTGCCGCTGGCTGAGTCGCCCGCTGACGCCCGGCTGATCACAGAAACCCTGGCGAAAGCAGCCACGCGCGAGGCGATCCCCGATTTGGTAAGAGTGCTGCAGACCGACGTCGCCACTGAGACGATATTGGAGGCCCTGGGCCGTCTGGGCGATCGAGCGGCTGTGCCTGCGCTGGTCGATCAACTGAGCAGTCCCAACGCGCGCCGCCGCCACGGAGCGGCCATGGCGCTAGAGCAGATCGCAGACCCTGCGGCGGGGGCGCCGCTGGTCAACCTGCTGCTGAAAGAGTTTCATCTGGAGGTGGCGCAGGCCGCAATGCGAGCCTGGCTGGCCAGTGGAGCGGAAGACGATGGCGCACTCGACGGGCTGGCTGTGCCGGGCACGCGCGCATTCCTGTTGGCTAGTGCCAGACAGCTGTCCAAGGAACGCTAGCACGCACATTCTTGGCGATACCGGCTCAGTGCCTGTTTCAGCTGATCGCCAGGTTGGATGAGATCGTCCAGCGGGCACCTGCCCAGATTGCGGTGCACTCGGTCAACCTTGCCATCGCTGCGGAACCGACA
>OGCL01001032.1_pt1 | contig 25876 bp, 29 predicted proteins | sample 1570041 | NCBI WGS metagenome assembly OGCL01 (sample SAMN06266162, study PRJEB24511) | hot springs metagenome | isolation source: Hot spring water | place: South Africa: Limpopo | collected 2015-06-22 | reverse complement strand
TATAAATCAAAATTATAAATAAAATTTGTCGATTATAAAAATCCTGAAACAGCCCTTCCTAAGCGCTATTTTTGGGTCCTGAACGAAAAAGACTTATCCTTATTGCTGGAACTCGGCAATAATTTACTTACATAAAAATATGGAGGCAAGTATGAAAAAAATTTTAATTTTAACTTTTTTATTGATCCTTCTTACAAACCGAGTTTATGGACAGATGTCAAAAGAGGCAACAGTAGATTGTCAGATTAATAAAACAGTATGTGTTCAGGAAATTGGCTATGATAAGATCAAGGTTACATTTGATATTATTCCCAAACCAGTTGAATTTATGAAGGAGCTTACCTATAAGATTACCCTAACCAAAAATGATAAACCCATTACAGATGCCAAGATAACTATGGACCTAACCATGCCAGGCATGTTTATGGGGACAAACAGACCTGTTATAAAACACATTGGCACTGGCGTCTATGAAGGTAAAGGCATTATCCCACGCTGTCCAAGCGGCAGAAAGATTTGGCGTGCTAATATAAAGATTGAAAGAAACGACACCTCCTCTATAGTTTCATTTACCTTTGAGGGCAAGTAGTGGAGTTTAGCCTTGTCCTTGCCTTTAGCACAGGGCTATTAGGTGGATTTGGTCACTGCATTGGCATGTGTGGACCCTTCGTTGCTGCTTACACAATGCACAGGTCTTATGATTTAAAAGAAGATTTGTTATCTTCCCTGTTGACGCACTGCCTTTTTAATATTGGTAGGGTTTCTACCTATACATTTATTGGTGCAATGATGGGTCTATCAGGTTCTTTTGTCAATAGTGCCGGCAAGATTGCAGGTATTCAAAATATTGCATCCCTTTTAGCAGGACTGATACTGATTATTTTAGGACTCGGTATTTCAGGGTTGACAAGAAAGATGCTCTTTTTTGAATCTTATAATTCTATGATTGTCAATGCAATAAAATTTGTCTTAAAAGATACATCAAGGCTCCGTTATATCCCCCTTGGGTTATTAATTGGTTTTTTACCTTGTGGTCTGTCGTATTCCATATTTATCTCCTCTGCAGGGACTGGCAGTATGTTACAAGGTATGACTATCTCACTTGTCTTTGGCATTGGCACTTCTATTTCTTTAATATTTTTTGGATATGTTTTTAATATCTTGGGTAACAAGATCAGGGGACTTTTGTACAGTCTTTCAGGTATTATCTTAATCATTATGGGTATTTACTTCATTTACAGAGGGGTTTTAGAAGGTGTTAAGGTGTGAACACTGTAAATTGCCAATTTATGAAAATGAAGCTATTTGGGGGGACTATGGCAGGGAAAGGCTTACCTTTTGTTGTCATGGTTGTAAGGGCGTCTATGAGATAATTCACAAAGAGGGATTGGAGAGTTTTTATGAGCAAAGAAAATGGGATGATTCAAATTATCCTCTTGGCAAAGCACTATTTAGGTCTGTTCAAGCAAACCAATTTGAAGAATTAGTAAAAGTAGAAAAAGATTCAATAAAATCAATCAATTTTTACATTGACAATATTCGTTGTGCCTCTTGTGTATGGCTTAATGAAAAGATACTCACAAAGACAAGGGGCATTAAATCAGCCCGCATTAATTATGCTACTTATAATGCCCATATAATTTGGGATGACTCTGAAATATCATTGCAGGACATACTAAATAAGATAGTTTCAATTGGTTATTGTCCAAAACCTTTTAAGGAGACAGAATCATTTAAATTACAAAAAGCAGAGGCAAAAGATTTATTGATTCGCTTTGGCACTGCTTGCTTTTTGTCTTCACAATTAATGGTATATTCAATCGCACTATATGCTGGATATTTTCAAGACATTGATGTAAATACCAAATTTGCCCTTGAGATTATAGCCCTTTTTCTAACAACCCCTATTGTCTTTTATTCAGGTCTGCCCTTTTTAAAAAACACCCTAAAGTCTCTGAGACATTTACACTTTAATATGGATACACTCATCAGTACTGGTGCAATGTCTGCATATGTATTTAGCATTTATCAACTCTTCATTGGTGGTAAGGTATATTTTGATGTTGCTTCAATGATAATCACACTCATTCTGCTTGGAAGATATATTGAGACAACGGCAAAGTCTCGTGCCTCTGAAGAGATATATCGTCTGTATGAATTATTACCCACAGAGGCGCGTATTGATGGTCAGGAGGACAGATTTATTCCTATCAAATCACTAACAAAAGGTCAAAAGATAAGAATCATCCCTGGTGAAAGAATACCTATTGATGCGATTGTAATAAATGGAGAGACTGAGACTGATGAATCCCTTATAAATGGCGAGAGTAAACCAGTTTTTAAAACGGTTGGAAGTATTGTCATCGGAGGGAGTATAAATTTAAATGGCTCTATCGTAGGAGAGGTTATCAATGATTTTGAAAACACCTTTTTATCAGGCATTGTTAATTCAATCATGGAGGCTCAAACAAGAAAGCCACATATACAAAATATAGCAGATAAGGTAGTTGCTTACTTTGTCCCTATAATTTTTATACTTGCCTTTATGACAGGTCTTTATCACTTTTTTAATGCACATACATTGGCTTATTCTCTAATGGTAGGCATTTCAGTGATAGTAATTGCCTGCCCCTGTAGTCTGGGTCTTGCTACACCCCTTGCAATCTTGATTGCAACAACAAAGGCTACAAAAATTGGGATTTTGATAAAAGGGGCAGATATTATTGAAAAGGTCAGGATGGTAAATACCGTTGTCTTTGATAAGACCGGGACCCTTACAGTAGGAAAACCTAAGATAAAGGAAATAATAATCCACAAGGTTGGTTATGATAAAGAATCAGTATTACTATTGTCTGCATCATTGGAGAGACATTCTGAGCATAGTATTGCAAAGGCAATTATTGAAGCTGCAAGGGGGATGAGCCTGCATACATTTGAAACAGTAGAGACAAAGCCTGGCAGGGGTATTAAGGGTATTTACGAAGGGGTTCATGTGCTGATAGGAAACAGGCTTTTTATGTCAGAAAATCAGATTTCCTTAACAGATATTTCAAGTGATATCTATAACTATGAAAAGGAAGGAAACACTCTGGTTTATGTGTCAAAAGGAGGGGAACTTATCGCCACTATTGTGATATCAGATAAGATTAGAGATGAGGCATTTGATGTTATCAGGGATTTAGATAAGGGAGGATTTCAAATATACATCTTGAGCGGTGATAATAGTGCTACTACCCTATCAGTGGCTTCAAGGCTTTGTGTTAAAAATGTTTATGCAGAGATGTTGCCAAATCAAAAACAAGAATTTATCAGAGATAGACAATCAAAAGTGGCAACGATTATGATGATTGGTGACGGAATTAATGATGCACCTTCACTAAAAGAGTCCTTTGTAGGCCTCTCAATGGCAAAAGGGACTGATGTAGCTATGGAAAGCGCAGACATAGTATTAACGAGAGAAGATTTAAGGCTTATCCCTATACTAATAAACCTTTCTTGTAAAACCTACAACATAATAAGGCAGAATATTTTTCTGGCGTTTATTTATAATATAGTTGCTGTGCCTGTGGCAATGGTTGGTCTTTTACACCCAATCATATCTGCCATTGCCATGGCATTAAGTTCCCTTTGTGTAGTTACAAACTCATTACGAATAAGGAATTAAAGACAATGTGGACTATAGCCTTTTTGATAGTGCTTACCTTAGTAATAGGTCTTGGCGCCTATTTTCTCTTTCTCTGGGCTGTCAAGGCAGGTCAATTTGATGATGTAGAAGGACCTAAATATAGGATGCTTGATGATGACTAATAAGGAATTCATGTTTATGCCAAGGGCAATTGTTCAGCACAATACAAAGATTTCAGATGTAATAAATTATTTAGAAAATTCATCTGAAAAGTGCATTCTTGTCATGAATAATGAAAAATTTGTTGGATTAATCACAAAACAGGAGTTACATCTGGCGATACAGAATATTTCAACAAATAGCCCTATCAGGATATTATTTCAAAAAAAGTCAGCTTACTTAACAAAGAATGACAGTATCATAAAGGCAAAACTTTTAATGTCAAATAACGACACCTCAGTAGTTGCAGTGCTTGATGGTGAAGAATTTATTGGAGCCATCAGAAAGGTTGATATTATGCTTCAGCTTTATCATTGGTAGTTATTGCGACTTATTGCATCTATCTTAGAAGTCAATTGAGTTTTTCTCTTTAAATAAATTAAACTTCACATCTTATGAAAAAACAACTCCTAATCTTTGACCTCGATGGCACTTTGGTTGATTCATCAGAAGATTTGTGCAATGCCATCAATTATGCAATTGAGCCGCTTTCCGTTAAACCAATAACCATTGATGATACAAAAAGACTTGTCGGTGAGGGCATATCAAAGCTTATAGATAAATTGATTAAAGAAAAAGGCATTGAATTTTCAGACAAAGATATACTTGAGAGGTTTCTGTCTTTTTACAATAATCACCTCCTTGACCATACAAAGCCTTACCCAGAGGTCATAGAAACACTGAATAGGCTAAATAACTTTAAAAAGGCTGTGGTTACCAACAAGAGGACTGATATGTCAAGGGAGATATTAAGGGGTCTATCTATGGAACATTTTTTTGAATTAATCGTTGGCAGCGATACAACAGGTTTTAAGAAACCCTCTGCAGTTCCTCTTTTATATGTATTAGATAAATTAAAAATATCGCCTGAAGATGCCATAATTATTGGCGACAGTATGTATGACATTGAGGCAGGCAAGGCTTCTAATATTTCTACTATCGCAGTTAGTTATGGATTTAGGCCTGCAGACACCCTAAAAGATGCAGATTTTATAATTGATAACTTTTCACACATTCTTAACATACTAAACATTAACCGAGATCCATCGATAAGTCTAAGTCTCTTTCGTTCAGGAGCGATGTGTTGACAGTTCTAATGCCCCTTTCGCTAAGGCCGCAAAACTCAACTACCACCCCAAAAAGTCTTGCGACCTTTTGAGGACCCGTTTCTTCGGGGTCAAACACTTGCGGCTGTTTAAAGCTTCAGTTGCAAAGAACTGTTGCCAAAACATCGCTATTTACTTCAGAGCCCCATCCTTATCGCTGGATTTGGGATTAATTAAGTAGTCTCATTCAAAAGGCATCGACAAGGTGCTTTATTTCTAAATCCTTTTCATTTACTACAATGGTAATTACATCAAATCTAATTGGAACCTCCAGACCAAGTCTTTGCATATAATAAAGGGCTATATTTCTAATCTTTTTCATCTTGCTTGCTGTAACAGATTCTATGGGATTTTGACCAATTGCTGACTTGACCTCCACAAAGACAGTAATATCACCTTGTTTAGCGATAATGTCTGCTTCACCATAAGGCGTGGTATAGTTTGTCTTAACTATTGAATAACCTCTATTTTTTAACCAATCAATTGCAAGGGATTCAGATTTTCTACCTATTACCTTTGAGTTGTTCTGTTTGTTCATAATCCCTGATGGTTACTTTTTTTCCATAAAGCCTGTGTATAAGTGAAGGTAGTGATTGAATGTCTTTTATATCTTTTTGGCATAAAACCTTGATTTGTTCTCTTATTAATGAATGGCTTTCCCACAGACCTGATAAATTAATAGCCAGTAATTTAAAGATTGACTCGCCCTTAAAATCCCAATCAGTAAGCAATATGACAGAATCATAATTTTCATTTATAAATTCACAAAAATCATATATGCCTTTGCCATTATTTATAGATATAATCTCGCCTTCAAGCCCAATCTTTCTCAGGGCTTCTTTGTCTTTTTTGCCTTCAACTATTATAGGAGAGTTTTTATTATTGCAATAAAGCTCATATAGGATTTCCATAATCCTATTAGCCCTTTCAAGCTCTTCAAAGGTGGGATTATACATTGTATGGATTAATAATCTGATTGTCTTTCTTTAGTCTTAACAATATAACCAAAGTACTTCTTAAAGTCTTCAGGTTTCATAAATACAGTCTGTGCTAATCTAATAAGGGCATCACCCTCAAGGTCTTCGGGTTGTAATCTTATCATATATTTAGTTGCAGATTCATAAATTTCAGAACTAATATCAACCCTCCTTATCTTGACCTTACCTGTTGAATAGTCAATAATGTCAACAAAAGGTATAGCCCTCAGTCTGCCTTCATATTGCGTAATTACAGCACCAGTCCCACCTCTAAGCAAATACCTTATTGCACCATAGCCAAGGTCTCTTGTATATTCCACATCGTAAGGAATTGGATCAGCTGCCCTTAACTCATAACCAATACTCTTGTCAACAATAGTAACATTAATTCCCATGGTCTCAAGTGTCTTTTTTACATAATTTTTTAAAATCCTACCAAGTTGTATCTCTGAAAGTCTTATCCTGCCTGTCTCATCCTTTTCAAGTTGTTCAAGAGACTTTAATTCTTCCATATCAAACTTTTCTGAAATCCCTTCTGCAAGTATTACCACACCATGATCTCTACCCATTGAAAGTCTCTTGATTATTGAAGCAGTAACAATATCACTAATCTTTTTGATAGATATTTTATCATTTCCAAATTCCTCTGGAATAAGTGTAAGTGTTGCACCTGCAGCATTACCAATACCTAAGGCAAGATGTCCAGCGTGCCTACCCATTGTAGTGATAAAATACCAGCGACCAGTAGTCTTTGCATCTTCCATTATATTTTTTACAATCTCTACGCCCCAATGTCTTGCAGTCTGATAACCAAAGGTAGAAACACCACCAGGCAAAGGAATATCGTTATCAATTGTCTTGGGGACATGGACAACACTTATAGACCCCCTTGTCTCACGATCTATCCAATTTGCCATAAAGAGAGTCCCATCGCCACCAACAGTAATGAGATACCTGATTCCAAATTGTTTTAACATATTCATTAACACAGGGAACTTCTCCTTTACCCTATCTGGATATTCCCTTGATGTTCTGAGAATCGAACCGCCTTGAGAATGTATCCTTGAGACATCCTCAATGGTCAACGGTTCAATACAAGAATCATTTCCATCAAAGAGACTTTTAAATCCACCTTTTATACCAACAACCTTTTTGCCACAATTAACTGCTTCAATAACAGCAGCAGATATAACCCCATTAATACCTGGGGCAGGACCTCCACCTACAATGATGCCAACAAGTTCATTTCCTTCAGTCATTTCATGTGCTCCTTTCAGCTTATCGTTAAAGGCAATCTATTATACAATCATATATGCTTGCTGTAAATATGATTGTCCCAAAATCGGCGATAGAACTTAAAAGCTTAGTAAAATCAGCAAGTAAGATAGGAAGGGCTGTTGAAGGATTTTTATACGACACCTTATAAAAAAAAGTTCCTTGGGCTTTGTCATAAGGTATTGTTTTAAATGTATAAATCAAAAAATTATAAATAAAATTCGTCGATTATAAAAATCCTGAAACAGCCCTTCCTAAGCGCTATTTTAAGGGGCTGGTGAAGGATTATTACACGACAAAGTTCCGTAGGGCTTTGTCCCCCAAAATCGGCGATAGAACTAAAAAGTTAAGATAGGAAGGGCTGTTGAAGGATTTTTATACGACACCTTATAAAAAAAAGTTCCTTGGGCTTTGTTATAAGGCATTGTTTTAAATGTATAAATCAAAATTATAAATAAAATTTGTCGATTATAAAAATCCTGAAACAACCCTTACTATCGCTTTTTTTGGGTTTTGAATTATCTGTTGACATAATTCAAAAGATGTGGTTAGTATGTTAGCCAAAAAGCATAAAAGGAGGTGATGTTTAGATAAGTATATGAAGTAAAAAGATTACAACTGACTGGAAGTCAGGGAAGAGAGGTGACGCTGCTAAAGCCAATTCCTCCGCTGCCCCGCAGCCGTGAAGGGAACGAAAGCCCAGAAATAAGCCACTGTCAAGTGAAGGGGTTTAAACCGTTCAAACAGTTTGAACCGTTAAGTTGATGGGAAGGTGGGTGAGTAGAAAGGATTAACTGAAGACATGAAGTAATCAGGTAATAGATGCCCTAAGCCGGAAGACCTATCTAAGCCATGAAAATCAGGGTTTCCCTGAACAAGCAAGATTCTCGAGGGAGAAAAAAATGAAAAGACTTTTTTCTTTAATCATCATTATCTTATCCGCCTTTGCCTTAAACCTTTCACCGTTAGCCCTTACCCTATCTTTTTCAGAAAAAAAACCTACATCACTTGAAGAAATAGTTGTTACAGCTACGAAAACTGAAAAGGTGATAGAAAATGTTCCTGCAAGTGTGTCTGTAATTACAAGTGATGATATTGATAAAATGCATGTGACCCATCTGGATGAAATATTAAACAGCACCACTGGTGTATTCAATTTTCACAGGACACACGGCATGGAGTCAACCATCTTTTTAAGAGGACTACCTAATCAGAACAGGACGCTTCTGCTCCTTGACGGAATTAATCTACACAATGCCTACACAGGTGGTGTAAGTATCAGGGGCTTATTATATCCAAATGAATTAGAACGTGTTGAGGTCGTAAGAGGACCTTTTTCAAGCTTATATGGTGGTTACGCAATGGGAGGGGTTGTAAATTTTATCTCAAAGATGCCTCAAAAGAGGGAATTTAACATAAATAGTGGGTATGGTAGTGGTTTTAGCAGAGGAAAGGCAATGGATGATTTATGGAAGGTTTATCTATCTTACGGAGATAGGTTCTACGACAAGTTGAGTTTGAATGTATCTTATGGTTATCAATCAAGCAATGGTTATCCTACCAATCTTAATGTCCAAGGCTCTAAACCCCAAACAGGTATTACTGGATATATAGATACAACAGACAATCAGGGCAAACCTCGTTATATTATTGGCAAAAATGGTGATACTACATGGTGGGATGACACCATTGCAATTAGGGTTAAATATGATTTTTCGGCGGAGTCAAATATATTTGCGTCTTTTATTAGGGGACAATACAGATACGATTATGATTCACCACAGACTTATTTAAGAAATGCTAATGGTGATGAGGTTTGGAGTTATGGTACGGTAAGGGAAAATTCATTTCTGCCAGGAGGCGGTGGAAGGTTAATGAATCTTTATAATATCGGCTTTGAAACCCAACTATTAACAAACATCAAGGCAAAACTCACCCTATCTCTTGTTGATACACAGGAGTCTTGGAATGTATCTACATCTTCTTCTTCAACCAGAGCCGGTGGGGCAGGCAAGTTAAGTGATACACCATCAAAGGGTTATAATGGAGACATTCAGTTTTCCATGCCATTACTTCAAAGTCATATCCTTACTTTTGGTGCATCTATCAGACAGGGAGAGTCTGACACAAAAGAGAATAATCTCACAAACTGGTGTGACAGGGATAGCATTACAGATCTTGTATATCAATCAAAAGGCAAAGATAGAACCTATGCCTTGTTTATTCAAGATGAGATACTGCTAATGGATAGTCTTACTGCTTATATCGGCTTTAGGCAAGACTGGTGGCGCACCTATGATGGTTATGCAAATGATGTGGGCAAAGCAGGTTATCCAAAAAATTATGATACAAAAGATTCATCTTCCTTTAGCCCAAAGGCAGCGATTGTCTATAAACCCTTTAAAGATACAACCCTGAGAACCTCTATAGGCAAGGCATTTAGGGCACCGACGGTATATGAGCTTTATAGAACTTGGACGGCATCTTCAGGTATCACCTATGCAGGCAATCCCAACTTAAAGCCAGAGAATTCAACATCATGGGATTTGTCTGTTGAGCAGGGATTATGGACAGGTGCAAGGTTTAATGTGGTTTATTATGAAAACTACATATCAGATATGATTTACAGGAGAACGATTACTCCCACTTTGCAGGAGAACAGCAATATAGGTAAGGCAACAAGCAAGGGCGTGGAGATGGAGATTGAGCAAAGATTCGACAAATGGCTCAGGTTATTCGGCAATTTTACTTACACAGATGCAAAGATAAAGGAAAACGAGGCTAAGCCATCAACAGTGGGAAAGAGGTTAACTGGTATCCCTCAAAAGATGTTTAACATAGGTGCAGAATTTCAGAAGGAAAGTCTCACTGCCTCTGTAAAGGGAAGGTATGTAGGCAAAAGGTATAACAACGATGAAAACACCGATAAGGTCAATAATGTTTATACATCTTATGACCCCTATTTCATAGCAGATGCAAAGGTATCTTACAGGATTACAAAAAATACAGTACTTTCTCTTTCAGTAGAAAACATATTTGATAGGAAATACTACTCATACTATGTTTCCCCCGGCAGGTCTTGGTTTACTGAGTTAAAGGTCACATTCTGATGGCTCTGGCTCTTGAAAACACTAATATACATCGTCGTGAGTGCCTATATCTATGAGATGCACGGTATCTGATGTCAATTAAATATGATGCGTAAATCGTATGTGAGGCTACAAGAAAACTTGCCTGCTAAATCGCCAGGAAGGGGATGTGTTTTAAGTTGTGATATGAATGGATTTTCAGTTATTTGTTGGATTAATGAAAAGAAGGGTTCCATCAGAGAAGGGTTTTTCTTGAGTAATTTTGCTAATTTTTTATCGAACGACTTAGATGACTCAATTTTTAATCTCATCAATCTGTTTCAATATGTGCAATCTGTATTCTTCTGTAGAATTAAAAACGGTTTTGGGTTCTTTTTCAGCTTCAAGTATTTTATTGACAAAGGCCCTTCTCTTTTCTTCCTTTTCATTAAGAAAGACTGCAAAGTCATAAACTGCCTGAATCTTGTCTTCAGGAAGTTTAAGAAGGATCTCTTTAAGGGAGTCTATTGTGGTTTGCATATTGTGATTGTATCAAATGATGATTGATTTATTCAAAAGCACATGAAAGATTTTACTCAACTGATAGGTAAAAGTAGGAGGTGTAATACATGGATTTGAACATAGTCTTATGGATGGGAGGCATGCTCTTTAGCCTCGGCATATTTGCCATAAAAGTTGGTTTTGGACTTGGCTTTAGTGAGATAAGATGGAAGGGGATATTGTTGACACTGTCCATCTATCTTGTGCTTTTTGTCTTTCTTTCAGTTTTATCAGATAGGTTGATTCAGTTGCTTGAGCCTGTTTTGAGGAAAGGCCCGTATCTGCATACTGCTATGGCGATAGGGATGATCGTATGGGGAATTTATTTAGTGCGGAAGAGCGGAAGTGCGAAAGGTCTCACGATAAATTCAAAATTGAAAACTCAAGATTCAAAATCATTACTCATCACTCGTCACTCTTCACTGTTGTTATTAGTTCCCTGTCCTGTCTGCCTTTCTGCGATGATGTTTTCAATATGGTCTGCTCTAAATGTTTTTAAGGTTTCACCTGCACTTGTCGGGCTCGGATTGGCAATAGCATTTATTTTACTTGTCCTCACTGTCCATTTTTCTTTGAAGCTCATAGCTATTAACTCATCACTCATAAGTCAAAACATCGGTCTTGGTTTAAGCATGATAGCCATTGGGTTTTACTTCATTGCATCTTTATTCATTCCAGCAAAAATAGAAGAGGCAAAGGCAGTGTATCACTCTTTTGCCTCAAATAGTATAAATATTAGTTTTGAGCATACAATCGGTGTATTACTTTTGCTCAGTACTGCATCAATAATGGGTTTTTTGTCTAATAAAAAATTGGAGTTAAAAAATGAACATACTTGCAGGTTTTGAGACCTTTTTATATGTCATATCATCATCGCTATTTTATCCTGTGATAATCGGACTTGTGCTCCTCACATTCTGGATAGTTATATTCTTCGGTGGCTTTTTAAGGGAGTTACTGGAAAGGAGACAGGGTATTTATCGTCATGTGGAAAGATACGACAATGCCATTAACTCTAAAGATTTTAAAGAAGCCCCCCACACACTTGAGATTCACCTTGAAAGATTGCTTCAGGAGAGGGAGCTTGAGCTCATTAAATCCCTTGATAAAATCAGGTTTGCCATTCGTGTTGGTCCTGCCCTTGGCTTGATGGGGACATTAATCCCCATGGGTATTGCCCTTTCTGCCCTTGCACAGGGAGACATGCCGAAGATGGCAAGTAGCATGGTAACTGCGTTTACTACTACTGTTGTAGGTCTTGCCTGCGGACTATCTGCATATCTGATGTCAATGATTAAGGAAAAATGGGTAAGGGCAGATATGAGGGAGATGTCTTATATTACGGAACTTTTAGTTAAACAAAATAGCAAAGACAGTAAAACACAGACAGAGGAGGTTGACGATGAGATTTCTCAAGAGACGAAAATTTGAAAGATACGAACAGCCCCTTGAAGACCCTATAGCAGGGGTTGCAAACCTCTTCGATGCGAGTGTGGTTTTCATTGTGAGCATGATGATAGCCCTTTTTATGGCTTACAACATGCTTGACCTGATTGACCCCAAGTCGGAGGTGACCATTACAAAAAAGACTACTGATGGAAAGATTGAGATTATTACAAAAAAGGCTAGGGAGATTAAGGCAAAAAAAGTTACTGATAAACGATTAAGCGGTGAGGGAGAAAGGCTCGGAACAGCGTATCAATTAAAAAACGGGAGGATTATTTATGTGCCGGAGTGAGCTTGTTACTTCTCTTTTTTTCTTCTTTTTTATCCTCAATTTTAAAATATATATAAAAACCAAGCGCCCCAATAAATGCTATACCAGCAACCATGGCGATTACATCAGTAGGATAAATCTCCATATCAACCCTCCTTTTTATCTTCAGGCATTATGTTATAACCTAAAATCAATAGCCCTAACGCAAGACTGGAGGCAACTATGGCGGAAATAATACGCAACTTTTCAGAGAAGATAGAACTAACAGCAATCGCGGTAAGCAAATATTTTGCTAAGTCAAATACAACTTTTGCAATTTCCTTTCTTGCCTCCTTCTTTATCATAGTTAATCTTATCCTTTCCTTTGTCTTTTGTCAAACCCCTGCCCATGCTCAAACATTAAACATAAGCGTACTACTTGGTGACACCAACTCAAAAACTGTGATTGAGGCGGTAAAATTGATTCAGAGCCAGGAGTCAGAGGTCATGGGTTATGGGATCTCATTTCATATCTATCCATCCAAGAATATACGGCAGAGGGACCTTTCTCACCTCAAGGAATCGAGGCTTGTGATAATACTGATCATGGGAAGGCAGCTTATCGGTGCTATTAAACCTGAGATTGAAGAGGTTATAAAAAATGGTGGGAAGGTTTATGCAGTCGGCGAAACATATGATGATGATCACAAAAAGATGGGGATACTGGTTGATGAAAAGATAAAGGAATATTACAGGAACGGCGGTATAGAGAACTTAAAAAATATGGTCCTCTATGCACTGAAAAAAAACTTTGTATTTAATGTCAAGCATGGTGATGTGGTGAGGTTCCCAGAATGGGGCATATACGAACACAAAACGAAGAGTATTTATGAGGACTTCGAAAAATATAAAAAGGGCTATACATCTTATAAAGAAGGCAAACCCTGGATAGGCATTGTCTTTTATAAAAACACTGTTGACTCAGGTCAAACAAAACATCTCGATGCTGTTATTGAGAGTTTGGAAAGAGAAGGTTTTAATGTCCTGCCTGTTTATGGTTATCCATCTGAGGTTGCTATCGAGAGGTTTTTCTTTGATGAAAATGGAAAGAGCCGTGTCGGGCTTATCATCGGCATGGGCATGAAGATAGGTGTAAATCCTTTTGTCGCTATACCTCTTTTAAGCAAACTCAATGTCCCTGTGATTAATGCCATTACCCTTTATTCACAGTTGCTGGATGAATGGAAAAAGTCACCTGTTGGGCTTGATATTTTTGAAAGGTCATGGCAGATAGCCCTGCCTGAGCTTGGAGGAATTATACAGCCTACAGTGATTGCATCAAAAGAAAGACGCATTGATAAAGAGACAGGTATTGAATACATTAAAGAGGTGCCAATACCAGAAAGGATTAAAAGACTTACAGAGAGGGTAAATGCATGGCTTAATCTTCAGGATAAGCCAAATAAGGATAAGAAGATTGCTATCATTTATTATAATTATCCACCCGGCAAACAGAACATAGGGGCATCTTATCTGAATGTGCTTCCCGAAAGTTTGTGGGAGATACTGCAAAGGCTGAAGACAGAAGGTTATGATGCAACAAGGCAAGAGGTGAACAAAGAACAGCTTTTTAATGACATTCATAATTATGCAAGGAACATCGGCAACTGGGCAGGTGGCGAGATTGACCGTCTTGCAAAGACAGGAAAGCCTGTTTTAATCCCAATAGAGACCTATAAAAGATGGTTCAAAGAACTGCCTGATGGGCTTAAAAAGTCAATAATCAAGGATTGGGGCAGACCCGAAGACAATAAGATAATGTCATGGAAAGGTGCAAGTGGAACTAAATACATAGTTATACCAGCGGTAACATATGGCAATATTATCTTTACACCTCAGCCATCAAGGGGATGGGAACAGGATGTAAAAAAGCTCTATCATGATGTTGCCATTGCACCACATCATCAATATGTAGCCTTTTATCTTTGGCTTAAAAAAGAAGCCAAGGTTGATGCCATAGCACACATTGGCACTCATGGCACTCATGAATGGCTATCTGGAAAAGAGGTAGGCTTTACAGATGAAGACCCTCCAGAGGCATTGATACAGAATTTGCCAAATATATATCCATATATCGTTGATGATGTGGGTGAAGGGCTTCAGGCAAAAAGAAGAGGCATGGCTATAATCATTGACCATATGACGCCGCCGTTTGATAAGGCAAGAATGAATAAGGAACTAAAAGAGCTTGTAGCCCTAATCAACGATTACAATGATGCAAAGCAAAAGAGCCCGTCTCTTGCTCAGACAAAGATTTCAGAGATAAATAACCTCGCAAAAAAGATTGGCATCTTGACTGATTTAGGGCTAAAAGAGATAAAGACTGATACTGACATTGAAGAAATTGAGCATTACATAAAAGATATCTCAGAAAAACAGACTCCCTTTGGACTTCACACCTTTGGAAAATCTCCTGATGAAAAATACAGAAAAAGCTCTGCTAAGGCGATACTTTCTATTGAAAAGGGGTTGTCAGATGAAGAGAGGGCAAAGAGGATTGCTGATTATGAACAAAGGATAATACAGTCTGGTAAGAGGGAGCTTGATTCCTTTGTTGCTGCGCTTAACGGCAGGTATGTGCCCGCAGGGCAGGGCAACGACCCTATAAGAAATCCAGACTCACTCCCTACAGGCAAGAACTTCTATTCCTTTGATCCTACGAGAATACCATCAAAATCTACATATGAAATAGGTGTTAATTTAGCAAAAGAGCTTGTTGAAGGCTATAAACAGAGGCACGGAACATATCCTGATAAACTCACATTTAATCTCTGGGCAGTTGAGACCATAAGGCATGAGGGCGTGATGGATTCTCAGATAATGTATCTCATGGGAATAAGACCAAAGTGGGACGAAAGGGGAAGGGTAGGGGGGGTTGAGGCAATCCACCGTTCAGAGTTGGGCAGACCCCGTATTGATGTAACCATTGTCCCATCAGGGCTTTACAGGGATTTATTTTCTAATCTTATGGCATTGCTTGATAAGGCTGTGAGCTTAGCAAAGGAGCAGGGCGAGGAAGACAACATTTTAAGGGCAAATGTTTTAAAGACTAAGAAGATGCTAATAGAAAAGGGCGTTGATGAGGATAAGGCGGAGAGACTCGCATCTGTTCGTTTATTCACCGTGCCTTCAGGCTCATACGGGACAAATCTTGATAAGGTAATCCCAATGTCAAACACATGGGAAAACGAAAAACAGGTTACTGATGTCTTTTTCATGAGGATGAGTCATATGTATGGACAGGGGTTTTGGGGAGATAAGATAGAGCGGAAGAACGGAAGTGCGGAAGAGCAGATGAAAAACATTGGTTTATTTCTATTTAAGAATGCCCTTGCTGGATCAAAGATAGCTGTTCACAGTAGGTCGGGCAATGTTTATGCAACACTGGATAATGACGACTTCTTTCAGTATCTCGGAGGCACTGCGATGGCGATACGTGCAATTGACGGCAAGACACCAGAGGTTTATGTCACAAATATGTCCAATCCAAGACAACCAAAACAGGAGACCCTTGAGAAATTCATGGGCAGGGAGATGAGGGCGAGGTATCTCAATCCTGAATGGATAAAGGCAATGATGAAGGAAGGCTATGCAGGGGCAAGGTTTGTTGATAAGGTAGTAGAACATTTATGGGGATGGCAGGTGACAGTGCCTGAGGCAGTGGATGCGGCAAAGTGGAATGAGATGTATGAGACATATGTTCTGGACAGGAATGGATTAAAAATTAAGGAGATGTTCAGACAGTCAAAGAACATGTGGGCATATCAATCCATTGTAGCAAGGATGCTTGAGACCATCAGGAAGGATTACTGGAAGGCTGATAAGAAGGTTGTAGAGACCCTTGCAAGGGAATATGTAGAGAGTGTTAAAGAGGTCGGTCTTGCATGTTGTGACCACACATGCAATAATCCATTGCTTACAAAATTTACAGCATCTGTTTTGATGTCAGTGCCTGGATTGAGAAATCAGACTCAGGGATTTATGAAGTCACTTGACATAATCAAAAATCCAGAGTCAACAGTCAAGAGTTATAGAACAGAAGCCAAGACTGGTATTAAGCAATTAGCCCCTGATGGGAAAGGCAAAAAAGTAGTAGGCTACGAGATGCAGGATGTGAGTGCAGCTACTGGTGCATCATCTGCGCCGATACCGTATCTGTTTTTAATTGGGTTTCTCACATTTATTGGCTTAATAATATTTGGTTTAAAAAAGAGAATCCATTAACCTTATGGCTGAGATTAAGGGTTTTGCAAAGATAAAATTTATCAAACTGTCTTTTTGGAGTGGATTGCATTGATATTGAGAATATATTAATCTTGGCGCAAAAAAAGCTACAGAACTTGACAACAAAAAAGATTTTTATATAAAGTATCTGCAATCTTGAACTTGAAGTTCAAGGCTTAATTTAATCAATTCAAAGAAATCAAAGCCATGAAGGCTATTGACCCAGTAGGGTTGAAAGGCTTTCATGGCTTTTTTGTTTTGTTAACGATAAATACTGAAAAAGGAGGGGCTGAAATGATTGCTGTATTTTTTGTTGTTGTTTTGATGTCTTTTGTAACTTCTGTATATGCACAGGAGAGTCTAAAGGAGATAGAGGTTATTTCATCACCTATCATTGAGGAAAACAAGGTTACCGATTTTGGAAATCAGATTTCAATTGTCACCGATAGGCAGATTGAGAGTATGAATGCACTTGACTTGCCTAATGCATTAAGAAGGGTGCCCGGTGTTACTATATCAAGGTATAACATTGTTGGCAGTTATGGTGGGGCTCAAGGTGGTGCTATTTTTATAAGGGGTATGGGCGCTGAAAGACCTGGGTCAAGTATCCAGATTACAACAGATGGAAAACCCATCTTTCAGGGTATATTCTCCCACCCACTTATGGATTTAATAAGTATTGACAATATTGACAAGATTGAGGTCTATAAAGGGGCTCAGCCTGTTTTTTTAGGCAACATGTCAAATGGCTCAGTGCAGATTACCACAAAGAGAATGACACAAGAGGGCTTTGATACAAAGGCTGGTATTGACTACGGTTCTTATAACACACAAAATACCTACTTAAGGCATGGTGGGAAAAAGGGTGCATTTGATTATTATGTCATTGGCAGTTATAAAAAATCTGACGGTCACAGGGATAATGCCGACGGGGAATTACAGAATCTATCTGCACGGATTGGCTACGAGTTAAGTAAGAATTGGGATGTAACCTTTAGTATTGGTCATACCGATAACTGGGCACAGGACCCTGGTATTGAGGGTGCCCCAAAGCCACCTATCACACCAAGATTTACCTCCCGTAATACGGTTTATGACCTTACAGTGTCAAATAATTTCAATATGGCAAAGGGTTATATAAAACTTTTTTATGATGATGGTCATGTCAGATGGAGGCAGTATGATACATCAGCAAAACAGGTATATAATAGCAATTCAGACTGGGGCAACAGGGGTATCAGGATACAAGAGACAATGAATCTTTTCAGTAGAAGTGAACTCATCGTTGGCTATGATTATTTTAAATGGGGTGGTGAGTTTGAAGAGGTAAGACCTACGGGAACAAAGAGCCTTGGGACGACCTATTTAGATACCTCTGCACCATATGTTGCTGTGAAACATACCTTTGGTAGTGATTTTAGGATAACACCCTCTGCAGGCTTAAGATATAACATTAATAAGTATTTTGATGATAACATAGGCTGGCAAACAGGCCTTGTTATGGAATATAAAGATACTAAGGTTTTTGCACAGTATGCAAAAGGTTACAACCTTCCCGGTGTATTTACAGCGGTAAATTATGAACTCTTTTGGGGTAGAAAAGATAGCTGGAAAAATCTAAACCCAGAAGGGATTGACCACTTTGAGATTGGTTTATCACAAATAATCAATCAATACTTAAAAGGTGATGTTTCATTATTTTGGGACAAGGTCAAGGATAGCCTTCGGTTTCAGTCGCCACCACCAAGATTTGAAAATAAGGGTAATTACAAGACAAATGGTGTTGAGCTTACGGTTACACTCCTACCAACAAAGGATTTAGAGATATTTTTGGGAGGGACATTATTAAATAAAAGCGATGATAACATACCATACGCACCAAAACAAAGCCTGACATTTGGACTAACATACCAATTCCTTGAAAGATTTACTTTCAATGCTGATAACCAGTATGTAGCAAGCAGGTATGTATTTAATCCACGCTATCCAACTGCAACGCCCGCACAGGTATCAGCCTATAATGTCTTAAATGCAAAACTCTCTTACAGGCTAACACCGAAGGAATCAAAGTTTCAAAGCAATATTTACATCTCTGGAGATAATCTTCTTGACAGAAAGTATGAGTTTTTAAAAGGTTATCCCGCACCTCCTATGACAATAATGGCTGGTCTGCGTATGAGTATCTAATGGACAAGATAACTTTTTTTAACAAAATGGCAGTAGACTGGGACTGGAAGTTTTATACTGACGAAAAGATTTTACATATCAGAAATGTGGTATCAGAATTTCATCTTACAGAAAGCGCTACTATACTTGATGCAGGGACAGGCACTGGCGGAATCATCCCTTTTATACTGGAGCAGATTGGTCAGAAAGGACATGTAGAGGCAATAGACTATGCAGAAGAGATGATAAAAATAGCAAAAGAGAAATTTTCAAATGAAAACAGGGTGAGGTTTCATCAATGTGATGTTGCAAATACACCCTTTAAGGACGAGTTTTTTGACTATGTAATCTGTTTTGGTTTATTCCCCCATATTGAGGACAAGGCAAAGGCTCTTTATGAGATTAATCGGATCTTAAAAGACAAAGGTCGTATAATAATTGCACATGCCTTAAGCAGTGATGAGTTAAAAAGTCATCACCTTAGATGTGATGTAGTAAAAGATGATTTATTGTCCGATGAAAGTGAGATAATGATGTTATTAGAAGATGCAGGCTTTCAATCTATAAGATTGATTGACAGGCAAGGTATGTATCTATGTGAGGGGATTAAAATTAGAGGGGTGATATGATGATTAATACAGTTTTTATTGTTTGGCTTTGTTTTTTATTTATAATCCCTCTAAAGTCCTATGCAGGTGAGACTATCGTTGATATGGCTGGCAGACATGTGGCATTACCACAAGAGGTTAGCCGTGTTGTAGCCATTAGTGGTGCACTGAGATTGATCACCTATCTCGATGGACTTGACAAGATAGTTGGTGTTGAAGGTATCGAGCGAAGGATGTCACAAGATGCCATGAGACCTTATAGCATGGTTGTTAAGGAGAGATTAAATGACATACCAACAATAGGTGAAGGGGGAGGCGGAAGGATACCTGATTTTGAGAGACTTGTGGCTGTGAAACCTCAGTTGATAATAACCTCTGACCCTAATATCTCAAATGCGGAACTAATTCAAAGTAAGACTGGTATCCCCGTATTAGTTATCACTTATGGCAATATTGGGGTGCTTGAGCTTGATAAGTTTTATGCGTCCTTAAGGCTTCTTGGCAAAGTCTTTAAGAAGGAAAAGAGGGCAGAAGAGGTGGTTTCTTTTATCAATAAAGCAGTCGTTGATATTAACAAGAGAACCTCAAATATTCAAACTAAAAAGAAGGTTTACATAGGTGGGCTTGGATATAGGGGTGCCCATGGGATAACAAGCACACAGGGGCATTATCCCCCCTTTCAGTGGGTAAATGCCCTAAATGTTGCCTATGACGAGTCAAGACAGGGTCCATATTTTATTGAAAAAGAGCAATTAATACGATGGAATCCTGATTTTATCTTCATAGATAATGGCGGATTAGGCATAGTAAAGGCAGATAAAAAAGAACAGGTCTTAAAGAGTGAACTTAAGGCGGTAAGAGACAAAAAGGTATTTATAACCCTTCCATACAATAATTATTACACAAACATAGAGTATGCCCTCAGTAATAGTTATTTCATAGGCAAGACTGTCTATCCAGACAGGTTTTATGAGATTGATATTTACAAAAAGACCGATGAGATAGTAAGGTTTATGCTTGGAAAATCATTGAGTGATTTTATCAAAAAAGATACAATGGCATTTAAACCTTATGATTTAAAATAATTATCTCTTAGGAGGCTTAGTATGTGTGAAGTAAAGACTGCGTGGCAGAGGTGTGTTGATTTTCACGGACATAGTTGTCCTGGGTTGGCAATTGGTTATAGGGCTGTAGAGGCTGTAATACAACTATTTGGTTATGTAAGGTCAGCAGACGAGGAGATAGTCTGTGTAACCGAAAATGATGCCTGTGGTGTTGATGCCATTCAGGTGCTCACTGGTTGCTCATTCGGAAAGGGAAATCTCATTTATAGGGACAGAGGGAAACAGGCATTTAGCTTTTTAAATCGAATAATGGTAAGAAAGTAAGGCTTGTGCTCAAAAGGTCTCTAACTCAAGAAGGCATGGACAAAGAGCAGAAGATGTCTTATGTATTAAACGAACCACTAAATGAACTCTTTGACTACAAAGAGCCAGATTATGAACTACCAGTTAAGGCGAGGCTATTTAATTCAATTGCCTGTGAGCAGTGTAGAGAATTTGCCTCAGAGCATAAGATAAGACTTCACGACGGTAAAAAGATATGTCTTGATTGCTTTAACGAATATTCAAGGGGCTGGTAGCAGTAAAATTTAATAATGTCATGTGAACTACATCAACATTATAAATCTCTAATCCTAAAAAAAATCTCACTCGGCTTTATTCTGATTGTCTTATTGGGATTTGTGTTTATACTTTCCATAAGTGTGGGGGCGATAAAGATACCTTTTCAGGATGTCGTCCAATCACTGTTTAGGATAAAGACAAGTAATTACGAGAGGATAATCTGGGATCTTAGATTGACAAGAACCGTGGGGGCTATGCTTGCAGGCGCAGGGCTTGGTGTTGCAGGGGCAATAATGCAGAATGTCCTTAGAAATCCCCTTGCCTCACCATTTACAATTGGGGTATCACAAGGTGCTGCATTTGGGGCAACCTTTGCAATTATCGTATTCGGCGCAGGGCAGATGCACATGACTGGAAATGAGATGGTAACTATCAAGACACCATATATCGTTGCCCTTTGTGCCTTTATTGGTTCACTTCTGGCAGTAACAACCATACTCCTGCTATCAACAGTAAGAAATATAACCCCAGAGTCTATAATCCTTGCCGGTGTGGCAATCAGCGCCTTTTTTACAGCCTCAACGATGTTTCTTCAATATTTTGCATCAGATATACAGGTGGCTGCAACGGTTTTCTGGACATTTGGTGATGTTGGCAAGGCAGGGTGGGGTGAAAATGTATATATCTCCATTACACTCTTATCGTGTCTCATTTATTTCATAGTCAAGCGATGGGATTATAACGCAATCCAGTGGGGAGATGATGTGGCAAAGACACTTGGTGTAAATATCAGGTTTTTGAGGGTCAGTAGCCTTGTGCTTTCATCACTCATAGTCTCAATAATTACATCCTTTGTGGGCATAATCGGTTTTATAGGTCTCATCTCACCACATATAATTAGATTCATTATTGGTAGTGATTACAGGTTTTTAATACCTTATTCAGCACTCTTTGGGGGGCTCTTACTTTCAGTGTCAGACATTATTGCAAGGACAGTGCTTCAGCCAGTAACATTACCAGTAGGAATAATAACATCCTTTGTAGGTGCACCATTGTTTTTCTTCCTGCTTATTAAGATGAGGAAGATTTAAGATATGCTAAGGGTTGATACAGTAAGTTTTTCTTACGATAAAAGGCTTGTCCTTGACGATATTAGCTTTACCCTGCAAGAAGGACAAACTGCCTCACTCCTTGGTATAAATGGTTCAGGAAAGACTACACTACTTAGGGTAATCAGCGGGCTTATTAAACCAAAAAATGGCAATGTCTATATAAAGGGAAAAAACATTAAACACTTTACAGGTCTTGAGCTTGCAAGGACTATTGCATACATACCGCAGAAGACTTTGGCAATATCATGCTCGGTATTTGATGCAGTATTGATGGGCAGAAAGCCCTACATCGGCATAGAGGCAACTTCAAAAGACATGAAGATTGTAGAGGAGATATTAATTCTACTACACCTTGAAGATTACGCCTTTAGGCTTACTACAGAGTTAAGTGGTGGTGAACTCCAGAAGGTTATTATCGGCAGGGCACTTGCCCAACAGCCAAAAATACTCTTACTTGACGAACCACTAAATCACCTTGACATCAAAAATCAGATAGAGGTTCTTACATTGATTGATGAAATTACTAATAAATTTGAAATAACAACACTTGCGGTTATTCACGACATCAATAACGCCCTAAGGTTTTCAGATAAATTTATATTGCTAAAAGCTGGAAAAGTCCATGCCATCGGTGGTAGAGAGGTGATGACTGAGGATACCATCAAAACCGTATTTAACATAAATGTGACCAAAGGAGAGGTAAACAAGATTCCAGTGATAGTTCCTATATTATCATAGAGTTTTTTTAAGTGAGCAAAATAACATCTGACAAAAAAATATCCACAGAAGGGTCTAAAACTCCAGCAAGCCTAATAAATCAATTTTTGCTAAAGTGAATAAATAAACTTTGCATATAATCAATTCACTAATCTAATAAGGGAGATAGCAAACGAAGTAAAGAGAGATTATGAAGAGTTACATAAAATATTTGGATAGAAATGGAAAAATCCGTGTTGCCTCACATAAAAATCTAATTGAAATATGATTCGTTGCATCATATAAAAATCTAAAGATAACTGTAGCATAATTTGCTCTTTCTATGACAGATTGGTTTTGTATTCCTTCTCACCTCCTCTTTAAGCATTACCAGTTCCATCAATTAATTCTGTAGTCTGGTTATTTGTCTATGCAGTTCATCAGGATTTAGCTTTTCATACTGTTTTATAAATAACTGTTCCTCTTTCTCTGATACATATGCAGACTCTAATACCCTCTGATATGGTGTCTTTGCACTGTCATATTGCTTTTTGACTTTACTGCCTATCCTTATCTTTGAGATCTGCTTCATCACTGGCTGAAACAAGTTTATATACAGTCTCAAATAACCATAAAGTTCCTTCGATGTCTTAAGCTCTCCTTCTTTGTCATATCTGAAATAACCCAGATATCTTCTTACCACTGAATAATTCTTCTGCTCTACAAAGCAGTTGTCATTTTTGCGATACTTCCTTGTTCTTGTGAAGGTTATCTTATTTTCAACACAGTAATGATAAAGATGGGAATTGATGAATTCTGCCCCATTGTCAGAATCAAGCCCTAAGAGTTCAAAAGCCAAACGCTCTCTTATGCCTTCTATAGCCTCAAATACCCATAAAAGTCTGTCTATTGTAGCAGGGCTTATTCTCATAAGCTTATGCTTTTTCTCAATCAAATGTGAGTTCTCTGGAGTATTGCAGTTTTCTGATTATCTCAGCAATAATGGGGGCTAATCTTTTTTCACATATACAGTTCATGATTATCCATATCTTAATAAGTGCTTTTTTAACTCTGTTATCATATATCGTTGCTCTTTTCCTTGATGCCTTTTTTGTAGAGTCAGCCTGAAGGGTTATGTTACCAAGCGTTATCTTTTTGCTGTGACTGCTCAACAGATATGAAGCATATGAGCGGTTGTAGCCGGTCAATCCAGTAAACTCATTAAGGATTATAGTCTTTTGCTTTTTGGATGCCCTTTGGTATCTCCGAATAAGTTGTTTTGTTACTGCTTTTCTTTCTTTCATCGTTAACCCCATTTCCGCCTCCCGAAGTGATTTTTCAGGAGACAATTTATAAATTTTCGTTTAGATTTTTAAATGAGGCAACGAATCAATTTCGTTTAGATTTTTGATGAGGCAATTCGTTTTATGACAGCTTAGAAAAAATTTGATATTATAGAGAAAACTATCTAATAAATAACTGATTATGCATTTTCTCAAGGAGCCGAACGATGTCTGAACAAATGAAGTCAGGGAAGTCTGCGGGCGTGGTAAAGATCGACCCCATCAGTGCTGCACCGCTTCCACAAGAAAAGGGCTGGGTGAACGTGCTAAAGGCATTTAACCCGCTTGGGCTTATGGCCGAGCTTTACGCGCGAACTTTGACCTACCGCATCGAATGCAAGCGGCTTGAGTCAGAGATCGAACGCGTTGAGGCTCAAGCAGGCCTTCTCCAAGATGCACTTGATAAGTCGTACAAGCTCAAGATGGAAGAGCTGATGCAGCGACGTATTGCACTGGATCGATTCTACGATACCGTTCAAGTAGTCCTCTCCCAGCTCCATATTGAACGCATGACTGTCCTGAAAATGGCAGAACAAGCTACGGCAAAGGCGCTTGATGACAAAACCGATCCAGACGAGCGACTACTCTTCAAGCAAATGGCTACCGAAATCGTCGCCCAGATTCCGAACTTTGGAGACCGGGCGAATGAAAGCCTTGACAGAATCATCCAGGCCCTTCCGCCAATTTCCATCCCTGATAGGCTTCTTTCCACGGAAGGCTGACCATGTTTTGGGTTCTCGCCCCGGTGGCGCTAGTCGGTGTTGTTGCAGCTATTGCAGCCGCGGTTTCCGACAACGAGAATGAAGCCAGAAGGCGATGCCAGGCCAAGTACACGGAAGTCGAAAGAACCGTTGAAGAGCACTGCGAGAACATCGAGCAGCACATTCAGGCCGCGCAAACGTCCTATGACTTCGCGTTCCTGGTCGACCTTCACTACTCATCCATGCGTGTCGCCGACAGTGCTTATTCCCTGTTGAAAGATGCGCGATCGAGTATCACGTCAATGTCGAATATCTTGGAGGAGGTGTCCGAGAAGAAGAATGAACTTAAGGCCGAAATGGCCACAGCATCCCGCGCCGAGAAAGCCACGCTGCTTCAGGAGGTTCGCTCTCTAAACAAATTCAAGTCATCCGTCCTCCAAGACCTTACCTAGGTCAAGGAGCAGCACGAGAAGCTTCTTGCCGAGGTAAAGCGGCTCACCCTACAAACTGGGCGTCTCAAAGAAGCTGTGCGCGATAGATGCGGTACGAAAGGCTTTGATTGGTATGCGCGTCTCGAAGAACATACGGCCGCAAGGTAGGCCGCCGCAAATGCATAACCCTGCGGTCAACCGGACCTGCGCGAAAAGCTGCGCAGGCCGGTTACCTCAGATTAGTCCACATTTTAGGGCAAAAAATAAACTAACTTCACTGCTGTCCAAAATAATTTAATTTCATAGAAACCATCTGCTTAAATCAAGCCTTTTGTACAGGTTTTTTTGCATTTTCAAAATCAGGTTGTCCTTTTTCATCTTCT
>OGCL01001031.1_pt1 | contig 25899 bp, 18 predicted proteins | sample 1570041 | NCBI WGS metagenome assembly OGCL01 (sample SAMN06266162, study PRJEB24511) | hot springs metagenome | isolation source: Hot spring water | place: South Africa: Limpopo | collected 2015-06-22 | reverse complement strand
TCCTCGAACAGGGTGCCGGGCACCAGCATGCCCTTGGCGTGTTCCTCGACCTTGCGCGCGATTTCCCAGGCGCCGGGCAGGTGCGAGAGGATCTTCTTGCTGCCCTCGCGCATGCTGGCGTAGGTGCGGCTGGAGATGATCTTGGCCAGGTAGTTGGACAGGCCGCCGACGTTCTTGGAGATCGACATGTCGTTGTCGTTGAGGATCACCAGCATGTCGGCATTGACGTCGCTGGCGTGATTCAGCGCCTCGAAGGCCATGCCGGCGGTCAGGGCTCCATCGCCGATCACCGCCACGCTCTTGCGCTTCTCACCCTTGAGGCGGGCGGCAATGGCCATGCCCAGCGCCGCGCTGATGCTGGTGCTGGAGTGGCCGACGCCAAAGGTGTCGTATTCGCTCTCGCAGCGCCGCGGGAAGGCCGCGATGCCGTCCTTCTGGCGCAGGCTGGCCATGCGCTCGCGACGGCCGGTGAGGATCTTGTGCGGGTAGGCCTGGTGACCCACATCCCACACCAGGCGGTCATCCGGGGTGTCGAAGACGTAGTGCAGGGCCACGGTCAACTCGATCACGCCGAGGCCGGCACCGAAATGCCCGCCGGTCTGCCCCACGGTGTACAGCAGGTACTGGCGCAGTTCGTCGGCCAGGGTTTCCAGCTCGGCTTCACCCAGGCGGCGCAGCTCGTCCGGCGTGTTGGCGCGGTCCAGCAGGGGCGTCAGCGGGCGTTCACGGGGGATCTCGTGGAAGGTCGTCGGCATCGGGTGGGTCGTTATCGGGGCAAAAGATGCGGCAGTTTACCTGAAACTGGCCACAAGCTTTAAGCAACAAGCTGCAAGCCATCAGCTGCGTCGTTCGACTATATAGCGGGCCAGTTCGCGCAGCGGTTCGGCGTTGGCGTCGAAGGGGCGCAGGGCATGCAGGGCCTGGTCGCGCAGTTCCAGGGCATAGGCCTTGGCGGCGTCCAGCCCGAGCAGGGCGGGGTAGGTGGGCTTGCCGTTGGCCTCATCCTTGCCCTGGGTCTTGCCCAGGGTGGCGGTGTCGCTTTCCACGTCGAGGATATCGTCCTGCACCTGGAAGGCCAGGCCAATGGCCCGGGCGTAGTTGCCGAGGTAGCGCAGGGTCTGCTCGTCGGCCTGGCCGCTGGCCAGGGCACCCAGTTGCACGCTGGCCTCGATCAGAGCACCGGTCTTGTGCCGGTGCATCAGCTCCAGGCCGGCCTGGTCGAGCACCTGGCCGACCGAGCCGAGGTCGATGGCCTGGCCGCCGACCATGCCGGCGGGGCCGGCGGCGCGGCCCAGGCAGGCCAGCATGGCCAGGCGCACCTCACTGCTGGGCGGGTTGCCGCGGGCATCGCTCAGGGCTTCGAAGGCCAGGCTCTGCAGGCCGTCGCCGGCGAGGATGGCGCAGGCTTCATCGAAGGCCTTGTGGGTGGTGGGCTGGCCACGGCGCAGGTCATCGTCGTCCATGGCCGGCAGGTCGTCATGCACCAGGGAGTAGGCATGGATCAGCTCCACCGCACAGGCGGCGCCGTCGGCCTGATCCAGATCGCCCGCCAGGGCTTCGCAGGCGGCGTAGACCAGCAGCGGGCGCACGCGCTTGCCGCCATTCATCACGCTGTAGCGCATGGCCTGGTACAGCCGCTCCAGGGCGGGCAGCGGGGCCTGCAGGCGCAGGTCGAGCTGGGCGTCGACCCGTGCCTGGCAGCGGGCCTGGTAGGCGGCGATCATGCCGGCGCATCCGGGTCGAAGGGGGCTGCCTGCAGCTGGCCGTCGCGCTCCAGCAGGATCTGCACCTTCTGCTCGGCCTGGGCCAGAGCGGCCTGGCATTCGCGGGTCAGGCCGATGCCCTGTTCGAAGGCGCTCAGGGAGTCCTCCAGGGACAGCTCGCCGGTTTCCAGGCGCTCGACCAGTTGCTGCAGGTCGCTCAGGGATTGCTCGAAGTCGAGGGCGGCTTTTTTACGGGCCATGGCGGCGTTCTCGCAGGCGGCAGATTGGACCGGCGCGACACTAGCAGAGCAGGGCGGTACGGGCAAATTCGCCGGGCTGTCAGCCAGGCATGCCAGAACCGCGCGCCATCAACACCGCCAGCAGCGGGATCAGCAGCAACAGCAACAGTTCCAGGCGGATCGCCAGCCTGACCCAGCGCGCCTGGCGGTCGCTGATCTGGGGGACTTCACCGGCCTTAAGGCTATTGCGCCAGTTGAGGAAGACGAAGGTCGGCAGTACCGAGATCAGGCCCGCCAGGATAAACAGGCCGACCTTGGCGTGGAACAGGCCGTTGTGCAGGTAGTAGTCCAGGCCCTTGCCGTACCACAGCACCCGCGCCAGGCCGGTCAACAGCACCAGCCCGGCGCAGAGTCCGTAGGCGAGATCGGTGATGATCAAGCTGCGCGCCCGGGCCAGGTCCAGCGGCAGTTTGAACTGCACGTGCTCGATGCTGAGCAGGGCAAACAGGACGAAGATCGACAGGTAGTGCAGGTAGGCAACGAAGGCACTGGTCATGGGGTTTCCTTGTTGTAAGGCGCAAACCACAGGTCTCGCCGATTCAGCTGCCAAGCATAGCCACCCAGGCACAGGCTGCGCAGGGCCATAAAGGCCAGAAAGCTCAGCCACAGGCCATGGTTGGCCAAAGGCTGCAGGGCCCAGGCCAGGGGCAGGGCGAGCAGCAGGGCCAGAAGCATGGCGTCGCGCATCTCCCGCGCCCGGGTGGCGCCGATAAACAGGCCGTCGAGCAGGTAGCTCCACACCGCCAGCAGCGGCAGCAGGGCCAGGTAGGGCAGGTAGACGAAGGCCGTCTCGCGCACGCTGGGGATAGTGGTTTGCAGCTGGATAAAGGCTTGGCCGCCGAGCAGGAAGAACAGGGCAAAGCCCAGGCTGGCCAGCAGCGACCAGGCCCCAGCCACCAGCAGGCTGCGCCTGAGAGCCAGACGATCGCGGGCGCCCAGGGCATGCCCGCACAGGGCCTCCACGGCATGGGCCAGACCGTCCAGGGCGTGGGCGGTGAGCAGCAGGCCGTTAAGCAGCAGGGCATTGGCTGCCACCGTGGCATCGCCCAGGCGGGTGCCCTGCACCGTGATCAGAAAGAACACCAGTTGCAGGGCCAGGGTGCGGATAAAGATGTCGCGGTTGACCGCCAGCAGCGGCCGCCAGCTGAGCCAGCGGCCCAGGGCCGGCCAGTCGATGCGCCCGCTCAGCTGGCGCAGGCTGCGCTGGGCCAGGTACAGGCCGAGCAGGGCGCCGCTCCACTCGGCGATCACCGATGCCCAGGCGGCGCCCGCCACGCCCCAGTGCAGGCCGAGGACGAACAGCAGGTCGAGCAGCACATTGAGCAGGTTGGTGGTCAGCAGGATCAGCAGCGGCCCGCGGGCGTTCTGTGTGCCCAGCAGCCAGCCGACCAGGGCGTAGCAGGCCAGGGCGGCGGGCAGTCCCAGCAGGCGGATCTGCAGGTAGTGGCGGGCCAGTTCATCCAGCTGCGCAGAGGGCTGCATCAGGGCCAGGGCCGCGCCGGCGAAGGGCAGGGCCAGGCTGATCAGCAACAGCGCCAGCAGCCCGCCCAGCAGCAGGGCCTGCAGCAGCACCTGGCGCAGGGCCGCGCCATCGCCGCGGCCGGCGGCCTGGGCGGCAAAGCCGGTGGTGCCCATGCGCAGAAAGCCGCTGGCCCAGGTCAGCAGGGTATACAGGCTGCCGCCCACGGCCACCGCCGCCAGCTGATGGGCGTGGGGCAGGTGGCCGATCACCGCGCTGTCCACCAGGGCCACCAGGGGCACCGAGAGGTTGCTCAGGATCATCGGCGCGGCCAGGGCCCAGACCTTGCGTTGGGTCGGGGCGTGGCGCCAGGCGTCGAGCAGCAGGAACATGGACGCGGGCTTCTCCTCAAACAGGATTCTGTGACGGGCCATGGGGTTGCCTGCCGGGGGCTCGACTATAGTGTCAGGCCTGTGCACCCACCAGCTTTTGGAGCCCCCATGCCGAACAAAGGACTGCTTCTGGCCCTGCTGCTGAGCCTGCTCAGCGCCTGTGATTCCTCCACCCCCGAGCCGGCCAAGGTCAGCGTCACCGAGCCCCCCGCGCCAGAGCTTGCGGCGCCGCGCGCCCAGACCGATCTCCAGGCCCTGGCCGCGCGCTATGTCGGCCGTGAGCTGACGCTGGTGGACGCCTCGGAAATCCAGCTTGAAGGCGCCAGTACCCTGGCCCTGAGCTTTTCCGTGCCGCTGGACCCGCAGCAGAAATTCGCCGAGCGCGTGCATCTGGTGGACAGCCACAGCGGCAAGGTGGATGGCGCCTGGGAGCTGTCCGACAACCTGATGGAACTGCGCCTGCGCCCCCTGGAGCCCAAGCGCACCCTGGTGCTGAGCGTGGACGCCGGCCTGCGCGGGCTCGCCGGGCAGACCCTGGCCGCGCCGCACAGCAGCCAGATCAAGACCCGCGACCTGCAGCCCAGTGTCGGCTTTGCCAGCCGCGGCTCGCTGCTGCCCACCCGCCTGGCCGAGGGCCTGCCGGTGATCGCCCTGAATGTGGATCAGGTCAATGTGGAGTTCTTCCGCATCAAGGCCGAGGCCCTGCCGCAGTTTCTCGCCCGCTGGGGGCGCAGCAGCAACCTGGAAACCTGGGAGGCACGCCAGCTGCTGCCCATGGCCGAGCTGGTGTACGGCGGGCGCTTCGATCTGAATCCGGCGCGCAACACCCGTGAGACCCTGCAGCTGCCGATTGCCGGCCTGGATGCCCTGCAGCAGCCCGGGGTCTACCTGGCGGCGATGCGCGCCGCCGGAACCTACCACTACTCGCAGCCGGCTACCCTGTTCAGTCTCAGCGATATCGGCCTGTCCGCGCACCGCTCGCGCAGTCATCTGGATGTCTTTACCCAGGCCCTGGAGGGCGGCAAGGCCCTGGCCAAGGTGCAGCTGCGCCTGCTCGACGACAAGGGCCAGTTGCTGGCCGAGGGCAGCACCGACAGCCGCGGCCATGCCCGCCTGCCTCTGGCGGCCAAGGCCCAGGTGCTGTTGGCCCAGCAGGGCGGGCAGACCAGCCTGCTACGGCTGAACACGCCGGCCCTGGACCTGGCCGAGTTCGATATCGCCGGGCCGCGGGCGCAGCCGCTGCAGTTCTTCGTGTTTGGCCCGCGGGACCTGTATCGCCCCGGCGAGACCGTGCTGCTCAATGGCCTGCTGCGCGATGCCGATGGCCGCAGCGTGCCGGCCCAGCCGGTACATGTGGAGGTGCGCCGGCCGGACGAGCAGGTCAGCCGCAAGTTCGTCTGGCAGGCCGATGAATCCGGGCTCTACCAGTACCAGCTGCAACTGGCCGAGGAAGCGCCCACCGGGCGCTGGCAGCTGCTGCTGGACCTGGGCGGCGAAGCGCCGCAACTTTATGAGTTTTCGGTGGAGGACTTCCTCCCCGAGCGCATGGCCCTGGAACTCAAGGGCAGCGATGCGCCCTACAGCCCGGCGCAGGATGCCGAGTTCCAGGTCAGCGGACGTTACCTGTACGGCGCGCCGGCCGCCGGCAACCGCTTGAGCGGCCAGCTCTATGTGCGCCCTTTGCGCGAGCTGGCCAGCCTGCCGGGCTACCAGTTCGGCTCGGTCACCGAGGCGGAGCTGAGCCAGGATATCGAGCTGGAGGAAACCAGCCTGGACGACCAGGGCCAGGCTCTGCTGCGTATCGACAGCCGCTGGGCCGGGGTCAAGTCGCCGCTCAAGCTGATCCTGCAGGCCAGTCTGCAGGAGTCCGGTGGCCGCCCGATCACCCGGCGCATCGTCCAGCCGGTCTGGCCGGCCGAGCGCCTGCCCGGCGTGCGCGGGCTGTTCGAGGGTGATCAGGTGGATGCCGACAGCCTGGCCGAGTTCGAGCTGCTGGTGGCCGATGCCGCCGGCAACAAGCTGGCCGCCGAGCAGCTCAGCGTGCGCCTGGTGCGCGAGCGTCGCGACTATTTCTGGACCTTCTCCGAGAGTGATGGCTGGAGCCACAATTACAGCGAGAAATTCCTCACCCTGGGCGAGGAAAAGCTGAAGGTGGCGGCCGGCGGCACGGCGAAGATCAGCTTCCCGGTGCAGTGGGGGCCTTACCGCATTGAAGTGATCGATAACCAGACCGGGCTGCTGAGCAGTCTGCGTTTCTGGGCCGGCTACCGCTGGCAGGATAACGCCGAGGGCGGTGCGGTGCGCCCGGATCAGGTCAAGCTGGCGCTGGACAAGCCCGCCTATGTGGATGGCGACACGGCCCGGGTCACGGTCACCCCACCGGCCGCCGGCAACGGCTATCTGCTGGTGGAATCCAGCGACGGGCCGTTGTGGTGGCAGGAAATCAGCGTGCCGGCCGAAGGCAAGACCTTCGATATCCCCATTGCCCAGGATTGGGCGCGGCATGACCTGTATATCAGCGCCCTGGTCATCCGCCCCGGCGAGCGCAAGAGCAATGCCACGCCCAAACGTGCGGTAGGCCTGCTGCATTTGCCGCTAGAGCGGGCGCCGCGCAAGTTGGCGCTGACCCTCAGCGCTGCGGAGAAGATGCGCCCCAGCCAGCCGCTGAAGGTCAAGGTGCAGGCGCGCAACGCCGATGGCAGTATCCCGAAACAGGCGCAGGTGCTGCTGGCGGCGGTGGATGTCGGCATTCTCAATATCACCCAGTACGCCACCCCCGATCCCTTCGCCCACTTCTTCGGGCGCAAGGCCTATGGCCTGGACCAGCTGGATGTCTACGGTCAGCTGATCGAGGCCGGCCAGGGGCGTCTGGCCAAGCTGGCCTTCGGCGGTGATGCGGCCCTGGCCGGCGGCGGCAAGCGCCCGGATACCAGCGTGCTGATCGTCGCCCTGCAGAGCCAGGCGCTGGCGCTGAACGCGCAGGGCGAGGGTGAACTCAGCCTGGATATTCCCGACTTCAATGGCGAGCTGCGCCTGATGGCCCAGGCCTGGAGCGATGAGCAGTTCGGCATGGCCGAGGCCAAGACGGTGGTGGCCGCACCGCTGATCGCCGAGCTGTCGACGCCACGCTTTCTCGCCGGCGGTGATGAAACCACCCTGGCCCTGGATCTGAGCAACCTGTCTGGCCAGGACCAGCAGCTGGACGTGCAGTTCAGTGCCGAAGGCCAGCTGCGCCTGGCGCAGAACCCCACCGGCGGCATGGCGCCGATCACCCTGGCGGCCGGCCAGCGCAGCATTCTGCAGATTCCGGTGGTCGCTCTGGGCGGCTATGGCCAGGGGCGCATCCGCGTGCGGGTCGAGGGCCTGAGCCTGCCCGGTGAGGAACTGGCGCCGCTTGAACGTGAGTGGACCCTGGGCGTACGCCCGGCCTATCCGGCGCAGCTGCAGCATTTCCGGGCGGTCATCAAGGACCAGGCCTGGAGCCTGCCCAGCGGTGTGCTGGAGCAGTTCGAGCGGGCCGGCCTGGAGGCGCGCCTGCAGCTGTCCAGCCGTCCGCCGCTGAACCTGGGCGAGCAGATCCGCGCCCTCAAGGCCTATCCCTATGGCTGCCTGGAGCAGACCACCAGCGGCCTCTATCCCTCGCTCTATGCCGACCAGGCCAGCCTCAAGCGTCTGGGCATCGAGGGCGAGTCCGATGAGCAGCGCAAGCGCTCCATCGAGTTGGGTATCGAGCGCCTGCTGAGCATGCAGCGGCACAACGGCAGCTTCGGCCTGTGGGGCGCCGATGCCGAGGAGGAGTACTGGCTTAGCGCCTATGTCACGGACTTCCTGCTGCGGGCCCGCGAGCAGGGCTTTGGCGTGCCGCCCGAGGCCCTGAAGAAGGCCAGCGAACGGCTGTTGCGCTATGTGCAGGAGCGCCACCTGATCGAGGTCAACTACAGCGACAGCGCCGAGCACAGCCGTTTTGCCGTGCAGGCCTACGCCGCCTATGTGCTGGCGCGCAGTCAGCAGGCGCCCCTGGGTGCACTGCGCAGCCTGCACGAGCGTCGTAGCGAGGCGCAGTCCGGGTTGCCCCTGGTGCACCTGGCCATTGCCCTGCAGAAGATGGGCGACCAGCCCCGTGCCGACGAGCTGCTGGCTGCCGGCCTGGCCCGCAGTCGCAGTGATCGCGGCTGGCTGGGCGACTATGGCAGCGAGCTGCGCGACCAGGCGTTGATCCTCGCGTTGCTGGAGGAGCATGACCTGGCGGCCGGCAGCCGCGAGAATCGCCTGTTTACCCTGGCCGACAGCCTGGCCGGCAAGCGCTGGCTGTCGACCCAGGAGCGCAATGCCCTGTACCTGGCCGGACGCAGCCTGCTGGGCAAGCCCGAAGGCGACTGGCATGGCGAGCTGAGCAGCGGCAGCTTCGCCTTCAGCCTGAGCCCGGCCCAATCCGCCCTCAAACTGGAAGGCAGCGAACTGGCTGCGCCGCTGACGCTGCGCAACCCTGGCAGCGAGCCGCTGTACCAGCAGCTGACCCTGTCCGGCTACCCGGCCAAGGCGCCGCCTGCTGGCGGCGAGAACCTCAGCATCCACCGCGAATACCTGGGCATGGACGGCCGCCCCCTGGCCCTGGAGGCCCTGCCCAGCGGCGAGCTGGTGCTGGTGCACCTGATCCTGGAGGCCAAGGAGCGGGTGCCCGATGCCCTGGTGGTGGACCTGTTGCCGGCCGGCCTGGAGCTGGAGAACCAGAACCTGGCCCAGAGTGCCGCCAGCCTGGCCGATGCCGGCAGCGCGGTGCAGGAGTGGAGCAAGTCGATGCAGAACGCGCGAATCAAGCACCAGGAGTACCGCGGCGACCGCTATGTGGCAGCCATTGATCTGGATGGCTACGGCACCACCCACCTGCTCTACCTGGCCCGCGTCGTGACCCCGGGGCGCTACCAGATTCCGCCGCCCCAGGTGGAATCCATGTACCGCCCCGAATGGCAGGCCCTGGGCACGACGCCGGGGCAGTTGGTGGTCAAGGGGCGCTAAGAAGGTAGGGGCTCGGTAACGCTCAGAGTCTATTTAAGAGCGCGCGAGCTAGAGCCAGGCAAGGCGCTACGTTAGTAACAGCCTCTGGCTGGTCAAAACAGGCGAGGAAGCGGAGTTTACTGGTGTAAATGAGCATTCCGAGCCTGTTTTTAACGCAGTATGGCCGACGCGCAGCCGGTCGAAGGCGTGCTTAGGCGCCGCGCTGGTGATGCTGGTCGAGGGCCCAGGCCACATGCTCGCGCACCAGCTCGGAGGGGTGTTCGCGGCGCGCCGCCAGGGCCTCCAGCACCGGGATGGTCGAGGGTGCATTGCCCAGGCCCACGGCCAGGTTGCGAAGCCAGCGTTCGTAGCCGGCGCGGCGCAGCGGCGAGCCTTCGGTGCGGCTGAGAAACTCCTCTTCCGTCCACAAGAACAGGCTAGCCAGCTCGGCATTGTCCAGCTGATGGCGCGGCTGGAAGTCGTTCTGTTCAGTGGCTTTGGCAAAGCGGTTCCAGGGGCAGACGATCTGGCAATCGTCGCAACCGAACACCCGGTTACCGATGGGCGCGCGCAGCGCCTCCGGGATCGAGCCCTTGAGCTCGATGGTCAGGTAGGAGATGCAGCGCCGCGCATCCAGCACATAGGGGCCGACAAAGGCCGCGGTGGGGCAGATGTCCATACAGGCCGTGCAGCGCCCGCAGTGTTCGCTGGCGTGGGGCGCATCCACCGGCAGGGGCAGGTCGACAAACAGCTCGCCAAGAAAGAAATAGCTGCCGGCCTTGCGGTTGAGCACCAGGGTGTTCTTGCCGATCCAGCCCAGGCCGGCTTTTTCTGCGATGGCCTTTTCCAGCACCGGGGCGCTGTCGACAAAGGCGCGGTAGCCAAACGGGCCTATCTGCCCGCTGATGCGCTCGGCCAGTTGCTGCAAGCGCTTGCGGATCAGCTTGTGGTAGTCGCGGCCCAGGGCATAGCGCGATACATAGGCTTTTTCCGGCTGGCCCAGGCGCTTGGCCATCTGGGTGTCGCCGGGCAGGTAGTCCATGCGCAGCGAGACCACCCGCAGGGTGCCGGGCACCAGTTCATCCGGGTGGGAACGTTTGCTGCCATGGGCGGCCATATAGTCCATCTCGCCCTGGTAGCCGGCTTCCAGCCAGCGCTGCAGATGGGCCTCGTGCGCGCCCAGGTCGAGGCCGCTGATGCCCACCTGCTGAAAGCCCAGCTCGCGGCCCCAGTCCTTGATCGACTGGGCGAGGGCATCGAGATCGAGGGAATGGGTCATGACAGAGGGGTAACCGGGGCCGAGGTGGGTATAATTCTGCCAGACATCGGAGCCGACGCATGCCGCAATCGCCAGACAATCTGCCCACCGCCCTGTACAGCGCCGCCCAGGTGCGCGAGCTGGACGCCCGCCTGATCGCCGCCGGCACCCCGGGTTTCGAGCTGATGAGCCGCGCCGCCCATGCCATCTGGCGCGCCCTGCGCAGGCATTGGCCGGCTGCCGGAGCGCTTACGGTACTGGCCGGGCGCGGCAATAACGCCGGGGATGGCTATCTGGTGGCGGCCCTGGCCCAGCGCGCCGGCTGGCAGGTACAGGTGCTCGCGGTGGGTGAGCCCGCGCAGTTGCAGGGGGATGCCGCCCTGGCCCGGGACGAGGCCCTGGCCTGCTCGGTGAATATCCAGCCCTGGAGCGAGTGTGCGCCGCTGCGCGGGGTGGTGCTCGATGCCCTGCTCGGCACCGGCCTGCAGGGGGCGGTGCGCGAACCCTATGCCCAGGCCATCCGTCTGCTCAATGCCAGCGAGCTGCCGGTGTTGGCGGTGGATATTCCCTCCGGGCTGTGCGCTGATACCGGACAGGTGCTCGGCGTAGCGGTGCGGGCGCAGCTGACGGTGACCCTGATCGGTCTCAAGCTGGGCCTGTTTACCGGCGCGGCGCCGGACTGGGTGGGCGAGCTGCAGTTCGATGACCTGCAGGCCGACCCCGCTCTGCTGGCGCAGCAGTCGTTTGTCGCCCAGCGTCTGTCCGGTGCCACTGTACCCAGGCTACCGGCGCGGCCTGCGACGGTACACAAGGGTCAGCTCGGCCATGTGCTGGTGGTGGCCGGTGATCGCGGCTTTGCCGGCGCCGGCCTGCTGGCCGCTGGCAGTGCTTTGCGTGGCGGGGCCGGGTTGGTCAGCCTGGCCACCCGCGCCGAGCATCTGCCGGCCGCCCAGGCGCGCCTGCCGGAGGTGATGGCCGTCGGGGTGGCTTCGGCCAATCAGCTGCGGGCCCTGGGCCAGGGTGCCAGCGTCTGGGTGGTCGGCCCAGGGCTGGGGCAGCAGGCCTGGGGCCGTAGCTTGTTGTCGGCCGCCGCGCTGGCCCAGGTACCGCAGGTGTGGGATGCCGATGCCCTGAATCTGCTGGCCGAGGGCGTTGTGGGCTTGCCAGCAGGGGCGGTGATGACGCCTCACCCCGGCGAGGCAGCGCGGTTGCTGGGTTGTACGGCAGCCCAGGTGCAGGCTGATCGCCCGGCTGCGGCGCGGGCCCTGGCCCAGCGCTATCAGGTGGTCTGTGTCTTGAAGGGCGCCGGTACCCTGGTGGCGGAGCCGGGCGGCGCGTTGCTGCTCTGTGATCGTGGTCATCCGGCCATGGCCGGTGCCGGCCTGGGCGATGTGTTGGCGGGCCTGATTGGTGCGCTGCTGGCCCAGGGCCTGCCGGCTCTGGCGGCGGCCAGCCTGGGGGTCTACCTGCATGCACTGGCGGGCGAGCGCCTGGCTGCGCAGCAGGGCACCGTGGCTGCGGGTGATCTGTGTGGGGTCATTGGACAATTGCTGGGGGAGTGGTCAGGTGTCTGAAGTGCAACTTTTTGCCGCCGACGAGGCGGCCATGCTGGAGCTGGGCGGGCGTATCGCCCAGGTCACGGGCGGTGTGGGGGTGATTTACCTGCATGGCGACCTGGGCGCCGGCAAAACCACCCTGTCGCGGGGCATCATTCGTGGCCTGGGACATGCGGGGGCGGTCAAGAGCCCGACCTTTACCCTGGTCGAACCCTATGAGCTGGGCGCGCTGCGTGCCTTCCATTTCGACCTGTACCGCCTGGTCGATCCGGAGGAGCTGGAGTTTCTCGGTATCCGCGATTATTTCGAGGGCGATGCCCTGTGCCTGGTGGAGTGGCCCGAGCGCGGCGCCGGCGTTTTGCCAAAGGCCGACCTGGACATTACCATAAGCCCGCAAATGGCCGGCCGGTCGCTGCGCCTGCAGGCGCACAGCGGGCGCGGCCACGACTGGTGCGCCGCCCTGGCTGCCAGCGCCTGATCAGAACACTATGGGGTTGGCTATGCGCCTGAGCGCACCTTTGATCGCGATTGCCCTGCTGGTGGCCAGTTTTGCCGCCGAGGTTCTGGCGGCCGCGGATGTGCGCGGAGTGCGCCTGTGGCGCGCCCCGGACAATACCCGCCTGGTCTTCGACCTGTCCGGCCCGGTGCAGCACAGCGTCTTTACCCTGACCGCGCCGGATCGCATCGTCATCGATGTCAGTGGCGCCAAACTGGCCACCTCCCTCGATCAGCTGGCCCTGAGCAATACCCCCATTACCGCCATGCGCTCGGCCCAGCGCAGCGAGCAGGAGCTGCGTGTGGTCATCGACCTGTCGGCCGCCGTCAGTCCCAAGAGTTTTACCCTGGCGCCCAACCAGCAGTACGGTCATCGCCTGGTGGTGGATCTGTTCGATCAGGCGCCGGGTGCCACGCCGCCGGCTGCTGTCGGCAATGTGGCCGCCGCGCCGCAGGTGCCGGTGACGCCGACCCAGGCGCCGCCCAAATTGACCCCGGTGCCCAATGGCAAGCGCGATATCGTCATTGCCATCGACGCCGGCCACGGCGGTGAAGATCCCGGCGCGCTGTCGCCGATCAAGGGGCAGTACGAAAAGCATGTGACCCTGGCCATCTCCCGCGAGCTGCAGCGCCAGATCAATGCCGAGAAGGGCTTTCGTGCCGAGCTGGTGCGCACTGGCGACTACTTTATCCCGCTGCGCAAACGCACCGAGATCGCCCGCAAGAAGGGCGCCGACCTGTTCGTCTCCATCCATGCCGATGCCGCGCCGCGGGCCGCCGCCTTTGGCGCCTCGGTCTATGCCCTGTCCGAGCGCGGCGCCACCTCGGAAACCGCGCGCTGGCTGGCCGATGCGGAAAACCAGTCGGACCTGATCGGCGGGGCCGGCAACGTCAGCCTGGACGACAAGGACAAGATGCTCGCCGGGGTGCTGCTGGACCTGTCCATGACCGCTTCGCTGTCCTCCAGCCTGAATGTCGGCAACAAGGTGCTGAGCAATATGGGCCGGGTCACGCCGCTGCATAAGCGGCGGGTCGAGCAGGCCGGCTTTATGGTGCTGAAATCCCCTGACATTCCGTCGATCCTGGTGGAGACCGGGTTTATCTCCAACCCCAATGAGGCGCGCAAGCTGGCCACGGCCAGCCATCAGCAGGCCCTGGCCCGCTCGATCCATACCGGCATTCGGCAGTTCTTCCAGGAAAACCCGCCCCCCGGCACCTATGTGGCCTGGCTGCGCGACAACGGCAAGATCAGCCTGGGCCCGCGCGAGCACGTGGTCAGCTCCGGGGAAAGCCTGGCGCTGATCGCCCAGCGTTACCAGATCAGCCTGGCGGCGCTGCGCAGTGCCAACAACCTGAGCAGTGATGTGATCAAGGTTGGCCAGAAACTGCAGATTCCCGCCACCGCCCTGGCCTCGCAACCATGATGCCGACTAAGCGTATCCAGCTGCTCAGCCCGCGGCTGGCCAACCAGATTGCCGCCGGCGAGGTGGTCGAGCGGCCGGCCTCGGTGATCAAGGAGTTGCTGGAAAACAGCCTGGATTCCGGCGCCAGCCGGATCGAGGTGGATGTCGAGCAGGGCGGGATCAAGCTGCTCAAGGTGCGCGACAACGGTGGCGGCATCTCCGCCGACGACCTGCCTCTTGCGCTGGCTCGCCACGCCACCAGCAAGATTCGCGAGCTCGAAGATCTGGAACAGGTGATGAGCCTGGGCTTTCGTGGCGAGGCCCTGGCCTCCATCAGCTCGGTGGCGCGCCTGACCCTGACCTCGCGTACCGAAGGGGCTGAGCAGGCCTGGCAGGTGGAAACCGAAGGCCGCGACATGCAGCCGCGGGTGCAGCCGGCGGCTCATCCGGTGGGCACCTCGGTGGAGGTGCGCGACCTGTTCTTCAATACCCCGGCGCGGCGCAAGTTCCTCAAGAGCGAAAAGACCGAATTCGATCACCTGCAGGAGGTGATCAAGCGCCTGGCCTTGGCCCGTTTCGACGTGGCCTTCCACCTGCGCCACAACGGCAAGACCGTGCTCGGCCTGCACGAAGCAGCGGATGAGACGAGCCGGGCGCGGCGGGTGGCGGCGGTCTGCGGGCCGGCTTTCCTCGAACAGGCCCTGCCCATCGATATCGAACGCAATGGTCTGCACCTGTGGGGCTGGGTCGGCTTGCCGACCTTCTCGCGCAGCCAGGCTGACCTGCAGTATTTCTATGTGAATGGGCGCATGGTGCGCGACAAGCTGGTGGCCCACGCGGTGCGCCAGGCCTATCGCGACGTGCTGTTCAACGGTCGTCATCCGACCTTCGTGCTGTTTCTGGAAATCGACCCGACCACGGTGGATGTCAATGTGCATCCGACCAAGCACGAGGTGCGCTTCCGCGACAGTCGCATGGTCCACGATTTCCTCTATGGCACCCTGCATCGTGCTCTGGGCGAGGTGCGCCCGGAAGCGCAGCTGGCGACCCCGGCTGCGGCGGTGGAGCTGGTGTGCCCCAGCGGCCTGGCCGCCGGAGAATTTGGCCCCCAGGGCGAGATCGGCCTGGCCGCCAGCCTGCTGCAGTCGGCGCCCAGCGCGTCTGTCTGGCGCAGCCCGGGCGCCGGTTATCAGGCGCCGCGGGCCGAGCCGGCCATGCCGGCGGCGGAAGCGGCCGGCGCCTACCGGGAGTTCTTTGCTCCGTTGCCGGCGGCCGCGACGCCCGCCGGGCTGCCGGAAACCCAGGGCGACATTCCACCCCTGGGTTATGCCATCGCTCAGCTCAAGGGCGTGTATATCCTCGCCGAGAATGCCCAGGGCATGGTGGTGGTGGATATGCATGCGGCGCACGAGCGCATCACCTACGAGCGCCTTAAAGTCGCCATGGCCAGCGAGGGTCTGCGCGGCCAGCCGCTGCTGGTGCCGGAGTCCATCGCCGTGAGCCAGCGCGAGGCGGATTGCGCCGAGGAGCATAGTGAATGGTTTCAACGCCTGGGTTTCGAGCTTCAGCGTCTGGGTGAGGAAAGCCTGGCCATCCGCCAGATCCCGGCCCTGCTCAAGCAGGCCGAGGCCACTCGCCTGGTGCAGGACGTGCTGGCCGACCTGCTGGAGTACGGCACCACCGACCGCATTCAGGCCCACCTCAACGAGCTGTTGGCCACCATGGCCTGTCACGGCGCGGTGCGCGCCAATCGCCGACTGACCCTGCCGGAAATGAACGCCTTGCTGCGCGATATGGAACAGACCGAGCGCAGCGGCCAGTGCAACCATGGTCGTCCGACCTGGACCCAGTTGGGCATGGACGACCTGGACAAGCTGTTCTTGCGGGGGCGCTGAGTGAACAGTGCGCTACCGCCGGCCATCTTTCTGATGGGGCCGACCGCCGCCGGCAAGACCGATCTGGCCCTGGAGCTGGCCCGGGTGCTGCCCTGCGAGCTGATCAGCGTGGACTCGGCACTGATCTACCGTGGCATGGATATCGGCACGGCCAAACCGGACAAGGCCACGCTGACCGAATTCCCCCATGCCCTGATCGATATCCGTGACCCCGCCGAGGCTTATTCGGCCGCGGAATTTCGCCAGGATGCCCTGCAGGCCATGGCTGCCGCCACGGCGCGCGGTCGAATTCCACTGCTGGTGGGCGGCACCATGATGTATTTCAAGGCGTTGCTGGAAGGCCTGGCGGCCATGCCCAGCGCCGATGCCGGGGTGCGTGCCGAGCTGGAGGCACGGGCCCAGGCCGAGGGCTGGCAGGCGCTGCACGATGAGCTGCGCCGCGTCGACCCGGCATCCGCCGCGCGGATTCATCCCAACGATCCGCAGCGGCTGATCCGGGCGCTGGAGGTGTTTCAGCTCAGCGGCCTGAGCATGAGCCAGCACCGGGAGCGGCAGCAGGCAGAAAATGCTGGGGTTGGCGCATCGGTGGCCGGGCAATTCCCCTATACTGTCGCGCAATTGGCCATTGCACCGGCGGATCGCGGCCTGTTGCACCAGCGAATTGCCCAGCGCTTTCAGCTAATGTTGGAACAGGGCTTTATCGACGAGGTCGAAACCCTGCGCCAGCGAAGTGACTTGCATCCGGGGTTACCGTCTATACGAGCGGTGGGTTATCGCCAGGTATGGGATTACCTAGAGGGCAACCTGAGCAAGGCGCAGATGCAGGAGCGCGGCATTATCGCCACCCGGCAGCTGGCCAAGCGGCAGTTTACCTGGTTGCGCGGCTGGCAGGATGTGCACTGGTTGGACACTCAGGCCTGTGACAATCTGCCGCGCGCCTTGAAATGCCTGGCAGCGGTCTCCATATTGACCTGAGACCTTGCCGCTGACCGTCTATCCTTGGGGTGGGGCGGTCCTTAGCCGTTTACTGGTTTTACTAAAATTATTGAAAAATTGATCCTTAAAGGAGTGCGGCACATGTCAAAAGGGCATTCGCTACAAGACCCTTACCTGAATACCCTGCGTAAGGAACGCGTCCCGGTTTCCATCTATCTGGTCAACGGCATCAAGCTGCAGGGCCAGATCGAGTCCTTCGACCAGTTCGTGATTTTGCTGAAGAACACTGTCAGCCAGATGGTCTACAAACACGCCATTTCCACCGTGGTGCCGAGCCGTCCGGTGCGCCTGCCGAGCGCGGGCGAGGGTGAGCAGGCTGACGCCGAACCCGGTAACGCCTGATCTAGGAGGCTGCATTGTTCTTCGAGCGCCATGAAGGTGGGGAGCGGGCCGTCCTCGTGCATCTGGAGGGCCAGGACTCGGAGGCGCGCGAAGATCCGCAGGAGTTTCAGGAGCTGGCCCTCTCGGCCGGCGCCGAAACCGTGGCCTTCTTCAGCGTGCCGAGCACTCGCCTGACCGCCAAGTATCTGATCGGTAGCGGCAAGGTCGAAGAACTGCGTGACCAGGTCAAGGCCAGCGAGGCCGACCTGGTGATCTTCAACCATGTCCTGACCCCCAGTCAGGAGCGCAACCTTGAGCGGGTGTTCGAGTGTCGGGTGTTGGATCGCACCGGTCTGATCCTCGATATTTTTGCCCAGCGCGCCCGTACCCATGAAGGCAAGCTGCAGGTCGAGCTGGCTCAGCTCGACCATATGAGCACGCGCCTGGTGCGCGGCTGGACCCACCTGGAACGGCAGAAAGGCGGTATCGGTCTGCGCGGCCCGGGTGAAACCCAGCTGGAAACCGACCGTCGCCTGCTGCGCGTGCGCATTCGCCAGATCAAGCAGAAGCTGGAGAAGGTGCGCAGCCAGCGCGAGCAGGCGCGGCGCGGGCGCAAGCGGGCCGATATCCCCTCGGTGTCGCTGGTTGGCTACACCAACGCCGGCAAGTCGACCCTGTTCAATGCCCTGACCGCTTCCGAGGTCTATGCGGCCGATCAGCTGTTCGCCACCCTTGACCCGACCCTGCGTCGTCTGGAACTGGATGACCTGGGGCCGATCGTGCTGGCCGATACCGTGGGTTTTATCCGCCACCTGCCGCACAAGCTGGTCGAGGCCTTTCGCGCCACGCTGGAAGAGTCCAGCAACTCCGACCTGCTGCTGCATGTGATCGACGCCCACGAACCGGAGCGTGACCAGCAGATCGAGCAGGTGCTGGCGGTGCTGGGTGAAATCGGCGCCCATGAACTGCCGATCCTTGAGGTCTACAACAAGCTGGACCTGCTCGAAGGCGTGGAGCCGCAGATCCAGCGTGATGCCGAGGGCAGGCCGCAGCGGGTCTGGTTGTCGGCGCGCGACGGGCGCGGCCTGCCGCTGCTACGCCAGGCGATTGCCGAGTTGCTGGGCGACGATCTGTTTGTCGGTACCCTGCAGCTGCCCCAGTCCCTGGGGCGTTTGCGTGCGCAGTTCTTTGGCCTGGGCGCGGTGCAGAGCGAAGGGCATGCCGAGGATGGCAGCAGTCTGCTGAAGGTGCGTCTGCCACGGGGCGAGTTGAACCGCCTGGTCAGTCGCGAAGGTTTGCAGCCGGCGGAATTTATCGAGCAACACACTTTGCAATAAAGCCTGCGGTAGCGGCTTTGCCGCTGCGGGCAGGCATTCTGTAGCATTGGCGGATGCGCCGTGGGCGTGTCTTGGCTTTATCAGATGGAGAGCGCTATGGCTTGGAATGAGCCGGGTGGCAACTCGAACAATCAGGACCCTTGGGGCGGCCGCAAAGGCGGCGGTCGGCAGGGGCCGCCGGATCTCGACGAGGCCTTCCGCAAACTGCAGGAGAGCCTGAACGGGCTGTTCGGTGGCAGCAACAAAGGTGGCAGAGGCAATGGCACCGGCAGCGGCGGCGGTTTCGGCCTGCTGTTTGTCGGCCTGGGCCTGCTGACCGTGATCTGGCTGTACAGCGCGATCTATGTGGTCGACGAGCAGGAGCAGGCCGTGGTGCTGCGCTTCGGTGAGTACCATGAGACCGTCGGGCCGGGCCTGAACATCTACTTCCCGCCGATTGATCGCAAGTTCCAGGAGAACGTCACCCGCGAGCGGGCCTACAGCAAGCAGGGGGCGATGCTCACCGAGGACGAGAACATCATCGAAGTACCGCTCACCGTGCAGTACAAGATCAGCAATCTGCAGGACTTCGTACTCAACGTGGACCGTCCGGAAATCAGCCTGCAGCACGCCACCGACAGTGCCGTGCGCCATGTGGTGGGTTCCACCGCGATGGACCAGGTGCTGACCGAGGGTCGTGAGGTCATGGCCAGCGAGGTGCGCGAGCGCCTGCAGCGCTTCCTCGACAATTACCGTACCGGCATCAGCGTCACCCAGGTGAACATCCAGAGCGCCGCGGCGCCCCGTGAGGTTCAGGAAGCCTTCGATGACGTGATCCGCGCCCGAGAAGACGAGCAGCGCGAGAAGAATCAGGCCGAGTCCTACGCCAATGGCGTGGTGCCCGAGGCTCGCGGTCAGGCCCAGCGCCTGATCGAGGATGCCAGCGGTTATCGCGACGAGGTGATCGCCCGTGCCCAGGGTGAGGCGCAGCGCTTTACCGCCCTGGTGGCCGAGTACCGCAAGGCGCCCGAGGTCACCCGCCAGCGTCTGTACCTGGATACCATGCAGGAACTGATGAGCAATACCAGCAAGGTGCTGGTGACCGGCGACAAGGGGCAGAACAACCTGCTCTATCTGCCGCTGGACAAGATGATCGACAGCCGTGGGGCCACCGGCCCGAGCCAGATTTCGGGCAGTGCGGCAAACAGCATGGGCACGCGCAGCAGCAGTGACCCGCGTCAGGTCGAGTTGCGCACCAGGGAGAGCCGTTGATGAGCAATAAATCACTGATCGCCCTGATTGTCGGCGTGGTCGTGGCGCTGGTCGCCTGGAACAGCTTCTATATCGTGGCGCAAACCGAGCGGGCGGTACTGCTGCAGTTCGGTCGTGTGGTCAACCCGGATGTACAGCCCGGCCTGCACGTGAAGATCCCCTACGTCAACCAGGTGCGCATCTTCGATGGCCGTCTGCTGACTCTGGATTCCACGTCCTCGCGCTTCCTGACCCTGGAGAAGAAGGCACTGATGGTCGACGCCTATGCCAAGTGGCGGGTACTGGATGCCGAGCGCTTCTATCAGTCCACCTCCGGCATGAAGCAGATCGCCGACGAGCGTCTTGCTCGCCGTCTGGAAGCCTCCCTGCGTGACCAGTTTGGTAAGCGTACCCTGCACGAGTCGGTTTCGGGCGAGCGCGACGCGCTGATGGCCGAAGTCACCACGGCGCTCAACCGCGCGGCACAGCGCGAGCTGGGCATCGAGGTGGTGGATGTGCGGGTCAAGGCCATCGACCTGCCGCGCGAGGTCAACCGCAGCGTGTTCGATCGGATGAGTTCCGAGCGCGAGCGTGAGGCCCGTGAGCACCGCGCCAAGGGTAAGGAGCTGGCCGAAGGTATTCGCGCCGACGCCGATCGCCAGCGCCGCGTACTGCTGGCCGATGCCTACCGTCAGGCCGAGGAGCTGCGCGGTGAGGGTGACGCCCAGGCCGCCGCCATCTATGCCCGGGCCTATGGCCAGGATCAGGAGTTCTACGCCTTCTACCGCAGCCTGCAGGCTTACCGCGAGAGCTTTGCGGACAAGCGCGACGTGCTGGTGCTGGATCCGGGCAGCGACTTCTTCCGTTACCTGGAGAAGGCCAAGCCCTAAAGGCCGCTGCAAGCCGCAAGCGACAAGCCGCGAGTTGAAGCCAGGTGCTCACTTGTCGCTTGAAGCTTGTGGCTTGAAGCTTTCAGCGTGGTATCATGCGGCAGCCGGGAAAATCCCGGCTTTTTTGCGTCTGTGGCAATCATGTGGCAGGAACTGGGTATCGCGTTGTGTCTCGCCGTCTGTTGAAAAACGTAGGCGAGGCAGGCAAGACAAGGCAAAAGCGAGCGAGACAGCGCAGTGTACGAGTAGTACATGAGCATTTTGAGGTCGGTTTTAACGCAGTATTGCCAACGCAGGTAGTTTTTCAGCGGGCTGCGATTGCTGGTGCTGAAGGTTATCCTGCCCTTTCTTTGCCCGCGCCAATGGCGCGAGGCGCTCGTACAGTTGGTGCAGTTGTCGGATCGGCAGCTGCGTCTGATGGGGCTGGCCAGCATGCTGCTGGGTACAGCCGTCCTATATTGGCTTCACTGAAGGCTTGTGCCGCCCGGTTCAAGAGGGGAATGGCGAAATGGCAACGGTAGACCGCTGGCTTCTGCCAGATGGCATCGAAGAAGTACTGCCGCCTTATGCGGCGCGCATCGAAGTGGCGCGCCGCCAGGTGCTGGATCTGTTTCAGCGCTGGGGCTATGAGTTCGTGGTAACGCCGCATATCGAGTACCTGGAGTCGCTGCTGACCGGCGCCGGTCAGGACCTCGACCTGCGTACCTTTAAAGTGACCGATCCGCTGTCCGGGCGGCAGATGGGCTTTCGCGCCGACATCACCCCGCAGGTGGCGCGTATCGATGCCCACACCCTGCGCCGTGAAGGGCCGAGCCGTCTGTGCTATGCCGGCAGTGTGGTGCACGCCCAGCCGCGGGCCCTGACCACTTCGCGCAGCCCGATCCAGCTGGGTGCCGAGTTGTATGGCGATGCCAGCCCGGCCAGTGATGTGGAAGTGATCAGCCTGCTGGTCAGCACCCTGGAGCTGGCAGCCGTGCCGGATGTGCATATGGACCTGGGTCATGTCGGTATCTACCGCGGTCTGGCGCGGGCCGCCAAGCTGTCCGGCGAGGTTGAGCAGCAGCTGTTCGACGCCCTGCAGCGCAAGGCCATGGATGAGGTGGCCGAGCTGACCGCCGAGTTGCCCGAGGATTTGGGCAAGATGCTGCGTGCCCTGAGCGAGCTGTGCGGTGGGCGTGAGGTGCTGGATCTGGCTCAGGCGGCGCTGGTCGAGGCGCCGGATGAGGTGCATGCCGCGCTCGATGAGCTGATGGCCATCGCCGATGCCCTGAGCCTGCGCTATCCGGAGCTGCCGTTGTATTTCGATCTGGGCGAGCTGCGTGGCTACCACTACCACACCGGTGTGGTCTTTGCGGCCTTTGTGCCTGGGCTCGGCTATGCCATTGCCCAGGGCGGCCGCTATGACGATATCGGCGCCGACTTTGGCCGTGCGCGGCCGGCCACCGGTTTCTCCACCGATCTGAAGACCCTGGTCAATCTCGGTCAGATGCAACTGGATGAAGAGGTGGGCGGCATCTGGGCGCCGGATAGCCATGATGTGTTTTTGTGGCAGGCGATTCAGCGCTTGCGTCAGGACGGTCAGCGGGTGGTTCAGGCCCTGCCTGGGCAGAGCCTGAGCGAGGCCCCGGCGGCAGGTTGTGATCGTCAGTTGCTGTTGTCTGAAGGTCGCTGGCAACTGGCGCCTCTGGCGAGTTGAACAACCGGATATAAGTTTCCGTCGGCTGCGGTCGGCATCAAGTTTGCGAAGAGGGTATGTGTTATGGGTAAGAATGTCGTAGTCCTGGGCACCCAGTGGGGCGATGAGGGCAAGGGCAAGATCGTCGACCTGCTGACCGAACAGGCGGCAGCGGTCGTCCGCTATCAAGGTGGCCATAACGCCGGTCATACCCTGGTGATCGACGGCGAGAAGACCGTGCTGCACCTGATCCCGTCCGGCATTCTGCGCGAGAACGTGCAGTGTCTGATCGGCAACGGCGTGGTGGTCGCGCCCGATGCGCTGATGCGCGAGATCATCAAGCTGGAAGAAAAGGGTGTGCCGGTGCGCGAGCGCCTGCGCATCAGCCCGTCCTGCCCGCTGATCCTGTCCTACCACGTGGCGCTGGATCAGGCTCGCGAGAAAGCCCGCGGCGATGCCAAGATCGGCACCACCGGCCGTGGCATCGGCCCGGCCTACGAAGACAAGGTGGCCCGTCGTGGTCTGCGCATCGGTGATCTGTTCCACCGCGAGCGCTTCGCCGCCAAGCTCGGCGAGCTGCTGGACTACCACAACTTCCAGCTGGTCAATTACTACAAAGAGCCGGCCATCGACTTCCAGAAGACCCTGGACGAGTGCATGGAATACGCCGAGCTGCTCAAGCCGATGATGGCCGATGTCACCGCCGTGCTGCACGAGATGCGCCGCGAGTCCAAGGACATCATGTTCGAAGGCGCCCAGGGTTCGCTGCTGGATATCGACCACGGCACCTACCCCTACGTGACCAGCTCCAACACCACCGCCGGTGGTATCGCTACCGGCTCCGGCTTCGGCCCAATGTACCTGGATTACATCCTCGGTATCACCAAGGCCTACACCACCCGCGTCGGTTCCGGCCCGTTCCCCACCGAGCTGTTCGATGAGACCGGCGCCTTCCTCGCCAAGCGTGGCCATGAATTCGGTTCCACCACCGGTCGCGCCCGTCGCTGCGGCTGGTTCGATGCGGTGATCCTGCGTCGCGCCATCGAAATCAACAGCATCTCCGGTCTGTGCCTGACCAAGCTGGACGTGCTCGATGGCCTGGACACCATTCGTATCTGTACCGGCTACAAGGATGCCAATGGCCAGGTGCTGGTGGATGCGCCGACCGATGCCGACAGCTATATCGGCCTGCAGCCGGTATACGAGGAAATGCCGGGCTGGAGCGAGTCGACCCTGGGGGCCAAGAGCCTGGACGAACTGCCGGCTGCTGCCCGTGCCTATATCCTGCGGGTTCAGGAGCTGGTCGGGGCGCCGATCGACATCATCTCCACCGGCCCGGATCGCAACGAAACCATCGTGCTGCGTCATCCCTTCGCCTGATGGCGCAAGGCTGTGCCACAAAGGGTCGCTTCGGCGGCCCTTTGTCGTTTGCGGGCGCTAGAATTATTACAGCTTTGCGCGCCGCGGCCGATGAAGGGGGCAGTGGGGTGCTTGCACTGCCAAGAGCCTGTTAAAGCGGCCATCAGCCCGCTTAAGGAGTACGGTCTTGTTTTCTTTACTGCATAGTCGCCTGTTGCGTCCGGTCTTTATCGCCCTGGGAATCGCCATGCTGGTTCAGGTGCTGCTGGCGGTCTGGCTGACCCGCAGCACGGTGGACGACCTGGTCGAGGATCTGGCGGCCAGCCTGCAAGGTGATAGCCAGCGCCTGGGCGATGAGCTGGTGGCGGCCGAGCGTGAGGTGGAGCAGGGCCTGGCGGCGCTTTCGAGCAGCACCCAGGCGCGCCTGAGTACGGCCTTGTCCGGGCGCCTGCAGGCCGAGCAGGGGCAGGTGCGGGCGGTCCTGGAAAAGAGCCTCAAGGAGTCCGGTGAGGCGCTGGGGCAGTTGCTGGCCGGCGTGGCACCCAAGGCCATCTGGGATGGCGATGTGCCGGCGTTGACCGCCTTTGCCCGGATTGCCCAGCGCGATCCAGCGGTGCTGTTTGCCATTTACTACGATGCCGAAGGTCAGCGCCTGACCCGGCACTACAACCGCAGCGACTCGCGCATTCGCGAGCTGATCGCCCAGGGTCAGGGGCAAACGCCACTGGACAAGCTGGTGGAGGCGGCCGGGCGTGATCCGCAGATCCATGTGCTGGAGGTTTCCATCAGCCCCATGGGGTCGCAGATCGGCAAGATCCAGTTGGGCTTGTCTATGGCCGCGGTGGAGCAAGAGTTGCAGGCGCTGGACCAGCGTTTCACTGGCCTGGTCGGCGATGCCGGCGCCCTGGTGGAGCAGAGTCTGGCCGGGGCGGCCCAGGAGAGCACCCAGGTGCTGCAGCGGCGCTTGCAGCAGGCAAATGAAGCGGCCAGAGGCATGGCCGACGGCAGCCTGGCGGCAGTCGATCAGGCGGCCCAGGGCCTGCGCTGGCGTATTGCCCTGGGCTTGCTGGTGGTGGGCGTGCTGACGCTGCTGGTGGTGGCCCTGGTGCTGGGCTGGCGGGTGCTCAGTCGCCTGCAGTTACTGATTGCAGCGTTGCGCGACCTGGCCGCGGGCGAGGGTGATCTGACCCGGCGGGTGCAGCTGGATAGTCGCGACGAAGTGGGGGATATGGCGAATGCGGTCAACAGTTTCCTGGCCAAGCTGCAGCCGATCGTGCGTGAGGCGGGTGAGGTGGCGTCCCTGACCGGGCAGGAAATCGGCAGCCTGGCCGCCCGCAGTGCGGCAGCGGAAGCGGCAGCCGAGCGCCAGCGTGACGAGGTGGCGGCGAGTCTGCAGGCGCTGGCGGATATGTCCGATCAGGCTCAGGCGGAAAGCCAGGCCATGCAGGAGGCGCTGCAGCGGGTGGCGGCGATTCGCCAGGCGGCCGATGATAATGCGGCCATCGCCGCCCGGGTCGGGCGGGCCATCGAGGAGCTGGTGCAGAGTGTGGAGTCCGGCTCGGCGGTGATCGAGCGCCTGGCCAAGCAGAGTGAGCAGATCGAAGTGGTGCTCACGGTGATTCGCTCGATTGCCGAGCAGACCAATCTGCTGGCGCTGAATGCCGCCATCGAGGCGGCGCGGGCCGGTGAGAGTGGGCGCGGCTTTGCCGTGGTGGCGGATGAGGTGCGTGCCTTGGCCAGCAAGACGCAGCAGTCCACTGGTGATATTCAGGAGCATATTGGTGCCCTGCAGCGCGGAGCCCGTGAGGCGGTCGAGGCCATTGGTCAGGCCGGCAAGCAGGCCGATCAGGGGCTGGCGGCGCTGCATGAAAGCGCCCGGGTGCAGGAGTCGGTACGCGAGTCGGTGGAGGAGGTGCATGGCGCCATCAATGCCGCCACTCGCTCGGCGGCGCACCAGGCCGAGGGTGCCGGCGCAGTACGTGGGCGGGTCGAGGTGATCCATCAGGAGGCGCAGCAGGCGGCCGAAGCAGCGGCGGCCACGGCCCAGAGTGGGCGGGTGCTGGACGGCCTGGCGGCACGGCTGCGCAGCAGCCTGGGGCAGTTCAGGGTGTAGGGTGCGCTGTGCGCACCGCGCCACCCTGTGCACTGGCGGTGCGTATGGAGCGGCGTAGGGCGGGTCGTGACCCGCGCTGATTGATCGTGCGGCTACCGCATTAATTGTTTGTACGCCGTATTTGAAAGGTGGTGCTTTTTTTTGGGGGGTATGGGCGCCGCAACGTTCGCTTGGGCTTGGTGGTGCGGCGGAAATCGCTTGGCGGGTTACGCCTTCGGCTTGAGGCTGCTTTTGTGCAGGCAATAAAAAACCGAGCACTTGGCTCGGTTTTTTGAATTTGGTGCCCAGGAGAAGACTCGAACTTCCACGATCTTGCGATCACTGATACCTGAAACCAGCGCGTCTACCAATTCCGCCACCTGGGCATTGCAAGCAAGCTTCGTCGTTACCGACACGGAGCGTTGCATCCGTTTATTGCAGGAATCCAGTTGATAACTGAACTCTTGAATTTGGTGCCCAGGAGAAGACTCGAACTTCCACGACCTTGCGGTCACTGATACCTGAAACCAGCGCGTCTACCAAT